>Ga0185299_10000076_pt1 | contig 309120 bp, 283 predicted proteins | sample PaiPotPPA55metaG_FD_128002 | JGI IMG/M metagenome (GOLD analysis project Ga0185299, IMG submission 128002) | Iron sulfur acid spring bacterial and archeal communities from Banff, Canada, to study Microbial Dark Matter (Phase II) - Paint Pots PPA... ...
GCACATCTTTCACATGGGCGGGCAACAACTCGGCTTGATCGGGAGAATACCGTTGATAATTTGGCATGCCTCTTCATGCCAAAACTCCCTCCCACATTTCAAGTGCTAGTTGCGACACAGACTCTTCCGCGCTGGGCTAGGTATGTGCCGCGCCTACGGCGCTGGTTTGCTGCGCGTGTTGCGCGTCTTCTCGTACCGCCGCGGCTAGTGTTCTTGTCATCCCGACGCCCGCGGAGGCCGAAGGATCTCGGCGCAGCCTGCCTGCAACCGCATCCCAACGTCGCCATCGCTTCCTCAACTTTGCGACGCATCGCGCCTGGCCACCGGCGGCACAGGCCCTTCGTTCCTCGGGGTAAACAAGATTGCCTGTGCGACCGAACTTCAGCAACCATTGCGTGCACTTATGCGTCAAATGTACTAGAGTCACGTAGTTGCTTCTCCTTCGCTCGATCCAGGGAGCGAGGAGGGTGAGATGACCAACAGGCCCAGTAGTTTGCAAGTCAGCGAAGTCGACAGCGCAGTTTCCCGCATCACGAACAGCGATCATCGTAATTATTCATTGAAACGCTCTGGTACGCCCCTGCGCATCTTTTCTCCTGCGCCTCTTCGGGTCTCTTCTTCTGCGCCTCTCCGGGCCTTTTCTCTTGCGCCTCTTCGGCTTCTGGCCGCACTCGCGTTCGCTGCCGCCCTCGCCATCGCCCCGCATCCGGCTTTCGCCCAACACGGTGGTGGCGGGGGAGGCGGCGGCCACGCCGGCGGCGGTGGTGGCGGCCACTCTGGCGGAGGCGGTGGTGGCGGCAGCCGCGGCTCAGCAGGCGGCAGTTATGGCGGGGGAACGTCTTCAGGACATGCTTCAGGCACTGGCAGCGCTGGCGCCACGAACTCTGCCGCGCATTCAGCCACGTCTTCGCGCTTCATCGGCGGCAGCACGTGGCAGGCTCCTCCAAGCGCAGCAATGCGCGGCAGCGCCCAGCCCTCATCTCATTTCATTACAGCCGACGAAGCCGCCGCATCCGGCGCGCGCGTCGTCTCACGGCCCGTTGAACCCAAAGGCATCAGCAATCCGCTCGGCGCTTCCACAGCTCTGCGCGGATCTTCGTTCAAGACGGGCAACACGATGCGCACGCGCCCCTTCGCGCAGTTCGTTCCCGGGCCGCCGCACGTGCCAGGCCGTCCGCCGCGACGCTTCCAGCCTATCTTTTTCTCGCCGTTTGGATTCGGCTGCTTCGGTCCGTTCTTCTTCGGCTGCGGCGGCGGATTCTTTGGCGGCGGATTTTTCGGCCCCGGCTTCGGCCTCGGTTTCGGCTACGGCTACTGCGATCCATTCTGGGGCTGCCCGGGCTACGGCTACGGCGGTTATGGCAGCTACTACAATGGCGGCTATTACGGCAACCAGATCTACAACCAGTCGACCGACGAGAGCAGCGTCTCGAACGAATTTAATCCCAGCCGCTCCTGGTTCCCATCAGCGCCAGCCGAAGAGGGTGGCGGAGGCGGCGCGACGAGCGGTCCGGAAGTGGCCTTGTTCCTGAAGGACGGCACCGTCTACGCCATCACCGACTACTGGGTGGCCGACAACAAGCTTCACTACGTAACCAACTACGGCGGCGAAAATTCCATTCCGCTCGACCAGATCGACATGCAGCGCACCGTAGACGCAAACGCCAAGCGCGGCATAAACATCACCCTGCGCCCAACGCCCTATTCGCAAGAAGCGCCCGCGCCAGACGCAGCGCCCGCGCCGCCGTCGCCGGATGCACAGCCTCCGGCTAATCCGCCTCCAGCGCCAAATCCTGCGCCTCCACCCGAGCCGCAGCAATAGCCGTTCATGGCGCCGGAACGTTCTACCATGCACGCTCACCACGTGCGACCGGCGCTTCTGCCTTTGACGTTTCGTCAGTAGGGGCACGGCACGCCGTGCCCGAACGCCCCAGTATCACGCACGCGCCACAACGCACGCACAATCACTCGGTGGAGTGTTCGCTTTTCAGTGGCACAGGCACTCATGTTTATCCTGAGAACCGAAGGGCCTGTGCGCCTTTGCTACGCCGCAATCCTTCCGATCCCGGCTTGCGCCCGAAATCGCACTCCATGAACGCAAGAGGACAGGCTGAAGCCTGTCCCAGCAAAAGCCTCACCCGCGGCGAATCGCACAGTCCTGCCAAGTTCCGATGCCGGGCACGGCGTGCCGTGCCCCTACTGAAATTCCCATTCAACCGCGCGTCGCCTTGGATTAATTTTCTCTACAAAAATAATTACTTGACACGTAACTATCGTTTCGTGTAAAAAGTTTTTGTTAGCCTCGTAATCCGCCAAGCGCTCCGCTTAGCATTTGTTTTTGCCCTGCTTCACTCTGCGCCTCCGTGACTCCGTGGCCCTTCTGCGCCAGAGTCATGGTCACTCCTCCTCACGAATCACCAGTTACGAGTCACAAGTCACGAATTCCCCGGAGCCACCATGCCCAACTACAACGCGCAAAATCCTCCCTACTCGATTTTCCCCGGCGACGTCGCGCTCGCCTTCAATTCCGAAGCGCCCGCCGCGGGGCAGGCCAGCCAGCAGTTCGCGCTGCCCAGCTACTCAGGCTTCCCCGAAAACGGCCGCACCGTCCACTGGCAAACGATTTTCGGCACCGCGCCCTCGGCAATCAGCGTGGTCTTACAATCAGCAATGATCGACGCCGACGCGCAGTACTCAACCATCGACACCTCGACAGCCACCACCGGCGAAGCCCGCTCGGTCAGCGGCGTCCGCGCCAATTTCATCCGCGCCAAAATTTCCTCCATCACCGGCGGCTCCGGCATCACCGTCCAAATCCTCGGCTGACTTTTGCCGCAGATGTATTACAATCCCGGTAATTAAACTCCATGAGACGCTTGCTGCTCACAATCGCGCTTGGCACCGCTCTCGCCAGTTCCGCGCTTGCGCAGACCGCGGCTACTCCCGACCTTTCCGGCATATGGAAACTGAATTTCGCGAAAAGCAAAGTATCGAAGAAAAACAAGGTTCGCTCCGACACCATTACGATCACCACTTCCGGCGACACGATTCAGTTTCACTACTCGGCCGACCCTAAGGACCGGCTGTACACCTACATCGTCGACGGCAAGGAACGCCCCATTGGAATATGGGTTGAGAATGACGATTTTATCGTCGTCAAAGCCACCTGGGAGAAATCCGTTCTCGTGATTGAACACATCGTTCGCGTGCCTGGACAGGACCCGATTCATGACATCGACCGCTGGAGCCTGTTGAGCGACGGACAATCGTTGATGTTAGATCCGAGCTCAAATGGCAAGCTGTCGTACTTCTACGACAAGCAGTAGCGGCACAGTTGCTTTTAGTGGCACAGGCACTCTTGCCTGTGCGCCTTTTTGCTACGCCCCAATCCTTACGATCTTGGCTTCCACACGGGATCGCACCAGTGAACGCAAGAGGACAGGCTGAAGCCTGTCCCACTGTGAAAACCGTGCATCCGTGCCTCTTTGCCTCCTTGCCTCAGCTCTGCATCGCCGTCATACCCGCCAGCGCACGCGGTCCCGCCTGGCTACCGTGCACGTGTCCGCGCGCGCCCGGCGAGCTGCTCTGCACCACGCATTACGAGATGTTTACCGGCGTCATCCTCGGATTTCAAAACCGGCTGAAGTTGCCTGAACATCCTTTCGTCGATCCTCGAATCCTGAAACGCCTTTATGCCAACGCCAAAAAAACAAGACGCACCCGAGGCCGCCGCAAACAGCGCGCCCGTAACAACCAAAACGAAAAACGCCGGCGAGACGCCGGCGGTACAAACACCGGCCTCGCAACGCCACGCGATCGCACGCGCGACAGTAGGGGCACAGCATGCTGTGCCCGAACGCCCGACCAGCACGGCTCAGCCATCGAGCACGGCCAAACGCTGCCGCAGGATCAAACCATCCCAGCGCAGCAAGAAGCGCAAACGCAAACAGCCGAAGCCGCCGTCGCAACGCGCGATTAACGACGCGCTCGCGCAAGCCTTCGGCGACCCGACCAACGTCGACGCTCCGAAATCTGCATCGTCCGCGACCGCATCGTCTACCTCGCCCGTTACCACACTCGATGCGCGCCCCATGGCGACCGCACATCCCCCGCGCGTCCGCATCGGCGAAGCCATGCGCCGCAGCGGCCTCGACGAATACAAAGTGGCGCGCACCTTCGCCGTTGTGGTCGATAAGCTCAGCGGCAAAAATCCCAAGGACAGCGGCGGCGTGCAAAAGCTCCTCGTCGACGTCCTCAAGGAGTGCAGCCGCCACCTCGATCCGCCGCACAGCGACCGCGACGCGCCTTCCGTGCCGTCGCGAATCACGCTGATTCACCACGTCCCGCGTCCCGTCCGCGCTCTGAAGCCTGCGCCGCAGCCAAATGCTTCTCCGATAGTGGGGTCGAACCAGCCCGAAGTCCGATGTGATGCCGAGCCATAAGTTCGAGCGATTGTCGCCGCTGCGTAAGCAGATGCAGTTCGCTGACGTGGCCCAGGACGTCTTCTCGCGGCCATTCCAGACGCTGGAACGAAGTCTTCATTTTCGAGATCGGACCGCGCTAAGACGCATGGGACTTCGCATGGCAGAGTCAAGCAACAGGGGCTGCTTGTCGAAAAAAAGATAAAGGGCGGCGATCCGGCCGTCCCGCGCAATGATGAAATCAGTCCCGGCGTAAGCTGGCGCCTCCCCAGGGCGGCCCGATACCCATTGGACTCGTCCGCCATTGCCCAATTCCTCGGGCTCGGCAATTGGCTGATATTGGAAGTCAGGGTGAGTAGCCCTGATCGCGCCCGCGATGCGATCGATCTCGTCGCGGCCACGATAGACTCCCTTGCTGGGGTCGTAGAACACGCCATCTTCGGTGAAGAGCTCGTCGATGGCGGTGCGCCGGCGCGCGGGGTCGTTTTCGCCGAAGACGTCGTGAAGATTTCGTGTCAGCAAAGTCGATATGCTATTGGACATGGCATGCCTCCTCTGGGCATCGAGTGCGGGGTTGGATGCGGCAAATCGTGAGAAGATGCAACGCTAACGCGCCCTCGGTCTGCGCTGTAACCTCTGAGCCCTTTCCAACCCGCGCGGCGCTTTAGGGACGTTCCCGCCGCGCCACCTTCTCTGTAGGGGCGCTGCTTGCTCCGCCCGCTGCCTTCACCATTTTCGAATTTCACTTTTCCCCTTTCCACCACACCAAGGAGCCTTCATGAGCGCCAGCAAAACCACCATCGGTTACATCGTCCAACTCGGCGGCATCGCCGCGTTCGCCCTCGGCGCCGTCCTCAGCTTCCATCACGCAGCAATCGCCGCATCGTTCGCCGGCGGCGCCGCCGCATTTTACGTAGGCAAAAAAATCCGCATGCTGGCTGCGTCAAGTGCGACCGTTGCCGCATCGTCCACCAATCCGCACTAACAGTAGGGCTCGGTCCGCCGCGGCGGATGCCCAACGCGATGCTTGGCGCGATGCTGCCCATCCATCACCGCCGCTCGGTGTTTGTACCGCCGGCGTCCCGCCGGCGCAGTTGCTGTTGCCTTTGCTCCTCAGTGGCACAGGCACTCCTGCCTGTGCACCTTTGTTACGTTGCAATCATTCCGATCAAGGCTCCGCCCAGCATCGTACTCGATGAACGCAAGAGGACAGGCTGAAGCCTGTCCCACTGAAACCTTGATTCGAAAACGCCAGCCGGACGCCGCCGGTATATAACCCAACGCCGCCAACGCCCTCGTTTCACATCGCAACGCACTGCACCTAGCAACTTGCGGCATAGGCAAGATTGCCTGTGCTACTGAAACATCGTGACTCCGTGCCCCATGTCTCCGTCCGCCTCTGCTTCCGTCTCCGTCACCTCCGGGCTCGACCGCTGGCTTGACGACCAATCCGCCTCCGCTTCTAACGACGGTGACGCCGATGCGCCCGTCGGACCAAACGACGCGCCCGACGCCGATGCGCCCAATGCAGATCCGTCCGACCCCGCCCCCGATCCTAACGCTGATCCCGAAGCCGACCCTGAAATTCCGAAGCGCTTCCTGCCTTACACTCCGTTCGAGAAGCAGCGCGCATTTCACAAATCGCCCGCGAAGTATCGACTCTTCGGCGGCGCCGCCGGCCCCGGCAAGTCGAAAGCACTGCTGATGGAAGCGATCGTACAGGCCAACGACAACACCGGCGTCAACACGCTGCTCCTCCGTCGCACATTTCCCGAGCTCGAGCAATCGCTGCTGCTTTATTTCCGTCGCGATGTTCCGCGCGAGCTCTACTTGAATTTCAACGACGCGAAGCACGTCGTCACCTGGCTCAACGGCTCCACAACGCGCTTCGGCTACTGCGCCGCAGAAAATGACGTCTACCAATATCAGGGCGCGGAATTTCTTTTCATCGGCATCGACGAGCTCACGCTCTTCACTCTGCGCCAGTGGCAATTTCTCACCAGCCGCAATCGCTGCCCCGTGCCCGGCACGTTTCCGAATATGGCCGGCGCGACGAATCCCGGCAACATCGGCCACGCGTGGGTGAAGTCGCTGTGGATCGATAAGCAGCCCGCCGCCGGCATGGAAAATCCTGAACACTACGATCCCGACGACTACGATTTCATTCCGGCCCGCGTTCACGACAATCCCATTTACGCCGCGGATCAAAATTATCTGAAGACGCTCGCCGCGCTGCCGTCGCACTTGCGTCGCGCATTTCTCGATGGCGATTGGGAAGTTTTCGCGGGGCAGTATTTCGATCGCTTCGATGTGTCACGGCACGTCGCGCGCGTGGAAGAGATCGACTGGAAGCCGTCGTGGCCGCGCTGGATCTCGATCGACTGGGGCTTCGAGCACCCCGCGGCAACATACTGGCACGCCGCCGCGCCAATTTCTTCGGCCTTTCCTACCGCCGGCCTCTCGCCGGCGCCTGTGCCTTCAGTTGGTTCTTCAGTAGGGGCACGGCATTCCGTGCCCGAACGTGATGCTTGGCACAATGCTGCCCATTCGTCGCAAACACCTGCTGCAAGCACCGAAAAGAGCCGGCGAGACGCCGGCGCTACGGAAACACCGCCGTGCCATCGCGAAAATGCGGAATCTACCGCGGGTTTGCCTTCAATTCCGCAAGAAGCAGAACCGACCCAGAGTTCGCAGTCGATAAACGCGAAGCCGCCATTCCGTAACGCCGGCGTCCCCGCCGGCTCTTTTGCCTTTGCCGGTTCATCGGAAGGTCGCAGCAGCCCGCACCAAACGGTCGTCACGTACCGCGAATACGTCACGCATCGCACCGCGCCACGCGACCTGGCGCACGAAATCATCGCCCGCTCAGTGGCACAGGCTTCAGCCTGTGCGAACGTAACCAGCAGCGCATTCGCGCTACACGATCACGATCGTGCTAACTCGCACCCCCGCGAAAAAATCGACGCCATCTACCTCTCGCCCGACGCCTTCGCGCGCCGCACCGACGAAGCCTCCATCGCCGACCAAATGGGCGACGTCTTCGCCGCCGCCGGCTTCCCGCGCCCCGTCCCCGCCGACAACGACCGCATCGGCGGCTGGATGCTGATGTATCAAATGCTCGACGCGAACGAGTGGCTCCTCACCGACAATTGCATCGAACTGATTCGCACGATTCCGACGCTCGTGCGCGACATGGCGCGCGTCGAAGACGTAGAAAAAATGGAAGGCGACGATCCGGCCGACGCCGCGCGCTACGGCCTGAAGTCGCGTTACGCCACGCGCGCCGCATATTCCACCGAGCGCCTGCCGTATGAAGCGCGCCTCGCCTCGCGCGTCCTAAGCCCGGATCCCACGCTGCGCGCCATCCAAGCCCGCAAAGCCCAGCTAGAAGAACAGCACCGGACCCACTTCGTCCCGCGTCGCGGGCGCTAACGCACCGCCGCATCGCCGCCGCAGGTAGTCCAATTTCGGGGGCCACGGAGACACAGAGATGCCTCGACGCAAAGAGCCTTTCACCGTCCCATCTCCGTGTCTCAGTGCCTCTGTGGCGAACAATCAAGAGAATACGATGAACGCACACAACCTCTGGCGGCGCCTCACGACGACACGATACGCACGCGCGCTCGAAGCCGAACTTGCGCTCGAGCGCGCCGTTATCTCCCGGCTCGACGCGGTGGTCGCCCAGCAGGGTGCGGAAATTAATCGCCAGGACGCGGAAATCGCCCGCCTCCGCGACGAAAATCGCGCAATGCTCAATTCAATCCTCGGCATCGCCGGCGTCCCCCCGCTCCCCGCGTCGCCCAATGATGCCGCCGCTGTGCAAGCGTCGCTACACGTCTCCGCGCCGTTGAGTAGCACAGGCAATCCTGCCTGTGCCACAAGTAACACGCAGCAAAACCGCGCCTCACCTGCACCCAACACAATCGCTGGTGATTTTTGTACCGCCGGCGTCTCGCCGGCGCCTTTGCATTCGAATTCGTCCTCGCCGGTCGCGCGCACAACAACTTGCTCGCAATCGCGCCCGCGCGCCAATTCAGCGCCGCATGTCGCCGCGCCAATGCGCCGCCGTTCGTGGCCGCAGATTAACCGCCTGCTCGAATTCGAATCCGCGCAAAAAGAACAGCCCGCCGCCGACCCGCTGCCGCCCGCGCATCAGTAACCTTTGCCGTGGTCCGTGTCCCGCCACGCGGGACCTGCCCGCCATACATCAGCGCCGTAGGCGCGGTACATACTTAGCCCAGCGCCGAAGCGCTGGGTAACCGGCCCCAAATTATTCCGAGCACTGTAGGTGCGACACATTCATCGGCCGCAGCACCATCGCAGTCGCTTGCCTCGCACACGACATCGTTCTTTCGTAGCGCCGGCTTCCAGCCGGCTCTTTTGTTTTTCGGTTTGCACGAAGAGAAATCCTAGAACAGCAGCAAAACGTAAATTCAAAAATGCCGGCAGGATGCCGGCGCTACGTCCGGAGGAAAACATGCCGTACATCCGCGGTCGTTATTACATGAATCCGGTTGTGGGCGACGCGCTCGAAGCGGCGCGCGAAGCCGAAGCGGCGCTCCAGGCGCTCGAGCACGCTGCGAAAGTTGCGCGCGGCGATACGGGCGATGAAGATGACTCGGGCGACGGCTCGTCCGGCAGCGGCAGCGCCAATTCCAGCGCTCGCAGCAACGCGAACGCTGCGCCCGGCCCGATTCATCGCGTCGAGATCGAAGCGACCGAGCTGGTGCCCTCGCACTCCGGACGCGCGCAGCGCGGATTCGTCGCGCGTATTCATCGCCGCGCGAGCGCTGCGGGGATCGCGACGCAGGGCGAATCGTCTGCAGCAATGGCGCCCGGAAACACAAATGCGAATGCAAACGGAGCCGCACCGCCGCTCGCGCGCAATTTCGCGATGCAGCAAGGGGAAATACAACCCGCGCCCGAAACGCACGTCTTCGCAAATCACAACGACCTCACAAATTTCCTCCGGGACCAATTCGCCAACGACTGTGCGAAGTAAGTCCGTGCCTTTCGTACCGCTGGCCTCTCCGGTTTCGGGAGTCCTGAAATCGGACGAGCCGGCGATTTTGCCTTTCGGTTTGCAAGAAAAGGGAAATGCTCGAACAGCAGCAAAACCTAAATTCAAAGACGTCGGCCAGAGGCCGGCGGTACGAAACCCGCATCCCGCCCTGCGCTGTAACCGAATCGCGCGGCGTCGCGTATACTGATGTGCTTACGCAGCACATGCACATGGCACACTCGGCGCATCGCACATGACCCAGCACATCTCGGAATCGCCTAGCGGACGCACGCGCCACTGGCACCGGAGGCGCAGAGTACGACACAACGCGCCCTGGTTCTTGCGTCCGCTTGTGATTCTGCTCAGCTTTATTTTGATTGCAGCGCTCGCGTGGCGCGGCGTGCAGTACGCGCTGCAGAGCCGCCAGCGCAATACCGCCGCATCCGCGAACTCGAACTCGAGCAGCCGCGCGGTGGCAAATTCCGCTGCCGGCACCGCTTCCGCCTGGCAGCGCGATGTTTTCGTCTCGCTCGACGAAGCCGTGCGCCACGCCTCCGAAGCCGATGTGACCGAAACGGAAGTTGCGGTCGATCGCGCCGCGTCCATCGTCACCATAGCGCGCCTGAGGTCGCAGCCCGCGCCACTCGATTTTTTCGACGATGCGCTCGCGAAGCTTAACCAAATTCTCGCCGCGTATCACACGAACTCGCGCCTGATCGAGCACGTCACGCTGGCGCGTATCGAACTTGCGCAATTGCGCTCATCGCTCGAGCCGGTGCCGCCGGGCGCGCCGTCGTCGCTCAATACGGACGAGCTGCTCCTTGCAACGGCCACCGGCAGGGCGGCGCCATCAAGCAACGTTGCTTCATCCGGGGCATCATCCGGGGCGCCCGCATCCGGCGGCGCGCAGCAGCCAAAATCCGCGTCATCGAATAATTCCGCCCCCGGCTGGGTGTTCGTCGGCGCGCCTCGAACCCTCGTGACGGGTGCGCTGCTCGATCCCGCCGCGCTCGGCGGCGATCGTCTCGACGCGACGAACATGCCCACGCGCGCCGAAATTCTTGAGCCGCCTTCGTCGCGCCTCTTCACCGACAATGTGCACGTCGAAAACCTGAGTATCGCCGGCGCCGCGCAAACGCTCGACGGTATCCACTGGAAGAATGTGACGTTCATCGGCACACGCCTGCGCTACGAGGGCGGGGAACTCGACCTGCACAATGTGCGCTTCATCCGCTGCATGTTCGGCTTCGACTCCGACGAACGCGGCGGCCGCCTAGCCACCGCCATCGCCCGCGGCCAAACCACCATCGTCATCGAATAGCCTTTTAGTAGCACAGGCAATCCTGCCTGTGCCAACGTAAGAACACGCCGCAGCTCGCGCTATACCTGCAAGGTCAAACAACACGTTCTTTTTGTTTCCTCGTTTTACGACACCACGCATGTGGCAAGTTGCAGCACACGCAGGATTGCCTGTGCTACCAAAACCGTCATTCCCCACGCGCAGCGCGACAAAATAGCAGAACAGCACCCCAAGCGAGAATCGAATGTCCAATTCGAATCAAACTGCAAGACCCGACGCTTCGATCGTTCCCGTCGAAGGCGCTGCCTCAACGCAATCCGACTCGCCGTTCGGCGCGAACAACGAACAGCTTCCCGCGCGCCTACAAGACGCGCTACGCCGCATCGTCCAGCAATTCTCCACCGAGTCCGAATCCACACGCCGCCAGGAAATTCGCCGCATCAAGCAGGCGCACCAATTCTGGCGCGGCTTGCAATATCTCTGGTGGAGCGAACGCGACCAGAACTGGCACCTTCCATTCGAACAAAAGCTCACCGACGGCTCTTCGATCGAAGACCTGCCGCGCTACGAATTCGTCACCAATATTTACCAGGCGTTCGGCCTCTCGATCATCAGCGTGCTTTCGCAGGACGTGCCGCGCGTGCGCTTTTTCCCCGCATCGGCGCAGGCGGAAGAAGATGTCTCCGCCGCGAAAGCCGCCACCGAAGTCGCGCAGCTCGTCGAACGCAACAACCGCATCGGAAATTTAATCGTCGATGAAGCGTTCAATCTGTGGACCGATGGAAAAGTTGGCGCGTACGTTCGCTTCGTCGTCGACGGCCAGCGCTTCGGCTTTCACCCCGAAACGGAAATCGCCGCCCGCGAAGTGAAAATCGGCGCCGACGTTTACGTCTGCCCCGATTGCGGCGCGGAGACGCCTGCCTCTTCAGTAGGGGCACGGCATGCCGTGCCCGAACGCGATGCTTGGCAAGCGACTGGCCATCCAACGGCGTCGTCTTTCAGTGGCACAGGCACTCCTGCCTGTGCGCCTTTGCAGAGCAGCCAGCCCGATCGCGGCACCAGGCATCAATCGAATTTGATTTCGCAAGAGGACAGGCTAAAGCCTGTCCCACTGAAATCCGCCACCACCGAGGCCAATGGCGCAGCCGTGCCAAGTTCCATCGCCGGGCACGGCAATGCCGTGCCCCTACTGTCGGAAGGTAACGCCGCGCCTAACTGCGCGTGCCAGCAATGCGGCGCGCTCCTCACCGAAGAAAATTTCGTCGCGGCGGAAACCGTTACCGTGCCTTCCGCCGAAACGCGCCTGCGCGTTCCCAACGGCCAGGAAGTAATCACCATCGTCGGCGGCCTCGAACTGAAAACTCCGCCGTGGGCCGGCGAAATGCACGAATACCCCTACCTGCAATGGAACATGGAAGTGCACCAGGCGCGACTCCGCGCTGCATATCCGCACGCCGCCGATAAAATCGGTTCGCCTGTCGCCACCGGCTCGCAGGAATACGAACGCCTCGCGCGTCTCGCACAATCGCAGGGCGGTCCGCTCACCGAAGGCGGCGATTTCAATATCAACCTCATCACGTTCCAGCGCACCTGGCTTCGTCCGTGGGCTTTTTTCGCGCTCGACGATAAATCTTTGCGCGACGAACTCCTGCAACTTTTTCCCGATGGCGCCTACGTCGCGTTCGCCGGCGATGCCTACTGCGAATCGCGCAACGAAAATATGGACGATCACTGGCGCGTCCTGCACGCGCTGCCCGGTGACGGATCGAGCGGCCGTCCCGCACTCGGCGATGCGCTCATCAGCGTGCAGGAACGTTTCAACACGCTCTCGAATCTGCAGATCGAAACGTACGAGTACGGGATCCCGCCGATTTACGCGGATAGCGAAGTGCTCGATTTCGACGCGCTGCAAAATCAAACGGCCGAGCCCGGCGCGCACTACCCCGCGCGTTCAAAGCCGGGGCAGTCGCTCGCCGCTGGATTTTTTCAGCCTGCGCCCGCGGAAGTGCCGCCCGACCTCGCAGAGCACGCCGCAAATTTGATGGGACCTGTGGCGCAATTTCTCACCGGCGCGTTTCCCGCGCTCTTTGGCGGCGCGATGGCCAACAACGACACTGCCGCCGGTTACGCGATGGCGCGCGACCAAGCGATGGGCCGCATCGGGCTCGTCTGGCGGCGCATGAAATTTTTCCACGCAGACGTGATGCTGCTAGCCGTCGATTGCTTCCGCCGCAATCGCCCGAATGATGTAGAGGTCACGCTGCTCGGCGCCGGCGCCGCATTCGAATCGAAATGGATTCGCCTGGCGGATTTGAAAGGGAACTTGTTCAGTTATCCGGAAACAGACGAACAGTATCCGACGCTCTGGTCGCAACAGCGCGCCGTGCTTCTGCAACTGGTAGGCAGTCCGGACCCGGAGATGCAGGCAGTGCTGTCGCATCCGGAAAATCTCGCGCTAGTGAAGCGCTTGATTGGACTCGAGGAGCTGGTCATCCCGGATGAAGAATCGCGCACTAAGCAGTACCGCGAAATCGCCCAGCTGGTAGCCGAATCGCCAGTTGCAGGCAACGACGCTGCCGATTCCGTCACGGCGCTACCCAGCGTAATGCCCGACGAATTCGCCGACAATCACAGCGTCGAGCTGCAGGCCTGCATGCGCTGGTTCTCGTCCGACGCGGGCCAAGTGGCAAAAATCGAAGCGCCCGCCGGCTACGCCAACGTCCGCGCCCACGCCATGCTGCACAAATCCTACTTGCTGAAGCAGCAAGGCGCCCTACTGCAGCACCCAGCCACCCTCCTCCCGCGCCCAAGTGCCAAGTAACACAGGCTTCAGCCTGTGCCTACGTCACAAATGCTTGCTTCGGAAGCAATCGCGTTCTACTTTCGCCGCAAATCCTAAAAATCTTTCGGATGGAAAACGGTTAGGCCAGGGATCTGCTTGAAGTCATCCTTCTCGTCAAAAGTGAGGATGTGATCGACACCGTTGTTTTTCATGATCACGCTGTGAATTACGTCCCCAACACCGGGGTGATATTTCAGAATCCCATCCCGAACATCATCGAAGAAACTTGCGAAGTCATAATTCTTATCGGGGCTGACGTTCAGAAAATGTAATCGCAAGTTCCCGAAGCTCTCAATCAACAGCCGCTGTTCGATCTCCGCGACATCCTCGGCAGACATTTTCTTTTTCGAAATCAGGGCGTTCACCGTCTCGGTGACGGCCCATACCGAAGTGCATAGGTAGACGTCTCGCGCCTTCGCAAAAACATCCAAGGCGCGCAGGACCATTCTTTTCTTTTGGGCTCTCTCTTGTCTGTTGAGTAGTAGGCAATCAGGATATTGCTGTCGAGATAGATCGACCTCATCTACTCTTTGCGCGGGAACCACGCTTCGAAAGCGTGCGGTAGGCCTTGATCGAGATCGTCTCGCCCGATTTCATCCTGAATTTCACCCTTACGGGCTTCGCGACCGTCTGTAGGGTGGAGCGTGCCGTCAGCTTCTTTCTCATGTCCGTAGTTTAACATTTCCGCCAGGGCAGCGCAGCCCGTTAAGTGCGATTCGCGAAGCGCCCTTACAGCGTGCGGTCGATCGTGCTGCTGCCCAGGCGCGTTGCGCCATACACGCTTCTCTGCGACGGCGGCGGCGCCACCAATCGCACCACGTGTAGCAGCCGCTCAGGCTTGAACGGCTTCGCCATGCAGACCACCGCGCCAAGCTGATGGCTCGCCGAGTAATCGGCGGGCTGCGCCGAACGCGTCAGCAGAATCACCGGCACGCCCCGCAACCGATCGTTGCGCTTGATGATCAGGCACAGGTCGTGCCCGGTCAGCTCCTCGCCTTCCACTTCCGCGAGAAATACCGCCGGCACTGTGGTGCGCAGCACTTCGAGCGCCGCTTGTGCGTTCGACACGATGATCACGGTGTAGCCGTCCGGCTGCAAAATATTTCGCATGATGTCCGCGGTGCGCTGATCGGGCTCGACTGCCAGCACCACCGAATACTGTTTCGCTGCGGTGCTTGCCACTGCGTTCGAGGCTCCCACCGTCGCGGACGAATGCGCTCGCGCGCCATTCGCAAACAGATCCGCCCCGTTCGGCGCGACCTTCTTCTCGCTCCTTGCGTCAGCCTTCGCCGCACAGAACTGTACCGCGACGCCGTGTCGCCCGCCGGCCGAAGATTCCACGCGCACCACTTCCGCTTTCTGCGGCGTGTTCAGCGCGCCCGCGGCCGCTGAATAGGGGAACATGACTTCGAGCTCCTGGCCTTTCCAGTAGCCCGCGCGCGCGCTCATGAAAAGCAACCCGTCGCGCGAGACGTCCTCGCTCTTGCACACTTCTTCAAACAAATCGGGCGAATTGATCGCCCGCACGTGCACCTGAGCGGAAATTTTCGCGCGTCTGCGGCGGCGGCGTTCGATGCCGGATGAATTGCCGGTTGCCTTAGCAGACGAATTGGACGACGAATTAGAAGGCGAGTCGGAGCCAGTGGATTTATTTCGAGCCTCTGCGGAGGTCGTGGGAACGCTCATGCTACACCTCAAATGCGGGTCGCTTCCTCAGGAATGCGCTGCTTGCCGTGCTCCCCGTTGATATAGATGTATGCGCGAGCGAAGGCCAGCGAAATAGTACGTTAGTTTCAAACTGAAAGCGCGGCGTACCAATTTGCACGGTACTTCGTAAGTGGCACATTTGCCGCACCCTGCGGGCAAAGTTTTCCACAGCCCGTGAAAAAGTACAGGTATGCCCCTGGAACACCACCTGTACTCTAGTAGCACAGGCAATCCTGTTTACCCTGAGGAAGGAAGGGCCTGTGCCCGCGTAACAACGCGCCGCAGTCGGCGATGCTTGGCGCTCGCACGACCGCGACCCTCGCGTCTTTGTAGCGGCCACCTTCAGGTGGGCGCTGTTGCCTTCCGGTAACGCAGGCTTCAGCCTGCGCTAACGTAACAACACGCTATCGCACTCAAATGCTTGTCCCGCACGCGCTTTTCGTTATTTTGTTTTCGCCATCGCACAAAACTAAAACCGCACCCAACTCCGCCACCGCCGCCTCACATCGCGAAGGATCGCCCCTCGCAACTGTGGCGCAGGCTGAAGGCTACGCTACTGGAGAACCATCATGCCATCTGCAACAATCGCGCCCGCGGCATCATCAGCCGCTACATCTATCCCGGCGCCATCGCGCAACGCGCCACCCGCAGCTGCCCCGCCTCGCGCCACTGACGACGAAATTCTCGGCATCGTCTCGCCGCGAAAAAATGCCACACGAAATGCGGCGCAGCTCGAGTTCGATTTCGACGCCGCGGGCGCGGTTGATAACGCCGACGGTTTACGTACCGCCGGCGTCCCGCCGGTGCCTTTGCCTTCGCCGCTGGAAGAAAATTCAAAAACGCCGGCCAGAGGCTGGCGGCACAAAAACCTGTCCGACAACGACGATTCCATTGCTGCCGCTGCTCCGCGCGTTGCCGATGCCCCCATCGCCGCCGAACCCGCGCACCTTCGCGCCGCATTCGACGCGAACCCCGAACTGCGCGCCGTCTGGCGCGACGCCGGCGCCTACCGCGAATCGTTCGCAACGCCCGAAGCCGCGCGCGAAGCCACCGCGCTCCTAGCCGACGTGAACCACATGGATGCGCTCTTCTTCTCGCGTCGCCCCGAAGACCACGCCGCGCTCGCCCGCGCCATCGCGAATCTAGATCCCGCCGCATTCGCGTCGCTCGCGCACGCGATGAAAGCGCTGACTACAGAGACGCCTCAAGTAGCACAGGCAATCTTGCCTGTGCCGCAAGTTGCAAGCAGCACGATCGCGCCAAACCTGCAATCGCACGCCAACGCGTCAGTAGGGGCACGGCATGCCGTGCCCGAACGCGACGCTTGGCACGGCGCTGCCCATTTACCACGCAGCGTCATTCCGCCTGCCCTGAGGAACGAAGGGAGCGAAGCGTCCGCCGCTTCTTCTTTCGGACCGGCGCAGCCGGTCCGCGCGGACGCGCAGTCGAGGAATCTATCTTCCGCCGATCACGCTGCGCACTCCGCCGCAAATGATGCGGCCGCGCAAAATCAAAATCGCCGGCAAGATGCCGGCGCCACGGCCGCAAACGACGCGCATCTCGCATTCCTCAATGCTGCAAACGCCGCCGCCGTCGAAGGCGTCGTTGCCGCGATCGAATCGCAGGTCGAGCGGCTGCTGCCCGAAGGCGTCGCGAAGAATGCGCGCACGCGTGTGGTCGGCGAAATCTACCGCGAGCTCGATGCAACGCTGCGCTCGAATCCGCAATTCGCCTCGCAGTTGCGCGACGCATTCCGCTCTGGCTCGCTCGACGACGGCCACCACCGCGCGATCGTTTCGCTGCTCACCGGACGCGCCCGTCAGGCGCTCCCCGGCGTAGCGAAGCGCGTGCTGAACGAATGGACTTCGACGATTGTGAGCGCCGCGCACGAACGACGCACGCGCCAGCGCACTGCTGAACGTCGAGTAGATATTGCGGGCTCGGGTGGGGCAGGGAATGACGGGCGCCGGTCAATGTCGCCGCGCGACCTGGATTATGCGCGCCTCACCGACGCCGACATCTTGAATCTGTAGTTCAGTAGCACAGGCAATCCTGTTTACCGTGAGAACCGAAGGGCCTGTGCCAACGCAACCCGCAGCGCGAATCGCGCCACACCTGCAACCAAATGCGAACGCAACAGTAGGGGCACGGCATGCCGTGCCCGGCGAAGGACCTTGGCGTGGTCGTGCCATTACTCGCGATGTGAAAATTCAAAGCCAACGGCGAAACATTTCAAGCGCGCGGTGCGTTGGATAGCATGCACGTGCTTGTAGCGCGTTCGGGCACGGCATGCCGTGCCCCTACTGAAAATTTGTGTGGGTCCTGTGCCACAAACAGCTACATGCCTGTCGTCACAAAAACGAGAAAACAAAAGAACGTGTTGTTTGATTTTGCAGGTATGGAGCGAGCTGCGGCGTGTTTTTACGCAGGCACAGGCAGGATTGCCTGTGCTACCTAATAAATCCGCTTCAGCTTCGGCGTATAAAACGTCTCGTATTCCACCGGCGTAGTCCCGCAATTCTGAATCGGGAAGCGCGCGGTTTTCAGCCACTCCGCAATTTTCTGCTCGCCGTCCGTATCCGCCGCTGGACGCACCGGCTCCCCCTGCACCACGCGCCCGTTCGCACCCACGAGCACGAAAAATTCGCTCAGGTTCTTCAGGTCATCTTGCGGAAATGAAGGCTGGTCGTAATCTTCCAGCGACGGCGCGGCTGCCAGCGTGGGACACCAATCGCGCACGGCCGCTCCCGGCGGTGGAGCGAACGGATCGTCGTCAAACTTCGTGACGTTCTCGAGCGTCTCCACGCTCGCTTCGATGTTTGCGGGCGGCATACTTTCCGTGGCCACGGTCGTCGTCATGTGCATCGGGTAGCGCTTCACGCCCAGCGATTTGAACGACGTTAGCTGAACATCCGTGGGCACATTCAGAAAATTTCCCTGTGCGCTGACCGACACGATTTGTTTCGAATCTGGATCGAAGCAGGCTGCCGCAGTGCCTTGCTGGTTCGTGTTTGCATCGCGCTTGTTAATGTGGATACACAGGCCCGCCTGCCCCTCGATCTGCTCGTTCGAAACGCCGATCACGTCGTAGTCCACCATCAGGTATTCAGGCATGGGCGATTTCACAAGATCGCGCACGTTGCGTAACGGCAGCGTGACGGCCACGCTTGTTCGCGTCGTGTACATTTTGTTGTCGACGGCCACATCGATTTCCTGCGCGCCACCCAGTTGGAATATTTCGCGGTAGTGTTGCGTGCCCGACCAGAAGATTTCGTACGTTCCGTCCTGGGCCTGGCTGGCCACTTCGTAATGAATGCGCACGAGCATATGAAACGGCGGGCTATCGGGCTTGCGCAGATTCATCGCGATGAACGCGCGCTCGAGCAGCTCCTTCGTGCCGGGATACGACGCCTGCTGCGTGTCGGGATTCGCGTTCACGTCCGATGATTGCGCAGCGCCCGGCATATCACCCGGCATATTAGAGGATGGCGCGTTGCCGGATGGCGGCGTCGCTGTCGCCGGCGGCCGCTTGTTGCGATTCGGCTGCTGCCCCACCTGCGCGTTAGCCGGCGCAGCCAAGAGCGCCGCAAGCAGCATCAGCGGCAGAAGAGCAAGACTTGCTGGCGTGCGCGATGTTCGTGTGAGAAGCATTTTGCACCGGCGCATCATAAGAAAAGATTAGCACGCCACCCCGCTTTTGCGCTTTTCAGTGGCACAGGCACTCTTGCCTGTGCGCCTTTGTTGAGTTGCAATCTCTCCGATCTTGGCTTTCGCCCGAAATCGCAGCCCTTGATCGTGAGAGGACAGGCTGAAGCCTGTCCCACTCGAACCACCTCGGCACAGGCAGGATTGCCTGTGCTACCTCAAAACCCACAACGGAGACTCCCCCATGGCACAAATGCAAAATTCGCAATCGGTCGCGTTGCAACTCGAAAAAGTTCGCGACAAACTTCCGCTCCTCTATGAGCGCGACGACATCCTGCTCACCATGATCCAGCAGCGCGGCGATGTGGAACGCGTCAGCTCGCGCAACATGCGCCTCCCGCTGCAAATCCGCCCCGGAGGCAAAGCAGGCCTCGCCAATATGGACGGCGGCGATCTCGGCCGCGGTTCGGGCACGGTGTACGACGTCGCGCAAGTGACTCCCGTATTTTTCCGCCACGCCGTCGAAATCACCAAGCTCGTCGAGTACGCTTCGAACGCGCCCGAAAAAGCGATCGAAAACGCTGCCAAGCGCGAAGTGAAAAACGCGATGGCGCAGTTCCGCTCGTTCCTCGACAAAGTGATGCAGACCAACGGCAACGGCGTGCTCGGCACGATCAGCTCGATCGCGTCGACCACGTTCACGATGGCCAAGCCGCCGGGCTCGGTGCTCGTTTATTACAATCAGACGATCCAGGTGTATGACCCGACGCTCACTACGAATCGCGGCTCGTGCAACGTCACGGCCGTCGATCCTTTCGGCAGCACGATCACCGTGGATTCAGTTCCCGCGGGCACCAGCGCGAACGACGTGATCGTTCACGATGGACTGACCGGCGCGCAGCCAGTTTCGCTTTTCGGCCTGCTTTACCACCAGTCGAATGCGACCACTGGCACGTGGCTCAACCTGAATCGCGCCACGTATCCTGTCGAGCTGGCCACTTCGCGCGTGAACGGAAATAATTCCACGCTCACGCCCGGCGCCGTACGGCTGGCGATCAACAAGGTGCGCAAGGCCCTCGGATCGAATCAGGTGTCGAAGCTCATCGCGTACACGTCGCTCGAGCAGGAACATCAGTGGGAACAGCTCGGCGTGACCATCTCGCAGATCATCAAGGAAGGCGCAGGCGGGCGCGCGAGCGATCTCGACTTGCTCTTTACCGGCGAAAAATCGATGGCCGGCGTTCCGATCAAATCTTCGATCAACGCCAACCAGTCGCGCGTGGATTTCCTCGACCTCTCGCACTGGGGACGCGCCGTGATGCAGGACATCGATTTCTACGACGTGGGCGGCCAAACCGTGTTCCCAATTTACGGCACCAGCGGCGGACTGGCCTCGGCGTACATCTTCTACTTCGTCACCGGCTTCCAGGTGTGGAATGAGTCGCCAAGAAGCGGCGCCTTCATCGACAACCTAGCCATCCCGACCGGCTACTGATTCAGTGGCGAATGTAGCTCAGGTCTTCAGACCTGAGGCCTTTTCTGCGGCATTGCTTCGCCTCGAAAAATCCTCACCTCTGAAGAGGTGAGCTACATTAAAACCGTCCCGACAAAAACAAAAAGGGCGGCTGCATCGCTGCAGCCGCCCTGAAATTCGCAACGTGCACTGGGCACGCCTGTCAAGCAACTCAATTGTACGACATAACGAGCCGCGAAAGGAGCCGGCGGGACGCCGGCGTTACAGAAATACACCCGCGGCGTAAGTAAACTGCGAATTCTGCCGCGAAGTGCTTCCAATTTCACAAAAGCAAAATCCCCGCCAAGGTTGCACCTGCCACTGTTGACATTGCTTTAATCCTCGCAAAGGCACCGACGAACGCAGACTTCGCAGCACATGGACGGCAACGCTGCGGTTCCGTAACGCCGGCGTCCCGCCGGCTCTTTTGCCTTCGACTTTCGTCTCTGCCACCACGCACAACCGCCCGTGCCCTCCAAATCACGAAACTCCGCGCCCCCGCGGATCCGCGTCACGCGCGAAACGCACGACACACCCGCCGCGATCACCGAACGCATCACGCGCGCCGGCGGCACGAATCGCTACGGCGAACCGAACTTCCGCGTCGTCTGGGGCGGCGCGAGGCTTACCTGGATCGGCGGCCGCTGGACCGACCGCGACGCGCACGGCAACACAACGCGCGAAGCGATCGAGCTGCGCCGCGTCCCGAAATATTTGCCCGTCGATCGCTGGCACATCGAACGCTGGATGCCGCCCGAATTTTACGGCTCGCCTGACCAATGGCGCGCGCTGACAGCCGAAACCGAAGACGGCATTCGCATCCCGGCGATCGGCCCATACCCCGCGCGTGGCGACTACGAGCACTGCTTCACGCTGCAAAGCGCAGCCGGCGAGTTTGAGCCGCTCAGCGCTGCGGCATGCGACTGGATCGTCCGCGCCATCGAATGGTCGCACCGCCAACCGCGCTCAGATCAGCGCGCTGCGCTAGCGCAACGTGAAGCGCGTCGCGAACGCGAAGCCGAAGCGGCCGCCGACGCCGCCCTCGATATGGCTTTTACGCCGTAGCGCTATCTAGTACAAGCGGAAGTTAATCTCGACCGGCACGCGCGCCGGCACGGGTTTCCCATCAACGTTAACAGCGGGCTTGAATCTCCAGGTGCGTATAATTTCTGCAGCTGCCTCATCTAACCCACCGCCCAACCTTTTAACAATCGATACGGTTCTTCCACGCCCCTCTGCGTTTACCACGATCAACAAATTAACAGTTCCTTCCAAGCGCTGCTCCGTGGCCTCCTTCGTGTATGTTGGGTTGGGACAATACTCGCATCTAGGCTCGCTGATGCCTCCGCGACCGGGTTCGAATATCCCGTCGCTCGGCGCGAGAGAATCAAGCGGCACCGTCACGTGCGATTTCATTTCATCGGTCACCGCGATCTTCCCAATCGCCTTTATCGTTCCACCAGACGTCACTGCGACAAGTGTGATGCCGATGCCATTCTCGGCAGCACTGTAGCTTCCAGTCACAGGCGTCGCTCTTAGCGCAAAACCGATTGTCGCTGTCCTGTTCTCGGTTGCCCCGAGCGTTCCCGGATCGCTGGAAAGCGTCAGGAGTGCAGCGAAGGAGCTTCGATCATCTTCGATCTCGATCGGCGCCCACGGATTTCCTGGCGCGGAAGCAAGCTGTTCGCCAAGCCATATGCCAAACGGCGTCACCTTGCCATTCGGATCCTCTAAATCCAGGATGAAAGCGCGCTTCACGCACTGCTTTTTCATTTCGCCGGAAAGCCGTTGCGCCAGCGCAGCGAATGTTTGCTCGCTGGCTGTCGGTGGTTGCTGTTGCGCCACTGAAACGGGACCTAGCGAAAGCGCGGCGAGCAGAATCACAGGAGCCATGATCTTGAGGCTGGATCGCCGGGATGTGATTCGATGCATGGCACCGAATAGTAACTCAGCGCTTCGAAATGTCCAGTAGCGCAGGTCCGCCGACAGGCGGCCATGAAAATGACGCCTGTGCCGCAAGCAACACGCGACACGCGACAGCCACCAAAACCAACTCTTTTGAAAGGACACTACAGTGACTACGACTGCATCGATCCATCCCGCGAACGCCGGACCAGCACCCGCGGCGCGCGATTTTGCCGCTGACGCGCGCCGGCCGCGCGACATCCTCGTCGAAACGCGCTCGAACGGCGACGCCTCCGCTACCGCTTCGATCGCCTCCATCTCCGATCAGGACTGGCACATCTCCCGCACGCACGGCGTCTATCACATTCCCGCCTGCGCGAAGGGCGAGCCATACGCGCTCGTTGTGATCACCTCGCGCGGCGACGCACTCGATCTCGGCGACAATCGCCGCTTTCCGTTCACGATTTCGGCGCGCGACATCGCCGAAGACCTTCTGCAGGATCTGCGCGAGCACGGAATTTTCGTCTGCGCGGGCGAGCGGCCCACCGCCGATGAACTCGCCTCGGCCACCACGCGGCGCGACGCCTACTATCATCAGCTCGTCGCCGACGGTGACACGATGTGGGCGCGCGGCCATTCGTTCCGTGAAATTTCGGATTTGCACCGGCGCGCCGCGATCGCGCTGGGCGTCGAACGCGAGTGGGCGTACGTGCCCACGCGTTTCGCGGATTGTCCCGCGTGCGGCGAGAAAGTGAAGCCCAGCGTCGCGGTGTGCAAACATTGCGGCGCGATTCTCGACGCCGAAAAGGCCGCCAAGCACGGCCTCGGCGGTGGCACTCCAGCGCGCGTCGCGAACGGCCGCCGCGGTTCAGTAGCATAGGTCTTAAAAGACGCGGAAGACAATTTCGACTGGCGTGCGCGTAGCCACGGGTTTTCCATCCACATCCCTGGCGGGCTTGAATTTCCAGCGCTTTACGGCGCTAATCGCGTCGTCATCGAGCTCCGGGTTAAAACCATTTTCTACCGTGGCGTCGCTTGCGCGCCCGTTAGCATCGACTACTATCATCAATCGAACTGTCCCTCGCCCCAGCCCGTTCAACGCTCCAGCAGAAAAATTCGGATTGGGGCAATACTCGCAGCGCGGAATTGAAATTCCAGCCATGCCTGGGGTGAATATGCCCTCGCCCGGCACCAGAGATTCAAGTGGCCGCGTCAGATGCGCTTTCATTTCATCCGTCATTGCTAGCTTCACGACCAGAGCATTTGGCATTCCCGAAGGGGAAGTACCCAGCTGTAGGCCGATGCCATTTTCCGCAGGGCTATAGCTGCCCTCTATCAACGTTGCGCCGAACCCTGTTGCCAGATGAAGACGCCTGTCGGGTTCAGTTGTGTAGGGCTCTGCAATACGGAGTTGCTCCCACTTCGCAGCGATCTGCTTCCGATCGACCACTTCAATAGGAGTCCAAGGATCTCCAGGCGCTGCGGCTAGTTGGTCGGCGAGCCACGCCCCAAACGCATCAACTCGTTTGTTGGGATCCTCGAAATCCAGGATCGCGATGCGCTTTAGTCCGCATTTGTTCAGATTTGCGGCGAGCTGCTGGCCCAGCTCGGCGAAGCTATCCACCTTGATAACAGGCCTGTCGCTTTGCGCGAACGAAGCGGTGCCAACTGGCAGCAACGCGAGTAGTACAACAAAAGCCACGGCTGCGACGCGCGCGGCGATAGGGGCGATGTTGGCAGGTAAGTTCCGCGACATAGAACCGAATAGTAACGCAATGCGAGGCCGTTTAGTAGCACAGGCAATCGCTTGTGCCAAAAGACGCTATGTGCGAGGAGTTGTGAAGACGAGGAAACGCGGGCGCCGTTGTTTCGAATTTGACGTTTTACAAATCAAAGAACGTAATCGCGAACGCGCCAAGCATCAGCGATCGCGCTGCGTTGTTACGTTGGTACAGGCAGGAATGCCTGTGCTACTGTGATCGCACTCCCCCAATAGCACTGACGTTACAATAGCGGCTAGTGCGGTCACTTCCGCCGGGCCTGCCGCGCTCCTGCTGCAAATTTCCTGGGAAGGGAATCGCAATGAATCGAACTCTTACGATGCGGCCATTCATATCCTCCATGAAGATGATCACACACATAGCGCTCGTCGCCCTGGCCGTCATCACCCTCGCCACAATCGCCGCGCCCGTGGCGCGCGCGCAAGGCTCGCGCAAGGACGACATCGTCTTCGGCCCCGGCGGCCATCCCGTGGCCGGCGCGACGATCACCGTCTGCACCGCAACCGCCACCGGCACGCCCTGCTCGCCGCTGGCCACGATCTACACCGACGCCACTCTCACCGTGCCCGCGGCAAATCCGTTTCAGGGCGACGGCATCGGCAACTACCACTTCTACGCGCCCGCCGGCCGCTACCAGCTGCAAATCACAGGCCCCGGCATCAACGGCACGCAAACGTATCCCGACGTGATTCTCCCGCCGGACCTCGGCTCGACCAGCGGCAGCGCGATCTCCGCGTTCAGCTTGGCGCTTGGCGGCAATCTCAGTGTCGCAGGTAACGCCACATTTTCAGGTAATGCCACAGTCGCCGGCACACTCACGGCCGGCAATTTCAATCCCGGCACGCTCACTCCGTCCGCGCTCACCGTTACCGGCAACGAAGCGGTGCAAGGCCCGCGCCCGCGCGTGGACGTCACCGCGTTCGGCGCAAAGGGTGACGGCGTCACCGACGACACCGCCGCGATTCAAGCCGCCATTAACGCCGCATGTCGCACGCCTGCTTCGGGCGGTGGCGGCAGCGTCTTTTTTCCAGCGCCCACACTTTTCTACAAAGTTTTACAGCCGCAAACGCCGTCCACGTCACCCGTGTTTTCCACGCCTCCCGGCGCGTGTTGGGGACTGCACCTCATCGGCGCTAACGTCTCGCAAATTAGCCAACTGCAGCAGTTCCCATTCGCGCCAATGGTCGGGATCAACGTGACTGCCGGCGCGAGCCCCAACGCCGCGCCCATGTTCGCGCTGCCCAGTTTCACGACGATCGAAAATCTTTCCATCGCCGGCTCGAATCAAGCCGTCTCGCTCTACGACACGGTCAACGTCTCATTCCGCAATACCTGCCTCGCCGTGAATGGCGCCACCGGCCAGACGGACAACACGCCGCTCAAAATCACGAACAGCTTCTGGATCTGGTACAAGGGCGGCTGCATCATGGCCAACGGCAGCACCAGCACGCCGATCGTCTTGTTCACGGGCGAAACGCCGGTGAGCGGAGAAGCGCCGCTCGATGGACTCATCACCATGGAAGACATCGTCGCGGCGGGCGGCGGAATGCAGTACATCCAGCGCGTGAATCAGTTCGGCACCGCCGGAAATATGACGTTTCGCAATATCACCATCGAAGACGCGTCCACCGACGTGCTCACATTTTCTTCGGTATCCGGTGTGAGCATGGGGCCCGTCAACGCCGTGTCGTTCGAGCACGTGAGCACTTCGGACGCGACCAATCCGGCGACTGCGGTGCTCACCGTCAACGCGCCGAGCCTAACCGTCAGCGGCGTTTACATGAATCACGTGTTCACGGGCAATGGCCCTTCGGCCGGCGCCGTCGCTGTGCGCGAAACGGCCGGCCGCGTCGACAATATTTTCATCACCAACTGCAACACCTGCGTCACCGCGGTGGTGGACGGCAGCGGTAATCCACTCGGCGCGGCCACTTCGCAAAATACGAACGGCTTCGATCACTTCGTCAATGTGAGCGACGGAAACGATCGCCTGCGCACGGACGCGTTCCTGAACCCGGACACAGCGGGCCTGCCGCTGCGCGCTACTTCGTCGGGAAATAAATTTTCGTCGGTTGGCATCGACTCGGTGAACGGCCTGCTGCTCTCCGATGGTGCGGGCTACGGCTACACCGCGCGGGTAAGCCAGGCCACGAAAGAATCGCTCGACGTGGGCTTCGCCAGCGTGCTTCCGCCGACGAACGTCACCGGTACTGCGACCACCGGCGGCTCGCTCGCCCCTGCCACCTATTATTACTATGTGCGTACGGCCGGTGCGACGAATTGTACGAGCGAATCGGCGCCGTCGCTATTTTCCGCAGGCATCGCGGTGGCCAGTCCCAACAACGCCGTGAATGTCACGTGGACGCTTCCAGCTGCAGGCGCCGCGAGCGTCGTTGGTTACTGCGTGTTCCGAAACGTGACCCCGGACTTCAACGGGTCGCCGCGCAGCGTATTCGTTTCGGGCGCTGGAACCACAAGCTACACTGATAATGGCTTCACCAGCTGCTGCGACAACACTCCGCCATTCAACGTGATGCAATCGGTGCATCGCTTCACGGCCACTTCGCTCGGCGTCAACACCACGAATCCGCAATCGAATCTCGATGTGAATGGCTCCGCCGCCGTCAATTCTCTCAACCTCGTGCAGAAAGCTGAGCGCTTTGCGGGATCCGACGCAGCCGCGAAAATCAACGCCTGCCTCACCGCCGCTTCCACCACTTCGAGCGTGTGCGATGCGCGCGGCATGACCGGCACGCTCACCGGCGCGGCGCACGTCGCGATTCCTGCCGGCACCACGCTGCTTTGGGGCCAGGGCCAGCTCACCATTACGGACTCGACCACGAACGACGCGATCGAGCTGCTCGGCGACGGCGCTTCGATTTACGGCTATCAGGAAAGCGGACTCGGCACCGTCAGCGCGCCCGATACTTCCGGATTTATTTCCTGCGCCACCACCGGCTGCACCACCGTGCACAAACCGAGCCCCGGCTCGTCGAAAATCAATTACGTCCACATCGTGGGCATGTATCTCGGCGCCACCGGCGCGAATTCGAAGGTGATCGACCTCACCAGCATCGGCCACTCGATCGTCGAGAGCAATAATCTCGCGCTCGGTACCGGCGGCACTTCGTACGGAATTTTCGGCGACACGTCCACCGGCGGCTTTGACGGCACCAACACGCTGATTCGCCACAATAATATCGGTCTCAACTCGACGGGCGACGCGTGCGTGAGCCTCGCCGGCGTGTACAACGCAGTCGTCATCGAACAGAACGTCTGCACGCTCGCGCCCACCTCCTCGCTCGGCTACGTGTTCAAAAAAGATTCCAGCGGCAACTATCCCGACAACGACGAGATCTACGGCAACGATTGCGAAGCTTCGTCCGCCGCGTTCGGCCAGGTCTGCTACGACATCGTCGGGGCGCTTTCCATCACGTTCGGTCCCAACAATCGCTGCGAAAAAGTTTACAACTGCCTCGAATTTCCCTCCGACGGCTCGGCCAACGGCATTCACATCCTCGATCCATATCTTTCCATCAGCAACACCGCGCAGGTGCTGCCCAACGAGCCCTCGACGGCCACGATTGCGATCGACAACAACGGGCACAACTGGCTGCCTTCGATGCACTACGGCATGAACGATCTCGGCGGCGATAATCTTCTCGGCAATTCCGGATTCGAAGGCTGGCAAAATTCCACGTCGCTCTACTACTGGGGCGGCGTTTCCGGCACGAACATCAATCAGGCGGGCAGCGGAATTTACGCGCAAGAAACGAGCGCGGGCTCAAATCCCGGCGTCGATAACTACACGCAGGGAACCTACAACGTGCGCGTCGGCGACGGCGCCACGGCCGGGCTCGGCGTCAACTCCGGCTGCATTCAAGTGGACTCGACGCGCGAGTACACGCTGATGTTTCGCGTCGCGTCAGCGTCCACCTCGAATAATTTCCGCCCCGGCTTCCGCTTCTACTGGGACGCGAATTGCACTGAAGCCGATCGCATCACCACCGCGTCATCGAACGGGCGCGTGCTCGCGCCCGTGAATTACGACGGCACGTCGAACAGCACGGGGAATTGGCAGTCCACGAACGCGTCGCTCACTTACAACAATGGCATCACCTGCAACTGCAACGTGACTGGCGCGGACTGGCAGGTCAGCACAGCGAACGCGTGGACGCCGACGCGCAATTTCGGCGTGGTGTTCCGCGTGCCGAACGCGTTCAGCCTCTCGACCACAGTGACGCATTCGATGCGCGTGATGCTTCTCGAAAACACCGCGGCCGCGGGCAACTACGTTTACTTCGACGACGTGGTGCTCAGCCAGGGCCCCGTGACGCCGGACATTCGCACCGCGCCCGTGCACGATTCGGGCGGCTCGGCCGTCTACGGCTCGCTCGCCATTTCGCAGCACCTGAATCAGGGCGCAACAGGCCAATTCGCGGGCATAGTCGCGCTGGTAGGCGGCACCGCGACGGTTACGTTCCCCACGCCGTTCGCGTCAACGCCCGTCTGCGTCGCAAACGACCAGAGCGCGATCGCCACGGTGAAGGTGACGCCGTCCGCATCGTCGCTGACGCTCACGCAATCCAGCGGCACCGACACCATCAACTGGATCTGCATCGGCAACCCGAATTAACGGTTTGCCTTTTCTTCAGTAGGGGCACGGCATGCCGTGCCCGCTGTCGCTAGGATCGCAACGACGCTATGCGTGCGCCCGCCACAATGGCGCGTGTTGCCTTTTGTACCGCCGGCCTCTGGCCGGCGCCTTTGCCTTTGTACTCGCTCGCGCAAAGTCAAAACCAAAAACCAACTTCGAAAACCAACTTCAAAAACGCCGGCCAGAGGCCGGCGGTACATAAACCGCAGCCGCCGTTCGTAGCGCCGCCCTTCAGGGCGGCAGCCTTTCAGTAGCACAGGCAATCCTGCCTGTGCCCCAAGCAGCTACCCGGCACGATCGCTGTTGCTTGCCACGCACGCGCTCGCGTTCTTTCCGCCGTCGCATTTGCATTTGGCGTTGCAGGTGCGAATGAAGCATCTGTCACACCTACGGCGCTTGGCATTTTGTATATCGCCGACCCAGGGCTTACGCCCTGGGCTAACTTATGCCGCGCCTACGGCGCTTCCGCCACCTCAATGTCGCACCAGTGCGTTGCCGTCGTATGCCGTTTCGATCCGGACAATTCGCCCAACGGCGCCCATGCAACAGATTAGCGCGCCCGTTCAAGATTTTTCTTACCGCCGGTGGATTCGATTCCTTCGCTCACGCGCGTCGACCGCAATACACCAGCGCCGTAGGTGCGACACATTCAACGCTCGATCGCGCTGTGCTGCGAACCGCAAAGCAACGCAATCGCGCGCACTAGCAGGCATCCGCAAATAACACCGCGTTTCTACGGCACAGGCAGGATTGCCTGTGCTACCAAAACCCGCAGCGCGTTCACGGTTTCCGTGCTTCCTGCATCCCAGCTTCCTTGCTTCATCGCCATGCATATCCCCGAATCCGCGCATCTCTGGACGCTCTTCGCAGCCGGCCACGGCCTGCACGTGCTGAAACGCGCCAGCCTCTCGGCGCAATCGAGTCTCTCCGGCACGAAAACGCGCCTCGAATGGCTGCGCACCAACGCGCTCAGCCTCGCGATTCGCCTGTTCGTCAACGCCGCCGCGTTCTCCTACTGGATCGCGCATCCCGGCGCCGCCACGCACTTCTTCGGCTCAGCCGGCTTAGCGGTGAACCTAACACTCGAGCCCGGCCACGCGACGGCCGCCATGTTCGGCCTCTCGGGCGACAGCCTGATGGATTGGGCCGCCGCGAAAATCCCGGCGCTGCAAAAAGAAATTCCCGCAGTGAACGATTAACGCCGTTCAGTAGCACAGGCAATCCTGTTTATCCTGAGAACCGAAGGGCCTGTGCCAACGTAAAATCGCACCTCAGTCGCCGATTCTTGGCGTACGTCGCGAAATCGTTCTTTTCGTAGGGTAGGCTTCAGCTTCAGCCTGCGCCACAAGTAACAGGCAGCACACACGCTGAAGGCTTGGCTCCCACGCGCTGACGTTCTCTCCGCCGTTGCATTTTCCGCCGTAGGGGCACGGCATGCCGTGCCCGCTGCAGCGAGAATCGCGACGATGCTATGTGTGCGTCGAGCCAGACGCCAGGTGAGTTTGAATTTGGGTTCCTCATTTAGCTGAGGCTGATAAACGAATGCGACCGCCGTGCTCGATGGCCACGCCGTGCTTCTGCGCATTCGGGCACGGCATGCCGTGCCCCTACTGATCGATGTGTTTGCGGGTGCCAAGCACTTGCGGCGCGAGCTGCGATATGACGCTGACAGAGGCAGCATTGCATGTGCTACCTACGGCGCGCTGGCGATGCCTTGAATCTCAAAATGCGCGCCGAAGAGCAGCGGACCCGAGCCGATGAACGCGCGCGCAGGCAACGGCTCGGTGAAGTACGTGCGATAGATCGCGTTGAACTGATCGAACAGCGACACATCGGCGCAGAAAATCTGTACGTAGACGAGGTCCTGCATCGTCAGGTCGGCTTGCTCGAGCGTCGCGCGAAACCCGTCGAGCATCAACCGAATTTCGCGCTCGAGCGAATCCGGAATTTTTCGCGTCGCCAGGTCGATGCCCAGGTGCCCGGCCAAATAAAACGTGCTGCCGACGAGCACTCCCATGCTGAACGGCAGCGCCCCGTATCCGCCCGGCGGCGGGAAGTGCGTTCGCGTTTCCGATGCGTCCATGTTTCCTCCAAGTTGATCGTCGAATGATATAAGCGCGACGTATGGTAACGCATCGTCTTTCAGTGGCACAGGCACTCTTGCCTGTGCGCCTTTGCTACCCCGCAATCCTTCCGATCTTGGCTTCCGCACGGCATCGCACTCCATGAACGTAAGAGGACAGGCTGAAGCCTGTCCCACTAAAGCACCCAACTCTGCTGTCGCTTCCTCGTTTCGCGTACACCACGCATCTAGCAACGCCGGCACAGGCAGGATTGCCTGTGCTACCGAACTCCGGAGGCTGCTATGCCCGTCGTCCCCACTACCGCCTATTCGCAGGCGGAAGACGCGCTCACGCTCGCGCGCGCGCTGATGAACGACTCGTCCGGAGCCGTCTTCACCGACGCGCTCTTGATGCCGCTGCTCAACTCCGCCTATCGCGGCCTGCAGCGCGAGCTGGCGGAAAATGGCGTCAGCGTCCTCGGCGAGCAGCAGGACATCGACCTCGAGCCCAGTCCCACCACCGGCGTGACGAACACGGAAATCAGCGACACCTCCAGCCCGCAGCTTCCCGCCGATTGCCTGATGCCGCAGATGCTCTGGGAACGCGCCACCACGAACACGGCGGACACATTCGTCCCGATGGACAAATTTACGAGCGGCGGCGGAATGCTCAACCTGCAGCCGAGCACCTATCTGCGGCTGTGGGAATGGCGCGAGGACAAAATTAATTTAGTCGGTGCGACGCAGGCGATCACGGTGCGCGTCCGCTACGAAAAAGTGCTGCCCGCGCTGACGCTCGGCAGCGACCCGGTGCAGATTCGCGCGGCCACCGATCCGCTGGCATTTGCCACGGCGGCGCTGGCGGCGCGTTCGCGAGGCGCGCGTGCTCTCGCACAAGATCTGCTCGGCACCGCGCAAATGGCCACCGAAGATTTGATTCAGCGGTACGTGCGTCCAGAACAGGTGAAAGGCCGCCGCCGCAAACCCTACAGCTACCACCGCCGCGTGATTTATTTGTAGGTGGCTGCCGTCGCCGCTCGTACCGCCGGCGTCTCGCCGGCGCAGTTGACTTTGCTTTTCAGTGGCACAGGCACTCCTGCCTGTGCGCCTTTGTTACATCGCAATCCTTCCGACCTTGGCTTCCGCGCGGCATCGCACCCGGTGAACGCAAGAGGACAGGCTAAAGCCTGTCCCACTGAAGTTAAAATCGCCGGCCGCGCCCGGTAATGGCGGATTGAAAAATGGCCAGCGCGACAAAACCATCGCCGTTCGTCCCGCCGGCGCTTTTGAATTTATCCGCAGTAGGGGCACGGCATGCCGTGCCCGCTGTCACTAGGACTGCACGGGCGCTATGCGTGCTCTGTGCCGGACGCCAGGTGGATTTGAACTTGGGGCCTTCGCTTCGCGCCGAATGACAAACTAAATGGAATGCAGCCGCCGTTCTCGATGGCCACGCTGTAATGATGATGCCGCATTTCGGGCACGGCATGCCGTGCCCCTACTGAAAACGGGTAGCGCTTACTGCACGTCGAGGGTAACCGTGATGCCGCGCGGGGCCGACTGCGCGGTGGCTTGCACCGTCATTTTGGAGGTGCCGGCGGGCGTGCCGGTGGTGCCACTGCTTGACCCGCTGCCGCCATGGCAGCCTTCGAGAATTGCTGCGACGCTCAACGCCAGCGCGATCGCGCACAGGATGGGCGCGAAGCGCTTCCGTAGCACAGGCAATCCTGCCTGAGCCAACGTGGAATCACGTCGCCGCTCGCGCCATGCCTGCAAAATCAACCAACACGTTCTTTTGGTTCCTCGTTTTCCGACACAACGCATGTGGTTACCTGCGGCACAGGCACGATTGCCTGTGCTACCGAACAGCACGAGAATCGCCGCGATCAGAATGAACGCAACAATCGCGCCGCGCGAATCCGAATTTGCGCCGCGCGCGCCCGGGCCGCCCCATCTATTCTGCGATGCCACCACCGGCGCAGCGCCCGTCTTCGGTGGCGGCGTCGGCACGCGCGACGTGGTCTGAAACGCCACGCTGAACGGCACTGCAGTGCCGGGCGTCGTCACGTTCACGCTGGTCGGCGAAAATGTGCAGGTCGTCGCCATCGGCAAATTGCCCGGGCAGACAAACGTCACGGTGCCGGTGAAAATATTGTCGGGCACGATCTGCAGATTGAACGTGCCGGTGGAGCCGGCATCGATAGAAATTTCCGTGAGCTGGCCGCTCGCGAACGCGATCTGGTAATCATCGCCCGTACCGGCCACCGACGATGTGAGCGGATTTGTCGCTTCCGTGTACGTGACGGAGAGTGTGGCCGTGCGCGTTCCCGTGGCCGTCGGCGCGAAGCCGAGATTGATCAGGCAACTTGAGCCGGCGTTCAGCGTCGTGGTGCACGACGTGGACGACACGACAAAGTCTGCAGGATCGAGGCCGATCGTCGTAATCGTCACGCCGGTGATTTCGGCGTTTGAATTATTCGTCAGCGAGAACGTGGAGGTCGGCGTGGTGCCGGCGAGCGGCTCGGCGCAGAAATTTGTGTTGGTCGTAAAGCCCGGAGGAGGGGCGATCGTGGGGCAGGGAACTCCCGCCGGCGGCACAGGCGCGGGAGGCGGCGTGAGCGTCACGTTCGAGACGGCCTGGCCGACCGCTTTGATTTCGACGATGCGATTGCGTCCCTGCTCCGCGACGAACAAATTTCCGTTCGCGTCGAAGGCGATTTCGCCCGGCGCGCTGACGCTGCTCGCGGCCGTGGTCAACTTTTGGGTGGCGGCGTCGATGCGCAGGATGCGACTGCCAGCGGAATCGGCAACGAAAAGATTTCCGCCACCGTCGAGCGCGAGCCCGTCCGGACACGAATTTTGCGCGCCAGGCTGCGCGCTGCCCGCCGTCGCCGTGGCAGTGACACCGCCCGCCACGGCGGACAGGCACGACGAAGACGTGCCCGAACCCGCCACGAGCGTGGTGATGCCATGGAACGCTGACTCAAATTGCAGCACGGTTCCGGATTCTGGCGCGGCGATATAAGCGCGGCTGCCATCTGGGCTCAGCGCGACGCTCGCCGCATGCGCCACGTGCGCGAGAATTTCAAGTCGCCCGGGAGTTGACGCGGTCGCGTCGTGCAATTCGATCACGGCATTCGCGCCATGGTCCGCAATATAAAGATTGCCGGCGCGATCGAGCGCGAGACCCATCGGCTCGACGAGCTGCACATTCTGCGCCGGTCCCCATTTTCCCGCGACGCTGCGAATTACGCCCGGATCGTTTGCCGATGATGATGCGATGCGACGAATCGTGGCGTTCTTTGTATCCGCGATGAATATCGTGCCGTCCGCCGCCATCGTCACGCCGCTGCGCATGTAGAGCGAATCGAGTTTCAAGCTGAGTTGCGCTGCGGTAGCTGCGCCGCCATCGCCGAGCGATCCCGATGTGCCATTGCCTGCGACCGCGACGGGATTCGCGCTCGCTCCTGCGCCTCCTACAACGCTCGCTGCGTTCGCACCAACGGAGTCGGATGCAGGCAGCGCCATCACGCGATTGGGCATCTGCGTGGCGGTGAAATAAATCGGAGGTTGTTGCGACGCTTCAGTTGTGGCAACAGCAGGGCCAGTAGCAGGGCCCAACGCCAGAGCCCGCGCGGAAATTCCGTTCGCGACCACAATGGGCGCATTCGCCGCAGCCGTTGCGCCTGTGCTCGCCGCATTACTCGTCGAAGGGTTTTGCGCCCGAACTCGAGGCAGGGAATATGCCAAACCAGCGGCGCCCATCACCGCCGCAACTGCCACCACTCTCATTCGCCGCAAATCGTTCTCCGTTCCCGTAGCCTTCGAAGTTGGCACAGGCCTTTCCTCCCTCAGGGTAAACCGAAGCCTGTGCTACGGCCCAATTTCGGGCTGAATTCCCGGATGAATTTCCTTAACCCCGATGAAGCCCTGCGTTTCGTGCGTTTGGATTCGCATGCAGGCGCACGGGTTGCGTGACAAACCACAAATCATAGCACGCCTTTCCGTAGCCTTCAGTGGCACAGGCAATCCTGCCTGTGCCACCAACGACATGCGGCACGATCGCCGACGCTTGGCTCATTCGCGCCCGCGTTCTTTTCGCCTCTGCCGTTTCTTCCGTAGGGGCACGGCACGCCGTGCCCGAACGCACCAGCGGCGCATCTCGCGCTATACAGCAAGAAACGAACCAACGCCTCTTTCGTTTCCTCGTTTCGCACACGCGCCGCACCTAGCAACGGGCGGCGCAGGCTGAAGCCTACGCTACTGAAAACCGCACCGCATTCAATCGCGCGGTCGCGCCAAGTTCATTCGCCGGGCACGGCATGCCGTGCCCCTACTGAAAAACACAACCGCCCACCTAAAGGAGTCAACATGGCACTCACATTTTCGCTCGTCGATACTTGGGATGACGGCAAGCGCATCCACGTCTCCGGCACTATCGCCGCATCCGGCAGTTACTCAACCGGCGGCGATACGCTCGATCTTTCGCAATCGCCGATCGTCGCGTCGTCACAGCCGCCCATCAACGGCACCGCCTGGATGGATGGCCTCGCCGGCTACGACTACGTCTTCATCCCCGGCGCCGCGATGAATTCGAACAAGGTGAAAATCTTCCAGCAGGGCGCAAGCGCCGGCGCATTTCCGGAACTTGCCGCGGGCGCGTACCCCGGCGCCATCACCGCCGATTCGATCACGTTTTACGGCATCTTCAAGAAGCTGCAGTAATGCTGTTCGTACCGCTGACGCTATTACTTCAGCGCTCACCGCGCGCGGCTGGCGCAGTTGCATTTCCGTAGTAGCACAGGCAATCCTGCCTGTGCCCCAAGCCGCTAGGCGCCACCTCTCACCAATGCTTGGCGTAACCGTCCTCGCGTTCTTTTCGCATTTGCCGTTCAGCAGCGTAGGCTTCAGCCTGCGCCAACGTAACGCCGCAGCGCGATCGCCAATGCTTGGCTCGCAGCGCCACTTCGTTCGTTTCGCGTTTTCCGTTTCTTCAGTAGGGGCACGGCACGCCGTGCCCGACCGCACCAGCACCGTAATTCGTGCCATACCAGCGAAAGCGACCCAACGCGTTCTTTTGTTTCCTCGTTTCGCACACGCACCGCACCTTGCGACTTGCGGCGCAGGCTGAAGCCTACGCCACCAAAATCCTCACCTCTGAGGTGAGCTACATAAACATTCTCTGTCTCTCCGTGCCTCCGTGGCACGAAATCGCCACACACCATGTCCATCGAAACTTTTTCGCCGCTACCTCTCACCACCTTCGGCACCTGGCTCACGCTGCTCGATCCCTCCGACGTTCCGCCCGGCATGTCGCCCGATTGCGCCGACGTGGAATTTTTCCCCGGCGGCGTGCGCACGCGCCCGGGGATCGTCTCGCAATTTTCGCCGCTCGCGGGCGCGCCCAATGTCAACGCGCTGAAAACCTACATCACGACGAACCTCGTCCAGCGCCTGCTCGTTCTCGATTCGCTCGGCACTCTCTACAAGGAAACTTCGCCGGGCACGCTCGGCATCCTCGCCGCGGGCATCACGACCAATCTGCTCTTCGCCTCCACCACGCATTTCGGCCGCGAGTACATGGCGTTTTCGAATGGCCTCGTCGGCGCAGATCTGCCGCGCCAGTTTGACGACACATTTTTCGATCGCGTCAGCCAGGTGGGACCCGGCGAAGGTCCTGCGCTCGCTGACTCCACCGCCACCGGAAATATTTCGCCGGGCGTACACGAGTGCGCGGTCGTGTTCGTCACGCGCCAGGGATTTTGGACCGCGCCTTCGCCCGTCACTAGCTGGACCGCAGCCGGCTCGAAAAAAGTTTCGGTGACGAATATTCCCGCTGGCCCGGCGAACATAGTGCAACGGCTGCTCGCGTTCACGGCCAAGGGGGGCGCAAGTTTTTATCACGTGCCCGATTCGATGGTGCTCGACGACAACACCACCACGTCACTCACCGTGGATTTCTCCGACGCGATTCTGCTCGCGGGCGTGAACATGGATTATCTCTTCGCGCAGATCGAGCTGCCCGATCAGCTCGGCGTGATTGACTATGCCGAGCGGCTTTTCTGGTGGGGCGAGCGCTCGAAGATGTCGAACTGGAACAATCTTTCGTTCGACGGCGGATGGGACGCGGCGACGCCCGGACGCCCGCTCGGCTGGACACTCGATCCCACGAGTGGCGCGGGCGGCAGCAGGGAATCGTCGGACACGATCTGGGGCGATGCGTATCGCATCACCGGCGACGGTGCGACTCTGATTCGCGGGTTGATTTCGCAAAGCGCCGTCACAGACACGGCCGGCAATCCGCTGTGCGTGAAGGGCACCGACTATTCCGTGCGCGCGCGCGTGAAACGGAGCGGAGCTCTCGCGGCCGGCACGCTGCACATCAACGCGTTCAGCCCTACGATGGGCCTGATCGGCACCGGACTTTCGATCGCCGCGAGCGCCTTGACCACCGGCTATCAGGAATTTATTGGCGATCTGTTTCCGCCGCAGACGTCGCTGCCGAGCGATTTGATCTTGCGCGTCTATGCTGACGGCACGCCCGGGCCCAGCGGCGAATCGTTTCTCATCGACTGCATCGAGATTTTTCCCACCGGTGCCGCGCAAAATTCTTCGCTCGTGCGCGCGTCGGGCACTGACGAGCCCGAAGCCTACGACGGCGTGAGCGGCATCATGGAAATCGCCGCGAACAACGGGCAGGGAATTCGCGCCGCGTTCAAGCTGCGCAACAATTTATATTTCGCGAAGGAGCGGAGCTTGTATGTCACAGCCACGGATGGCGTGAACGAGCCGTCGCTCTGGGGCGTCGAAGAAGTTTCGAACGCGGTTGGCACACCTTCCGCGCACGGCATCGGATTCGGCGAAGAGTGGGTGGTGATCGCTGGGCGCTCCGGACTTTATTATTTTGACGGCGGCGAGCCGGTGAAGCTGTCGCAGGAAATTCAGCCCACGTGGGACGCGATCAATTGGCAAGCCGCCCAGAATTTGTGGATGGTGGTCGATACGCAGCACAAGCGCATTCTGGTTGGCGTGCCAATGGGCTCGGCCACGCAGCCGAACGAGATTCTCGCGCTCGATTACACCGAAGGCTTGCAAGATCCGCTCGTCGCTGTTTTTTCGGCGCCCGAGCGCTCGCGCAAATGGACGCCGTGGAAGATTGCCGCGAATTCCTGCGCGCTCGTCGAGCGTTCCACGGGCGTCGCGCAGATTTTCTTTGGCTCGAACGACGCGAGCGCGAAAATTCGCGCGCTCACGCCGAGCGCGTTTTCCGACGACGGCGCCGCCATTCACTCCTACTACACCACCGCATATCTCGCCTCCACCGGCATCAGCGGCCGCAATCTTTTCGGCTACCTCACCGCCTACGTGCAGGGCGCAGGCGCGCTCGCGCTCAGCGCATTTTCGCCCGGCGACGTGACGCTCACTTCGCTAGGCAACTGGACGCTCCGCGCACCCGCCTCGCGCGACATGGAGCAGTTCATCAACGTTCTAGGCGAACGCATCAGCGTGCAATTCAGCACGAATGCGGTAGGCGCATGGTTCTCCCTGACAAAATTAGTGCCGTGGGCGAAACCAGATCCCTTCGCGGTAGTCCGCGGCACAAATGCGTAGCAAGTTCGCAACGCCTTTCAGTAGCACAGGCAATCCTGTTTACCCTGAGAACCGAAGGGCTGGTGCCCAACGCTGCTGCGCGCCGCAGATCGTGAATGCTTGGCGCACGCATGACCTCGTTCCTTACGCTTTTGCCGTTGTTACGATGACCGCCAATCATCAGACGCGCAAATTTCCACTTGGCGCATCCGGATCGAACGACCTTCGAATTGCCAGACACAGTTCTTCCATCCGAATGTCCGACAATTGTTGGGATAGACGCTGCCGGAGATGCGATTTGCCGAGCGGCTGAATGAAGTGCGCGCGGAGGCAAGAGCGCTTCGGCAATCCGGTTTCTTCCGGGTCCAAAACGATGGTTGTGGGGCCTTCGCGAAGTCTGCTGCTGAACGGAACAATCAAGATGCTGCGAATTGAAGAATGGTGATTTCGAGTATCGGGTGAAACCACTACGACCCAGTGCGGGCAAGGCGGATCACCTATGCTTGCGGCCCAGATTTCGCCACGCGAGGAAACCTTACTCATCTAGATCGATATCTCCAGCCGAACTCGCAAACGACGCGGCGAGATGATCCTCCTCCTCGATTTCCTCGGGAGTAAGGCTGTCGTAGTAAGCCGTTGTAGCGGCCTCAAGTCGCGCACGATTGTCGGCGCGGCGCATCTCATCTAGGACATAGTCGAGCGCCTGTGCAAGATTCTCTGCTTTCCTGGAACGAATCAACGCGCGGAGAAATGCATAGCCCTCGGGGGAAATTGTGGTAGATACTTTCTTCCTGCGTGCCATCGCTTTATCCCTATCCTACGTAGAATCTGGCGCTTGACGCCAGCATCTGACATATTATCAGACAATTGTCGGACAAACAAGATGACGATTGTCTGATGCCTTTTCTCTGCGCCTCCGTGCCTCTGTGGCCCAAAACCCATGCTCACCGTTCCGCAAATTGAATCGCTGCGCCGCACCAGCCCGCAGCTCTACGAAGCGCTGAAGCGCCTGGCCGAAGCGTCGCTCGGGCCGAATCAGGGCTGGTCGCTCGACGACCAGATCACCGATGGCTCGCTCTTCGCGCGCGTCACCTCAAACGCGCTCACCAGCGGCAAAGTGGATCCCGCAAAATCGGGCGTGCTGATGAAAGGCTCCGTGCCGCCGACGTGGTCGGGCGCATTCACCTACGTCTCGACCACCGCGACGATCACCTGGTCGTGGACTGGCCTCACAATTTCGCGCGCCGACGGCTCGACCACCGCCATTCCCGATGGCTCGCTCGCGATCGGCGGGCTCACCGCCGCGACCACTTATTATTTTTATCCTTATTACGACGACGCTGCGCTCGCGATCGGCTGGGTGGCGGGCGGCGCGGGCTCTCCTGCGAATGCGCTCGCCGCGAAAACGAACGCTGCCGCGCAACAGCAAGCGCTGCAGTCGCGCATTCCGCTTTCGCAGGGCGCGATCGTCGCGGCCACCACGAGCTCCGGCACGGGCGGCGGCTCGGGCGGCGGCAGCGGAAGTTGTTTGCGCGCGGGCACGATGGTGCTGACGAAAGAGCGCGGCACAGTGGAAATCGAAACGTGCGCGGTGGGCGAGCACCTGCGCTGCCCGGCAACGATGCGCGCGAACGGAGCCACAAGCGCGCCGGATATCGCCGCCGCTGCAATGGGTGGCACCGCCGAAGGTTGGACGCGCATCATCCGCCACGAAGTGCGCGACGAGCACACGTTCATCCGCCTGCATTTCTCAAATGCCGACACGCTCGAGGTGACGCCGCATCACATCTTCACTCTCGCCGACGGCTCGCCGATGCGCGCCGAGCGCCTCTGCCTCAGCGATATTCTGGTGGGGCGATTCGGGCGCGTCACGCTGCTGCGCATCGAAACCATCGTCGAGGCCGGCCGCAAAGTCACGGTGAGCTGCGCCCCGTATCAGCAATTTTTCGCCGGCCGCCACGCCGCCTCGGTTCTGACGCACAACTACACCTTCAGCTCGTAAATGCCTTTCAAACCATGACCGGACGCCGCTACTACATCACGACGCTTGCCGACTGGCGCCGCCACGCGCACCGCTTCGCCAATTCTCACTGGCTCGCGCTTGCGGCGGCACCTACCAATGACAACACCGATTCCGACGCTGACGGTTCCGTTGTTCCGACAGTAGGGGCATGGCATGCCGTGCCCGAACGCGCGGCTGGCACGGGTGCGCCATCCAGCAGGAAACTGGCTGACGCGTCATGCACTGTTAACAGCGCATCATCGTGCGCCGACCACGATCGCGCGACAAATGGCACGGCCGAGCCAAGTTCGATTGCCGGGCACGGCAGTGCCGTGCCCCTACTGAATACGATTGAAGCCTCTGCAAATGCCGATGCGTCGTCAGCGCGCGACGCGAAGCTATCCGGCATCAACGCCACAACGCGCATCGTCGTCCTCGTCGACGCCGACGAAGGCGTTCATCTCGCCCTCGATGACGATGCCGCGTTCGAACCGCTCCCGCATCCCTTCGCGCCGAAAGCCATCTCCCACGCCGCGCACGAAGCGCTCGCATCGCACGGCGTCACGCCGGGCGCCACCACCTTCGACGCCGCCGAAGCCGTTGCGCGCGCGCACCCGCTCCTGCGCCTACGCGTCTTCTAGCACATGCACGTTCGCGCCTATACCCCCGCCGACCTCGACGCGCTGCGCCGCATCCACGCGCGCCAGGGCTTCGACTACGCGTTCCCCGATCTCGCCGATCCAATTTTCATCTCGAAGCTCGTCATCGACGACGGCACCGACCGCCCCGTCTGCGCATCACTCGCGCGCATCACGTGCGAAATGTACCTGCTCGCCGATCCCGACGCCGGCACGCCGCGAGAACGCTACGCGCGTCTGCTCGCGCTGCACGAAGCGGGCCGAACCGATCTGCTCGCGCGCGGCCTCGATGACGCGCACGCCTGGCTCCCACCGCTCATCGCGCGCCGCTTCGGCAGCCGCCTCGAAGCGCTCGGCTGGATTCGCGACGACGCCTGGACGCCGTACTGCCGCCGCCTCCGCGAAAAATAATTCGCGCTGCCGTCGTACCGTCGGCGCAGTCGCTTTTCAGCAGCGCAGGCTTCAGCCTGCGCCACAACTCGCACGCGCTACAAATCGCGCCACACCAGCAGTCATCGCTGCTACGTTCTTTTTTCAGTAGGGGCACGGCATGCCGTGCCCGAAGGCGCAATCACCACGCACGCGTCACGCCAGCAAAACCAAAGAACGCATTCTTTCGTTTCCTTGTTTGGCACACGCGAAGCACCCAGCAACTTGCGGCGCAGACTGAAGCCTAAGCTACTCAAAATCACTCGCCACTTCCTTGGAGGCCCCCATGTCACGAGGCGCACAACGTTCCACCCGCCAGCTCACCGATCAGCAGCTCGCGCAACAAAACCAGCTCATCTCGCAATCGAATCAACAGGGCACGCAGGACCGCTCGCTCCTGCTGCCCACGATTCAATCGCTGCTCACCAGCCCCGGCTACACGCCCGCCGAGCAGTCCGCCATCACGCAGCAAAGCATGGGCGCGGCAAACACCGCCTTCGACGCGCTCCGCGAACGCGCTGCCAATCGCGCCGCCGCCACCAATGACACCGCCGCCGCTCCCGAACTCACCGCGCAGCTCGGCCGCGAACAGGCGCAAACCCTCGCAAGTCAGGCCCAGCAGAACCAGATCGCGTTCGCCAATCAGCGCACGAAGGACCAACTCGCCGGCCTCAACGCCCTCGGCCAAACCTACGGCATCGACACGAATCTCCTCGGCCACGCAATGGGCGTCCCGGCGCAATTGCTCGGCGTCCGCCAGCGCGCGTCAACCGGCTCGTCGACGGGCGGCCTAGGCAGCCTCTTCGGCGTAGGCTCCAGCATTGCGTCGCTGTTCGGGTAATTTGTTTGGCTAAACTCAGCACCGTGTTGCGTTCTGATTCGCCTTTGCAGTTCGTCTCCGTGCCTCCGTGCCTCCGTGCCTCTGTGTCTCTGTGGCTTGCCATGCTCAAACTCATCGAAACGAACGTCTGGCCGCTCGCGCTCACATCGCTGGTGCAGTTCGTTCTCTTCCTGCGCTGGATCTACCGCCGCATCCGCAACGACGAACTCATGCGCGCATTCGTCGAGGACATGGCGATGAACCACCTACCGCACATGTACGACCTGCTCGAAAAACTCTGCGACAAGCAGGGAATCGACCGCGACCCAGCGCCCCCCATCCGCTGGATCGACTTAAGCGACCGCAACAACTAGCCCCGCGCTCTCTTGCTTTTCGTACCGCTGTACTCTTACCTGCGCTCGCCGCGCGGAGCCACCGCTGTTGACGTTTCTTCAGTAGGGGCACGGCACGCCGTGCCCGAACGCGCGAACAGCGCGCACAAGCCACACCCAGCAATCGTCGCTGCTGCACGGTGTTGATTTTCGTACCGCCAGGCGTCCCGTCGGCGTTGTTGAATTTGCTTTGCCTTCAGTGGCACAGGCACTCTTGTTTACCCCTGAGGAACGAAGGGCCTACACGCTTTTGCACCAGCAACTCTCTGAATACGCACACGCGCACCAATTGCACTCCGTGAACGCAAGAGGACAGGCTGGAAGCCTGACCCACTAAAAATCACCTTGCCGCCCGACTCCGATCACGCCGCCTCCGCCGCACCTACCGCGCTCATCGCACTGGCACGAAACGCCGCCGCGCAAGACGCGCTCGATCCCGCGCTCATCTGCGCCATCATCGAACAAGAATCCGCCTGGGACCCGCACGCGATCCGCTACGAGCCGGCGTTTCGTACGCGCTACGTCGCGCCTCTCGGCCTGCCGCCCACGGAAGAAGTGGCGCGCTCAATTTCCTGGGGGCTGATGCAGGTGATGGGACAAGTGGCGCGCGAACACGGCTTCGCCGCGAAGAGCCTCGCCGCGCTATGCGATCCCGCCGCAGGCCTCGCGATCGGCTGCGCCGTCTTCGCAGCAAAGCTGCGCGCCAGCGCAGACGATGTCCAGCGCGCACTCACGGTATGGAACGGCAGCGCCAACGCCAGCTACGCCGAGCAAGTCTTCACGCGCCTCGCAAAATATCGATAGCCCGAAATCACGAATCACTAATCACCAGTCACCAGTCACTCATCACTCGCCTCACCAAGGAGCACACAATGCAAATCCGCACAGCACTCTCGTCTCGCCCCGCGAAACTCGTCGCAGCAGCCGCCATCGCGCTCGCCGCGCTGTTCATCCTCGCCACGCCCGCGCGCGCGCAACACACAGCCACGCTCACCTGGACCAACTCCGTCGACACGCCGCAAACCAACATCTACCGCGCAGCAGGGCAGTGCCCGTCGAGCGCGCCCACCGGCTTCACTAAACTCAACTCGACGCCCGTCACCACCGGCACCTTCGCCGACTCGGCGCCGCTCATCGGCCTCTCCTGCTACTACGTCACCGCGTTCGCCAACGGACTCGAGTCCGTCCCATCGCCACTCGTACAGGTGTCTCTTCCGCCTGCGCCTCCCACCGCACCCCAGGCGACCGCCAAATAAGCCGCTCAGGTAGCGCAGGCAATCCTGTTTACCCTGAGAACCGAAGGGCCTGTGCACAAGTTACTAAACGGATCGATCGCCGACGCTTGTCGCACGACGCGAATTCGTTCTTTTCGCCGTCGCAGTGGCGTTTTCTCCAGTAGCACACAGCACTGCAGCGCCCGAACGCGCGAACAGCGCAACTCACTTTCAGCTCCGACACTCGCACGCGGCAGGGGACTCTGCTGAACGACGACCCTGCTTCCTTGCCTCGTGCACCCTTGCATCCTGACACCATGGCCCGCCGCACACTCGAAATCGCCGCGTTCTGCGCCGCACTGCTCCTCGCCGCGCTCATCTTCCACGCCTGGCTCGCCGCCCACGACGACCAGCTCCGCCTCTCGGCCACACTCGCGTCGCAAAAGCAGGTGCTCGACGCCGCCGACGCGCGCGAACGCGACCGCACCGCCACACTCAAAGACGCCCTCGCGCAAATCGACGCGCTTAAGCGCGCCGCGCAAACACAAACCCCCGCGCAGCTCGCCCGCGCCCTGCAAGACGCGTTGCACCCCCCGCAGCCGATCACGATCAGGCCCGCGCCCAACACATCGTCGCCCTCAGCGGACGACGCCCCTTCCAACTCTCCAGTCGCAGCCAATTCTTCAGTAGGGGCACGGCACGCCGTGCCCGAACAAGCAAACAGCACTGTCACGCCACTCAGCAGCGATGAAGCCGCTCTGGAAGTTCGTACCACCGGCGTCTCGCCGGCACCTTTGCCTTCGTCGACCACGCAGGAAAGCACGAAAAATTCACAGCAGGGAACTGCCCAGCGCGCCAAATCACTCCTCGACTCGCTCTTCCACCGCGCTTCCCCGCGCACGCCAGCCGACGAGCCGTCGTCCGCCACCGCTCCCACATCCGGCGAACATTCCTCCGTCGCTGCCGCGCCGCCAACATCCTCGGCAGCGCCGCAATCATCGCCGGCGCTTTCAGTGGCACAGGCTTCGCCCTGTGCCAGTGCCTCAACCAGCACGAATCCCGACTGCTCGGCACCCGCAAGTGGGCGCCCTCTTGAAGTTCTTACCACTGGCCTCCGGCAGACGCCTTTACTCTCGACCTCGGCGCAGCAGAGAAGAACCGGCGCGCCACTTCCCAATTCCAACGCAAGCAATCCCCCGAATTCCGCTACCCAACCATCGTCGTCGGGTTTCAGTGGCACAGGCACTTCTGCCTGTGCAAACCCATCACCCGGCGCGAGTCTCGAATGCTCGTCGCGCGCGCAATCCGCAGCGGGATCCGCCGCCGAAATCCCCGCCGCCGATCTCGCCCCCCTCTACGACTACGTCCAAGACTGCCGCGCCTGCCAGCTCCAGCTCACGGCCGCCAAACAAAACGCCACGGACGACGCCGCGAAAATCCGCGCCCTCACGCGCGAACGCGACGCCGCCGTCACCGCCGCAAAAGGAGGCAGCTTCTGGCTCCGCCTAAAACGCAACGCCCACTGGCTCGCCATCGGCGCCGCAGTCGGCGCTGTAACCTCGACCGCCGCCCTATGCAACACCGGCCACTGCCGCAAGTAGCACAGCCTTCTCACCAACGCCATAGGCCCCAACCCCACAATTTCCTTGACTGCCGCTAAGGAATATTATGTTGCATGTAGAATTGTGCTACTGTACGGTGATATTTAGAGGTAGGGTTCGGGTGGCGGTTGAGGATCCGATGGTGGTGGAGGCTGTGAGGGTGAGAGTGTAGGTTCCGGCTGGGCTGCCGCGAGGTTGGGTCGGTGCGTTGGGTCCTCCGCATGCGATTGCGGCTACCATGAGGGAGATTGCGAGGGCGGATGCTAGAGTGACTCTTAGGTTCAGAAACCGCTTCCGATATGCGTGATATCGAAGTGCAATCAGATTTGCTGCCAGCACTATGAACAGCATCGTGGAAGAGAGCAAGATTACTGGAGTGGACATTAGGGCGGCTCTTAAATTCAGGAGCGGCTTCCGCGGTCCGAAGCACCAAATGAGAAGTGGGAGAGTAATCAGAATTGCGGTGGGCATTATGAAGGGCATCGTGGATGAGAACGGGGTTGTTCGACTAGACGCTGAGGGGATTCTTAAGGCTCTTACGACTCTTAAATTCAAGGGCGGCTTCTGGTTGGCGGGATATCGAGCCAGAAGTACAAGGGCGAGCAGAATTGTGACGGGGACGTTGAACGGCACGTTGGATAAAGGCAGTAGGGGTGAGGATAAGGGCGGTAGCGATGGTTTCGTTGGGGATGGGGTGTGCTGACGAAGTGACGCTGCGCTGGCTGGACGGGCGGTTGTGGAGACTGTTACTTGGAATGGGACCGTGGCATTCGCGGACACAGCTAATGAGGTCGGGACGGTTGAACAGGCGGCGCCGGCAGGGGCTCCAGTGCAGGTTAGTGTGATGGAGCCAGAGAATCCGTTTATGGATTCAACGTCGAGTTGATACATCGCCGTTTGACCGGCTGTGACCGTCGCTGATGTGGCTCCGGCACTTGGCGGGGCGATGGCGAAGTCCGTCGCGACACCCGTGAGAGGGACTGACTGTGGCGTGCCCTGCGCATTGTCCGCAAGCATTACAGCTGCATTGCGAGTGCCGACCTGACTCGGCTTGAACGTCAAGTTGATTACGCAATTTGCGGCCGGCGCGATGGTTCCCTTGCAGGTGTCGCTTTCGAGGAAGTCGCCGGGATTCGCTCCAGAAAATGTGATCGAAGCGATTGCGAGCGCGCCGTTGCCGGTATTCGTCACTGTAACGGCTAACGGCTGACTCGCGGTGCCTACGAGTTGACTCGTGAAATTCACACTCGAAGGCGAAATGGAGACGACCGCCTGAGTGGCGGTACCAGCCAGAGACACCGATTGCGGGCTTCCGGCCGCGTCATCCGAGACAAGAATCGAGGCAGAGCGATTCCCTACCGCGGCCGGCTTAAAAGTCATGCTTACTTGACAGCCAGCGTTAGCACCCAAAACTGACGAGCAGTTACTGTTTTCGTTGAAGTCGCTTGCGTTCGCGCCTGCAACGCTGATGTGGTTGATTGTCACCGGGCTGGTGCCTGAGTTGGAGAGCGTAATGGCTTGCGATCCGCTGGCGATTCCGACACTTTGCGGCGCAAAGCTTAATGCTGTGGGCGAGACCTGCAGTTTGGGTGCGATTGCTGTTCCTGAGAGTAAAACGGATTGAGGACTGCCCGAAGCATTGTCGACGAAATTGACGCTAGCATTCTTTGATCCACTCGATTGCGGCGCAAAATTCACCTGCAAGATGCAGTTGGAAGCGATGGCAACTGTTCCTCCAACCGTCGGACAGGTGGTGCCTGACGCCGCAATGCCGAAGGCGGCTGCGTCGGTGCCCGTGAACGTTACTTGCGAGAGCGTTAGCCCGGCACTGCCTACGTTTCGCAGCGTTATTGACTGCGGGCCGCTCGTCGTTCCGATTGCGAGCGTTCCAAATGTGAGGGAGGACGGCGAGAGATTAGCGATCGGTGCAGCCGCAACACCCGTGCCAGAGAGGGCAATCACCTGCTTTGCGCCCGCGAGTCCGCCAGAATTGTCGATTACATCGATTTCAGCCTGATAGGTGGCGATGCTTTGCGGCGTGAAAACGACGTTGATGCTGCACGAGCCTCCGCCCAGGATCGAATAGGAACCGCAGGTGGTGGATTGCACCGCGAATTGAGTTTTGTCGGGTCCGGCGGGGGTGAGGTTCGTTACCTGGAGAGGTTGATTGCCTTGGTTGAAGATGGTGATGACTTGCGCCGGACTGATGGAGCCTTGCGGCTGATTTCCAAATGCAATGCTCGTCGCGGACGGCACTGCGAGTGGCCCGCTGCCAAGTCCAAGGACAGCGAGAACCTGCGGGCTTCCCGGCGCGTCATCGGTGACGGTGACGAAGGCTTCTGCGGGGCCGACTGCGGTGGGCGAAAAACTCAGCTCAAACGAGCATGTGGCACGCGGCGGCAAGGGCGTTCCGATGCAGGGATCAGAGCCGACGAACGAAAAGGACGAACTGGCTGGGCCGGAGAGGGCGATGTTGGACACGTTGAGAGGCGCGTCGCCGGTGTTAATCAGGGCGGAGAAAAGCGGCGGGATGTTTTGGGCGCCGACTGATTGAGCGCCGAAATTTATGTTGAGGCTCGTAAAGGAAAGACTTGGCGCGGGAGCGGCGCTTTCTTGAAACGCCAAAACGAAAGCGTCTGCGGCTGCCGGCAATTCCTGGCAGCTTGAGCAGATCAGTTGAAATCCGTTAGCGGAATTACCTGCGCGAGGAAAATCGGCGGCTGTCGAGCGGCCTGCAACATACACCTCACCTGACGCGCTGGCTGCAACCGCATTTCCGTCAGTGACCGCTGTGCCACCGGGGGGAGCGGTTCCAGCGAGCGGCGTGGCGTAAATTAGCGACGCCTGGCCTGCGACGGTTGGATTCAGTTTGACGACGAACGCGTCTTCGTTCCCAGTAAAGGGTTGAAGATTATTGAACCAGGGAAAATCCCACGAAGTGGTTTTACCGGCGACGTATACAGCGGTGGGCGTGACGGATGCAACGCTAAGGCCGGAATCGAATTGAGTGCCGCCGAGATAGGTTGAGTAGAGAAGCGACGTCATTCCCGTGGTGGCGTCCTGGCCGATCGCGGAGAAAAATGCGTTCGCACTTCCCTTCGCAGTTCCCTTCAGGGTCGATTGCGCCGCGGCATTCGTACCATTCGTCGGAAAATTCGTCGAATGGGTGGTACCCGTGACGTAGGCGGTGGCCGGCATCGCGGCGCCGACTGAAATTGCCAGCGCTTGATCGAGCCCGGCACCACCGAGGAATGTGCCGTATGCCAAATCAGAAGGGCCGGTTCCTGACGGCCGGATTTTGATTACAAAGGCGTCGAATGGGTCTCCGGCGTAGGTGGTTTGGTAGCCGTTAAGCGTCGGAAAAGTGACGCCGGGATTGGACGTGAAGCCAGCGATGTAAGCGTTGCCGCCTGCGTCGATCGCCACTCCTCCGACTCCTACCCGGGCGTTGATTCCGAGATAGGTGCAGTACTTCAGGTGCGGACTGGGGGCGGTGACTACGGGGCGAAATATCGCTAGGAATCCGTCGCTTATTCCCCCGCTGTTTGCTGCTTGGAATGCTCCGGTTGTAACCGGGAGATCGGTCGAGGTCGTGTCTGAAGCGATGAAGATTTCGCCAGACTGATCGAGCGCAATGCCGCCCGGATTTTGCGTCGACTCGGAACCGTTGCCGCCGAAAAGCGTCGAGTACACGAGAGCAGCGCCAGTGGGTCCCAATTCGGCGACCGCTATGTCATTGGGACCGCTCGTTCGGGCGCTTCCATCCGTGACCGGAAAGTCGGTGGAGGTGGTTATACCGGTGATCGCAACATCGCCGGAGTTGTCCACGGCGATCATGCCGCCGCTTTCACTTCCGCTGCCGCCGAGAAAAGTGAGGTACAGAAGAGAGCTTGGGCCGGACGCTGTAGGATCGATCTTCGCTACGAAAAAATCGGTTGCACCTACTCCGGGCCCCAACGTTTTGGTGATTGATTCAGGGAATGTGGAGGCCGAAGTTGTGGTGCCGCCGATATAGAGTTTGCCCGATGAATCAACGGCGATGCTATTGGCCGTATCTTCTCCTGCGCCACCGAGAAACGTGGAATATACGACGGAGAGCGAGGGATCGATGACAAGTGTCGCGTGCGGGTTTCGGCGGGCTATGCGAAAGGCGACTGATCCATCTGGTTCGAGCACGTAAGCGCCGTCGATTGCCGTACGTTTCGACGTGGGCGAGGCAGCCGCGCCGTCGCGCTCCAGTTCCCTGCTAGGCACTTCTTCATAGAGGGCCGGTTTGTGCATCACAAGCTGTCGCTCATTGTTTTTATCGGCGATTTTATCAGCGAGCCGCATCAGGAGATCGCCCGCGGAGTTCAGGCGCAAATCGTCAGCGCCGGAAATTTTGATGCGTAGATCGCTGGCGTCCGCGTCGGGAGCGATTTGCAGGTCGAACTCGAGCTGGCCTTCATTGCGATCGGCGCCTGCGCTGCCGTAGGCGACTAAATCAACTCCGGGAAGCGCATCGTGAGCTTCTGCGCGGGCGTACTGCGGCACGTGCGTGTGCCAATGATTGGGATCACGACCGATGAAGTAGTTGCTCTCGGCGCGAAGCGCCTCGATTCCTTTCCATGCGAGATCGGTTCTTTTGGCGGGGGCCGAGACTGCTCGCGTGAACTCGATTTGAAGGCGACGATGCGTCGCGTGTTTGTTGTCGGTGAGGCGAGGCTCGACTTCGATCCCGCTGCTAGTCAGGAAGATCGATAGACAACGCCCGCGCGCTAGATACGCCACCTGCGGCCCTGTTTGTCCCACATTTGCTTCGAAGGTAAGCGGGATTGCTAACGGCTTGGATTGGCTGGTTCGAGCAAATCGAGGAACGGAAACTGGCTTGACGGACCCAATCGGACGATTGAACGCTATCAGAAGCGATGCGCCGCCCGTGAGGATCGAAAGGCAGAAAAAATATTGGGTCCTGCTCATTTAGGCCCTCTGCCCGGTGAGGACTTCTCGCACGAGCTTGGGCAGCTCGGTGATGCTGAGCCAACCATCGTTAGTTTGCTGCGAATTGCGCCCTGTTTAGAGCGCTCGCAACTATGGGGCGCTTGGGCGCGAGCGTCAATGCGCGTTACTACGCAATATTGCGGTGAGCCTGCGTAGAACTACAGTGGCGGGGTTTCCAGGCTGAGTTGTGCAAAAATAAGAGGGATGGTCTTCGATACGAACAATGTGACTGACATTTCGTCTAGCCCGGTTACGCGACGAGTATTTCTGACGCTGTCCGTGTCGGCCCTCATGGGGCTCGCGATTTTGCGATTCCGGCGGCATAGCGCGATGGTCGCGCGAATGGCTGCGGCAGGTCCGCCTGCGATTGTGTCGATCGTGGAGTTCTCGAATAAAGGCGAAAGGTTGGGGGATGTCCAGGTTCCGAAGATTGTGAAGACGGATGACGAATGGCGCGCGCAGTTAAATCGTAGCGTCTATGAGATCACGCGCAAGGCGGACACGGAGATCGCGTTCTCGGGCGAATATTGGGATCTTCACGACAAGGGATTATTTCGGTGCGTGTGCTGCAACACGGCGTTATTCAGTTCTGACACGAAATTCGATTCAGGGACGGGCTGGCCAAGTTTCTGGGCTCCGATCGTGAAGGAAAATATTGAAACAATCGAGGATCATAGCTTCGGCATTCGAACGGCGGTCGCTTGCAGCCGGTGCGACGCGCACTTGGGGCACGTGTTTGACGACGGACCTCAGCCGACGGGTTTACGGTACTGCATCAACTCGGCGTCGTTAGTATTTGTCACGGAGGCGTAATCGTAGGGACGACGCGACCTAATTGACAGTCGCGAACGGACCTATTTCTAATTTTCTGATCCTCAACTCGCTTTCAAACTCTATTTCTGTTCACGAGACCAGCGATGAGGGTGATCAGGAAGAGAATCAGGAACAGATAAAACAGGAGCTTCGCGATTCCCGCGGCCGCCACCATCAGGCCAGCGAAGCCCAGGATGCCCGCCACGATCGCAATGATGAGAAAAATCACGGCCCAGCGCAGCATGGTGTACCTCCTTCCGGCGAATAGTCGGGTTCCCTCCGCGAAGGCAAATCAGGCTGAGGCGGAGCGCGCTTCCGTCCTGCCTTTGCAGCTGGAATGTGGACAGGTACAATCGACGTCTGGCGTTTCTTCCATGGCTTCGCACTCGACGCTGCAGTATCTTCCTTCACTCACTTGGCAACTGCAGATCGGGTGTTCACATTTCTTGGTTGCCATTTCGTTTCCCTCCTCGGTTGGAATTCTTACGAAGCTGTTGAGCAAAACACGGCGAGCACTATCCGCCAAAAGCCGCTCAGCGGCAGCCACTCGCCATCCAAGAAGTCAGTCTATACGGGACGATTCCGGACGCCCATACAGTAGAAACCCGATTAAAGCCGGTGCATTAAGGCCAGAATCAGCAGAACGAGCAACATCAGGCCCACGCCCACGCTCGGATAGTAGCCCCAACCCTTGCTGTGAGGCCATTTCGGAATGCTGCCGACCAGCGCTATGATGAGTACGACCGTCAAGACAAAGAACATCGCTGTATTGCTCCCCGGGGCTCTCCGTGGGCTGGGCAGGCCGTCGGTCGGCACGCCCGAGGAGTGTACACGATTGTGGGCGAATCCGGCGGCTATGAGCGAGGCGGGGCCCGGGGGCTTGTGCGGTGCGGCTGTTCGCTTACGCGCGATTTACGCGCGCGATAAAGCAGCCAGCCTCCCCGTGGCGAACATGGATATACTCGACCTCTCGCTGGTCAAAGATTCTCGCGATGGCCGCTTCCGCCGCTCCGTCGTCCACCTTCTCCCGCGCTGTGACCCAGCGATCGCGTCTATAGCCTTCGAATACCAGCGGCAGCGAACGAAGACTGTCCGGGAACTTGTTCTGTGGCGAATAGGTGGCGCACTGAGTTTCGTGCACGAAGATGGGACCCGGCGACGGATACGAATCGATGCCCTCGAACGGATTGTAGGTGAATAGGATTCGATTCTCTTTGCCGACGTCAAACGTTTGCAGGCATTGGCGACACGGGCCGGGGCCGCCCGCGACTTCCACATGAGCGGGATGACCATATTGCGGCGACTTGCGAGTGTTGCGCGCGGCGCTCGAGATCTGATCCGGAATTGCGCGGATGTTGAACTTTGTTTCCTTCATGTTGGCCTCCTGGTTGAATTGGCGATTGCTAGGTTAGGTCGAAACGCTCCGCGCGTTCTATCCGCTTCTTGCGTTCAATGTTGGGAGCGGCTCTGTGCGCCCAAATGTGGAGACGCTTGACTCGCGGCGGCAGATCGTTAGTCTGATACTTCGAATGCCGAACTGGAACTCAGAGCAATACTTGAAATTTGGTGACGAGCGGACGCGGCCCTGTCGCGATCTCGCCGCGAGGATTGTGGTGCCGGACGCTCGCCGGGTGATCGACCTCGGATGCGGCCCCGGAAACAGCACGGAGGTGCTAGCCTTGCGTTGGCCTGATGCGGATATCACCGGCCTCGACAGCTCGGAGGCCATGCTCGAGACGGCGCGAAAATCGCAGCCGGAGAGCGAATGGTTGAAAGGCGACATTGTCGAATGGGCGGGCGATGGCGGCGGGCCGCGGTACGATGTCGTCTTCGCGAATGCTTCCCTGCAGTGGATTCCCGACCACGCGACGAATTTTCCGCGTTTATTGGCTCGCGTGGCGCCGGCGGGCGCTTTTGCTGCGCAGCTTCCAGGCAATCACGAGGGGCCCACGCACCAGTTGATGCGCGACATTGCGGCGTCGGCTTCCTGGAGACGTTGGTTTCCGAACGGGAAAGTGCGCGAGTGGCACAGCAGCAATCTGGCGCATTACTACGATGTGCTAGCGCCGCACGCCGCTCGGCTCGATATTTGGGAGACGACCTACCTGCATATTTTTTCGGCCGTGGAAGATATTGTCGAGTGGTACAAAGGCTCGGGAATGCGACCGTATCTCGAGGTGCTCGATTCCGAGCCCGAACGGCAGCGGTTCATGGCGGAATATTTGAACGCGATTCGGCCGCTATATCAGCCGCGACCCGATGGACATGTGCTGTTTCCGTTTCGGCGGCTCTTCATGATTGCCTATCGCGACGCGTCCTGATTTCGACGAGACCTACCCGGCCGGCCAGGCGTAGTTCTCTTCCCCGAGTTGAACTGGGAGCATACCTTCGACCGGCAAAACATCGAGGGGCAAGCCGCCTTCCCATAGCGCGACGCTGAGCAGGAGTTCGCGGCGATTCTTCAGATCGAATAGCTCGCGCGCAAGACTGACTTCGAGGATTTTTCCGTACGCCGCCGACACGACCGGTTCGGGATGCAACAAGCATGCGCCCTCTTGCTCGACAACGCATTGCGCCACCTTTCGATCCTTTACTCGAAGCGTGATGCGGGTTTCGCGCGAATCCCATAATGTGAGCCGCATCTGAAACTCCGACATCTCCGTCAGGGCATCGGCTACCGGATCGACGCGAATGTAGAAGCGCTGGGGCCCGAATCCGTAATACAAGTTGCCGAGAACATAGCTTCTTCCATGCATCGTTCCGCTGCGCTGGTCGGTGGAGTACATGCCAGCACCCATCCACTCAAAGTAGCTGCTCTCGCGCCCGTCAACCTTCACGTCAAGGTACGAAGTGGGCGCCTCTCGTTGTCCTCGTTCTGCGGCACGTTTAATGGGAAGCGCCAGCGCGTCCGGAACCGATTCGCCGAGCTCGGTATAAACTTCTGTGAGATGCTTGCGATATAGCTGATCGAATTCGGCGTCATTTGAGGAACCGTGTTCGGGGCCGAACCACCAGCACCAGTCACTGCCTTCGGCCACGAGCAAAGCTTCGTATGCGCTACTCAGTCGCTCCTTTGAAACCGCAGAACCCGTATTGGCGCGCTGGACTGCGCGCTCGTAGGTTTCTCTCGCGTCGCGCAGTAGGTCCCAAGCGCGGACGTCCTCACTGTGGCCGATCCAGACGTCAAAATTCGCACTGATCCAGGAAGCCGGGAAAATTCCTTCAATTTTTGGCACGTCGGACGCTGCTTGAATCGCCTCGCTCATTGTCAGCGCACAAATTTCAGGATCCCGATCAATCAGCCCGTAGGCCTTGCGCAGAAAATCGCGTCCGTTGCCTGCGTAATACTCCCATGCATTTTCACCATCGAGAATCAAACTGACCGTCGCGGTCTTTCCAGCCGGCTGACGCTCGCCGATCAGACGAATGCGCCCATGCAGGTCCTCGGCGGCGGCGTCCGGACTCATGCGGCTGTAGACGAACCCCACTAGGTCCGACAAATAATGATCGCGAAAGAAGCCGATCATAGAGCCGCCGGACCGCTCCACCTTCCATGGCGAATATAAGTCGCGGCCGTTTTCCGGATAGCCGGAGGCGTCGCGCCAGAATCCGATGTTGCGCGTCCGGCCGAGAACGCCTTCGTCGGTAGCGAACCATTTGAAACCGAGATCCATCGCGATTTCGAGCGCTTGATCGGAGACCGATCCTTCCGATGGCCACAGCCCTACCGGAGCCTTGCCGAAAATTTTCTTGTGATAGTTTCGCGCGCGAATCAATTGCTCGCGGGCGTCCTCAGGATAGCGAAACGGCGGATGCGGAAGAGGCGTGCGGGGATTCGAGACCCTCGCGATGTCTGTGTCACAAACAAGCGGAAGTATTGGATGGTAGAACGGCGTCGTCGAAATTTCGATCTGGCCACGTTCGGACGCGAGCCGGTATTCCGGAAGCACCGCGGCGAGCAACTCGAGCTGCTTGGCGCGAAGCGCTACTTTGTCGTCTTCGTTAAATCCACTTCCCTTCCGCACAAGCTCGGAAATAACCGGTTCTTTGGCGAGATATTCTTCGTCCATCCAGGCGAGCTGCGAGAGCACTTGCAGGTCGCGCCAGTCTTGCAGAACGAAATGCGCGACGCAGGCTTCCGAGCCGGCCGAGAGAACTTGCGAACGCAATTCCTGGAACCTGGGCCAGCGGTGGAGGAGGTTCTCGTTGAGCTGAAAAGCGCGCAGCAGGGCCTCGCGCTTTTGTTCCAAGGTCAGCGCACCAGCATGCGCAAAGGCAATTTCAAACCACGACTCCCGGAATTGGCCGCTGGCATACTCCTCGATTTGCGCGGCAAGCGAGGGAACGAAATTGAACGTCGCGTGGATGCCGGGAAATTCGCCGAGAATGTTCACCATGCCCCAATAGTCTTTCAGGGCGTGCAGGCGCGTCCACGGAAGCAAGTATTGGCCGGTGGAGGGATCGCGGTATTGCGGCTGGTGCATGTGCCAAAGGATGACGAGATTGACGCGGCTCATCCGGCCAACCTGGTGGCCGTCGCCCGCGCCAAATGAATGCCCGTGCTAGAATGGCTGGGCGCGAATATGCGCCTGCTCGACCGATACATTACTCGCGAAGTTGCGTCGCACGCCATCCTTGGCCTCGCCGTATTTACGTTCGTTTTTTTCGTTCCACAGCTTGTTCGGCTAATGGATTTGATCGTCCGCCACTCGGGCGGCGCCTGGACGGTCGCCAAACTTTTTCTGTGCTCGCTGCCGCCTGTGCTTACGTTCACGCTGCCGATGGCCGTGCTCGTCGGAGTGCTGATTGGTCTCGGACGCCTTTCTGCCGACAGCGAAATCGTCGCGCTGCACGCCTGCGGAATCAGCTTGCGGCGACTGTTGCTGCCTGTGGGTTTCGTCGCCGCTGCTTCGGCATTGATCACTCTGTTGATGACGTTCTGGCTGAGCCCGATAGCCGTCCACACGTTGCGCAGCCTGGAGGATCAGCTGCGTTCATCGCAAGCGCCCTTTGCCGTGCAGCCGCGCGTCTTCGATGAACGCTTTCCGCATTTCGTATTATACGTGCAGGACGTGGAAGCTGCAGCGACTCACTGGCGGGGAGTTTTCCTGGCCGCTTCGGGCGGTCGGGCTGGATCGACGATTACCATCGCCCAGAATGCGACGATCGTTCAGGGAGAGAGTTCATCCGAGAGGGCTGAGGTTGAGCTCCATCTCGGGCCCGGCAGTACACATGAATTCGATCCGCGCGAGCCGGAACACTACAACGTCACCACGTTTGGCGAGAGCGCAATTCCTATCGACGTTTCGGCCGCTCCGGGTGCCGCGACGGGACCAAAGAGCGCCGCATTCTCGAATGCGGAATTGTCTGTGGTGGCGCTACTGCGAGCGCGCGGGGCCAATTGGCGGGATGCGCGTGTGGAGTTTCACCGGCGCCTGGCGTTCCCTGCTGCCTGCCTAATATTCGCACTTCTCGGAGTGCCTGTGGGGGTTCGTCCGCGGCGCGGCGGACGCGCTACCGGGCTGATTCTCACTCTCATTCTGATCGGCGGCTATTATTTCCTTTTCGTGACCGGCGCCCACATGGCGCAGCAAGGCTCGATCTCGCCTTGGCTGGGAATCTGGATAGCAAATATCGTGGCGCTAATAATTGGCTTGTACCTTCTGCGGCTGATTGAAAACATCCGCAAACCCAATCCGATTGTTACGTGGTTCGAAGGTCGCTGGTCGCGCTTCCGCAAGAAACAACGGCTTGAGTCCGAGGCTGCGCCGATGCCTGTATCGAACGGCCGCCTCGTAAATGGTTCGATTCCCAACGGCCCGGTGACAAAAGCGATGGTGTCCGCCGAAGGCCCGATTGTGCGCGTGCAAAAGGTCACCGGAATTCGCCGCTCCACGGGAGCCGGGACGGCTGCTGGATTCCCGATGATGATCGATTTCTATTTGCTGCAGGGCTTTTTTTACTATTTTGGCGTGCTGCTCGCCGGATTCGTCATCATATTCGATGCCTTCACTCTGTTCGACATGCTCAGCGACATCTCGCGAAATCACATTCCGATTTCGATGGTGCTCGAATTTTTCCGTTACCTCGTTCCCTACTTCGTATATCAGCTCGCACCGCTTGCGACACTCGTGGCCACACTCGTGACTCTCGCCATTCTTGCCAAGAATAATGAGGTAATTGCTTTCAAGGCCAGCGGCATCAGCCTCTACCGGCTCATCCTTCCGCTCACGTTGGCCGGGTGCCTAATCGCGGGCGGGATGTTCCTGCTCGACGATACGATTCTTCCGTATGCCAACCAACGCCAGGATGCGCTTCGCAACCAGATTAAAGGCCGGCCGGCGCAGACCTATTTCCAGCCCGCGCGGCAATGGATCATGGGCGAAGACAACAAGATCTACAACTACGAGCTGTTCGACTCGGACCACCAGCTATTCGGCGGGCTTAACGTATTTGAAATCGATCCCGCTACGTTCCAGATTCGCCGCAGGGTTTTCGCAGCGCGCGCCACATGGGAGCCGAGTGAAAACACTTGGGCCCTTGCGGGCGGGTGGGTCCGCGATTTCAACGATGGCCGGATTACGCGTTACGCGCCGTTTAAAGTTTCGTCGCTCGCCGAACTAACCGAACCGCCCAGTTATTTCCGTCGCGAGGTACGGCAGTCGTACCAGATGAACTGGAAACAGCTCGGCGATTACATCGACGGGCTGCAAAAGGCCGGCTTTGATACCGCGCGCCTCTCGGTGCAATGGCAGAAGAAGTTCGCGTTTCCTCTCATCGCGGCGATTATTGTGTTTCTCGGGGCGCCGTTTGCATTTCTAGTGGGGACGCGTGGCGCGGTCGGCGGCCTCGCGCTTGCGGTGGGAGTGGGAATCGTCTATTGGGCTACCGCGGCGCTGTTTGAAGCGCTCGGCTCGGCTGGGCAATTGCCGCCGGTGCTGGCAGCGTGGGCGCCCGACGCAATTTTTGGTTTTCTTGCTGTTTATTTTTTCTTGAAGATACCTACGTAGACGAAATTCCGCAATCCACTTCCAAAGGAAGTACCTGGAATTGATCTCCTGCAAGATGCCCATGCCGAAGCAAGTCGCACAGGCGTCAGCTGTGTTGCTGAATGCGATCCTCCTATTCAGCCTATTCAGCGTGCGGGCTGAACTGTACACTGGCTGGCCGTGATTCCATTTCTGCATATCGGCTGGCTTACGATCCCCGCGTACGGCCTTATGGTTGCGCTCGCGATGTTGGCCTCGTTTTACGTTCTGCGCGCGGACTTGCGGCGACGTGGGATCGCGGCTGATGCGGAGCTGTTTATTGCGATTCCCTGCCTCGCGGGTATTGTTGGCGCGAAGTTGTATCACGTGCTCGAATCACCTGCTGATTTTCTCGCACATCCATGGAGTGAACTCTTCAGCCAGTTTGGATTCGCATGGTTTGGCGGGCTGCTGGCGGGATTTGGCGCGTTCGTTTGGCTGGCGCGGCGCGAAAAAGTTCCTTTGTTGACGATGATGGATGCCGGCTCGCCCGCTGCGGCGCTCGGCTATGGCATCGGGCGCATCGGCTGTTTTCTTTCGGGGGATGGCGATTATGGTGTGCCCACCACGCTCCCCTGGGGCATGAGTTTCCCGAATGGGCTTGTGCCGACCACCGAACGCGTCCATCCGACGCCGATTTATGAGTTGATCGCAGCGTGCGTGATTGCTTGGATTCTTTGGCGCATTGGCGCGCGGCAAATCGCGGCCGAAGCGAAGGGTTCAGCTTCTCCTGTGGAATCGAAAGCCCAAGCGCTAAGTTTCCGGGAGCCAAGCGCTGCGAAAAAAAGCGGTGAGCGGAGCCGGGTTGAATCGCGGGTGCCGAGGGGCGGAGTGTTTGCCGCCTACTTGGTGCTAACGGGCGTGGCGCGGTTTCTCGTCGAGTTCATTCGCATCAATCCACGATCTTTTTTCGGGTTGACGAATGCCCAAGCCGCGAGCCTTGCATCGATTGCAGCCGGGGCCGTGATTTGGTGGAGTCTACGACGACGTGAGTAGTACAGACGGCAGAGTGCGTTACTGGGCTCTCGCTATCCGCCGGGGTCGCGCGCCGCTGGTTATCTGGGCGTGCGGAGGCACGAGTGCAGCGCGCGGCTCCGGCAAGATAGCTGTTTCAGGTCGTGCGTCCTATTCCGCAGTGTGGACGCCGCGCCAGAAACATGAGAGATGCTCCCCTTCCAGCTAGGCACCGAACCTAAACCTCTCTCAGCTGAACTTCAATTCGGGACAATACCCAATTTAATGATGTGGATACTACGTAGGGTGATATAATCTCGCACGATAAACTCCTTGACTAGGTATTAGCTCTGAAGTAATCTCCGTTCGAGAACCTGTCGAATGTACGGGGTATTCGCCTGGCCGTTTCGTTTAACTCCGTAATTACCAGGCTCTGAAATCGACACCGTAGCGAAGCGATTGAAATTCCGCACTCCTGCTTCGGAGCGGGGCATGTCGAGGGGCAAAAATATCACTGAACCCATCAGGTCGCGTCCGCAAAAAAGTAAGCCGCAGCCGCCGTCGCCACCATCGCATCGGGCCGCAGATTCGCAGCCGCATCGCAATCCCCCATCTATCACCGAAATCAGTTCCCGGCAACCCATCGCCAGGGCTATCGCCGGTGCGGAACCCAACATGTCTCGTCTTGGCGAGCTTCTTGGCTCGCTTGTAGATTTTATCGCCGAGTTCGACAAAACCGGTGTGCTGCTCCAAGTATGGACAGGGAACGAATCGCTGCTGATTCGCCCGGTGGACGAGATGATGGGGAAACCGTGGGCCGACATCATCGGCGGCGACGAATACCGTCCATTTTGCGGTCTTTTCGAGCGCATCCACAGCAGCGGAATCGCTGAGGATCTCGAATATTCACTGAACCTGGCAGACGGCCCGCACTGGTTTATAGCACGCGCGATTCCGGTAGTAGCTTCCGACACCGGCGAGCGAACGATTCGCGTCCTTGTGCAAGACATTTCGCGGTTGCGGAAGACCGAGGCGCACTCCCGCAAGATGGAATCGCTGTTAGCGCACACACAGGAGATCGCGAAGGTAGGAAGCTGGGAATACGACACGGAGCGCCGGACCTTTTTATGGTCCGAGCAGATGTATCGCATGCTGAGCCTCGGGACCGGAAGCGAAGCGATCGGGCTAAACGAAGCGTGCCGGATGTTCCACCCCGACGATCGAGCGCGCGTGTGGCAGGACGTGACGACGCTGGTCGAAACTGGTCAGCCGCTCGAAAACGAATTGCGCTTCGTGACCACCTGCGGCGAAACTCGTATCTTTTTCTCACGCGCGATTCCGGTCAAGGACGAGACGGGTGCCGTCCGGCTAATCCGGGGAATCTCGCAGGACGTGACGGAGCGGAGGGTCGCCGAAATCGAGCTGCGGAAAAGCCAAGAACTGTTGGCACAGGCGGAACACATCGCGGATCTCGGGAGCTGGGAGCTTAGCGTGCAAGGCGAGACGAGAATGCTCTCGGAAAATCTCTGCCACATCATCGGAGAGGATCCAAAACAACCCCCTATCACATTGGAAGAAGGCCTGGAACGAATCGAGCCGGTCGATGCCGATCGGGTGCGACGCAATCTGGACCGCGCGAAGAATGAGGGCGCTGCTTTCGAGCAGGAGATTCGCTACCGATTGCCCGACGGACGGCTGCGCACGTTGCACATTCGCTGCGTGCCCATGCTGGACCTAAGCAAAAATGTCGCGCGACTAGTGGGCGTGACGCGCGACGTGACTGAGCAGCGCAAAGCGCAGCGGGCTTGGCGGGAGAGCGAAAAGCACTACCAAATTCTGGTCAACAGTCTGAAAGACCACGCGGTGCTGGGATTTGACCGATATGGCCGCGTAATCAGCTGGCACAATGGCGCCGAGCGCTTGATGGGTTACACAGCGAAAGAAATTCTCGGGTTGCACTTCTCGTATTTCTATCCTACCGAAGACATAGCCTGCGAAAAACCATCTCGTGAACTCGGCCAAGCCCTGCGTGAAGGACGGTTTGAAGGTGAAGGCTGGAGGGTACGCAAGGACGGTTCGCGTTTCTGGGCTGAAATCGTTATCGCTCAGTTCCGCGATGACCAGGGTCATTTGACGGGCTTTGCGAACATTACACGGGACATTACGGAGCGAAAAAAAGCGGAAGAGGAGCTGGCGAAACGCGAAGCGCTGCTTGCGGAGGCGGAAAACCTGGCGAATATCGGTAGCTGGGAGCTGGATCTGAAATCGGGCGAGATGAATTGGTCCCCGCAGCTGTATCGTATTCTGGGTTACGATCCGGTTCAGACTACGCCCTCATTCGCCGAATTCTCTCAGCTCATCCAGATCGACCTCCGCGACGAGCTCCTGCACGAAAGAACGCCCGCCGCGGTGCGACGTTATCCTATCGAGTCGGTGGTGCGCTGGGAACTGCACGACGGAAGAGTGCGCATCCTGCACACTCGCGCGTGGCCAGCGCACAGCAGCACGGAAGAACCGCTGCGCATGATTGGCACCACCGAAGACGTCACCGATCGCACAGAGCGCGAGGGCCAATTGCGACGTCTTTCGCAGCAGTTGCTCCACGCTCGCGACACGGAGCAGCGGCGCATCGCGCGCGACCTGCACGAGACTGCTGTCCAAAGCATGGCAGCGATCAAGATGATGCTCGGTCGCATCGGGAGTCTGGTTCCTAAATCGAGCAAGCGAACGCGCAATCTCCTGCGGTCTACGACGGATGTTGCCGACGAAATCATCCGCGAGCTGCGAACGATATCGCATCTCATGCACCCGCCACTCCTCGACGAAGGCGGACTTTATCCCGCTCTTCACTGGTATGCGAGAGGATTTGCCGAGCGCAGCGGCATTAAGACGAATCTCGAAATGGACGAGGAGTTCGGCCGGCTTCCGCGAGACACCGAAATTGCTATCTTTCGAATTGTGCAGGAGGCGCTTACGAACGTCCACCGTCACTCCGGCAGCCGGGATGCGGTCATTCGCGTCACGTGCGAGGGCGCGAATGTCCGCGTCGAGGTCGAGGACCGCGGCCGAGGGATGTCTCCGGCCTCTGGACCTGCAAGCGGCAGCGAGGTGCAGCTTGGCGTGGGAACGGCCGGAATGCGCGAGCGCGTGGCGCAGTTAAATGGCACGTTCGAGATCAAGAGTGTTCCGGCGCAAGGAACCATCGTGAGGGCGGTTCTTCCGACGGAGGATCGAGGAGAAAGTCGTAACAAGGAGGTCTGAAATGACCGTGGCACAGAAATCGTATCGAGTGCTCGTGGCGGATGACCACGCCGTCGTGCGCACCGGGATAAAGCAATTGCTCGAGGCCCAGCCGGGCCTCGAGGTGTGTTTCGAGGCGACGACTGGCGTTGAAGCGATCGAACACGTGAGGAAAGCAAAGCCGGACATGGTCCTTCTCGATTTGACCATGCCGGAAATGAACGGAATCGACGCGGCGCGGCAAATACGCGAGATCTCGCCGAACACCGACATCCTCGTCCTTTCGATGCATTACACGGAGGAGATCGCGCGTGAGGTGCTGCGGTCGGGCGCACGCGGCTACATGCTGAAGTCGGACGCGAATGCGGAACTGGTAACGGCCGTCAATCGAGTGCGTCGTGGCGAACAGTATTTCACTGGATTGCTCGCCGCCACGATGGCGGAAAACTTTGCGCAAACGAAAGCCAATGGTTCGGAAGATTCCGCGATCGCCGGCACACCGCTTACGCCGCGCGAGGCCGAAATTATCCAGCTACTGGCGCAAGGAAAGAGCAATAAGGAAGCGGCTGCCGTATTGGGGGTCTCGACGCGCACGGTCGAGAGCCATCGTAACCACATCATGCACAAAATGGAATTTGAGAGCTTCAGCGATATGGTGCGCTTTGCAATTCGCAAGAATCTGGTTGAACCGTAACCGGGAGAACTCTCGGTAGACCAGCTTCACACTAGGATCAATGCAGCCGCACCGGCGCCTCAAGGCCGAATTTCCGGCCCGAGGCGGTGGCGCTGATTTTCAACGGGGTGCGAGCGTACTAATGCTATGCCGATGCTTTTTTCGCGGACTTACGACGACCGCGGCGGCGCGTGGGTGGCTGAGCGGGAGGCTCACCAATCAGTTCCGCGGTCCAAATGGAAGTAACGAACTTCTTCACTCCGTGATTATCGAAATCGATCGTCGTCCGCTCGGTGTTGGATTCAGTGACGACGCCCATTCCGTACTGCTCGTGCTTGATCGCCTGCCCTTCAACCAATGTCTGCACTGTGCCTCCTCGTGAATTAAGACCGCCTCTGCTAACACGATTAGAATTGAGACCCGCAAAGCCCTAGTAGGTATCGTTCCGGGCCGAATACTCGAGAGGGGCGGGGTGGCCGCCCCCTCGGAACCAAGGTTTAAATCGATCTACGGCTTTGAATCTGAAGCTACTGCGCGTTCTGACGGGATTAGAGGGCGGTAACGCTCTCTGCCTGCAGACCCTTAGGGCCCTGCTTGACTTCGAATTCGACCGCTTGCCCTTCGTTCAGGGACTTATACCCATCGGCTTGGATCGCCGAGAAGTGCACGAAAACGTCCTCGCCCGACTGGCGCTGGATGAACCCGTAGCCCTTGGCTGCGTTAAACCACTTGACTGTACCTTGCTCTCTAGCCACTTTCCCCGCTCCTAATTCATTCATAGGAAGACCCTTAGCTCGGACTTCCGGAAAGCTATTTGGTGCTTTGGTTCCCTTCCTCGTCACAAAAAAAGGCCGCAGGGCGGTTGCCCAGCAGCCTTCTCGAACGCGTCAAAAGGAGTCTCAAGAGCAACAAACGCACAACGATTCTAGCACAGTTTCAGAGGATTTTTCAATTGCCGAGAGGCCGCGCTATAACGTCACAAATTGGGCGCCGCCATCCGCAGCCTTTTCCAAACCCATCATGCGACTTTCAACAGCGACCTCGCCCTCCACAGCCAGAACCTCGAAACATCAGGCGATCTCGCTTACGACAGCGGCGACTTCCTGGAGACACTAACAACGATCACCACCGGCGCTAAAATCCTCCCCAAAGGCAGCTACATAATGATCTTCAAACGCCAGGCAAACGGCAGCTGACAAATCGAATCAGGTGTTCAGTTCCGCGACGCCGTGTGTCGGAATCGCGCACGAACAGGCGGGGAGGGGATAATCTGTTCTCGTAAGTCGGCACCCAACATATAGATCGCTCGTATCGGAGTAGGGATAGAGACGTGCTGGTCTGTGCTCGACCGAAAGGGGAAAACTTCATGGCCACGCTTTGGCAGGATGCCCGTTATGCCCTCCGTATGCTCGGGAAGTCGCCGATGCTGACTGTGATCGTGGTCCTCACGCTGGCATTGGGCATTGGAGCCAACACCGCGATCTTTGGGATCGTAAATGGGCTTCTGCTGCGTCCCCTGCCGGTGAAATCGCCTGAGCAAATCGTGGTGCTGGCGGGAAAACTCGAGGGCGACACGCTGGGGATCTTCACGCTCTCCTACCCCCAACTCGTGGATTTCCGGCAACAGGAGGATGCGTTTTCCGATGTCTTTGCTTCCCAGATCGACCTCGGAGGGCTCAGCTTCGGCGGCAAAGCGAATCAATTCCTGTATTGCCATGTGACCGGAAATTATTTTTCGACCTTGGGCTTGCACGCGGCGCTGGGACGTCTCTTCTTTCCGAGGGAAGGGGAAGCAGGGGATAAAGACCCTTACATCGTGCTGGGCTATTCGTACTGGCAAAAGAGGTTTGGCGGCGATCCCAGCGTCGTGGGGAAGCAGGCGTTGATCGACGGGCAGGAAGCCACAATTATCGGAGTGGCACCGCTGGGCTTTCGTGGGACAAGCTTCGCGCTGGATTTCGACGGGTATGTCCCACTGAACATGATGCCAGCGGAAGATGCGGCCAAATTCTGGAGCGACCGCACTCTGCGTCCCTTGATTGTGATGGGGAGGTTGAAACCGGGCGTGAGCCTGAGGCAAGCGCAAAGTTCGGTGAATGTGGTGGCAGAGCGGCTGGCCGAGCAATATTCCGGCACGGACAAGGGAGTGACGGTCCGCGTGGTTCCAGAGAGATTGGCGCGGCCGCAACCGTTTGCGAACAATATCGTTCCGTTTGTCGCGGGCATATTTTTGGCGTTGGCAGTGCTTGTAATGCTGCTGGCGTGCACGAACGTGGCCAATATTCTGCTGGTGCGGGCGACGATGCGGCAACGTGAGATGGCCATCCGCGCCGCTATGGGAGCGAGTCGCGGACGGCTCATCCGTCAAATGTTGACCGAGAGCGTTGTGCTGGCCCTCTTCGGCGGGACGGGCGGACTGGTGCTGGGAATGTGGGCCAGCGGCGCGGTCGCTTCCCTTCTCCCGCCTTCCAGGTTTCCTGTGTTGCTGGATTTTAGTTTTGATTGGCGCGTGTTTGCTTACGCTATGGCAGCCGCTCTCTTGACCGGCACATTGGTGGGCTTGTGGCCGGCATTGCGCGCGGGACGAGCCGACGTGAGTGGAGTGCTGCGTGGAGGCGGAAGAAGCGATACGGCTGGAGTGAGCCGCCATCGAGTGCGCAGCGTGTTTGTGGTGGCGCAGGTGGCGGGCTCGCTGGTGCTGTTGATCGTCGCCGGGCTATTCGTCCGGACACTGTTTCACGCGCAACGAGCGCAGTTGGGATTCGACCCGGACAATGTGCTCAATCTAACCTTGGACCCGCAAGAAGTGGGATACGACCAGGTGCGCACAAAGAATTTCTATCGAGACCTCGAAGCGAGGGTCCGCGCGTTGCCCGGAGTGCAATCGGCGAGCCTGGCGTCCAATGTGCCGATGGGGACGGGGAGCGACGGAAGCTCGATTTACATCGAGGGGCACCCACTCGTTCCCGGCCAACAAGCTCCCCTGGTGATTTACAACCGGGTCGATGCGCCCTATTTCGATACGATGCGAATTCCGCTGCTGCGCGGGCGCGCCTTCCGGGAAAATGATGATGAAAAGGCACCGCTCGTCGCCATCGTGAATTCGGCGATGGCGCATCGATTTTGGCCCAACGAAGACCCGCTCGGAAAGCGATTCAGTCTCAAGAGCGCGGCGGGACCTTTCGTCGAAATCGTGGGACTGACTGGGGATGGAAAGTATGTGTTCATCGGATGGGACAAAGAACCGTATTTTTATGTTCCGCTGGCGCAGAATTACACAGGGTACAGGACCTTGACCTTGCAAATTCGCTCATCAGCACCGCCGGAGAACCTGATGACACGCGTGCAGAGCGAAGTCCACGCACTCGATGCCAACATGCCGGCTTCAGACGTCGAGACGATGAGGCAGTCTCTCTCGGGAGGGAATGGGTTTTTCATCTTCCAGGTGGGCGCGATCCTTGCAGCGGCCCTGGGTCTTCTAGGGCTGACGCTTGCGGTGGTGGGTGTCTATGGAGTGGTTTCGTTTGCCGCGAGCCAGCGCACCCATGAGATCGGGATCCGTATGGCGGTGGGAGCGGATCGGCGAGATATTCTGCGGCTGATGTTGCGGCAGGGATTGGTGCCGGTGGCGGGAGGCGTGGTAGCTGGGGTGCTGCTGGCATGGGCGCTGACCCGCTCGATGGCTACACTCCTGGTAGGAGTGAGCCCCACAGATGCGCTGACATTCGTGACGGCGACCCTGTTGCTCGGGGGGATTGGGCTTTGGGCCTGCTACGTGCCAGCTCGGCGCGCCATGAATCTCGACCCAATGGTGGCGCTACGTTACGAGTAGCGCGGGGGCTATGCGCGTCGGTCCGTGGTCGTCTTGAGATACGAATAATATTTCGCACAAGCAACTGGCAACCTTCTTTAGAACAACCTCGCATCGAGAATGAATAGATGGATCGTCACGCAGCGGGGGTGGTGTCTTCCTCGATTGGCGGCTCGCTGGCGGCAGCGCCGAGCTTTGTGCGCAGGCAGCCGATTAGTTCGGGCGCCAGGTCGGAGATGGCCATGCCTTCGGAAACCAGAAACTTGCAGCTTAAGATCGGGCGGCTCTGGTCGTCGTCGGAAAGCTGGCAATTCACCTTGCAATACTGGCACTCCTGGTTCCAGCAGAAGCGGCCATAAGGAATCGTTTCCGGGCTGATGAACTGAAACGCGCGAAGCAGCGAATTACGCTCCGGGACGAGGAACGTCTTGCCCATAATCGAGATTTCGACGAGCTTTTCGTACGGCCGAAAGATATCCGACATCAATGACGCTCCGATTTCCGACACCGTGCGTTACCCCGTGGATTGAAACTAAAGCAGTGCGACGAGCGGAGCAATGAGAACGCGGCGGGACGTGCTCAATACTCCAATGGTTTTTGGCATATCCTCTCGCACCCGCATAAACATTGGCTTTTATCGCTGCTCGGTCTCTGGTTGTACCGAAGTTGTATCCGGCTTTCCGGTTTTACCTTCGGACGGGCTATTCTCAAACATATATATAAGGATGCAGCAGGAAAATCGGCGGGACGTTCCAAGTAGATACGGCGAAGAAAAAGAGGCTGCTGTGAAAGGCCCCGCCCTGATTTCTATTTTGCTTTACGTTTGAAACTTGGCGAGTGGGTATTTACTTGCCTTTTGGATGTTTTCTGACCGGCTCCGGCTGCGCCACATTGACACTCTAGCGCGCCGACAATTTCCGCAAGCTCATCTGCGCCCAGCACGACAGCCCCAGCAATAACGGCATAGTGAGAAGCAGAATGGTGCTTGGTTCAGGAACGGGAGAAAGAGGACCAAGCGCGCTCCAGTTCATAAACTCATACGCATTGTCGTTCGCAGAGGGTGTCAGCAGCACCGTATCAATGTCTGATAAAGCGCAATATCGGCTTCCTCCCGCCGCGAAACATACTCCTTCTGGTAAGCCAAACTCAATCCAACCGAACAGCGGATTCGAGGGAGGCAGAAAGGTCATCGGCATACCGTCGAGAGTCCCGGAGATGCCAATCACGACCGGCTCAGTGCCCGTGAAAACATTGAAGTTGTCCGTTGACTCAAACGTGCCAGTCTCTAGTTCGGTCGTAAATACCGCATTGAGGCTGGACGCAAAGCAGGGATAGGAAACATTCGCCTGACAGCTTGCCGTCACGTCCCAAGTTTGAGTGGTATCCGCGTGAGTAGGTGCTAAACCTGCAAGAAATAGCACAAAAACGGAAAATACTTTCACTTTCCACCTCAGTTCGAGCCAGTTTTGGACTTGGCAGCGGGTCGGAATCTTTAGAGCACTTTACTTACCAATAAATGAACCCTTGTTTGACTCGCCCGAAATGAAAGGAGTCGCAGTTGCGCGACGTTCCGGCGAAAGTAAAGTGCCCAAAGTGTGTCGCAACAGAGGAGAGGGAAGCCCCAAGTAAAAGTTAGCTCATTTGACTTTTGCGCCCTCACCCAGCCATACGACATCGCTGCAATACATCGGCTTGTCTTCCGTTATCGGTCCGACATTTGATGTATACCAGTCTAGATATGCAGACGCCGCAGGAGAACTCCCTGCATAGCAAACCTTGCCAGTGTCCTGGTCCATCAGGATTAAAGGTAGGTCTTTAATGCCGAGTGATACGAAATGGTGCGGTGAACGATGCGGTTTGCAACACCCACATATCGAAAGAGCGACGAAGGCTAAAATGCGTCTGCTCATCGGAAGCAGGTTACCACTTTCGACGTTGACATTCGATAACTTGGCGTTTATTCCTATCACTTAACAATGAATTGTTTTGCGCAGGCGTCTTGGACATAACTATAATTTCAGCTACCTTATGTTCTCCTTTCTCAAGTTTATCGTTTTTTGGATTGTTGACGCCCTGCCAGATATCTCCAATCTAATTCTTGTGTTGGTCGGCGTCATAATGTCGCTACCAAAACTAGCGGAGAGAATCGAAGACCATAAGACGGCCCGTTATTCGTTAGCTTTTGGCTGCATCATTCTTGGTCTCGCTGGATTTGTAATCAGTGTTAATCAGAGGCGAGAAGCAACTTCTCAGATGAAAACTCTCGTGGCCGAGACGGGCAAGTTGGTGACTAGCACAAACACATTGGTAACCAATATGAATACGGTTGTCTTAACGGTGCCTCAAATATCGGGGTTGAATGCTCATGTACTGGACCTCGACAAGAAAATCGATGCAGCCAAAGGAAACCCACAACTGATTGCTTCTTTACGAGCGCAAGCGTCGGAGGCACAAGAACAATCTAGCAAGATTTCTAAGCAACTTGTATTTGCGATGGTGCCGGGGGTATCTAACGAGCTGGAGAGCACGGGTAATCAGTGGATTGCGGAAAGGGGTAATAGGAGCGGAGTTATGTTGGGTAGATTCAACTCTATATGGAGCGACAAAGCGAGGCCGTTACTAGTGACGGCTGATTCTTTGCGACAACAATTGCTGCGAGAATTGCCTCCATCTGCTCAAACCTCAGAAGACGCGAGTGAAGCTGCGACCTTCGTAAGAGCTATCAGTGCAGCGAATCCCGATGAACTAAAAACGATTGCAGGGTATCTCCGTGAGCTGTCCAATAGAGTCGCGTTGTCGGAATCGCATTTTTGAAGAGGGTAGTTACGTCTGGTTCGGTTTTACTGCTACATTCTACTCCAATGGCAGATGAAAAGCGAAGAGGGCCGCAATTGCTGGCCTGCTGTGAAAAAAGCTTTCTACGCTCGGGGACGTTCCGACGGCAGGAAAACGATCAGCGTGTAGACGCCCAGCATAATCCCGAAGAACGGAACGGGAAGCGCGAGAAATCCTGCCAGGATTGCAAGCTTCCGCGCAGATCCCGTGCGCCCCATTAAGCCTGCTGCAGCTACGAGCGCAACGATGCCCGAGAGGATGTTCCAGACGATAATGCAAACGTAGAGGAGATGAAAATCGGCCATCAGCGCAAACGGATTGGGCACGCGCGAAAGAAGCGCGCCGAACATCAGCGTCGCGGTTCCGCTGAACAGCGCGAGCACGAGTGCGATGATCAGCCGCGACACACCGTAAACAGCCCAGAGAACACCAAGCCAGCCGGCGCGACCGTCAGACGTGTTATTCGCCATGTTCATGCCACCTCACGGGCACCTCACGCGAATCGTGGAGTGAAAGCGTCAGGCAAAAAACTGGCCCATGTGCCGGAATTTTTCGTAGCGCTGCGCCAAAAGTTGTTCGGGAGAAAGCTGCGCGAGCTCTTGAAGCGACCGCTCGAGAAACGGCTCGATTAATTTTGCAGTCAGTTCCGGGTCCATGTGCGCGCCGCCTTCCGGTTCCGGAATGATTCCGTCGATTAGCTTCATCTCGAGTAGATCGCGCGCCGTGATCTTCAAAGCTTCGGCGGCTACTTCCGCCTTCGAAGCATCTCGCCACATGATGGAGGCACAGCCTTCGGGCGAAATCACCGAATAGATCGAATTTTCTAGCATGAAAACCCGATCACCAACCGCGATCGCCAGCGCTCCGCCGGAGCCGCCTTCCCCCGTGATCGCCACGACGATTGGCACCGGAAGACGCGCAAGCTCGCGCAAGTTGAATGCGATCGCTTCGGCCTGGCCCCGCTCCTCGGCGTCCACGCCAGGGTAAGCGCCCTGCGTATCCACAAAGACAATTACAGGCCGGCGAAATTTCGCGGCCAGCTGCGTTGCGCGCAGGGCCTTGCGATAACCTTCGGGCTTGGCCTGTCCGAAATTCCGCGCGAGGCGTTGCTTCGTGTCGCGCCCCTTCTGGCTTCCGACCACCATCACCGGCTTGCCGTGAAACCACGCCATTCCGGTGACGATCGCGGGATCATCGGAGAAGTGCCGGTCGCCGTGAATCTCGCTGAAGTTTTCGAAGAGGAGGCGGATGAAATCGTCAGTGTAGGGGCGCTGCGGGTGGCGCGCGAGTTGGAGGCGCTGCCAGGCGCTGATGTTGGCGAAAAATTCGCGCCGCAATTCTTCCACTTCACGGCGCAAGCGCTCGATTTCGGCATTTCCCTCTTGGGTGGGCGACAGGCGGCCCAACTCCTCGACGTCGCGCTCAAGCGCCGTGATCGCGCGTTGGCGCTGCCGTTCTTTCTCTCGCGGAGTTTGTGCTGCCGGGTCAGCAGTCACAACGTTGTCGTCCCCGTAGTTATTGTCATCGGAGTGTGCCGCCCGCTCGGCCAGTTTCGCGGCCTTCAACGCTTTCTTGCGTTCGCGACGCCGCCTGAGCCGCTCCCGAAGTTTTTCTCTCTTGGTCACGGAGCGAGTTTACTGAACGAGTGCGACCGAATCAGAACCACAGATTTCGCGCACGCGTTCGACGAGCTCGCGATCCGCCCGCACAGCGCTCGACGATTCGAGGGTTGCTTCGGTGCCATCGTCCTGAATCAGTTCGAAGGCAACGCGGCAACGGCCGGGACTTCTGGTAAACAGCTCGCCAAGACGATCGAGCACTGCCGGGTCGAGCGCTTTCAAATCAACTCGAACGCGCAACAGGCTTGGGGCGCGGTCGTTTACTTGGTCGAGCACGCGCGCATCGGAAACCATCAGGCGAGTTCCAACGTCTTCGACGGCAACGCGACCCTTCACAAGGAGCGGCGTGGCCGCTTTCAAAATCGGCTCGAGCTTCTGGAACGCCTCCGGAAACACGAGGGCGTCGATCACGCCCGTGCGATCCTGCAGCGTGACGATCATCCATCGCGCTCCGCGCCTTGATCGCATCGGCCGCGACGAAACAATAATCCCCGCGACGACGATATCCTCGCCGTTGCGCTTTCCTTCGATAGTCGCCAGTTCGATCGCCGACAGATCCTTCAATCGCCCAGCGTGTTTATCCAGTGGATGTCCGGACACATAGAACCCGAGCACCGAGTGTTCGTTAGCCAGGCGTTCCTCTTCGCTCCACTCGGGCACGTTTGTGGGGAGCTCGAAATTCTGCGCCTCGAAAGATAAAGCTCCCGGACCCTTCTTCGGCCCGCCTGCCCAAATGAACCCTAGTCCATTTTGGCCAACAGCCTTGGCACGATTCATATATTGGCCGTGGGCCAAGCACATATCAACCGACGCGAGCATCGCAGCTCGGCGCGGTCCAGCAGGGGAGCGGTCCAAACAATCCATGGCTCCTGACTTGATGAGGCTCTCTAGAGTGCGCCGATTCAAAATCTTTGTATCCACAGACTCGCAGAATCCGAGAAGGTTCCGAAAGTTTCCCTGCTCGCCGCGCGCCTTGCAGATGGAGCTGGCGTCGTAAATTGAGCCAGCCGCACTCTCACCGATGTTCTTTATCGCAGCCAGCCCGAAGCGGATTGCATCACCGACGGGCGTAAAAAATAATCCGCTCTCATGGATATCCGGCGGCAGCACCGTGATTCCCATGCTGCGGGCCTCGTTGATATATTTCACCACTTTTTCGGTGTTGCCGCTTTCTGACGTCAGCATCGCGGCCATGAACTCGACCGGGTAGTGCATCTTGAGATAGGCGGTCTGATAGGCCAGGAGCGCATAGGCGCAGGAGTGCGATTTATTGAAACCGTAGCCGGCAAACTCGGCCATCAGATCAAAAATCTTCTCGGCCTTTTTCTGCGGAACCTTTCGCGCCAGGCATCCGGTGACGAATTTCTCGCGCTGTGCGGCCATTTCTTCGTGCTTCTTCTTGCCCATCGCGCGACGCAACAGATCGGCATCGCCCAGCGAAAAGCCCGCCAGGCGGTTGGCGATCTGCATCACTTGTTCCTGATAGAGAATCACGCCCCAGGTCTCGGCGAGGATCTCCTGCAGCTCCGGCAAATCGTAGGTGACTTTTTTCTTGCCGTGCTTGCGAGCGATGAAATCGTCGATCATGCCGCCCTGAATCGGGCCGGGTCGATAGAGCGCGTTGAGCGCCGTCAAATCCTCGAGACGCGTCGGCTGATAACGGCGCAAAATGTCGCGCATGCCGTGCGACTCAAACTGAAAAATTCCGGTGGTATCGCCGCGCGCAAAGATCTTGTAAGAGGCTTCGTCATCCAGCGGTAGCGTGTCGAGATCGATCTCGATGCCTCGATTTTGCTTGATCAGCTTTACCGCGTCGCTGAGCACCGTCAGCGTCGTCAGCCCGAGGAAATCCATTTTCAGCAGGCCGATGCGCTCGAGAGCGTTCATGTCGTACTGCGTGGAGATTTCATCTTTGTTCGACTTGTACAGCGGAACGATCTCGGTCAGCGGCCGTGGAGAAATCACAACACCCGCGGCGTGCGTCGAGGCGTGACGCGCCAGACCTTCGAGCCGCAGCGCCACCTCGATGAGCTCTTTCACGCGCTCGTCTTTTTCGCGCATCGAATCGAGCTGCGGTGATTGTTTCAGTGCATCTTCGAGCGAGATGTTCAGCGTTGTCGGGACCATTTTCGCGAGCCGGTCCACTTCCCCGTACGGCATATCGAGCGCGCGCCCCGCGTCTTTCAGCACAGCCTTCGCGGCCATTGTGCCGAAGGTAATAATCTGTGCGACGCTCTTGTCCCCATATTTTTGCCGGACGTAATCAATCACCTCGCCACGCCGCCGCATGCAGAAATCGATATCGATGTCGGGAAGCGAGACGCGTTCGGGATTGAGGAAGCGCTCGAAGAGCAGGTCGTACTGAAGCGGATCCACGTCCGTGATATGGAGCGCATAGCTAACGAGGCTTCCGGCTGCTGAACCGCGTCCCGGCCCGACCGGGACGCCCTGCGCCCGCGCGTAATGAATGAAATCCCAGACGATCAGGAAGTAGCCCGCAAAGCGCATCTTCTTGATCATTTCTATTTCAGACGTTAGCCGGCTCTCGTAAACAGACAACGGATGGCGGAGCCGATTTTCGCCGGATAGCCTTTCGAGCATCGGCGCACGGGTAAGAAATCCTTCGCGAACGACTTTTTCGAAATACGAATCCGTGGTGTATCCGTCGGGTACTTTGAACTCCGGGAACGGATTCGTCACGCGCTGGATCTTTACGTTGCAGCGGTCCGCGATCGTCACAGTGCGAGACACCGCGTCCGGTAACTCCCGGAAAACCTGCGCCATTTCCTCAGCGGTCTTGAAGTAAAACTGGTCCGTTGCAAACTTCATGCGCTGCCCGTCGCTCATCGTTTTGCCGGTCTGAATGCACATCAGAACTTCTTGCGCGTGAGCGTCGGAACGCGTGAGGTAATGGCAATCGTTTGTGGCAACGAGAGGGATTCCCGTTTCGCGCGAGAGCTTCACGAGATCACGATTGATGCGCGTCTCGATTTCCATCCCCTGGTCTTGCACTTCGAGGAAGAAATTTCCTTTGCCAAAGATGTCACGCAGCCGGTAGGCGTTCGTTTTTGCCTGGTCGTACTTTTCAGAGATAAGAGCGTCGGCCACTTCGCCACGCAAACACGCCGAGAGCGCGATTAATCCTTTGCTGTGCTGCTGAAGCAGATCGTGATCCACGCGCGGTTTGTAGTAGAAGCCGTCTAGGAAACCCGTTGAAACGAGCTGAATTAAATTATGGTAGCCCTCTTCGCTTTCAGCGAGGAGTACGAGATGGTTCGAACGCTCGGCGTCGCTGCCGCGATTTTTGTGATTGTCCGGAGCGACGTACACTTCGCAGCCGATGATCGGCTTAACGCCGTGCGTGCCGGCCTGATGAAAGAAATTAGCTGCGGCAAACAGATTTCCGTGGTCGGTAACCGCAACTGCAGGCATGCCCCGGCGCGCCGCTTCGGCCGTTAACTCGCCGATTTCGCAAGCGCCGTCGAGAAGAGAGTAGTCCGTATGCAGATGTAGGTGAACGAAATTCGGAGGAGCCATGCAAAACCCATTCTAAACTAGCTTCGCAGAATCAGCCATCACGAATCGCCAGACTAAAATTCGCCAGACAACGCTCGTTGAGTCCGATCCAGCTTGCTGGAGTTAGAAATCTCGTTATCGACTTCACCGCCGGCGAGACTTTGCAGTTCGTCCTTTCGACTTCGCGGCCGGATGCGCACGCTTGGAAGCAGCCCGTTGCGCGGCGGGCTTTGCCGGTTTGCCTTTTGCCTTCGGCGCGGCCGCGGCGCCGCTCGCCGCCGTCTCGGCAACCGTTGTGGGTTTCGCGGTTGCTGCCGGCACAGGAGCTGCGCCAGGAACTTCGCCCTTTGATTTTTCTCGCTTCCCTTGTGCGGCGCCAGCCTCCTTGCCCTTGCGTTTCTTTTCTTTCTCAGGTTTTTTCTTTGGTTCTTCTTTTATTCCCGCCAAATTGCGGAGAATCTTCACGCGACTCTCCGGATCGCGTCCCCTGCCGCGCAACTGCAACTCAAAAAGGTCCTCGATAATTTTGTCGAATTTCGGTCCGCGCGGCACTCCCAGAGCATCGAGCTCCCCCACTGGGAGTCCCAGCCGCAACGGGCGCCATTTCTGCAGATAGCTCCGAATCTTTGAGATGGCCTTTGGATTCGGCATCTCGACCTCAATGAACGCAAGCATCTCTGGGGGCACCGACGCCAAATAAAAATAAGCATCCTTCGGCGCATTCGTCTTGCGCCCTTTCAAGTTGTGAACGATTTTCTGCGCCTCGGGGACAAGCTCATCGACTTCTTTGATTTCCGCTGCGCGAAACTCCATATTGCGCATGGCCGCCGCCGCTTCGCGATCCTTGAGGCGCCCCAACGTGTAGTACATCACCGGCACATTCAACCGAGGCCTTAGCCCCGCGGCCATCAAATTTCCGCGCAGGCGCGTCAGCTTGTTCAGGCTGTCGTAGTCCGGCTTGCGCCGCTGCAATTGTGGGTGGATCGCGGCCAGCATGTCGTGGGACTCCCACTGCTTCAGCGTCGCTACTGGATTATCTTCACGAGCGAGCGATCTTACCTCGTTCCCGACGTCCGCGCCTTCCAGGTTCTTATGCAGCTCGCGCTCGATCGCCAGATCGAACCACTCCTGGGTCCGCGATTCCATTCGGAAATTCATTCGCGCGCAATAGCGCAAAATCCGCATCACTCGGACGGGCTGGTTTGTGAAAGCATGATTCGTCAGCGCGCGCACTTCCTGCTTTTCGAGGTCCGCAAGTCCGTTGGTCGGATCAAGAAGCAGCCCGCGCGATTGCGTGTTTAGCGAAATTGCAATCGCGTTGATGGAAAAATCGCGGCGTCGCAAATCTTCCATGATGCCGGAAAAGCGATATTCGGGTTTAGCGCCAGGCTTTTCATACACGTCGTCGCGCGCGCTCGAAATCGAGCCGTCCACGTCTCCGGCAAAGATCATTTCGTAGTGCCGCAGCTTCTCGCTTTCCCACAGACTACGCGCTCCGCCCTTCTCCAATTCGCGGACCATCCGAACCGGATTCCCTTCAACGGTGAAGTCCAGATCGCGAATCGGCTGGCCGGAAATCAGATCGCGCACGGCGCCGCCGCTCAGGTAGATGTTCACGTCCTGCGAGCGCGATAATTCCTGCACGCGCTCCAGCACGGCGCGCTGTTCCGGCGAAAGCCGGCTTTCCAACAAGTATATGTAATCGGGCATGGGCGTTACGCCTTTCCGCGAATTCCGCGCGAAACGTTCAGGCGCGCGGGTGATGCGCCTTGTAAACCTGCTTCAATCTCTCTTCCACTACATGCGTGTAAATTTGAGTGGTGGAAATATCCGAGTGTCCGAGCATCATCTGGACGGACCGAAGATCGGCTCCCCGGTCGAGCAGATGGGTCGCGAAGCTGTGCCGCAGCGTGTGGGGCTTCAACGGCTTCCGCAAGGCAGCTTTCTTTCCGTATTGTCCCATAATTTTCCAGATAGTGATGCGGTCCATCGGGCGTCCTCGCTGATTGAGGAATAGGTGCGGCGAGGCGCCGTCACGCAAAAGCTTAGGCCGGGAGTTTTTCAGATACGCCTCGACAACCGCCAGCGCTTTCTTTCCTACCGGGACCAGGCGCTCCTTATTTCCCTTGCCGATGCAGCGGAGACATCCTGCGTCCATCTGTAAATCACCGACCCGAATTCCGATTAGTTCGGAGACGCGAATTCCTGTCGAGTACATCAGTTCGATCATCGCTTTGTCCCGCAGCCCGATCGTGGAGGACGCATCGGGTTGAGCGAGCAGCCGGTCTACTTCTTCCAAACTTAGAAAATATGGAAGACTCTGACGGAACTTCGGCGATTCGATCGTCGCTGCCGGATCCTCTTTCACGAATCCTTCCAGCAATGCAAAACGAAAAAAGTGCCGGATCGTGACGAGATGGCGGGCCACCGAGCGGCTGTCCAGGCGACGTTTATATAGCATCGCTAGAAAATTCACCACGTCTGGCCGGCGAACGTCTGAAGTATTGAGGCTCCGCTTTTCGAGAAATTCAATGAACTTCATCATGTCGCGGCGATACGACTGGATCGTGTTATCTGAAAGCCCCTTTTCGACTCGCAGATAACTCAGAAACGTACGGACATCGGATTCGAGTGCCATCGCTTCTTTCGTTAATCCGTTTTTGCTTCAACACCCCGGCCAGTTAAACATCTACCGTCGCAATGGGAACCGCGCTCTCTGCCCGCCGGAGCAAGAGAAAGAACTCGCCCAATTCCTCGCAGCGCAATAACCAGGCCAGCCCAAAATAAACCCCGCTCGAGACGATGATAATTCCGATGAGCAACGCAGCCTGCCGCAGAAAATCACTCGCGGTCGCGAAGCCCGACATTACCAGCGCCCCATAACAAACGGCCCCCATCGCCACCGCGCAAGCCGCCATCTTGCTCAACGAAGCTACAAGGCCCCGCGCTCCGAGTCGTCCGTGCCGCTTGCGAAAAATCGCGAACAGCAGCACAAAATTAAAATACGCCGCCAGCGAACTCGCCAGCGCCGGACTTCCGTTCGAGAGATACCTCAGAAAAAAGACCAAAAACACCGAATTGAACAGGATGTTAAGCGCCAGCGCATACGCTCCCACTTTTGCGGGCGTCATCGTGTCGTGCATCGAATAGTACATCGGCGTGATCAATTTGATGGCCGCAAACGCCGGCAATCCCAGCGAGTAGTAGAAAAGCGCCCGCGCGGTCAGCGCTGTCGACTCCGCCACGAACTTCCCGTGTTGGAACAGCACTTGAACGATCGGCTGGCGCAGCAGAATCAATCCGACGGCTGCCGGAATCGCGATGAACGAAACGACACGAAGGGAAAACCCGAACGTCCGTTTCATCTCTCCGAAATCTTTCGCCGCCGCCTGCTGGGACATCGTCGGCAGAATCGCCGTCGACATCGCTACCGCAAAGATACCGAGAGCCAGTTGCATCACCCGCTCCGCCACGTAGAGCGACATCACGCTCCCCGACGGGAGCCGTGACGATGTCGAAAAAATCTTGTCCACAAAGAAGTTGATCTGATAAATGCCTACGCCTAATACACTCGGCCCCATCAACCGGCCCACTTTCTGGACTCCCGGGTCGCTGATCGAAATTTCCGGACGAAATTGCATTCCCAGCCGCACGAGAGCCGGAATCTGGACCACAAACTGAACAACTCCGCCCAGCAGAAACGAGAGCGCGATGGCCACCGCCGGTGTTTGAAATCGCGGTGGGGCCATCCCCATGATCGGCCGGTACACAATCCCGAAAGTAAACAGAATCATCACCAGGTTGAAAAATATCGGCGCGGAAGCCGGGAGGGCAAATATCCGAAAGCTGTGCAGGACCGCAGCCGCGATTCCCGCCAGTGCCATGAAAAACATGGCCGGAATCACGATCCGGTTCAGGAAGACTGCCAGGTCCCATTGCGTGGGGCTGTGAGACAGGATCGTGCACAGACGCACCAACTGCCGAGAGAACACCACTCCCAGCACCGCGAGCAGTCCAAGCAGCGCCGCCATATCCCAGAAGACTTTCTGCGCCAACTCCCACGCCTCGCTGCGCGGCTTGTCCCTCAGATAACCTGTGAAGACCGGAATAAACGCGGCCCCGAGCGCGCCGTCGCCCGAGACTCGGCGTATCAGATTGGGAATCCCGAAGACGAGGACGAGCGAGTCGGCGGCGGGCGATGTCCCGAGGAGGAGGGCTACCCGTTGATCTCGTAAGTATCCGCAAATCCGGCTGATAACGGTGACAAGGGCTATAACCGAAGCCGACTTTAGGAGCTGTCCTTTGAGGGTCAATCGGCGGGACTCCGGTGCTAACCCTTTAAGCACCAATAACTTGACAAAAAACCGCGTAAGGATAACATAACATCCGGGAACTTAGCAAGAATCTCCCCGAAAATGGCTCGTTTTGTGGCTCAAGCCGTCAAAAGCCGCGTCGGCACGTCGTCGACGCACAAGAAGGTGGTCGTGCTCCATCTCGATGGGACGCCTGTGCGCGGGTACCTGAACCCCTCCTCTCTTGGCCGCTCCGAGACTATCGACCTGCTTACCCTGGATGGTGAGCACCGCTCGCTTCCCCTTGACGACGTGAAATCCATCTACTTCGTGCGTGAATTCACTGACGATTTCGTGCCCGAGCGAAAGACGTTTCTCAGCCGCCCTAAGCTCGACGGCCTGTGGGTTCGGCTGCGCTTTCGCGATGACGACGTGATGGAAGGCATCGTCGCCAATGACCTGCTCGACATGCTCGATACGGGCGTTCAGCTCACGCCGCCCGATCTCCACGGCAATAATCTCCGGATGTTTATTCCCCGCTCAGCGCTGGCAGAGATGAAGGTCCTCGGCGTAGTCGGCATAGCCCGCCGCGCTCCACGTGGTTCGCGGGCAGCAAACGGCGCGGCCCAACCCAAACTCTTCTCGGAGTAAACTCGTCACCTCAGGGCGATCTCTCCCCAATCTGCTTCCAAAGGACGAATGTTGAGAATAGGGTTTCGCACCACCAATCTCAAGGTGCGACGGCTCATCAGGCGTCATACCGGTAGAGATGGAGCTGCGCATGTCTCCTGATAACGCCTTCGGTCTTACCGAGCGGCACCCCGAGTCGGCGAGACGCTCTTCGGAACCCAGGGGGAGCCGACGCTACAAACTACCACGGGAAATTCGCTTGACTTGTTTCAAATGACAGAGTTAATGTTCGCCGGTTCTTGCTCTTTCGGTGATTTTAGAACCAATACAAACGCAGGAGGAATCACATGATTCGGCGCGAACACGCTTCAGGTTGCTTTCTTGCTCTTCTGGGATTCCTGGCAATGAGTCCTTTGTCACACGCGCAGGAGCCGCAACAGCCGATGGTTTATGAAGGTCCTGTTGGCGGGTTGCGGGTCATTGAAGAGGGTCAACCTCCCGTCATGATCCACGCCACCATGGAACAGATGAAGCAGTTTCGCGAGGCCAATCCGAATGCGCGGCCTGGCTCGGTTCAGGCAGCCGCGACCACGAACGATCTTTTCTATCACGGAGGGACCGGTGGCATTGGCGTCGAAACGGCTCCCAAGATCTACCTGGTCCTCTGGGGCTCGCAGTGGAACAACCATGACCCCAGCGGAGAAGCGGCCATTCTGGAGAACTTCTACCGCGGCGTCGGCGGCAGCTCCTGGCTCAACAGTGTCACCCAGTATTGCCAGGGCGTGGCCACCGGCACCATCACCTGTGGCACTTCCGGCACGCATGCCGGCAACCAGACCGGCATTTTTGCCGGAGTCTGGGCGGACAACGCAAGCTCTGCGCCGTCGAGGCCCAAGCAGTCGCAAATCGCGGCCGAGGCCGCCCGCGCCGCGCAGCACTTCGGCAACACTACCGCTGCCAGCAACGCCACCGTCCAGTATGTGATCGCCACCGCCACGGGAAACAATTCGAGCGGATTTGGGAGACAGTATTGCGCCTATCACAGCTCCACCAGTTCCACGGTCGGCAACGTCGCCTACACCAATCTGCCGTACATCACTGACGCAGGCGCGAGCTGTGGCGCCAACTTCAATGGACTCGGCCCTGACGCTGGCATGACCATTGTCGGCGGGCATGAAATGGGCGAGACGATCACCGACCAGTTCCCGAGCACCGGTTGGCTGGACTCCGCCGGCGCGGAGAACGGCGACAAGTGCGCCTGGATCTCCTCGGGCCAGGGTGCGGCGGCGGACATCTCTCTCTCCACCGGCACGTTCCCGGTGCAGTCTCTGTGGAGCAATGCCTTCAACAGCGGCTCCGGCTCCGGTGGCTGCGTGCTCTCGTATCCTTGATCATGCCATGGCGCGGCGAGCGTCGAAATATCGGAGGTGCCACGGGCATCTCCGGTATTTTCGTCTTCGGCAACCGCCGACAGCCTAGCTGTTATTCGCCGCGCTCGAAAGCGTCGTGGACGGTGCCAGGACGAGCTTCGTCGGTACCTCAGTGGCGCTACCAGCCAACCTTGGAACGCGGCGACGCTCCCGCAATCCGTTCTAGCTTTTCATACCCTCCAGGAACGGCCGCTTCTGATTATTTTGCATCACCGGTACGTCGGAAACGTCGCTAACTCCTGGTAAGTCGGCATCTCGTCAGGAAATCAAGCACTGACGAGATACGCGCTTCTCGCGATCTCCGCGCTTGGCATCGATTCTGGATTTACGGGCCACTCGGAAATAATCCACTTGATGCCTGCGCAACCTCACTTTCCGAATAAGTGTCGATAACAGGGAAGCAAGATGCGCACAAAAGCGGGCGATGTTAGGGCTTTTCTCGGTCATTTGTCACAACCTTGTGACAGATCGACCTCCCTGGTGAGTTTGGCCTTTAACTTATGTCCGACGGACACTTTGCCCGTTTCCGCGACTTGCCCTAAGCTCATGCGAATCGGTTATTCCAGACTAATATTGTTTTTCTTCGCGAGCTCGGCGATAGATCTGGCTGGGACCGCAATCCCGGAGTTCTGGTTGAGGGGAGTGATATCGTAGACCAACTGACCAGAGGGATCCCTTATGGGATTGCCAGCAGAATCATACTTGAGCGTAGGCGAGCGCAGTTGCCGACCTTGGCTGTCTCTAATCGGGGACGGTAGATTCCCTTCGAGCAAGCCAATGAGTCGGCCTGCCGCGTCTAAGATCGGGCCACCACTGTTCCCGGGATTGGATACGAGCGACAGGAATATCCTGAGGCCGCTCGCACCATGATTCCGAGAGTTTTCAGGAAAGTTGACACCGGTAGCCGGCCCAACTTGCAGTATCAGTGTTCTCTACCCTATTGGATAGCCAGCAAGAAGCAAAGCTTCGCCGGGCGCAGGGAAGTCTGTCCTGAGAGTTGCTCCTTTCGGTGTGATTTGGATCTGAGGGGTGATCACCTGTTCTTCTGCTACGGACGCGCCGGTGACCAAGGGGGGAGGTTCAGCATTGGCGGGGGAAACGCAACCAACTCACTTCGCAGCGCGCCAAGGTTTGGGTGCCCGGCCCTTCGCCAACTTTGCGAAGGCTAGGAAGGAATCTTTCGATTGACCGTGTCCGCAACGAAAATCACTTTGCTGAATGAAACGGATCGGGCTCGGACGGATCGGGATCGTCCTCGGGGCTAGGAATATCGAGATTCACGACGATCGGCTCCTGACCACTGCGCACCAGCACCGCCTCAACGGGAACGTCCGCGCGGGCATTCAGTTCCTGGTGCGGCACGTACGGCGGAACATAGACGAAATCTCCAGGTCCGGCCTCGTCGACAAATTCCAGCTTTTCGCCCCAGCGCAGCCGCGCCCGTCCGCTGACGATGTAAATCACGGTCTCGAGCTCCCCGTGATGATGCGGCCCCGTCTTCGCGCGCGGATGGACGGTCACCGTCCCGGCCCAGAGCTTCTGCGCGCCCACTCGCGCATGCGAAATAGCCTCAGCACGCGTCATGCCCCGCGTCTGCGGCGTGTTGGTGTCCAGTTCCCCGCTCCGAATAATGCGTATGCCGTGATTTTTCCAGTCCGGCTTTTCGTCCACTGACCGTTCCCTCTGCTTCTTTCACTCTTTCCGCCGCCTAGCATACTTCAAGCACGAACAAACCAACCACTCGCTCCGCCTCTCCTTGGTGTGTCCTTCCCAAATTGGGAAATTATTTTCCCCGGTACTGGTTCTTTTCACGCACCAGAATCCATGCTACCGTTTCCTGTTTTTATATGATGCCAAAAAGGCAACTGTCGGCGGCCACAAGGGATCAGAGGCGAAGACTGCCTCAGCATTCTCATTGCTTTCTTTACGACCCGCAACGCAAGCCTGCGTTCCTATTCTCGAGAGTCGCCTTTTTCCCGTTGGCCCTGGGCGCAATTCTAATCGCAAATCTGGAATTAGAAATCCCTGCAAGCCCAAGAAAACAAACGTCACGCGTGAACTCTAATCGCAAATATTCCGCGATTTTTTCGACGCAAGAGAGGGAATTCATCCCCTCCGTAAGCGCCTCAGAACACCGTCCCGAACCGCTTTCGCCACCTTACCCACGCAAGCCGCTGCCTACGATCCTCTCCAGCTTCGCGACTCTAGCTTCCAGCCTCCAGAACCTAATCGAGACACCGCGATTAGAAATTGCAATAAGCCCCATCTTTTCAGCCCCTTCCAATTTTCTAATCGGGACAAAACGGGCTGTTTGCGTCCCGAGTGCATTTGCGGGAACCGTTTTTTTGAGTGATTCCAGCGAAGAAAAGCGGAATACAATGCGGCGCGAAGGAGACTCGTTCATGAAACTGCGAGACATCGCCGAAAAACTTGGCTGCACGGTTGAGGGCGACCCGAATATCGAGATCACGGGCGTCGCCGGGATTGAAGACGCCCAGGCCGGCGAACTCACGTTTCTCGCGAATCGGAAATATCGCCCGGCGCTTGAGACCACCCGCGCCTCGGCGATTCTCGTCGCGCCCGATGCCGGTGCAGTTCGCATTGCGGCGCTGCGCTCGAGCAACCCTTATCTTGATTTTGCGCGCGCCATCGAACTCTTTCATCCCGCGCCGAAGTTCCTCGCCGCGGTGCATCCCACCGCCGTTACCGCGAAGTCAGCAAAGATCGGAGCGGGAGCGCACATCGGCCCTTACTGCTTCGTCGACGAAGAGGTTGAAATCGGACGCAACGCCGTGCTGCACAGTTTTGTGGCGATCTACCGCGGCGCGAAAATCGGCGACGACTTTTTCGCCCACTCACACTGCGCCGTACGCGAATACTGCCGCATCGGCCATCGCGTCCTGCTCCAGAATGGAGTTGTGATTGGCAGCGATGGTTTCGGGTTCGCGCGGCAATCCGATGGAAGTTGGTACAAGATGCGCCAATCGGGAATCACGATCATTGGCGATGACGTCGAAATCCAAGCGCACAGTGCCGTCGATCGCGCCACGGTGGGAAAAACGGAAATCGGACGTGGCACAAAACTCGACAATATGGTTCAAGTGGGGCATGCGTCAAAAGTCGGCGAAGATACGCTGCTGTGCGGGCAGGTGGGGCTTGCGGGCACAACACACGTGGGGAATAAATGCATCCTCGCGGGACAAGTGGGCGCCGCAGGTCATCTGACGATTGGCGATGGGGCAACTCTTACGGCGCAAAGCGGTGTGCCGGGAGATGTTCCTGCGGGAGCCGTGTATTCAGGCTATCCGGCGATGGACAATCTCGTGTGGCGGAAATCGATCGCGGTGTTCAACCGTTTGCCCGAGATGCAGAAAGAGCTGCGGGAACTTCGCGCCGAAGTCGCAGGCCTTCGCTCGGCGGTGGGTAAATGAGCGCCGTCAAACCACGACTGTTCGTCGATCTTCTATTGCGCCTCTTTGGGCCAAGGCGGCTGCACGAGCGCCGGAATTGCCGCGACGGCTTTGGGATCGGGCGGCCTGAAAGAGAGCTGCTCTGCGAGAAACGCGATGCGCTCGCGCGTGGCAACCGGATTCAGCGCGTGCTGCGCCGTGTAGATTTTCATCTGCTTCGGCTCGCTGACCACCGCGAAATAATCCTTGTCCATGTCCGGCGTCACGAACCGCTCCTCGCTCGCAAATTGCAAAAACAACGTCGCAGGCGCCGCGTGCGTAACGTACTTGCCCGTGTCCGCCCACGAGTGTTTGGCTTGGAACGCATCGAATTTTTCGGCGCCAATCTTCCCGCGATATTGCTCGTACATCGGCGATTTTTTGAAAATGTCGTCGGGCCAACCGCCTGCCATCAGAACAAAAGCCTTGAACCGCTTGTCGATTCCACTAAGGAATGCGCCGGCCTGGGCATCGCAACTGTGGCCCACATACGCGAGACGCTTGGGGTCCACGTCTTCGCGCGCGAGCAGGAGATCGGCGCCGCGCCGTAGATTTACGTCCTGCTGCACTTCCACCGCAAACTGCTGCTCATTGAGCGGGGCGTTGTCTGCGACGAATCCGGGACGCACGGTCACATGATCGGGCAATAAGGAAACCACCCCGGAGTGCGCCAATACGATCGCTTCGTCCAGAAATTCTGTGCGATTTTCCTTTTCAGAACCGGGCATGCACCAGTGACCGTAAATCACTGCCGGAAACGGGCCCTTGTCAGGAGGCACGACAAGATATGCGGTGACGATGCCGCCGTTGGGTCCGACTGCTGGCCCGCGATCAGCGAGAGGGCTGCGATAGGTAATATCGTAGATCTTGATCCCCTCTCGCACCTTAACGCCGACTTGCGATGTTTCGAGCGGCTGATTCTTGTCGTAGGTCCAGTGACGGAGGAGATCGTCGTCAGCGGATGCGCTTATCGCCGAGAGCAGCAGAAGAAGTGCAAGCCATCGGTATTTCTTCATTGAATCCTCTCTTCACTAACGCATTTTTACTTACCCGCGCTGTCCGGAGCGGAAAGCGGTTGCTGATCTTCGGGCAATCCTGCTGCAACGAGTTCTTCGACGCAGGTGAGCAATTCCATTCGCCGCTCCATCGTATACTCCGATGCATCAACTGCGGAACCAAAACGCACCACAATCTCGCCCGGCCGGATCGTCCATTCGCCCTTGCGCATCAGATGCTGCGCTCCTGAAATCGAAACAGGCACGATCGGAACGCCCGCTTCTATCGCTATCACGAAAGTTCCCTTTTTAAATGGTTTCAGCCGCCCGTCGGGACTTCGCGTACCTTCCGGATACACCGCGAAAGACAGCCCTTCTTTCAGGACGCTAACGGCGCTCTCAACGCTCGCCGCTGCCGCTTCTTTATCCGCACGATCGACCGGCACGAATTTGGCCATGCGCATAGCCATCGCGAGAATCGGAATGCGAAACAATTCGCTCTTGACCAGGATCGAAACGCGCCGCGGAATTGCGGGGATGAAGGCGAGCGGATCGACGTTGGATGTGTGATTCGCAGCGAAAATGCACACGCCGGGAGGAATGGTTTCAAGGCCTTCGACGAGCACTTTGATTTTCGCGATGCGCAGCGACGCGCGGACCGTCTTCATCGCGACTTCGTACATGAGATCCGGCGTGCCGGTGAGCAGGCTCCATAAAATAAAGAAAGGCATTACAAACAGGAGCGCGAGCGCGAGGAACAAAACGACGGCGATGGTTCGTATCATTTTCCGGCTGCAATTTCGGACGCGAACTGTGCTTCAGATGGCGCGACGAATAGAACGCTTGGCTCTGCAACCTAGTCCGTCGTTCCACGCAGAAGTCCCGCACGGATGCGAAGCTGTTCCTCCGTTGGATGCGCGACTTCGACGACCGTGCAATGAGTCTCTTCGCGGGAGGTGAGGGCGAACGTCAACTCGCGCTCCTGGCCATCGCGCCGTATCTTGAGTTTAATCGTTTCGCCGGGCACTCGCTCGCGCAACCAGGCCGAAATTCTTCCTGAAATGGGCGCTCCGTTCAGCTCGACTAGGACATCATCGACGTGCAGGCCAGCTGCCTGCGCCGCACTACCCGACGTAACGGTCAAAACGACAGGCCCCTGGGGCGAACGTCCCACAAGGAAACCAGGGTCTGCGCTCAGGCGAGATTCGCTCTTAAGAACGAGGCCAGCGTGAACGAGAAACTGGTCATAAGGAATTTCGTCGAGCCCGGAAACGTAGCGACGAAAGAAATCTTCAAAGCTCGTACCGGAAATTGCTTCGACCGCTGAGCGGATTCCAGCGCTTTCATCGTAGAACTTGCCCTGCCTAGCATCTTCATTCAGGCTGCGCAACACGTCATCGAGGGATTTGCGATTGTCGGTGGCTCCGCGAATCGCAAGATCGAGCATGTCGCCAATGAGCTCGCCCTTGTTGTAGTAGGAGATGCTGCGGTCGGGGAGATTGTAAGCGTCGTATTTATCGAACCAGGTATCCAGGCTCGATTCTTCGACGCTCTGCCATTTGTGTGCCGGACGCGATTCGAGCTCGCAAACGTGCTGAGCGAAATCGGCATACCATTTATCCTTGGTCCAGATGCCGCTGCGCTCGAGCGTGAACGAGCTGTAGGTGCTCGTCACGCCCTCGGCGAACCAAAGCGCGCGGGAGTATTGCTCTTTCGTATAGTCCACCGGTTCGAGGCTTTGCGGACGTATGCGCTTCACATTCCAGGCGTGAAAGAATTCGTGGGCGGCGATCGCCACAACCATTTCAACCGAGCTTCCGCCAATCGCAGTGCAGTTGGCATGCTCCATTCCCCCACCGCCTGCATCCGCGGAGGTCCCGATGTGAAAGAAGAATGTGTATTCTTTGAACGGCGGCCCGCCCATCAGCTTCAGTTCATAACCGGTGATTCGCTTCAGCGAATCTTCAAGTGTCGCCCGGTTCCATTCCCTGGAGTCGACAACCACTCGAAAATGCGCGCCGCCATTATCGAACTCAAATTCCTCAAATTTGCCGATTTCCACCGGCGCGTCGACAAGCGCGTCGTAAGTCGGCGCTGTGAACGAGTTCAGATCGCGACCGGCCGGAAGCTCGCCGATCGATCGCCAGTCGGACGGAACGTCCGTGAACTTGACATCGACATCTTCAACACGGCGGTCAGGAACATACATGAGAATCTCAGCAAAATTCACAAATGCGTGACGGGCGTTTAATTGCGAGCTGAACGGACCAGGTTCGTCCCAGGAAATCGAGTATTCAATCGCGACCGAACCGTCCACCGCCGCAGAAGCCTGGATGCGCCAAGTTTGCTTATCCAATTTGTAAGGAGTGACCGCTGATTCCCTCGCAGAGGCTTTGCTCACTCGAACACCGCGGACGCGGTAGGCAAAATCACGAACCTGATAGAGCGCGTTCCATGCCGGCAATGCCACAATCAGGTCGCGCCGGTCTGCCGTGACAGGAACCCGCATCTCGACTTGAAAAAGATGCTTTTCGGGATGAGCGAGCGAGATTTTGTATTCGATTGTAGCGGCGGCGGGTCGCGCAGCGAGAAACAGTGCGAAGCAGCCAGCGAAAAGGAATCGGCGCCTGAGAATTGCGAAACGCGTCATCCGCGAACCCCGGCGCGAGATTTGATTTTGTCGAGTAGTTTGCTGCAGAGGCTGTCGAAGCTGCCGTTCGACATCACCATGACCATATCGCCGGGTTTCGCATTCTCAGCGAAATACTCTGCAATTGCTTCCGCGGATGAAAAGGCTTGCGCTATGCGTCCCCGCTTGCGAATCGATTCGGCCACCGCGTCCGGCGAGAAGCGGTCTTCATCGGCGAGCAGTTGCGCGCGATTCACCGGGCCGATCGCAACCGCATCGGCGACGGCAAGCGCTTCCGGCAGCACATCTTGAAATATCTTGCGGCGCATCGTGTTTGAGCGCGGCTCAATAGCCGCCCAGATTTTGCGACCGGGCCAGCGCGTGCGGGTGGCCTCAAGCGTCATGCGAATCGCAGTTGGATGGTGGGCGAAGTCTTCTACAACCAAGATGCCACTGGCTTCACCTTTAATTTCCATCCGGCGGCGAACACTTTGAAACGTGGCCATCGCACGCTCGATTGCCTCCCACTCGACACCGCGGCCATAAGCGATTGCAATTGCAGCGAGCGCGTCGAGCACGTTGTGACGCCCGGCGATTGGCATGCGAACTCGTGTCACCTCGCTGCCCTTATAAGCAACGCGGAAGTCCGTCGCGGCGTCGTGCCAAAGAATGTCACCCGCACACCAGTCACATTCCGAAGTAAGTCCGAATGTCTCGACAGGACAAAATGCCTTCGTAGCCACCTGCTTCAAATCCGCGCTTTCGCCCCAGATTAGAACCCGCCCGCGCCTGGGGACTAGATTTACTAGCCGGCGAAACTGCAGCGCGATCGATTCGAGATTCGGATAGATGTCCGCGTGATCGTATTCGAGCGATGTGAGAATCAATTCGTCGGGATGGTAGTGAAGGAACTTTGGTCCGCGATCGAAAAATGCGGTCTCGTACTCGTCGCCCTCGATGATGAATTCTTCCCCGCCGCCGAGTCCGTAGCTGCGGTCGTTGAAATTCGGGATTACGCCGCCGACGAGAAAATCTGGCCGGCGCCCAGCAACATGGAAAATCCAGGCGAGCATGGCGGTGGTGGTCGTCTTTCCGTGGGTTCCGGCGACGACGATCGAAGTGTGGCCGCGGATGAAATAGTCCTCGAGAAGCTGCGGCATCGAATAGTACGGAATTTTCTCATCGAGGATGAGCTCTAGCTCCGGGTTTCCGCGCGCGATCACGTTGCCGACGACGACTAGGTCAGGGACGGGTTTCAGATTTTCCTCGCGGAAGCCTTCGTTCCAGGGGATGCCGAGTGAATCGAGCAGGGTGGACGCGGGCGGGTAGACGTTCACGTCCGAGCCCGTGACGTGGAAGCCGCGCTCTTTGAGCATGCCTGCGACGGGAGCCATGGCCGCGCCCGCAATTCCGAGGAGATGGATGTGTTCGGCGTTCGTCTTAGCGCGAGTCAAGTGTGTTGTTCCTCAAAAGATAAAGTTAAAAGCGCCAGATGGATGCCAGCGGTACGAAAACCAAAATCAAACCCGCGGCACGATGCCCTTCGCAACTCAGGGCAAGTCCTCGCGCTACGAACCCAGTCAAAATCGCCGGCAACATATTGGTGCTGCGAAAATCAACTCGAAAAGGCCGGCTCCAGAATTTCGAGCTTGCCTTCACCATCCGACGATAGACGCGCCTGAACGCCCAATGGAAGCGTGAGCATCGGCCGGGATGTGTGCCCGATCGGCGCGCCGAACACGATGGGAATCCCGAGCGGCGCCAGAATGCGCCGGGCCACATCTTTCACGCTCTCGGTTCCCTGCGGCGGATTGCTCTCCGGAAAATCTCCGAGAATGATGCCTGCAACTTCGCGGAGCTTGCCGGCTTGCTTCAGGTGCATCAACGCTCGATCCACTTGCCAGGGCTTCATCGCGCGGTCTTCGAGAATCAGAATCGAGCCGCGTGTATCGAGTTCCCACTGAGTTCCAATGGTGGCCTCGACCAGGTTCAGGCAGCCGCCAAGCAGCGTGCCCTCGATTGAACCGGGAATGATTGACTCGCCTTTGAGATTGATGGACCAACCCTGCTTCGATTCTGTTAGGGCTCGATTGAAACTCTCGCGATCGTAGCCGTCCGGAGCGTCAGCGCCATGATCGAGTCCTGACGCAACCATCGGGCCGTACAGCGTTACCCAGTGAAATTTCCCCCAGAGATATACATGCAGCGATGTGATGTCACTGAATCCGCACAGAATCTTTGGCAAAGCGGCCTCGAGGCGAAGGCAGTCGAGCAAATAGTTCGAGCCGTATCCACCACGCGTGCAGATAATCGCTTGCGTGTCCGTCTCAGCGATCGCGGCCTTCAATGCAGTGCAACGCGCCTCTGCTGATCCAGCGAAAAAGCCATGCCGCGCGAGAACCTCGTCGCGATCCAACTTCACCACGTAACCCAGCCGCGCCAATTCGTCGCAGCCTTTTCTCACGCGCTCCTCTGCCGCCGGGCTTGAGAGCGAAAGAACACGAATGGCGTCGCCAGAGCGCAGCGCAGGCGGTTTCAGAGGTTGGGCCATGTGGCGCAATCGAGAATAAGGAATTTTCGAAGGCGAGTCCAGAAGCGCTACACGAAGCGTTTACATACGAGCAGCAGGCAACCGAAACGACGAGCGCGATGCGCAGCGCTAATCAACGGGAAAGTTCTTAGAGGGCGAAACGCCGCCGCCGGGCGCGGGATTTGAGACCGATACGCTTCCGGAGCCGGCAGTGGCCAGATCCTGAGTAGTGAAATTGACCGTCAGCTGCGATGAACTCACGAATGTGGTCGCGCGAGGGCTTCCGTTCCAATTCACAACGGACGTCTGGACGAAACCCGTTCCAGCGACGCTGACCGCGAAAGGCCCCATCGTTCCCGCGGTGGCGCTGGGAGGAGTAAATCCAGTGATGGTGGGCGCTCCGTTAGCTACGGGATTGACCACAAAAGTTAGCGCGTTGGAAGTGCCGCCGGGTAATGGATTTGCGACGGTCACCTGAACCGATGCATTCGGAGCGGCAACATCCGCCGCCGTGATGGACATTTCAATTTGGCCCGTAACCGTGTTGAACTTGCTTGGACGCGAGGTGCCGTCCACAAATCCGACCGTATTAGCCTCGAATCCATTTCCACTGACAAAGAGTGTGAAGGCGGCGCTTCCGGCGGTGATGCTATCCGGTGAAATTGAACCGATGGATGGCGTTGGTACATTGCCGGGGCCGCTGGAGCAACTGTTCAGTACAAGAAATGCCAAGACCAGCAGAACAGCCGCAGTCCACCGCAAACGTGTCAAGAAAACCCTCCTGAAATCATTCGGAAACCCCGAAGCCGCTCGGGCTCGGAACCTGCGGCTCTTCACGCGAGGCAGACCGAAGGGCCTTCGAAATCGGCCAGCAGAGCGAGCACTCGAATTGATAGCATCCGTCGCGCAGGCCGTCAACTCGGATTCCCGGCGCAGTGGAATGGTTGGCTCTTAAGGCTCGGTCCAAGAATCTAGGGTAGGGCGGGATGCACTTCGCAATGTACGTTGAACGCGCTGAGACGATTCAGCAGTTCGCGCTCCTTAGGTGTGCTTACCTCCGCGTCGAACTCGACGACCGCAGCTCCTGTCTGAGACTTGCGCGTCTTCCACCTTACCGCCTGGATACCCGCCTGCTCGACGATCTGGTGAACGCGGTCCAGGATGCTGGGATCGCCCGCAGGAGTGGTCATCCTGAAGGTTAGCAAGCGAGTGTGCAGTCCGACCCGATCTTCGATGATCCCCAGCAAAACGAGCGAGACGAGGAGAAGCAGCGTAGTGAAGATCGCGGTGACGGGCAGGCCAGCTCCGACCGCCATGCCCACGCTCGCAATTACGAAAATCGTTGACGCGCTGGTGATTCCCGTGACGGAGCCTCGTTCCCGCAACACCACACCCGCGCCTATGAAGCCGATGCCGGGAATGATTTGAGCCGCAATCCGCGTGTGGTCTCCGTGCACGTCAGCCGCCATCTCATACGAAATGATCGTAAAGAGGGCCGCGCCGATGCAGATTAACATCATGGTGCGAAGGCCGGCTGGTTTGTGCCTCAGTTCACGTTCAAGTCCCACGGCACCGCCCAGCAGAGCGGCTAGCAGAAGCCTACCGACAGTTACAGTGCTGAGGTCATGGAGCATCGCACCACCCTCTTTGCCGCGACGCGATTCTACAATGCATTTAGGCGAATCCGGCGTTTCTCGAGCGCTACAGCGTGAACGAAGTAAGCTTTGAAAAATGCCGAGCGCGAGCTTTGATCTCGCTGAGCCTTAGCGTTGTGAGCCGCTCGACGCCGAAGCGCTCGCACGCAAAGCTGCCCATCACCGAACCGTACACCATCGCGCGGCGCAAGGACTTTTCGGTCACTCGGCCCTCCTTGGCAAGATAGCCCATGAAACCTCCAGCGAAGCTGTCGCCCGCGCCGGTGGGATCGTGAACCTCTTCCAACGGAAAGGCCGGTAGCGCGAAAAGGAAATCGCGATGGACGAGAAGGGCGCCGTGTTCTCCACGCTTGATAACCAGAATTTTGGGACCCATTTTGAAAATGTCTTTTGCGGCGCGAGTGAGATTGTGTTCTCCGGTTAGCTGGCGCGTCTCGTCGTCGTTGATTATGAGAACTTGGATGTGCTTGAGCGTTTCGCGGAGCTCGCTCCCCGTCCGCTCGATCCAGTAGTTCATCGAGTCGAGACCCACGAGCACCGGCTGGCGCTTCATCTGCTTTAGCACAGAAAGTTGCAACGTGGGCTGAATATTCCCAAGGAATACGAACGAAGTATCGAGATAGGACTTGGGGAGCCTTGGTTGAAAATTCGCGAACACGTTCAGCTCGGTCGTGAGCGTAGTCCGCTCGTTCAGGTTCTGGTTGTAGCGGCCGGCCCAGAAGAACGACTTACCCGGGGCGCGTTCGAGACCTTCGAGATCGATTCGTCGGTTGCGTCCCCGAAGAATGGCTTTGTCGCGCTCGGTGAAATCATCGCCTACGATTCCTACGACGCGGACGGGCGTGAAATGGCTGGCAGCCAACGCGAAATAGCTCGCGGCGCCTCCAAGCGTCTTATCAACTTTTCCAAATGGCGTTTCAATTCCGTCGAAGGCAACTGAGCCGACCACCAGCAATGACATGAACGCTCCGGATTACGAAAGGTATTTTCCGACTATGGGCGCCAGCCGCTTTTTTGTAGCCGCAGGAATCAACTTGCGGTCGGTGAGGATGGCGTGCGCCAGCGCCGACCCGCACTTGCACGCGCGGTCTTCTGGAAGATCGCGGATGGCTTCACGTAGCGCGCGCTGTACGTTCTCCGCATTGCGGTTCAAATTCGAGATAATTTCGCTCACCGTAACGGCGTCGTGCTGCGGATGCCAGCAGTCATAATCGGTGATCATTGCGATCGTGGCGTAACAAAGCTCCGCCTCGCGAGCTAGCTTCGCTTCGGTGAGATTCGTCATTCCGATTACGTCGAAGCGAAGCTGCCGGTAGGTGTGGGACTCCGCCAGCGTCGAGAATTGCGGGCCTTCCATGCAAACATAGGTTCCACCGCGATGCGTTTTAACGCCAGCGTGCTCGCAGGCGTCTGCGAGGTGCGCCGAGAGGTGCGTACAGGTGGGCTTGTCGAAGCCGACGTGCGCGACGATTCCGCCGCCGAAAAACGTAGCGATGCGCAGGCGTGTGCGATCGAAGAACTGGTCGGGAACGAGAAAATCGAGCGGTGGCAGATCGTCCCGGAGCGAGCCGACCGCGCTTACGGAAATGATTCGCTCCGCGCCCAGTAACTTCATGGCGAAGATGTTCGCGCGATAGTTAATTTCGCTGGGCGAGAAGCGATGTCCGCGTCCGTGCCGCGCCAGGAAGGCAACGCGCCGCCCTTCGAGCGTACCAGTGATAAAAGCATCCGAGGGATCGCCGAACGGCGTCTTGACGCGCACTTCTCGCGTATCTGAAAGGCCGGTCATCCCGTATAGGCCGCTGCCGCCGATGATGCCGATCTCGATCGGCTCTTTCGCATTTTTGCGGTTTTTGGATTTGGGCATGCGTCAATCTACCTTTGCTGGCTCAACTTCTATTTTGCCGTCATGCTCTCGGAGATATCCGGCGGGCATATGGGGGTCATGAACGAACAGCGCAAGCCACTCGCCTTGCACCACTTGTGGAATCCATTTCTTTTTGTTCTCGAGCGTCTGCAGCGGGTAGAGGTCGTAGCTCATGATCCACGGCAAGGAAAGATGCGGGGTCATCGGGATCAGATCGTCAAACAGAAACGCTACTTTGCCTCCGCCATGCAACTTCACGCACATCATGTCCGCATTGTGTCCCGGTGTACGGATCAGCTCAACTCCCGGTGCGATCACGCGATCGTCTCCGATCAGCGACAGCTTTCCGGCGGCTTCGAGCGGAATGAAATTATCGGGAAAGTAGCTCGCCCGGTCGCGCTCGGTGGGATTTTTTGCGTGCTCGAATTCGCCGCGCTGGACCACGTATCGCGCATTTCGGAATGTCGGAACCACTTTGTCGTCTACGACGCGCGTGTTGCCGCCACAGTGGTCGAAATGGAGATGCGTGTTGATAACGATATCGATATCGTCGGGATGATGCCCGTAGTGGCGGAGACCCTCGATCAGATTCGGGCCCTCGAGCGCGTAGATGTCGCGAAATTTGTCGTTATGCTTGTCGCCAGCGCCGGTCTCGATCAGGATGCGCTTGCCTCCGGCATGAACGAGGAGCGAATTCATCGCCATCGCGATGCGATTGCGCGCGTCGGCGGGGGCTTTCTTTTCCCACATAGGCTTGGGAATCACGCCAAACATCGCACCGCCGTCGAGAGCAAAGCGGCCGGCTTCAATGATATGAAACTCCAGGTCGCCCAACTTCAACGTTTGGCTCCGATTCCCGCGCGGGTGAGGATTTCGTTTACCGCGGCGTAGGGATCTTTCCTGCGCGCCGCCACTTCCGCCGCGAGGGCGTCGAACTGAGCTTCATTCATGTGTGCTCCGACCACTCGTTCCATGAGCCGGTTTTCGAGTAACCGCAACAGCCACTCCTTCCAGTGTGCGATTTCGCGCGTGCGCCGCTCTTGAGCCTGATCAAAGTGCCCGCGGAAGAGCGCAATCTGGCGGGCCAATTCTTCGATGCCTTTATTTTCTGTTGCGATGGTTCGCACGATTGGGGGCTTCCAACCCTCTCGCTCCGGAACGATTGTGAGGACGCCGCGAAGCTGCTGCTCGAAGCGATCCGCGCCTTCCCGGTCCGATTTATTGATGACGAAAATGTCGCCAATCTCCATCAAGCCTGCCTTCAGGCTCTGCACGTCGTCACCCATTCCCGGCACCAGCACGACGATCGTGCAATCCGCCAGCCGAACAATTTGAATCTCGCCCTGCCCAACGCCGACGGTCTCGACTAAGATGATCTGCTTGCCTGCCGCGTCGAGAAGCAGCGCTGTATCACCAGTGGCCTGAGCGAGACCGCCCAAATATCCACGAGTGGCCATCGAGCGAATGAAAATTCCAGAGTCGGTGGCGTGCCCTTGCATTCGGACGCGATCTCCAAGAATGGCGCCACCCGTAAACGGGCTCGACGGGTCCACGGCGATGATGCCGACCGTTTTTTTCTCGCTGCGATAATGGCCAGCCAGTCGATCGACGAGTGTGCTCTTGCCCGTTCCCGGCGCGCCGGTGATACCGACCAGATACGCATTGCCGGTGTACGGGAAGACCTGGCGCAGAATTTCTTCCGCTTCGCTCGAACGATTTTCAATCGCGGAAACCGCGCGCGAAATCGCGCGGACATCGCCCGCGCGCACCTGCTCTGCCCAGTTTTCGACGGAAACGGTCATTCAGCCGGGGATAATTCTCGCACAACTCGCAATTATTTCTTGCCGAGAATCTGGCGGGCGATGACGAGGCGCTGGATTTCGCTAGTGCCTTCGCCGATCGTGCATAGTTTTACGTCGCGATAATACTTTTCCGCGGGATAGTCCTTGATGAATCCGTAGCCGCCGTGGATTTGGACGGCTTCGTTGGCCACCCGCACTGCAACTTCTCCGGCGTAAAGTTTTGCCATACTAGATTCACGCGTGATGCGCGAATCGTGGTCACCGGCAGCGATGGCGCGGTCGGCCAGCCATGCGGCTTGATACGTGAGGAGGCGGGCGGCCTCGATTTGCGTCGCCATATCAGCTAGCTTGAACTGTATGGCTTGAAAATCGCCGATGGGCTTGCCGAATTGTTTGCGCTGCTTAGCGTATTTCACCGAACACTCGTAGGCGCCTTGCGCCATTCCTAGTCCAAGCGACGCGATCGAGATTCGGCCGCCATCGAGAATTTGGAGGCTGTTGACGAAGCCTTCCCCTTCTTTGCCGAGAAGATTTTCGGCGGGTACACGGCAATCGGTGAAGACAACTTCGGAAGTGTCGCTGGCGCGTAGGCCCAGCTTATTTTCCTTCTTGCCGGGGTGAAATCCGGAAGTTCCCTTCTCGACGATGAACGCGGAAATGCCGTGACTTTTCTTCGAGGCGTCGGTTACGGCCATTCCGACGCAGACATCTGCATAGTGGCCGTTCGTGGTGAAGGTTTTCGAGCCGTTGATCAGCCAGCCGCCGTCTTTGGGTACGGCGGTGGTGCGCGTCCCCCCTGCATCCGAGCCAGCCTCAGGTTCTGTGAGCGACCAGCAGCCTAGCTTCTTCCCTTGCGCGAGCGGCGTGACATATTTCTTCTTTTGCTCTTCGGTTCCGAACTTAAAAATGTGATTGGTACACAGCGAATTGTGCGCGGCAACGATGATGCCGATCGACCCATCGACGCGTGAAAGTTCCTCGATGATGATGGCGTACTCGACGTAACCCATTCCCGCGCCGCCGTATTTCTCCGGGAAGATGACGCCGAGGAAACCCATATCAGCCAGCTTGGGAATTATTTCGGACGGGAACTTGGAAACTTCGTCCCATTCCATCACGTGGGGAAGAATTTCGGCTTCGGCGAACTCGCGGACGGTGCGCCGAAGCTGCTGCTGCTCGTCAGTCAGTGAAAATTCCAAGGAGTCCCTCCGCTATAAATTCGAGATATATGCGAGTATTGGTTTCATTTATACCATGAAATCACAGCACTCTAGGGGCTTGCCTTGCGCGCTGCGTTTACCAGCCTTCTTTCGCGCCGCTTTTGTTATTTTGGTCGTCGAGCCACGCTTTGAGAGGAGCGAAATACTCGAGCATGGCGGAGGCGTCCATCTGTTTCTGGCCGGTGAGCGCTTCGAGGGCTTCGGGCCACGGCCGGCTCTTCCCCATTTCGAGCATTCTGGCGAGTTTCGCGCCGGCTTCTTTGTTGTTGTAGATGGAGCAGCGATTGAGCGGGCCTGTGAAGCCGGCCGTCTTGCACAACGCGCGGTGAAACTGGAATTGAAGGATCGCCGCCATGAAATAACGTGCGTATGGAGTGTTCGCCGGTATATGGTATTTCGCCCCCGCGTCGAAATCCGCCTCGCTGCGTGCGACGGGCGGCGCGATTCCCTGATATTCCAGACGCAGATCCCACCAAGCCTTGTTGTAATCCGACGGGGCGATCCTTCCTGAGAAAACGCCCCAGCGCCATTTGTCGATCATCAGGCCGAAGGGTAAGAATGCGACTTTTTCGAGAGCTTTGTGCATTAGCAAGCCCATATCGGCCGAGGCGGACGGGACGTTTTCGAGCAGGCCGATCTGCTTCAGATATTCGGGCGTGACGGAAAGAGCGATCGTGTCGCCGATCGCTTCGTGGAAGCCGTCGTTGGCGCTATCGCGGAAGAGCGGCGGCTGCTTGTCGTAGGCGCGCTGGTAGAAATTGTGGCCGAGCTCGTGGTGAATCGTCGAAAAATCCTCAGCCTTCTGCTCGACGCACATCTTGATGCGGAGGTCGTCGACGTAGTCAATGTCCCAGGCGCTCGCGTGGCAGACTACCTCGCGGTCGCGGGGCTTCGTGAACATCGAGCGATCCCAGAATGTTGAAGGCAGCGCCGGAAAACCGAGCGACATGAAGAAGCGCTCGCCGTAATGGACCATGTCAATCGGACCGATATTCTTGGCCTTCAGAATCTCGGTGAGGTCATAGCCAGGATCAGCAGTGGGCGGCGCCACGAGCGGGTAGATATTCGACCAGTCCTGGGCCCACATATTGCCGAGGAGATCTGCTGGGATGGGAGCGTCTTCACGGACCACCGCGGACCCATACTTTTTCGCGAGGCCGGAACGAACGTACGTATAGAGCGAAAGATAGAGCGGACGCACCTCCTGCCATAGCCGATCTAGGTCTGCGCTGAAGGCGTCGGGCGGCATGTCGTAACCCGAGCGCCACATTTCGCCGACGTTCGAGAATCCGAGCTCGCGAGCACCTTTGTTGGCGAGCACGACCATTCGCGTATATTTCTGCCGCATCGGAGGCGCGATCGAATGCCACCCGACCCAGACGCGCTCGAGTTCTTTCGGATCGCGGCTTGACGCCATGATGTTTTCCATGTCGTTGAGCGTAAGGCATTTTCCTTGCGCGCCGTCCGGACACCACTTCCCTTTCCCGTAGTCGCTTTCGAGAGAAGCGATAATCTGCGTGAGCTCGGCCTGTTCGGCCGGATCGCGCGGGGCCGGAATGTCGACGGAGTGCTTCAGCAAATAGATCTTTCGCGCGACATCTTCGGGCAGCTTCAAGCGCTCGTAGCGGTTGGATTCGGCCGCAAGGTCAGCGGTGGTTGACTTTACGACCTGATCGGCTTGAGCGGAAAGGATTTCGGTGTCGTGGGTGATGAAGGTTTGGTGGACCCATTGGGCGCGGTTGGAACGAATCCACAAATCGAGGAGTTTCGTTTCAGCGGCCTCGATGAATTTACGCGCCCCTTCGGGGGTTACGGTCCCTTGTTTTTCCGTAGCTTGGATGACGGCTTCTGCAGAACTGCCTGCATGAATGGTCATGATTCCACCTGATATGAGAATGAAAATTCCGACCGCCCAAAGCAATCTTCGAGCCGGCGAAGAGTTCACACTTCTCCCCTAGTGCGCCGCAGCGGCTGGCGCGCGGCCGGTGATGACTTCGGATGTTGCGGCGAGAGCGCGATCGATCCCGGCGCGGTCTACGTCGTAGTGTGTAACCATGCGGATGGCGTATCTGTCGGACGAACCGCAGAGAATTTTGTGCTTGCTGAGATCGGAGCAGATGTCGTCGGCGGAGTGGCCGGTGGCGCGAACATCGAAAATTACAATGTTCGTCGCAACTTTCTTTGGATCAATTGCGACACCTTTGATCTTCGCTAGACCTTCCGCGAGGTAGCGGGCATTCTCGTGGTCACGATGCAGGACTTTAGGCGTTTCTTCTAGAGCGATGAGCCCTGCCGCAGCAAGAATTCCGATCTGGCGCATTCCGCCGCCCAGCAACTTCCGCCCGATGTGAGCTTTCTCAATGAAATCGCGCGGACCTAAGAGCAGCGAGCCGGCAGGGGCGCCGAGTCCTTTCGAGAGGCAGAACATTACGGAATCGAACTCACGCGTAAGGTCGGCGACACTGCGGCCGAGCGCGACCGACGCGTTGAAGATTCGCGCTCCGTCGAGATGTACTTTGAGGTTGGCGGCGTGGGCGTGGTCGCAGACATCGTCAGAAATCTCCTGCGAATAAACGGTACCGCCGTGCATGTTGTGCGTGTTTTCGAGCGTAACGAGTACGGTCTGCGAGTCGTAGTAAATCTTCGGCCGGATGAGCGGCTCGATGAGATCCCACGTGAGGATGCCATCGGGTGCGGGCGTCGGACGCGGTAGGCAACCTGCGATGGCTGAGATTGAGGCGAGTTCGTAGAGGTTGATGTGCGCGCGCTGCTCGCAGATTACTTCGCTCGTCGGCGGTGCCCAGCCTTTGATCGCGAGCAGATTGCCCATGCAGCCGGTGGGGACGAAGAGCGCGGCCTCCTTCTCGAAAATTTCGGCGGCGCGCTTCTGAAGATGATTGACAGTGGGATCCTCGCCATAGACGTCATCGCCGACTTCGGCTTCGGCCATGGCCCGGCGCATAGCAGGAGTTGGCTTTGTGACGGTGTCGCTGCGAAGGTCAACTGGAATCACGGGCGGAACTCCATTACGAGCATCGTGGCCGTGGATTTGCACGCTTTTTTGTGTCGTCATTTGGCGCAAATAAGGCTAGCACGGAAAAAAGCAGATGCAAGCGGGCTTCGAGTGAGGATTAGCACGTGAATTTTCAGGCGAGGAGGTCCGCGAGTATAGAGCTGGAAATGGTGAGGTGATTGGGATCGAGACGCAAATGGTCACCGTCGAGAATCAGTAAGTTTTGTGAGCAGAGCGCATCCATTTGGCGGCGGATTGCGGCCAATCGAGCGCGGGCGCCGTTTGCGTTTGGGGAGGCGTAGTCGAGTTCAATGCGGGCCAAGTCGATTCCTTCGAGCTGGCGGAGGCCCAGGAAAAATTCTTCTTCGAGGGCCTGCTCCAATGTGACCGGCTCGATTTGCTCGCGCGGGGAAATTCCCTGCTCGATCAAGGCGACGAACTTCGCAGAATCGTGGACGTTCGCCCAGCGCGTCTTGCCGTCGAAGGAGTGCGCGCCGGCGCCGAAGCCGAAGTAAGGTTCGCGCTGCCAATATTTCAGATTGTGGCGCGAGCGACGCTCCGGGAGTGCCCAGTTCGATATTTCGTAGTGGTCGTAGCCGGCAGCTGCGAGACGCGTGCATGCAGAATCGTAGAATTCGGCTTGTGCGTCGTCGGGCGGAATTGCGGCAGCGCTGTAACGAGTGCCACCTGCGAGAGATTCCTTGCCGAGGTGGCTGCCGTCGTCCACTTCGAGCATGTAGATCGAGATGTGTTCGGGGCGCAGATCGAGAAGCGTGCCGACGGATGTTTCCCACGATTCGCGCGTCTGGTGAGGCAGGCCAATGATGAGATCGACGCTGATATTTTCGAATCCGGCGGCACGGAGAATTTCGACGGCGCGGTGGATGTCGGCTCGACGATGCATGCGGCCGGTGGCTTGGAGTTCGCGATCAATGAAGGACTGGACGCCGAGGCTGATGCGGTTGAAGCCGCTCGCGCGCCAAGATTTGGCTTTTTCGGTTGTGATCGTTTCGGGATCGGCTTCGAGGGTGATTTCGGGAGTCTCGAACAGGTAGCTGGAGCGTAGTGGGTCGAGAATTTTGGCAAGAGCACTAGGATCGAGAAGGCTTGGCGTCCCGCCGCCGAAGTAAACGGTATCAACGATGCGTGCGCGGTCCGACCGAGGCGTCGCCGATTCAAGAATTTCGCGTGACACGGCGTTCGCATACGGCTGGTAGCGATCGCGCGAGACGACTCCCGTATGGAAATTGCAGTAGGTGCATTTCGTCTGGCAGAACGGAACCTGGATGTAGATACCGAGAGTCATCGCGAGAAGCCAATTGTACCTTACGAACCAGGACCCTGCTCACAACAGCGCGCCGCTGTTGGCCTACGAGGGCGTTTAGTGGGGGTCCGGCACAAGCTTTACGTGCAGCTCGCGTGTGCGCGGCCCGTCGAATTCAGCGAAGAAAACCACCTGCCAGCGGCCGAGAGCGAGCCGGCCCTTCTCGATAAATATCGTTTCGGACGAGCCGACGAGTGCCGTCTTGATGTGCGAGTCTGAATTCCCTTCGACGTGCTTGAAGAGAGGACTATCGGGGACAAGGCGATCGAATGCGCCTTCCATATCTCGCGCGACATCCGGATCGTAGCCTTCATTTACGATGAGACCGGCCGTGGTGTGGGGCACGTAGAGAAGGCAAACGCCGGATTCGATCCCGGAATCGCGAACGAGGTTCTCGATTTCGGCAGTGGCATTTTTGAGTTCCGTGCGACGGGTAGTGCGAATCGTGATCTTATGCGCGGCGTGTGCTCCGGCATTTTCTTTTTTCGTGGTCATTTGACTCAAACGCGAGGTCTCCGGCAAGCCTAATCGCTAGTCCGCGAGGGCTGCGGCAGAGGCGGCGCCGTAAAAGCTGAACCAGGGCTTGGCTGCTTTTAGCCGAGCATTCACGTTGTTGATATTTCTTACGCCCTGATCCTTGAGCCAGTCTTCGAGGGCTTTGACACCTTGCTTGGCGTAAACGGGTATTCCTTCTTTCCAGGTGGCGCGGCCGCAGAGGACGCCTGAAAAATTGGTGTCCGCTTCTGCGGCGAGCTCGAGCGTCTCGATGAAGACGTCGTTACTCACACCGGCGGAAAGATAGATGAACGGCTTCTTAGCGACCGAAGCTGCGCTGCGAAAATATTTCTTGGCTTCGTCGCGCGTATAGGCAGACTCACCCTTGCAGGCTCTTGTGCCGGCAACATAAGCCATATTAACGGGGACTTCGACTTTCAAGACATCCACGCCGTATTGCGGCTTCGAAAATTCTTCCATGCTCTTGGTGACGATCTCGGGCTTTTTGCGGGCGAACTCGATCGTTTTTTCGTCTTTGCCCTCTTCGTAACCGACGCACTCCAGGAAAAACGGAACGTCCAAGGCGATGCACTCCGCACCAATGCGTTCAACCCAGGCGTGCTTGATGTCGTTAATCTCGAAGGAATCGAAAGGTGTGTAGTAGAGAAGAATCTTGATGCAATCCGCTCCGGCTCCGACGAGGCGGCGGACAGACCAGACATCTAAGAGGTCGGGCAGGCGGCCGGGTCGCGTGTTATCGTAGCCGCTGTTTTCATACGCCAGAAGCAGTCCGGCATTGGCCGAACGGGCGCGGGCGGCAGGCAGGCCGTATTCGGGATCGAGCAGAATCGCGCTAGCGTGCGGCGTGAGGATGCGCGTGACCGCGATCTTGAATTCCTCGAGCATCTGCGGCGTGACGGTGCTTTTGTCGACGCCCTTTTCCTTAGCGATGGCGCTCTTGAGCGAGCCGCGCTGATCCATGGCGGCTGCGGCGATGACGCCGCGCGAGTCGGAAACAGCTTTCAAGCCTTTTTGCTTCCCCGGTGTGATTTTCATGTGCGCCCTCCGAATGATGTCGTGATGTTCGAGGCATTTTAGCACGGGAGAGAAAGGGAAGAGGAGGCAGAGGAGCTAGAGGAAGTAGAGGATAAGGGTCAAGAACACCACTTACCCTAGAGGAATAGGAGGTGATGCTGCGGGGCCGCGAGGTCGACGTTACGGGCTAGCTTGTCGAGCAACTCGGGGCCGTACTGGGCGAGCCAGGGCAGCATGCATAGAACTCGCTCCTGCAAATCCTTATGCGGATAGAGGGCTGCGAGAATGAGAGATTCTTTGTGGTTGAGGACGCCGGTGCGGAGATTTTCGGCGCGGCCGGCTTTCTCTTTCAATTTCAGGAATTGATGAAGGATTTTGCCCTCGGCGGAGTCGAGAGCACCCACAAGAGTGCTGTCGAGGTTCATGAGCGGCTTACGGTATTTATCGAGCAGCCGCCGCAAGGTCTTTTCGTCCGAATCGAAGCGGCTCGCAAGAGAACGCGGCAGAAATTTGCGCTCCATCTTTTTACGGAGAAACTGGGGGCCGCGGAAAACGTCGCTGACGTCGAGATCGAATTTCGCGAGCACCCGCGCGATTAGCGGATCAACGAGCGTGAAAGCGGCGCGTGGAACTATCGCGGGCATGCGGCCAAGAAGAGAATTGTAAACAATCTGGTTCTGCGCCATATAGGCAATTTCGGCCGGGCCGCCGATATAGGCTGCGGTGGGAAGAAGCGTGTCCTGAATGATAGGCCGAAGCAGGACGTTGGCAGAAAAAGCCTCAGGCGATTTGTCGATCGCGGCACGGAGTTCATCGCGAGTAAAGCGCGTCTTGCCGGCAGTGAATTCACCGTTGCGGCTGCGGAGTGGCTGGCGGCGTCCGCTGATGTTGTAGAAAAGAAGAGTCAACTCGCGTGTAACCTTTACCTGCGCATGAAAGCCGTCATTCTCTAATTCCTTTGAACGGACAAGCAGCGCTTCGCGAAGCATTTGCGATTCCTCGAGAGCGCGACGATAAACGCCGGCCGAGAGGCGATGCAGGCGCTCGTCGAGCGGATCGATGAAGATAATTCCCCGCCCTGCGAAGATGCGCGATATCAATTTTCCGAACGCAGAACCATACGTTTCGCCAGGTGCGTAGGATTCTCGGAGAGCCGCGGCAAATTCCTCGGCGTAGGAGCCTTCAAGCATCGCCCCTGCTTTTGCCGCGACTGGCTTCACTGCATCACCCAGAAGAATTTCGCCGACACGGCGATCCGTGTCTTCTTCCCGCGCGGGGATTTCAAAACGAGTGAAGCCGTCGCGCGTGTTCCAGTCGGAATGATTCACTTCGGCGAGATCGTGATCTTCCGTTGCGAGCCAGAATATCGGAACCGCGTCGGTGCCTCGCTCTGTGATTGCGTCCGCCCAGCGGAGCGCCGTGACCCCTTTGTAGACGCTATAAGCGGGGCCCGAGAAGAGACCCACTTGCTGACCGGTTACGATCGCAACGGCACCCGCCGCGAGACGATCGAGATTTCGGGCGGTATCCGCTGGAAGCCTTGAATCGGCGGCGAAACGGGCATTTTGCTCGCGCAGGACTTCTACGACGGTCCGACGAGTTTCTGGATCGAGGCGGATTTCGCGAGCCGCGGTAAGAATTCCTGATTCCGTTGGCGGATGGGCGAAGTAGCGCTGGACGCGCTTGAAGTCTTCAGTAAAGGCAGAGAAGAGTTTTGTAGTGTGAGGGACTTCGCGAAACGGAAGACAGTGCGGCTCCATCGAGGTGGTCATGATACACGCGCCCTTTTGCAGCAACAATGCAGGTGGGACGGGCGGAAGGGAAGGAAGTTAGCAAATACGGGATGAAACGGAAGCGGCCTTCCGACAGCGCCGGAGGCGCGCTCAGGCGTGGCACGAAGCGAGCTAGTTCGACAACAAATGGCGAGTCCCTCCGGTTGCGAGTTCAATGCGCGAAGGCACTCTTACAGATGCGCTGAGGGAGCGGTTAGATTCGAGAGCATCACGTCGATTTCGAGCTTTGCGGCTTCGCTTAGAGGCAGAAGCGGAGGACGCGGTGGACCGCCATAATAGCCGAGGCGATCAAGCGCATATTTCAAGCCGGGGATACCATATTGCGGTCCGAGTATTTTCGCAGGCGCGAGAAGCTGTTGCGCCAGCGAATGGGCGCCTTCGGAGTCGCCGGAGCGCGAAGCATCGTAGATTTCAACGCACAGCTCGGGGAGCGCGTTGGCGAGCGCGAGAATTGCGCCACAGGCGCCGAGCTCAAGCGATTCAAAAAGCGTCGAGGCAGAGCCAACCAGAGTTTGAAAGCCTTTTGGAGCAGCGGCGATGATCTTACGGACGCCTTCCACATCTCCCGAGCTGTCTTTCATGCCGATGATGTTGGGATGCTGGGCAACGCGGGCAATCAGATGGGCGTCGACCTGCAGATTCGTGAAGATGGGGACGGAATAGACGAGAACCGGAATGCGAGCGGCGTCAGCGACGCGCAAATAGAATTCGGAAAGCGCGTCGACCTTCATTTGCGGCTTGTAAAAATGCGGCGTGCGGACGAGCGCCGCATTAAAGCCGAGCGATGCCGCGCGGTTTGTGTGCTCTATCGTCTCGGCCGTGGATTCAGCGCCGGTGCCGGCGATCAGGATTTTGTCCGGCGCGGCGGCCTCCTTTGCGGCTTCCCACAGCCGATAAATTTCTTCCCATCGCAACAGAACCGATTCGCCCGTGGAACCGTTGAGGACGTAGCCGGCGAGGCCAAGACGATTGTAACGCACGATGTTTTTGCGCAATTTTGCGGGCGCGATCGTGCCGTCGGCCGCAAACGGCGTGGTGAGCGGCGGGAAAATTCCGTGAAGGTTCATTGCAATATTTTACCTTAGGACGTCGGGTTGGGCGCCGCAGGGGCTGGAGCGGGCACTGAATCGCGCGCAGCCGCCGCGGCATACTTGCGGCGATGGAGATCCTGGAGCGCGGCAACGTCGACGGCATGGCCGGCCATCGCCCGAATGCCCTTAGCGGCGGCGGTGGCGGCGGAAAGCGTTGTGATGCACGGAATGTTGTAGCGGATCGCAGCACGGCGGATCGATTTTTCGTCGTAGAAAGATTCCCGGCCCAGTGGTGTATTGATGACCAGATTCACTTTGGCGGTTTTGATCAGGTCGACGATATTCGGACGGCCCTCATTCACTTTGAAGACGGATTCCACTTCGATTCCGGCCGCGGCCAACGCCGCCGCCGTCCCGCGCGTGGCCACCACTTTGAGACCAGCAGCGAGCAGGTCCTGAACGAGGCCCGTTATGTGGCGCTTATCATGGTCGTTCACACTGATGAAAACGGTGCCTTCCTGCGGCAGCCTTTGCCCGGCGGCGAGCTGCGCCTTCGCAAAGGCGAGACCGAAGGTTGACGAAATTCCCATTACTTCGCCAGTTGAACGCATCTCAGGGCCGAGAATCGTGTCGACGCCGCGGAACTTGTTGAACGGAAATACCGGCGACTTCACCGCGTAGAAATCCCTCACCGCCAGCTCTTTGATTCCATTTGTTTGAATGTAGGGCAAATTCATGTCGCGCAGCTTACGGCCTGTCATTAGTCGCGCCGCCACCTTTGCGAGCGGCACGCCAGTGGCTTTGCTCACGTATGGAACGGTTCGCGAGGCGCGAGGGTTCACTTCGAGGACGTAAACCGTGTCGCGCTGGATTGCATACTGCACATTCATTAGACCGACGACATTGAGTGCGCGCGCGAGCCGCGAGGTGTAATCGCGGATGCGTTCGAGCACAGAAGGCTTGAGCGTGACGGCGGGAAGCACGCACGACGAATCACCGGAGTGGATGCCGGCTTCTTCGATGTGCTCCATGATACCGGCGATGACGACGTCTTCACCGTCGGCGAGCGCGTCGACGTCCACTTCCGTGGCGTCCTCGAGAAACTGATCGATCAGGATCGGCCGGCGCGGATCGGATGCGTTTCCAATCTGCGCAGCTTGCGCGACATAGTCTTCGACAGTTTTGAGGTCGTAGGCGATGACCATTGCGCGGCCACCGAGAACATAGCTTGGACGGACGACCACCGGCAGACCAATTTCGGAGGCCACACGAACCGCTTCCTGAGGGGCAAGGGCAGTGCCGGCGCGCGGCTGCGGGATTTTCATTTCGTCGAGAAGGCGCCCGAAGCGGCGACGGTCTTCTGCAAGATCGATCGATTCTGGATCGGTGCCGATGATTTGCGCACCGTTGCGCTTAAGCTCGAGCGCCAAATTCAACGGCGTCTGGCCGCCGAATTGTACGATTACGCCCTGCGGCTTTTCGCAATCGAGAATGGCGAGGACATCTTCGAGAGTGAGCGGCTCGAAATAGAGGCGGTCGGAGGTGTCGTAATCGGTCGAAACCGTTTCCGGGTTGCAGTTCACCATTACGGTTTCGTAGCCGTCTTCCTTTAGGGCAAAGGCGGCGTGGCAGCAGCAGTAGTCGAACTCAATTCCCTGCCCGATGCGATTCGGCCCGCTACCGAGGATCACGACTTTCGGACGGTCAACCGGGTCGGACTCGTCCTCTTCCTCGTAGGTGGAATACATGTACGGCGTGAAGGATTCGAATTCGGCGGCGCAGGTGTCAACGCGTTTGAAAACCGGCCGGACGTTGAGCTCATCGCGGCGCGCGCGGACTTCGGCGGCAGTCGTTTTCCAAAGCTTTGCGAGCTCTTCATCGCTCGCGCCGGAGCGCTTCGCTTCGAGGAGGAGTTCAGGCGACGCGGCGTGAAAAGAAGTGGCAGCCACACGCCGGTCCAGCGCAACCATCTCCTCCATGTGGCGAATAAACCATGGATCGATTTTTGTGAGTGAGCAGACTTCATCGCGCGTGATGCCACGCTCGAGGGCTTCGAACAGCCAGTGGATGCGGTCGGGCCCAGGAACGGTGAGCTTTTCGCGTAGAAGGGCGGTGGTGACTTCGGCAGGGGCGCGCCACGGAGTATGCGGCTCGAGCGAACGAATGCCCTTGCAAAGGGCTTCTTGAAACGTGCGGCCGATTGCCATTACCTCACCGACGGATTTCATCTGCGTGGTGAGCGTGGTTTCGCTGCCGGGGAATTTCTCGAACTGCCATTTCGGAATTTTGACGACCACGTAATCGATCGTCGGCTCGAAGGAACTCGGCGTTTTGCGCGTAATATCGTTGGGAATTTCGTCGAGCGTCATTCCGAGCGCGAGCTTGGCGGCAATTTTTGCAATCGGGAAGCCGGTAGCTTTGCTGGCGAGCGCGGAGCTGCGAGAAACGCGCGGGTTCATTTCAATCACGGTCATGCGGCCAGTTTCGGGCTCGACTGCAAATTGAATATTCGAGCCGCCCGTCTCGACTCCCACCTCGCGGATTATCGCAGCGGCCGCGTCGCGCATTCGCTGGTATTCCTTGTCGGTAAGCGTCTGCGCAGGGGCGACGGTAATTGAATCGCCCGTGTGAATGCCCATCGGATCGAGATTCTCGATCGAGCAGATCACGACGAAGTTGTCGCGAACGTCGCGCATCACTTCGAGTTCGTATTCCTTCCAGCCGAGAACCGATTCCTCGATGAGCGCCTGATGAACGGGACTTGCGTCGAGAGCGCGCGCGATTAAGTCCGCAAATTCTTCGCGATTGTAGGCGATCGACCCGCCCGTGCCACCGAGCGTAAACGACGGGCGAATCACAAGCGGGTAGCCGATGGCATCCGCAAGCCGCACGGCATCGGAAAGGTTCGTGACGACCTCCGAAGCGGGCACTTCGAGTCCGATCCGCCGGCAGACGTCCTTGAAGAGCAGCCGATCCTCCGCAACCTTGATAGCGCGCAGCGATGCTCCGATGAGTTTCACTCCATATTTTTCGAGGATGCCGCTTTCCGCAAGCTCGACAGCGAGATTAAGTCCCGTTTGGCCGCCGACGGTGGGCAGCAAGGCGTCGGGGCGTTCCGCCGCAATGATGGCTTCGAGATACTCCTTTGCGAGCGGTTCGATATACGTGCGGTCTGCGGTTTCGGGGTCCGTCATTACCGTCGCGGGATTCGAATTGACGAGCACAACTTCGTAGCCTTCTGAGCGCAGCGCTTTGCAGGCTTGCGTGCCGGAATAGTCGAACTCGCAGGCTTGCCCGATGATGATGGGCCCCGAGCCAATGATCAGGATTTTCTTGATGTCAGTGCGTTTCGGCATGGCTATCGCGGCGCCGCCTCGTTCATCAGCGCGATGAAATCGTTGAACAAGTAGCGGGCGTCGTGCGGCCCCGGCGATGCCTCCGGATGATATTGCACGCTAAACAGCGGAAGAGAACGGTGTCGCATTCCTTCGTTTGTGTGGTCGTTTAGATTTACGTGCGTGATCTCGACGTCCCTCGAGGGGAGCGAATCGGGATCGACGCAGAAGCCGTGATTCTGCGCGGTAATTTCGACTTTTTGGGTAAGGAGATTTTTTACCGGATGATTTGAGCCGTGGTGGCCGAATTTCAATTTGAAAGTGCGGCCGCCGAGAGCGAGCCCACACAACTGGTGGCCAAGACAGATCCCGAAAATCGGAACTCGACCGAGGAGCTTGCGGATGTTTTCAATGGCATAGGAAACCGGCTCCGGGTCACCGGGGCCGTTGGACAAGAAAACGCCATTCGGCTTTAGCGCGAGAACATCATCCGCAGAAGTTTTTGCGGGAACCACAGTGACATCGCACCCATGGTCGACAAAAAGGCGGAGGATATTTTGCTTGATGCCGTAGTCATAGGCGACGACGCGGTAGCGGCGATCGGAGGACGCAGTTGCTGAAATCGCGGATGCTCCGCCGGCTGGTACGCGCGACTGGGCCGCGGCGAGGTCAATCGAGCCTTTCGCCCAGTCGTATCTTTGCGGCGACGTAACGCGGCTCGCCAGTTCCTGGCCAGCCATCGTCGGCAATGCGCGAGCTTCCTCGACTAATTTCTCAGTGGGCGTTCCGTCAGTTGCGACGATACCGCGCAGCGCACCGACATTTCGCAAGTGACGCACGAGAGCGCGCGTGTCGATGTCCCATATAACGGGAACGCCGCAGCGTTCGAGAAATTTCTGCGCAGATTCGGTGGAGCGCCAATTCGAAGAAAGTGCGGCAAATTCACGAACAACCAATCCTTCAATATAGGGCTTCGCGGATTCGTCGTCGTCGCGATTCGAGCCGACATTTCCGATGTGGGGATACGTCAGGCAAACAATCTGGCCGGAATAGCTGGGGTCGGTGAAAACTTCCTGATAACCGGTGAGGCTGGTATTAAAAACGACTTCGCCGCCGCGGCGCGCGCGGGCGCCTGCCGCACGTCCGTTAAATACTCGTCCGTCCTCGAGCGCGAGAATCGCGCGACCTGCGAGGGCCTGCGTCAGTGTGTCCTCCTGAAGCGTTCATTTCGATGCCGCGTTTACCGTAGAAGTGGCGGTCAGCGAACCAAAGTGGTCCACCGGCCAATAGGCGAAAACCGCTTTGCCGTAAATATCGCGCCGCCCGATAGATCCAAATACGCGCGAATCGTTTGAGCTATCGCGGTGATCGCCCATCACAAAATACTCGTCCTTCGGAATTGCTACGGGGCCGTAACTCGAGCCGTCCAGATAGCTCGCAGGAATGTAGACTTCCGGCCGCAGTTTGCCGTCAACGTACAGATGTCCGCCGCGCAGCTCGATTGTCTCGCCCGGAAGTCCGATCACCCGCTTGATGAATGACTTCGAGCGGTCGAGAGGATACCAGAAAACGATCACATCGCCACGCTCGATCGGCTCGAAGCGGTACACGAATTTGTTGATGAAGATCCGCTCCTGATCGCTCAAAAGCGGAGCCATGCTGGTTCCTTCGACCTTCACCGGCTGGTAAAGAAAAACGATAATGACCAGCGCGAGGCCGAGGGCGACGGCGAGGTCGCGTGTCCAACTGCGCAGATCGTGACGCAATTGAGGGGCGGACACATTTTCAGCGGGGTTCGGCGAGCCGGGATTAGAGATGTCGAGCATTTGTATCTCGAAACTTCTTTATTTATACCACGCTCTTAGATGCGCGCCAAGACGTCCGGGTTCCGGAGAAATCTAGCCTGTCCTCAGCGCGAACTGCAAAACGGCAAGTGAAGCGATAACCGCGGTCTCAGTGCGCAGAATATTTTCACCCAGCGATGCTTCGAGAAACCCTCTTGTCCGGGCTGATGCAATTTCATCGTCCGTCCAGCCGCCTTCCGGGCCTACGGCTAACGATACGGTTGATCGCGCAACACTGTTAGCTTCCGCAGCGATAGCAGGACGCACAGGCAAGAGTCCCTGTGCCACTAAAGGCGAATCCTTGCCTAGAATTTCTCGCAAAGATAACGCTTCACGGCGCTCGGAAAGGAGAATTTTGAGCGCCGAAGTCGATTGTGCGAAAGCTTTATCGGGTGATAGGGCAGCGTGCAAAATTGGCGGCCGGAGACGACGGGATTGTTGTGCGGATTCGAGGAGGATGCGCTTCCAACGTTCGTGGCGCTTCCCGGCGGCAGCGAGAAGAGGCCTGTCCGTGCGCGCCGCCGCCAGAGGGAAAATTTCCTCGGCGCCCTGTTCAGTGGCTTTTTCCAGGCACCATTCGAAGCGATCGAACTTCACGATTGAGATTAGCAGTGTGACGCGCAACGTCGGTTCAACGCTGTCAATCGGTTCGACGAGCGCAAAATCGATTTGATTTGGGCCACGCTTGGAAAGCGCGACACGTTCGATGCGCGCGAGCCAGACACGATCGCCATCGCTAAGCTCGTAAAGCTGCCCCGGCTCCGCGCGGAGGACGCGCCCGAGATGCTCAGCCGCCTCGTCGCGAAGCGACGCGGAATCGCGCTCGAAGCGATCAACGAAGAATCGGCGGCGCATTGCGAGCTAATGAAACTTTTTCTGCAATTCGTTGACCGATTCAAGGATCACGTAGCCGACAATCGCAAGGCTCTTTGGGCTAACCTTATCGAGCGTATCTTGTGTCGTGTGCCAGTAACCCAGTCGGGTATACCCATCGAGGTCGATGATGTCCACCGCAGGAACGCCGCGCGCGAGGAACGGCTGGTGGTCGTCGTTTATCTGTCCTTCTGAAGGAACAAAAACATTCCCGTATCCGAGATTAGCGGCTTTCTTCCACACGAGATCCGTCAGCCATTTGGTCGAATCCGATTCGCGATGAATTTCAAGATTATTTTGGCCTACCATGTCCGCGAGAATCACGGCCTTCACGCGCTTCAAATCTCCCGAAACGGCCATCCGAGCGGCGAGTTCACGGCTGCCATAGGTGTGGTCATCATCCTGATTCCAATTGACGAACGCTTCCTCGCCATCCAAAAACGCGATCCAGACGGCATTCGGTTGCTTCTTCGTGCACAAGAGGCGCGCCATCTCCAGCATCAGTCCGGTAGAAGAGCCGCTGTCTTCAGCGCCCACGAAATCCTTCACAGAACTCAACGTGTCGTAATGGGTGAGAAGCAGGATAATCCCCTGCCCCTCACCGGGTGCTTTCGCGATGATGTTTTTCATCACCACATCACCGATGGGTGTTTGCGCATGGAAGTCGTCTTCGTCTACTTGGCAGCCGAAGCTTTGCAGCTGCGACCTAATGTAATTCTGCGAGCGATGGATACCCTCGGATGCGGGTGGGCGCGGGCCGATTGCAACAAGTTGCGCGACGTGATCGAAGGCCTTATTGCCATCAAAGCCGCCAGTCTCAGCGGGAGGCGGAGCTGGCTCCGCATTCGGTGTCTTAATGTTGAGGGTTGGTTTCGCGTCGCTCTGAGACGATTGGCCGGAGCTCTTCTGCGCCGCATTTGAACCGCCGACGTCGTGCCCGCACGCGATCGTGAACAGAGTCACGAAGGCTGCTGCGACGAGCCACGCTGGCTTCCCGAAACGCATCACGCTATTGGACCTCTCCGTCAGCCAAGGCACGCGCCCGTTTCTTGCGAACTACAAAATACGAAACGATGATGCCGATAACATACAGCAGCACCAGTGCGGCCATAAAAATCAACATCGTCGTGGCGTCCGGCGTGGGCGCGGCAAAGGCCGCGAGCACAGTAATGATCAGCATGGCATAACGAAAATTCTTGATCAGAAACTTCGGCGTCACGATGCCGAAGACCGACAGGATGAAAATCACTACCGGCAACTCAAATATGATGCCGAGTCCGACCAGCACGATCAAAATCAGATCGAAATACTCGTTGATGCTGATCAGCGGCTTCACGGGGCCGGTGGTGCCCATGCCGATCAGAAAACCCAACATTGTCGGCAACACGATGAAATAACCGAACGCGATGCCACTCAGAAAGAGAAACATCGAGGGGATGATGAAGCCGGCCACGGCGCTGCGTTCGCGCTTGTAAAGCCCGGGCGCGACGAACAGCCATATCTGAAAAAGCACCCACGGCATCGCAATTACGATCCCAAGATATAGACCCAGCGTAATGATCAGTCCCACGTAGCCCGCTGGGCTGGTGTAATAAAGCTTGTCGTCTATTTGGTGCGCACGCAGAGCGGCCTGCATCGGCTTGACAATGTAGTCTATGAAGTAAGGCGAAACAGCGAGGCCGGCCACCATGCCGATGCCGATGCCGAGCAGCGAATTGACGAGTCGTTTGCGAAGATCGACGAGGTGCTCAAAAAACGACATGCGCCCGCCGGCTTCCTCCTCGGCGCGCTGCTGCGAATTGGGGTCAGGCAGGGCGGGTGCCGCCATCGGTGGTTGTCTCGGGCTGGTGCTCGCTTGTGTCGGATTCTTCAGGCGGACGGGTCGGCTCGGTCTGCGGCGGTTGGAATCGAACCTCCTGATCAACTTCCGTAGGTGCTGCTTGCTGGCCTTCGATCGCCGCGCCCAACTGTGGAGGCAAAGTCGGAACTGTGCCGGGCGCGGAAGCCGCCGAAGGTCCCGGAACGGCGGCTAATGTGGCAGAGCCAGAGCTTGTGCCACCGATGCGGCGTGAGTCGGCCTCGCGCTCAAGATCCCGCATGTGGCCTTCGAACGTCGACCGCAGTTCTCCTGTGGCGCGTTTGAACTCAGCCATCACTTTACCGAGATTTCGCGCCAATTCGGGCAGTTTCTCTGGGCCAAAAACGACGAGCGCCACAATGAAAATGATGATCAGATGTGGAATGCTCAACATTTTTGCCCTCGCCGATGCCGTTTTTGCATCATAGAAGAGGGCCACAGGCCTGTCAAACGGCCGCAAAGTGATATGCTATACTTTCCGCTCGGGGCAAAAAGCGAGGATCGATGGACGTGACGCACTCTTCCAGACGTGGAATCATACTTTTAACGGTTGTGTTGGCTATCTCGGCTTTACTCGGCGGATGGTTCGGCCCAACGGTGAGGGCAACAGCGGCCGGGTCGTCGACGGACATGCAGGATTCGGTGAAGAGCTTCACGCGTGTCCTGTCCATCGTTGAGCGAAACTATGCCGATCACGTTGACGTGGACAAGGCCATCTACGACGGTGCCATTCCTGGAATGCTGCGAGTACTCGATCCCCACTCCAACTTTTTTGATCCTCGCCAGTACGCGCTGTTCCGCGAAGAACAACAGGGCAAGTATTACGGCGTGGGCATGACGGTCCAAGGTCGCGATAACCAGACAATTGTGCTCTATCCCTTCGTCGGCTCGCCCGCCTATAAGGCTGGCATTCGTCCCGGTGACGTCATCCTCAAGGTTGATGGCAAAGCCTGCACCGGACTCACGACCACGGAAGTGGCCGACATGCTCAAAGGCGCCAAGGGCACGACAGTCCACATCTCGCTGGGACGCGAAGGCTGGGATAAACCGATCGACGTGACCGTGGTGCGCGATGAAATTCCTCGCCCCGGAGTCGAGTACTTCGCGATGGTGAAACCAGGCATTGGCTACGTGCGCGTTTCGACGTTTAACGAGACCACAGACAACGATCTGGCCGAGGCGCTGAAGCAGCTCGACGTCTCGAAGCTCGATGGACTGATCATCGACTTGCGCAACAACGGCGGCGGCCTGCTGAATCAGGCCGTTGGCATGGCAGATATGTTCCTCGACAAGAATGAGATCGTGGTTTCGCATCGCGGACGCGCCTCATCCGAGAAGCGCTACTACGCGTTGCGCGGCAACCAAGGGATCGAAGTTCCGCTCATCGTGCTCATCAACGGGCAGAGCGCCTCGGCGTCGGAAATCGTGGCGGGCTCGATTCAGGATCACGACCGCGGCCTGATCGTCGGCGAAACGAGCTTTGGCAAGGGCCTTGTGCAGACGCAGTACCCGCTGAGTGAAGATACGGCATTGCTTTTGACCACGGCACGCTACTACACGCCGAGCGGCCGGCTAATCCAGCGCGATTACAAGAACATTTCGCTTTACGACTATCACTACAATCCCAAACCTCCGCGCGCACCCGACGTAAAGTTGACCGATAGCGGCCGCCAAGTTTTCGGTCAGGGCGGGATTACTCCCGATGACGCGGTACCCGCGCCCAAGCTGAACGATTTCGAGCAGATGCTTCTCCGGCGCGGGGTATTTTATCCGTTCCCGCAGGGCGTAGGGGATTTCGTACGGCATTACCTGGGCGAGAAGCCCGAAATATCGAAGGACTTCGTTGCCGATGACGCGGTGATCAATCAGTTCCGCAAATATCTCGACCAGCAGCACATCAAGTTCACCGAGCCAGACGTTCAAGACAACCTGGCGTGGCTGAAGTGGAAGATCAAGCGCGAGGTGTTTACCACGGTATTCGGAGTGAACGACGGCTACAAGGTCGAGCTTCAAGAAGACCCCCAGCTACAGAAAGCGGAGGAGCTGATCCCGCAAGCCCGAGCGCTCTATCAAAATGCGCGCAAGATTGTGGCCGAGCGCGCAGCTGGTCAGCCGACTCATCCGTAGCCGCCGCTCGAAATTACGGCTTCATTTCGCTCAATCGCGGCCCACGCCGAGCGCGTCCGCGACTCGATTGATATAGTTAAACCAGGACGCGATCAGCGTAATCTGCAGGATTCCTCTGTCGTCGAAGCCTCCGGCGCGAAGCTTCGCGTGGTCGTCGCGGCTGATCTTTGTTGCATCTTTCGTAAGCTGCACCACGAAATCGAGCATCGCGCGATCCTGTTCTGATATCGCTGCACTCCTGTAGTCTTGCCTCAAAGCGGCCACAAGGTCATCGTCCAGCGTAACGCGACGCAGAAACTCTGCGTGAGACTCGATTCAATAAAAGCACCGGTTCGTGACGGACACGACTGTGGTGATCATCTCGTGCTGCCGCCGCGTGAGTGGCAATTCAGGCGACATCAGCGCGCCGAACGTGGCGAACGCATGGTACAGCGCGTCCGGAATCAAAGTATGCGACGCGACGATACCGGACGGTCCGTCTGTAGTCGGAAATACCGGCGCCTTGTACTCGACTGGATACAAAGCGCGCTGGTTCTCCATCGCTCGCATCAGTTTCTCGCTCGCTTCTGAGTATGGGACGGTCCGAATCCAGGTCACAGTGCCTGTCCTTTCAAACTCGCCGGCTCACATTCGGCCGAGATTTTCCTGCAGGTGCAGGCTGGAATGCTACCAAAGCTTAACTATTGCAGCCCACGGAACTTCGCTTGAACTCTTTCGTCAGCGCAAACGCAATAAAAGTAAGCTTAATAGTACTAGAACCATGCAAATCGCACCCGCCATCAAACGACTGGAAAGTTTCCTCGCCTCCTTGGAGAGCGTGCTGGTTAAGTTCGCCACCGCGCAGTGGGTAATTCTCGCCGCTTGGCTCGGGTTCGTCGGACTATATGGGCTCGTATCTGTCACATTTCCCAGAGGCGCCGCCTTGACCGCGTTTGGCGACATCGTCCAAGCGCTGGCTGCGGGATTCGCATGCGCATGCCTGTTTATGAACGCGGCTTCGCAAGAGCGGCGCACTCGGGCCTTCTGGCTGTTGCTTGGCGCCGGCTGTGCGACGTGGCTTCTCGGCCAGCTTCTGTGGACGTACTTCGAGGTCATTCGTCGCCAGGAAGCTCCCAATCCATTCATCGGTGACGTGATTCTGTTCCTGCATCCCGTCCCGATGATGTGGGCTCTTGCGCTGAAACCGCACGACCGTCGCGAGGATCCGGATTTTCACATAGGCTATCTTGACTTCTCGCTGCTTCTGGTTTGGTGGGTTTATCTCTATCTGTTCGTCGTAATTCCATGGCAATACGTTTCGCCGGACGTGATGGCTTACGGCGTGAGCTATGACTATCTTGCCGCGGTCGAAAACGGCTTGCTGGCGATTGGGTTCGCCGTGCTGATCGGACGCTCAAAGGGCGTCTGGCGAGAAGTGTATGCGCACCTATTCAGCGCCTCGATTCTCTACGCAGCTGGATCGTATTTGGCCAATTGGGCCATTGACCGCAAAGATTACTATACTGGCAGTCTCTTCGATTTACCGATACTCGCTTCGTTTGTGTGGTTCGGAACCGCCGGACTCATCGCATATCAGCGGAAGGCGGCGCACGATCCGGTCCCGCGGAATTTGGATGAGGTGAGCCATTGGCCTGCCCGGGTGGCGATGGCGGCCGTCGTGTCGATTCCCATCATGGCGCTATGGAGTCTGCGATACAGCCCGAACCGCGAAGCCGTGCGAACATTTCGCATCGGAGTGACGCAGGTGACGCTTCTCGTCGTCTCCGGGCTTGCATTCTTGCGTCAGCGGCTCGTCGACCGCGACCGCACTCGATTGCTCGAAGCCTCGCGCCATTCACTCGAAAACCTCAAGCACATTCAAGCGCAGATGATCCAGACGGAAAAGCTCGTATCAATCGGCCAGCTGGCGGCCGGCGCTGCTCACGAGATCAATAATCCGCTCACCGGCATCCTCGGATATTCAGATCTGCTCGTCGATGACCCGTCCCTGGGAGATCGCCAGCGCCAAGTGGCCGAAAAAATTCGCATGCTCGCGAGGCGAATCAAATCGCTCGTGACAAGTCTGCTGAGTTTCGCACGGCGCGTTCCGACTGAGAAAACTGACCTCGACATCAACCAGGTGATCGCCAACGCTCTTCACCTCAGCAATCTCGATCTGCGAGGGAAGAAAGTGGTCATCAAGACGCTCACCGACTCGAAACTGCCAGCCGTGCGCGGAGACGCGAACCAGATCCTTCAAGTGTTCTTCAATCTCATGAGTAATGCCGTAGATGCCCTCGAAGAAGTCGGCGGCGGAAAACTCGTAATTAAAACCGATCACAACCCGGAAAGAGTCTTCATCGAATTTTCCGATACCGGCCCCGGCATCAAGTCGCCGCAGCAGGTTTTCGATCCATTCTTCACCACCAAGCCGGTGGGAAAAGGGACCGGCCTCGGCCTCAGCATCTGCTACGGAATTGTCCAGAAGCACGGCGGACATATCGAGTGCTTCAACCGGCCAGAGGGAGGCGCCACATTTTTGGTCGACTTCCCGGCAGTGCTGAACGGTCATCCGAACACGTCGGAGCCTGCCGAGCCGGATATCGCCTCTATATCGAATTTGCTCATCCCCTGAAATTAGTAGTTCCTCTCTCCGCTTGGTGCTAGATTCTCGAAACTCTATCCGAGGTGAGTATGCGCCGACTTTATGTGTGGTTGTGTTTGGCAGTTTTCTTATTTTTCTGCGCGGCGAGAGGCCGCGCCGCTGAGCCGCCGGCGAAGGCGTTGCGCTTCGGAAGACTCGTCGATGGCAAGGGGAGGGTATTGACCGACGCGATCGTGGTCGTTCGCGGCGACCGCATTTCCGACGTCACGACCGACGCTTCGAAAATTCCTGCCGGCGCCGAAGTAATCGACTTGCGGCACTACACCGCGATTCCGGGATTAATCGACGTCCATACGCACATCACCTATTACTGGGACCAGACCTCGAACGTTCACCCGTTCGATCAGCAGAGCGGACCGCGGCTTCCGGCCGTCACAGTTTTTCTCGCGCAGGAAAATGCGCGCCGAACCCTCGAAGCCGGAGTCACAACGGTGCGCGATCTCGCCGCGAACGACTGGGACGACATCGCGATGCGCGACCTGATCAACCGCGGCGCTATGATGGGACCGCGGATGTTCGTCGCCGGATACGGGATATATGTGGCGGATGCCCCTTCGCGTCCGGGCTACACCACGCCGTCCGGCGGGCGCGCGGACAATCTCGGCGAAGTGATGCGCGTGATTCGCGAGGAGGTTGCGGCGGGTGTGGACGTGATCAAAATGTTCGGCTCGACGGGAACGGACAAGGATGTCACGGGCTATCAGACTTATACGTTCGAGGAAATGAAGGCCGCCGCCGATCTCGCGCACAAATACGGCAAGCGTCTGGCCGTACATAGCTACGGCCCCGACGGAGCGAAAGACGCCGTACGCGCGGGCGCCGATTCCGTCGAGCACGCCACGGACATGGATGATGAAACGATCGCCGAGATGGTGCGGCGCGGCACCTTCTACGTGCCAACGATCGACCACAATCGCTACTACGTTGACAACTACGTCGCCTTCGGCTGGACGCCCGCTATCGCGGACGGGCTCAACGACTACATCCGTCGCAATTTCGAGACGGCACGACGCGCATACAAGGCAGGCGTAAAATTTGCGATGGGTTCCGACGCGCTATTCACCATGTGCGGCCAGAATGCCCGCGAACTCGGATGGTTCGTCAAACTCGGCATGACGCCCGAGCAGGCCCTCCGCACCGCAACCATGAATGCCGCAGCGCTACTTGGCAAAGAAAAGGAACTCGGTGCTCTCGCACCCGGGTATTTTGCCGATGTTGTCGCAGTCGAGGGCGATCCGCTTGCAGATGTCAACGTGACAATCAGCAATGTCCGTTGGGTGATGAAAGGCGGCGAAATCGTTGTCGACAAGACAAAGTAAGTTGCGCGGGAACCGGCCAATTCTCTTTCTCCCTATGTCAGCGCGTTCAACCGCTACTAATCGTTTGACGACACGAGCTCGGCATTCTGGAACGCAGCCATTCGCCGCGGTTCATACTGGTATTCGCTAAGAGCCCGAATCGCAACCTTCGGGAATCGGCGGAGAACCCGAATGGACGCTCCTACTCTGACTCCGGATAGCGTGTCTGCGAAGCCGGATGCCGCATCGACGCCTGAGCCTTTGCCTTCTGCGCCGCCGAACCCGGCCGCGAGTGTACCCGGAACTTCGGCGCCTCCAGCCGGCGGCGCCCAGGTCGTGCGCACTCCCACGTTGATCGCATCGATGGTTGCGGCTGCGAAAGATGCCAGCGATCTGATTTTTTCTCCTGGGCGCGCTCCTCAAGTCGACATGCACGGGGGGCTGATTCAGCTCAAAATCCCGGGCGTAGGCGTACTCACCCCGGAGGACACAGCACGCATTGCGGCGGATTTGATCGGACGAAATTCGATTGCGCTGCAAAAGCTCAAAGAACAAGGCTCGTGTGATATTTCCTACAGCCTGCCCAAAGTTTCACGGTTTCGCGTAAATGTCTTCACGCAGCGCGGCACTTGCGCCATCGTCATGCGTGTGATTCCCAGCTCGATTCCCGATTTCAAATCGCTAAACCTCCCCGAACAACTTGCCGAAGCCGCAAACCTGCGCAACGGCATCGTCCTCGTCACGGGCCCCACCGGCAGCGGAAAATCTTCCACGCTCGCGGCCATCCTGAACAAGATCAATGAAGAAAAGGCGTATCACATCATCACGATCGAAGACCCGATCGAATTCCTGCATGCACACAAGCGTGCCACAATTCACCAGCGCGAACTTCACAGCGATACGCCGAGTTTCGCGCTCGCTCTTCGCGCCGCTCTGCGGCAGGCGCCGAAGGTGATTTTGGTCGGTGAAATGCGTGACAAGGAGACGATTGAAGTCGCGCTCGAGGCCGCCGAGACCGGCCACCTCGTCTTCTCGACCCTGCACACCACGGACGCGTCCAAGACGATCGAGCGCATCATTGGTGTGTTTCCCCTGAGCGACCAGAACGCCATTCGCAATCGCCTCGCAAAAGCGTTTCGCTACATCGTCTCCCAGCGCCTGATTCCCCTTCCTGAGGGAAAAGGCCGTGTTGCCGCATTCGAAGTCTTGAAGTCCACGATGCGCACGCGCGATTATGTCGAAAAGGGCGAAACGGAGGGGAAATCGCTCCTCGATGCCATGCGCGACGGCGAAACCGAAGGAATGCAGTACTTCGACGGCGAAATCGAAAAACTCATTCGGGCAAAAGTCATCGATCTGGAAACGGGCATTTCGTACTCAACGAATGCGGGCAACCTGCGCCTCCAAATCGCCGACCTGAGTGAAGGCCAGGGTGCCCAAAACGATTTCCCGTCGTCAGTAATTAAGCCCGTACCGCTGCGCGACAAGGAAGACGAAATCGAGCGCTAGTCTAACCTCAAGTAGTTTCGTCAGTGCCGCAAGCAACAAGCACCGTGAATCGCGCCATAACTGTTCTTCGACACCGAACGCTGTGATTTTCAGCGGCTGAGGGATCGTGGTGGACGTGGGGGGGATCGAACCCCCGGCCTCATCGTTGCGAACGATGCGCTCTCCCAGCTGAGCTACACGCCCACGGTGCGAATAATTCTAGCAAACGCGCGGAGAGCCGCCAAACGTCATTGCGGACTCGATTGTTACGACGCGAACATTTTCTTCGCGTGCGCAACGACGTCCGCAGCTTTCGCCGCATCTACCACGCTACCCTGTGCGAAATCCTTCGCGCCGCCGCCCTTGCCGCCGAATTGCTTCAGCGTGTCGCGGAGCAGAGCGCCCATGTCGTGCGGCAATCCTTTGGTCTGCGCGAATACAACGTGGCGGCTCGCGCGGCTGGCGAGCAGGGCGACCACGTTCGCCTCGGCAACAAGCTTCGCGGCAAGCAGCCCTAGATAGCTGGGCGTTGCTTCTTCAAGCGCGGAAGAAATCACTCGCAGCGCGCCCGTTGACGGTTGAGATGCCAGTAGCGCCCGCGCTTCATGTTCCGCCAGCCGTTCTTCAAGGCGCTTCACTGCTCCGTGCTGCACGCGCCGTTCTTCAATCAGCTTTCCCAGCACTGCAGGCACTTCGCCCAATCCGCAACTAAGCAGCGCCGCGGCTTGAGTCAACGTCGAGAAATCGCTGCGCGCCGCCGCTAGCGCGCGAAAGCCGCAGACGAAGTCGACGCGGCACTGATCCCTTCGCCGCTCGAGCTTGCGAATCAGTAGCAATCCGGCTTGCCCGGTGCGTTCGAGATGCGTGCCGCCACATGGCTGCCGATCGAACCCCTCAACTTCGATCGCGCGGAGGATTCCTTCTCGTTCCACCTTCTTGCGAATCCCCGCTTCGATCAACTCTTCCGCAGTTCCGAAACGAATCACCACAGGCTTGTCCTCGAAAATCACTTCGTTTACTCGGCGCTCCGACTCTTCGAGCTGCTTCGGAATCACCGCAGGCGAGTCCAAATCGATCGTCGAAATCTCTTTGCCGAGATGAAATGAAACCGTCTGAAATCCAAACAGCTCGATGAACGCTGCGGAAAGCAAATGCTGGCCCGTGTGCTGCTGCATGTGGTCGATGCGTCGCGGCCAGTCGATCGTGCCGCGAACGGGACCCACCGGAACGGCCGCCGATGCGTAATGCACAACTTTCTGCTCTGCGCCGGCCACTTCGATCACCGGCACATCGCCGAGCTTGCCAGTGTCGTGCGGCTGCCCGCCCGACGTGGGATAAAACGCCGTGCGATCCAGCACGACTTTCCAGCGCTCGCCCTCCTTTTCGCAGGAAATCACCTGCGCGTCGAACTCGCGCAAGAACGAATCGCGATAATAGAGCCGCTCCGTCGCCTCAGTCATTACTCATCACTCGTCACAGTTCATTGAAGCGCCTTCTGCCACGCCTCGGTATATTTGTATCCGCAGCCGGTATTAAAAAGCACCACGCGTTCGTGCGGCTTGGTCCAGCGTTCCTCTGCCAGCCTTCGCGCTGCAACTACCGTCGCAGCTCCTTCCGGCGCCGCAAAAATTCCCTCCACCGATGCAAGCTCCTTCCCAGCCGCCAGCATCTCGTCATCCGTCGCCGTGACCGCAGTTCCCTGCGTGGCTCGCACACCCGCAAGCACGAGAAAATCTCCCAGCGCCTTCGGCACGCGCAATCCCGACGCAATCGTCGCCGCATTCTGCCAGGGCGGCGCGCTCGATTCACCCCGCACATACGCCTCGACAATCGGCGCGCAGCCAGCCGCCTGCACCGCAACCATCCGCGGCCGCTCGCGCCCAATCCATCCCATTGCTTCCATTTCTTCGAATGCCTTGCACATCCCGATCAATCCAACGCCGCCTCCCGTCGGATAAATAATTACGTCCGGCAGCTCTCCGCGGAACTGCTCCCAGAGCTCGTACGCCATGGTCTTCTTGCCTTCGATTCGATACGGCTCCTTCAGCGTCGAGACCTCGAACCAGCCTTCCTTCTCCTTGTGCTCGCTCACGTACCGCCCGCAGTCAGAGATCAACCCGTCAAGCTTCCGCACATCCGCGCCAAATGCCTCGCATTCCATCATATTCGCGCTCGGCGTATCCGCTGGCATTACGATCACGCACGGAATCCCCGCCGCAGCCGCATACGCCGCCAGCGCGCCGCCTGCATTCCCCGCCGTTGGAATCGCAAGCGTCTTCGCGCCCAATTCTTTCGCGCGCGTCACCGCCGCCGATAGCCCTCGCGCCTTAAACGACCCGGTAGGATTCAGTCCCTCATCCTTGATGTACAGCGCGTCGAGCCCCAACCGCACGCCCAGCCGTCGCGCGTGAATCACCGGCGTCATGCCCTCGCCCAGCGAAATCGCTTCGCGTGCCGGTAATATTTCCGCATAACGCCACATATTCGCCGCTCGAGACTTCAGCGCCTCGCGCGTCAATGTCTGCGCCGCCTTCGCAAGATCGTAGCGCGCCAGCAAAGGACCGCCGCACGCGCACAAATTCTGCAGCTTCTGGTGCGAATGCTTTTCGCCGCATTTCGAACACTCAAGATGCGTAATTGTCGTGAGAAAATCGGTCATTCCAAAACGAGGATATCACAGCGAATCAAAACGGTTTTCGACGCAGCCTTTGTAGCGCCGGCCCGCCGGCAGGCGGCCCGTGAAAATGTCGACCGGCAGGAGTGGAACTGGAATTGGGGCGTTTGGGGAGATCAATCTCGCCAATCGCGACCGAGACTCTACTTCGGCAAAGCCGTCAGCTCCGCGTCGTCCTTCTTCCAGAAAAACTCCGGGAATTTCTTCTGCGTCGGCCACACCTCATCCAAAGTATCCGCCGAATACACCACGCCGTTCTTCACCACAAACTCCAGGTCCCGGGAATTGTGAATATCGTCCAGAGGATTCGAATTCAGCACCAGCATGTCGGCCAACTTCCCCGGTTCGAGCGACCCGATCTGCTTCTCGAGTCCGATGCTCTCCGCTCCGTTCATCGTTGCCGAATAGAGCGCCTGCCAAGGCGTCATCCCGCCCGACTGAAGCATCCACAACTCCCAATGCGCTCCAATTCCCTGCTGCTCCCCGTGCGAGCCCAGCGCCACGTGCCCGCCGTCGCGAACGATTCCGGCCGCTCCCTGCGCGATCAGCGGAAACGTGTACTCCTCATCGAACAGCAGCACGCGGCGCCTCGCCACGCTATCCACCTGTTCGTGCGGCGTGAAGCGCATCACTTTCGCATCGGCGTGAATGTCCATGCGCTGCCGCCAGTAAAATTGCCCGAACTCACCACCGTAGGAAACGATCAGCGTCGGCGTGTACGTGGTTCCAGCTTGCGCCTCAAGCTGGATCACGTCCTTATAAATCGGCACGATCGGCAAACTGTGCTCCACGCCCGTATAGCCGTCGAGCACCATGCTCAAATCCGTTTTCAGATCGCCGCCACCTTCGGCGGTGATATTCACGCCTTCTTTCGCAGCCGCCATCACAAGCCACTGGCGCTGAATCCTTCGCGGCTGCATGTATTCCTTCAACGAGTCGGCGCCATGCGTCTTGTAGCGCTTCACGAGATTATCCGCATCCTCGGCGCTCGCGATTCCGCCCGCAGTCGTTGTGATCGCAGTTCCTGTGGAATAGATTCGCGGCCCAACCAAATCGCCTGCCGACACAAGCTCGCCCTGCGCAAACACCGTATTCGACTCAATCGAAGGATCGCGCGTGGTCGTCACCCCATACGCGAGATTCTCCGCATACGACCACTCCTCATTCGTCATCTCAGGCCGCTCGGTTTTCAAGTGCGAATGGATATCGACAAGCCCCGGCACGATCGTCTTGCCGCTCACATCGATTACCTTCGCGCTAGCGGGCGCTGGAATGCTTCCCGACGCGCCGATCGCCTTGATTCGATTGTTCTCGATCAAAATATCGCCTTGCGCGATCACTTCGTCGCCTTTCATCGTGACGATTCGCGCGCCACGCAGCAAAAGCTGTCCTTGCGGCGCATCGCGCGGCACCTGTAACGAAATCGCAAACGTCTCCGGCTTCCAATTTTCCGGCTTATCTTTTTCGGGTTTCGGCGCGTCCAGCACCACGTCGCGCTTCACGCGGTAGAAATTATTTCCGAAACTCCATGTCAGCGTCTTGCCTCCGTCCGCCCAATAGAGATAGTTCGCGCCCTCTTTCGTCAAGCGCCGCAGCGGCACTTCTGGAGTTTTAAAATTGATGTTCACCGTCGCGTCTCCCACTCTCGGAAACGCCGCGAGATATGCGTCGTACCGGTTCTGAATCGCCAGCCATTCGCCATCCGGCGACGGAACAAGCAGCACGAACCTGCCATCCACGTGAATGTGCGTCTTCTTGTCGATGCCATCGAGCCGTATGGATTTCAGTAACCGCGCCGGAGGCGTCGGCGTATCAATGCTTCCAGCCGGCACGTCTTCCATGTAATACACGCGCGTCCCATCCTTATTGAACGTTGGCTGCTGATATCCATCCGGCAGCGTCACGACAACGTGGCTCTCACCACCATCCACCGCGACCCAGCGGATTTCGCGGACCTCGCTGCCATTGCCTCCGCCATCCTCGGAAAGCCAACCGTGCTTCGATCCCATCACAAACAGCAATTTGCTTCCATCGGGCGACCATTGCGGCGACGAATAATATCCAGCCACAGCACTGATTTTTGTGGCCGTGCCGCCGGCCACAGGAATCTTCCAAAGTTCTCCGCCATCCGCATCCGACCATGTCACATACGCAATCCATTTCCCGTCCGGCGAAAAAGTCGGCTCGTACTCCCGCCCGTCGCCCTTCGTCAACCGTCGCGGCTTGCCCTCCGGCAAATCCATAACCCAAATTTTCCCTACCGCGCTGAACGCGACCCGTTTCCCATCTGGCGATTGATTCGTCCATCGCATCTGATGCACCGTCAGTGGCCCATCGTCTACGGCATAATCCACATGCACCCGCGGCCCCAGGTCCAAATCCACTTTTGCGCTGAACAGAATCGTTGCCACTTGCCGCGTCGCCAACTCCACGCGCTGGATGTGCCCGTCGCGCGTGAAGATCACCGCCTTCGAGTCCGGCGTGAACGCGTAACCAGGAAGCAGATCATTCACCGCGAAGCCCTCTTGGTCATCACGCTGCATCGGTAGCGCCAGCCAGTGCTCCTCGCGTGTCGCCAGATCGCGAATCCGCAGCCCCGTCTTCGCATCCTGTCGCGATGCGTAAACCAGCCATTTGCCGTTGGGCGAAACGATCGGGCGCAGTCCGCCGCCGTATTCCGAGGTCAACTTCTCAATCTCGCCCGTCTCGCGATTGAAACTCATCACCTGAAATCGGCCGATGTCCACGTTGTACTGGAACCTTCCCGCGTGGCTGGAAAAATAGACCAGCTTGCCGTCAGCCGAAAAAACTGCGCCCGAACTGATCTGCGTTTCGCCTTTGCCACCCTTCACCAGCTCAACGCCCTTGCCACCATCCTTGTGAAATATCCAAAGGCTCGTGTACCGCAAATAATCCGTGGGTCCCGGATATTGCCCGTACTTCCGCACCACGATGTAATTTCCGTCAGGCGACCAGGCCGGCGAGCCGAGTTGATCGTCCGTCTCTTCGCTCACCTTCTTCGCGTCTTTGCCCTCAATCTGCGATCCGTCTACATTAATGAGCCACAGATTGTCGCTACCATTCCGGTCGCTGATAAACGCAATCTGCTTTCCATTCGGCGAAAATCGCGGCTGGCAATCCCACGCAGGTCCGCTAGTCACACGCTTCGCGTCTCCGCCAGTCGAAGGAATCACGTAAAGATCGCCCAGCAGATCGAACACGATTTGCTTACCATCGGGCGACACATCAATCGACATCCAAGTGCCCTCGTCCGTCGTGAAACTTACCTTGCGCGTCGTCTTCAGCGGCAGCGTCTCTTCTTTCTTCTCATCCTTCTTGTCATCCTTCTTCTCGTCCGTCTGCTGCTTGCCACCTGATTTCGACTTGTCATCGCGCGGCCGCAACGCGGCGCCAGTTACGCCAATCCCCTCAAAGAAGAGAATCAACACCAGCGAAAGCCACGCGTACCGCATCACTCACGCAATATTCACAGTAGAAATCATTCAGAAAGTTCCTCCCGTTAGCAGCGCCGGTAATGGTGTATTGCCGGACGCGCAGCAAACCGCCGATTGTAACCCATGCGTGCGCAGACTCACACCCAGTCATCCCGCTTTCATTGGCCATACAGACGCGCCAACCATCGACTAGTTTCGATTCAAAGCGGCTGTTTCCACACCGGCTCCTAGGTTTCTCAGTAGGGTCACGGCATGTCGACGACCCGCCTCAGGAGGGCCGTGCCCGATCGCGCCACATCACGATCGCCCGACGTGTACCTGAGAAAATCTCGAATCAGTTAGTTCGCTTTTCCAATTTCAGAGTTAGAATCCCGCCGCTATTCAGGAGGAAACATGCCCCTTACGCGATTTGGCTCGATTGCCCTTATGCTGACAGCTATCGCCGTCATTGCGCCCCCTTCACCCTTTTGCGCCGCCATTTCTCCCGACACATATGTCCGCGCCGGCCATCTCCTCGATGTGCGCGCAGGGAAAATGCTCAGCAATCAGATCATCGTCATCCACGGCGACAAAATCTCGAGTATCGCGCCCGCCGATCAAGTCCAAATCCCCGCCGGAGCAAACGTCGTCGACCTCAGCCAATCCACCGTCCTCCCCGGCCTCATCGATTGCCACACGCACATCATGCTCACCGACACCGACGACTCGCATTACGACGACATTCTCCTCAAGCAATCCTGGCAATACCGCACCATCCTCGCCACTCTCAACGTGAAAAAGGATCTCGAAGCCGGCTTCACCGCCATGCGCGACGTTGAAACCGAAGGCGCGATGTACAGCGACGTCGACGTTCGCAACGCAATCAATCAGGGACTCATCCCCGGCCCGCGCTTGAAAGTTGCGACGCGCGGGATCTCCACCACCGGCGGCTACGGCCTCGAAGGCTATTCGCCTGAAGTAACCGTTCCCACCGGCGTGCAAATTATCGACGGCCCCTACGAAGCCCGCAAAGCCGTCCGCGAACAGTTCAACTACGGCGCCGACCTGATCAAAATCTACGGCACCGATCGCTACAGTTTCACGCCCGACGGCAAAATCGTTAGCATTGCCGATTTCAGCCTCGAAGAAACCGACGCCATTGTCGACGAAGCGCGCCTCAAGGGCATCAAAGTCGCCTGCCACGCCTACGACGGCCCCGGCCTGCACTACTGCATCGATGCAGGCGCCGCTTCGATCGAACACGGCATACAGCTCGACGACGACGCCATCGCAAAAATGGTCAAAAAGGGCATCTATCTCGTCCCCACGCTCTATGTGTATTCGGGAGCGCTCGAAAAGGCCGATCTTGCCATGTCCGGAGGCAAGACCAGCCGCCTGGCAATTCACGAAGTGAGTTTCAAGAAAGCGCTAGCAGCAGGCGTGAAAATCGCCTTCGGCACGGATGCTGGTCCATTCCCGCACGGGACGCAAGCAATCGAATTCGAGTGGATGACGCGCTACGGAATGTCCCCGCTCGACGCCATTCATTCCGCCACAATCGGCGCCGCCGACCTGATGGGCTGGTCCGACCAAATCGGCGCCATCGAACCAGGCAAATTCGCCGACATCATCGCCGTTAACGGCGATCCGCTATCCGACATTAAGCTGCTCGAGCAAGTAAAATTCGTAATGAAAGGCGGCCAGGTAGTTGTAGGTAAGTAGCACAAGCAATCCTGTTTACCCTGAGAACCGAAGGGCCTGTGCCACAAACCAAACGCAGCGCAGCCCGACCTGCTTTGCTCAATCGCGATTTCGTTCTTTTCGTACCGCCGGCGTCTCGCCGGCGTATTCTAGACTTTGGATGCGTACGTAGACGCTATAAACAGCCCAAGTTGACGATCATAAAATTTCCGAATAATATTCCGCTAATCCGCAATACCCATGAGCAAAACGGTGCGCCTTATTGATGCAACAGAGTTCCAGATGGCGAATATATCTCGTAAGCCCGTTAGAGGGAAAGGAGAGCGTAATGAGTGGTAAGCGGCCAAAGTCTGACGATGCTCCCGAAAAACCGTCGGTCACCCTTCCCGGAAAAGTCGAAAAAATCATACCGGGAGTTGTTTCAACGATGCCCGATAAAGCGCAGATTGCAGTCGAAGGAGCGGATGATCTCTACAAAGAGATTCGCGTTGAAAATACTCTGCAAGACGAGGATGGCAAGCCCGTATGCTTGAAGCTCGGTGCTCAAGTAGAGGTCACAATCGAAGCCGAAAAACAAGCGACGGAACCCAAGAATTCCTCCGACTCAAAACGGCCTGCCGATCAGCGTTCTGATAAAAACAATCGGAGCTGAGAGCGCTCAATACCTACCGTATCAACAAGAATCAAATACGTACTTTACTGGAGGTGATCGTGGTACGCCTCTGTAATAATTTCAGGGTATGAGTGAAGCTACCGGCACAAGGGTGAAGCAACTCGGTCGTAGGGTCCGAGTCCTCGTGGCTGACGACCATCCTATTATAAGAAGGGCGGTCCGCTCCGTGCTGCAAGCCCAACCGCATTTTGAGGTTTGTGGTGAAGCGACCGACGGCGCTCAAGCTATTCAGGAAGCGCAGAAACTGACGCCGGACGTAATAGTTTTAAACGTAACCATGCCAGTCCTAAACGGGTTTGAAGCCGCCCGCGAGATCAAAACAATTCTGCCGAAATCAGCGATTGTGATCTTGTCGCAAGACGCCGACCGGCGTTTCATTGAGGAGGCCAAGAAGATTGGCGTTCAAGCCTACGTCGCGAAATCAAAAGCAGGCGAAGCGTTGGTAAAGGCGGTTGAAGCAGCCGTGACGGGCGAAGACTTCTTTCTCGTCGAGTAAAGTCCGGCGCCAAATCTCATCAGTATCTCATCAGCAAACCTGCATTCCGTGTGTCGTTGAAGTATTCACAGGGTTCAAAAACCGCTGAGAACTGTGCACCGTTGAGCGCAGTTCCGGAAGTGAGTTCGTTACTCGCAAAGAATAAAGAGACGCACCTGTGATTATGTGCCCATAAAGTAAAGCGAAACGCCAACGAATACAGTCATTACCTGATACGTCCCTCCCTGCTAAGTGCCAAGCTAAGTGGCAGGCGAAGACGAGTTCATCCTCTTGACCTTGTCCTTTTCGCATTGACCTCGGTGCTTCCTCTGCTTTTTCGGAGGTGTCGCAATGTTGCGAATTCTCGTTGCGGACGATGCGCCCATGGTTCGGGCCGGATTAAAATTGCTTCTGGAAGCTCATGAAGGCTGGAGCGTCTGCGGGGAAGCGGAGGATGGACAGGACGCCGTGCAGAAGGCGTTAGCTCTAAATCCAGACGTCGTTCTGCTCGATGTCGCAATGCCAAATCTCAATGGCATCGAAGCCGCCGAAATTATCAAGAAGCATTTGCCGTCGGCGACAATCTTTTTCGTTACTCAATATGATTCGCTCGAAATGGCCCGAGCCACGGCAGAAGCCGGCGCCCGCGGCTACATCGCGAAGGTTTATATACCCACAGACCTAGTGCCGGCGATCGAAGCAGCTATCGACTTTCCGCCCGTTGAAGTAAAGCCGTAAGCCGGTCCAAAAGCAGGCGCCTGTCTCGTTTTAGACATCGACACGATTTCTCTTGCATTAGGGATTTCCGGGTATTTCAGCGGTCGTTGCTGTCGCTTACAGTGGCACTAAGGTGCCGGATGGCAAGCTGGATTCTGGAGTGTTGCGGCTGTGGATTGCCATTCCAACACTCGGTGATTGATGCCACAGTGATGAATCTCTTTTCCCCCGCGAAACCTGTTTTCCCGAGCGGTGGAAGCGAACTTCGATGTCCTAACTGTGGGAAAATCGCGACGTATCAACGCACCGTCCTTATGTATCGGGCGTGAACTACGTCGTTGCGGGGTAATGTCATTGGCTTGCACTCCAAAACAGAATCGTCTGATTTTGCAAGAAGCCGGGGTAAACAACGCGGGGCACGGCAGGATGCTAGTGAGACAACTCGAATGATACGCGTGTTACGCCAAGATGGATATGACAAGCCATGGTGCTGCTAAGTTCTTTGAACGGCCGCATTAGCGACAACGGTTCCGCTAGGGGCCGGGTAGTTGTCTGTGGCTTTGCTTAGTCGTACAATCCACTACAGTGGAACAACCTTCAGGAAAAAAATGATTCGAGAAGGTCACGTGCGAGTTGTATGGATCAACTCAAACGACACAATTGCAACCCCGCGACACTCGGTCACTTTCGCCTGCTACGAAACTCCCGAGGAATTCGGTGATCACAAGTCCAAAGCCATTGTCGGTGAGGCAGAGCTACTGAGATTTTTGCACCTCATCAATGTTGACGCAGACGACCTGAAAACAGGATCACGCGTGTTGCGGGAGCGTGGCTACGTGGAATTCGCCAATATCGTTCTTTCGGATGAGCTGCTTGTGAATTTCGATTTAAGCAACTGTCTGTCCGGCGAACATTGGCGATTCGCCCGGCGCATCAATGCCCTTCACATTCGCCAGGAGGATCTCCTATGAACACAGTGGCGCGGCTCGGTTGTTTCTTTCTTCTTGCGATCCTCGCCGCTGGATCGGCGTTGGCGCAGAGCGCGGCGCCGGCTGCTCCCGCGAACGGGCAGATCGTCCTGGACGTCGTCGTTTCGCCGAAATCAGGCGCGGCCGAAGGCGGTCTCCAGCAGCAGGATTTCAAAGTCCTCGATAACGGGAAGCCCCAGGCGATCACTTCATTTCAGGCGCTCAAAGGACGTAACGCGCCGGTCGAAGTCGTGGTGGTGCTGGACTCGGTGAACACCGAGATTCAGACCGTAGAGTACGCGCGTTCCGAGCTCGAAAAATTCCTCCGCGCTGAAGGAGGACGCCTCGCCTTACCCCTGTCCATCGCAGTTGTCACGGACACCGACGTCCAGATGCTGGGAGATTTTTCGGCCGACGGCAACGCGCTCGCCGCGTTACTCAATCAGGATAGCCCCGGCCTCCGCGCGATTCGGCGTTCCGCCGGCTTGCAGGGCGCGGCCGAGCGCTGGGAGCTCTCGCTCACCGCGCTTCAAAAGCTCGCCGCGGCCGAAGCGGCCCGCCCGGGACGCAAAATCGAGATCTGGCTTTCGCCCGGCTGGCCGCTTCTGGCCAGGGCAAGCGCTGAGTTCGACTCGAAGCAGCAACAGCAGGTCTTCACCGAACTCGTCAATATTTCGAATGATCTCGCTCAAGCGCGCGTCACCCTTTACATGATCGATCCGCGCGGCGCCTCTCAACCTCTCGTGAGCGCCGACTACTATAAGTCCTTCCTCAAGCCGGTCACCAAATCAAGCCAGGTGGATTTGGCAAATCTTGGGCTTCAGGTGTTTGCCATTCAGGGCGGCGGCCTTGTCTTCACCTCGGACAACGACATCGCCAAAGCCCTGCAAACATGCCTCGCCGATGCCGCGCCCTACTACGAAATTTCTTTTGTTCCCTCTTCAGCGGGCGGGGGAAACGAATACCACCGCCTGGAAGTCAACGTCCACAAGCCCGGCCTCACCGCGCGCACCCGCCAGGGCTACTACTCGCGGCCGTAGCGCCGCGACGCTTGGCGCGGCTGCATTTCCTTGCATCGGAGTTGTCACTTTATGGATTCTGGTTTATAGCTCCCATCCTCATCTGTGTGAAATGGATAATCCCCTACAATACGTGGGCAAATGCCTTTGTGAGAACATGGAATGAGTAGCGATATTCTCAAATCAAAAAGGAGCAATCTGAACATGGGATACGGTAGCCGCGACAAACCAGAACGCAAATCAGGACGAGCCGGATTTGTAGACGCCCGACTCGAAGAGCTTCGGCGTCGGTGGGAAAATGCAACAGACGAGCGCGAGAAGAATGAGGTGTCGGAACAAATCCGCGAGTGGCAATCGTTTAGGCCAGAACGATCTGCACCCGCCGGCAATAGACGATAAGGATCGGGTAGCGTTTTACGAGGATTGCCTTCGTTGACTTGATTCCAGTCGCGCCCTAAGATGTGCTCCACGTGCCAGCCACCGACTCGCTGATCGGCCAAACGATTGCGCACTATCGCATCGTAGAGAAGCTTGGCGGCGGTGGCATGGGCGTCGTGTACAAGGCCGAGGACGCCCGGCTTCATCGCTTCGTGGCGCTGAAATTCTTGCCGCAGGAAGTTGCCCGCGACCCGCAGGCTCTCGCCCGTTTCGAACGCGAAGCGCAAGCCGCATCCGCACTGAATCACCCCAACATCTGCACGATTCACGACATTGGCGAGCAGGACGGGCAAGCATTCATCGCCATGGAATTTCTCGACGGGCTAACGCTAAAGCATCGCATCGCTGGGAAGCCCGTCGAGACGGATGTACTGCTCGATTTGGCCATCGAGATTGCCGATGCTCTGGATGCCGCTCATGCGAAGGGAATCGTTCACCGCGATATCAAGCCCGCCAACATTTTTGTCACCGAGCGCGGGCTGGGGCGGCTGTATATCCGTATAACTACGCAGACCTGTGGAAAACGGAGGATTGCAAGCGGTAAAGGGGTACCGGTCGCGACCTCAGAACCGTTTAGGGGCTACCGAGTATCGCAGAGCGCGCGGATTAAGAATTTCAAAGCGTAACGGTGTGAAGAGCCGGAAAGATCAAAATCCCCACGCTTCTGAGAGCCGAAGCATGGGGCATCCGGCTACGATTGCTATGAACGCAGCAGGCTTTGAACGCACTCTTCCAGTTTGCCCATACTGTCGCCTTTACTGATCACTGCGTCAACGGCAAGCCCTTCGTCAGGGAATGCTCTGGCGATCGCTTCGGTATACATGGTGAATAGAACGATACGAACGTTTGGCAACATCTCTTTCAGGACAGAGGCCGCAACGATGCCATTCGTGTGGGGCATCGCCACATCAAGGAGAATCAGATCGGGCTTGAATTTCCGAGCTTTCTCGATCGTATCTTCGCCGTCGAAAGCTTCGCAGACATCGAAATCTCGTTGGGCGAAAAACTTGGCTAGGACGCCGCGAGCGGTGTTGCTGTCGTCCGCGATTAGGATCCGCTTGGATGTCATCGTAATAACGCAAACAATTACCAATAGCAGCAGGTGGTTGACTGGGGACATAGGGCGTTTACCGTATTTTTGAACAAGAAACAAAACATGCAAAGTCCTAGAAATATGAAGGTGTATGCCGAATCTGCGGTTCTACGGAGAAACGCCCGTGCAGATATCTTCAAATTTCGGGTGCCCGATTGTTGGTCAGCGCGTGATTCGATGCCGTTGGATCGACAAGACGTTAAAACTCCGGCAGAACGAACGAGTTAGATGGATTCGCGGGAACCTCTGCGCCCTCTTTACGAGCTGGGTTTGCCGAACTTTTACCTTATAATCTGCCAGTCATGACCGGTACCGAGAAAAGCCTATGGTCTCGTCGGGCATTCGTGAAAAACCGCATTAGCGGGTGCAGCAGCCGGTCTGATTGTCCGGATTGACCAAGCCGCGGACCCCGTGCCGTCAGCTCTCGACCACATCATCCTCGGCATCGATGATCTCGACCGTGGCATCGGCTGGATGGAGGAACACGCCGGCGTCCGCCCGGTTTTCGGGGGTGTGCATCCTGGCCGCGGGACCCGCAACGCGCTGCTCTCACTCGGGCCGCGCAGATATCTCGAAATTATGGCGCCTGATCCGCAACAGGCCTCGCAGAATTGGTATGAGGTGGTGCGAACCCTGCGCGAGCCACGCCTCGTCGGCTGGGCCGCTCACACCGAGGACATCGCCGCGCTCGCTAGAAAAGCAGTTGCGGCCGGCTTCGCCATCGAAGGGCCTAAGGACGGCTCCCGCACGCGCCCGGATGGCAAGACTCTGCGCTGGAAATCGTTCCGTTTGAAAGATGACCGCGGCGGCCTGTTACCGTTCTTCATCGAATGGAGTTCCGAATCGGTTCACCCTGCCTCCGACGCGCCCTCCGGATGCACCCTCGCGCACTTTTTTCTCCAGTCTCCCGCGTGGCAGGAACTGGCAAAAGCCTGTCAAAGCCTTGGCCTTGATATCGCTGTAGAGCGTGGCGAAAAGTCTCTTTTGCGTGCGCGTATCGCCACTCCAAAAGGCGATGTTGAACTTACGTCCTGATCTGCTCCAAGCGATTTCTAAGGTTCAGCGCGAGTCCGCTTGTAATTTGTCTTTATGCGCGGCGATCCAGACCATGCCGGTGGTAATGAACTCCTAAATCTTGCAGACCGGGTGGCCGCTGGTGTGAGAGAGATTAGGACGCGACGCGTCGGCTACAAAGCGACGATTGAAACCCCAAGCAAAGCACCCGTCACACTCGAAGCCCTGTTCTCGACAGTTATCCGGAAGCAGGCGTAAGATGCGCGGAACGTGACTGATTCCTTACCCATTCTGGGCCGCACGATTTCCCACTACCGCATCATTGAAAAGCTGGGCGGCGGTGGCATGGGCGTGGTTTACAAGGCCGAGGACACCAAGCTTCACCGGTTCGTGGCGCTCAAGTTCCTACCAGACGAGGTTGCGCGGGACCATCAGGCACTTGAACGATTCCGACGTGAAGCGGAGGCGGCTTCGGCGTTAAATCACCCGAACATCTGCACGATTCACGAAATCGGCGAGGAAAATGGGCAGGCCTTCATCGTCATGGAATATTTGGACGGTATGACGTTGAAACACCGTATCGGTGGCCGCCCGATGGAAATGGAGTCCGTCCTTGATTTGGGCATCCAGGTAGCGGATGGGCTCGACGCAGCCCACGCCGAAGGGGTCGTCCACCGGGACATCAAACCGGCCAACATTTTTGTGACCAAGCGCGGCCACGCCAAGGTCCTGGACTTTGGACTCGCCAAGCTCAGTCCGGTAGCAACTGGAGTCGGTGCTTCTGCAATACCAACGGCCACGGCGGAAGAACTGCTTACCAGCCCGGGCACGGCAGTTGGTACAGTCGCCTATATGTCGCCGGAACAGGTGCGCGGAAAAAAGCTGGATGCACGCACCGATTTGTTTTCGTTTGGCGTGGTCCTCTACGAGATGGCGACGGGCACGCTCCCCTTTCGTGGAGACACATCGGGAGTCATTACGGACGCGATTCTGCATGACGACCCGGTCGCTCCGGTGCGACTGAATCCCAATGTACCAGCAGAGTTAGAGCGAATCATCAACAAGGCTCTGGAGAAAGACCGCGACCTCCGTTACCAGTCCGCCTCCGACATCCGAACCGACTTGAAGCGTCTGCGGCGGGACACGGGTTCGGGCCGAGTTTCGTCATCAGGGAGCGCGGCGGTTCAGGGTCTTGTTCCAGAAACCGCGAGTAGCTCGGCCACCGCTGTCGCCGTCTAGCCTTCCGTGAAACCTGCGCGCAAAAAATATGTCCTCGTGGCCGCTTGCGTTCTAATCCTGGCAGCGGCCTTTGCGGCGTATCATTTTTGGCCTCGCACTAACACTTCGAGCGGCCCCGCAAAGATTACGCAAATCAGCCAGTGGAACAAGTCGATGAACGGCGCGAGGCTTTCTCCCGATGGCCACGCGGTAGCGTTTACCTCCCCAGTAGGTGGCATCGCGCAAGTGTTCCTCATGCTCACCTCTGGTGGTGAGCCTCTTCAACTCACGAGTGACGAAGGCGACAAGGTTGTCGATACATTTTCCCCTGACGGCAAAGAGGTCTATTACGAGAGGCTTCTAGGGCGCGACGAGGTGTGGGCCGTACCTACACTCGGAGGCAGTCCCCGGCGAGTGGCGGCATCTGCCTCGAACGTGGTTCCCTCGCCGGATGGGGCCTCCATTTTTTATAGTAGGTTTGGCAGCTCCGGAATTTTTCGTGCGGAAAAATCAGGACTGAACGAAGAATTAGTATACAGCTCCGAAGGCACTGGCCAGTTCTTCTTCTTCCCGCTTTTGCTATTTCCCGGCGGCAACGACTTGCTCGCTGGTGGTTTTCGACAGGACGCGTCGCATTTCAGTTTTTTCAGAATAAACTTGAGGAGGCATGAAGCTGTTGATTTAGGTGAGGTATCCGAGAATTTTGACGTCGTGTGGGCCGAACCAGGAAAAACCATACTATTCAGCAGGACGGTAAACGGGCTGACGAACATCTGGAATTACAGTTTGAAAGACAAGGCACTAACACAGATTACTTTCGGAACAGGACCGGACTTCTCGCCCATGCAGGACCCGGGAGGAAAAGGGATTTACTATGTGAATGGCAAATCCTCCGGGTTCCTGACCGCGTACCACGTTCATTCAAAGGAATCGACGGATATTGTGTCCGAGGACGCAACTCAGCCCGCAATCTCGCCGGATGGAAAGCGCGTGATGTACATCACGCTACCCGCACGCGATAGGAGCGAACTCTGGGTGTCGGACATCGATGGTGCCAACAAAGTGAAAATCGTAACCGGACAATCTCTGGGCACTGGGTTGTGGGCGCCGGACAATCTTCACTTGTCTTTTTTTGAGTTAGGAGCCAGCCCAGGGAAAGCCTACATCGTGGGGGCAGACGGCAGTGGTCTTCGCCAGCTTCCACACACGGGAGATATCGTCTGGAGTTTGGCGTGGAGTCCTGACCAGAAAACTATTTACGTGACTGGCGTGGAGAAGGGGAGTCCGATACCGACCGTTTGGAAATGGAACGTGGACGGTTCGAATCCGGAGAAGTTCGTGGACAACTGTGGCGTAGTCACCGACATCGACCCCGGCGGGCAATACCTGCTTAGCGTAAAATATGGAGAAAAGTTTGGAATCTACGAGGTCTCCACCTCCGATAGGAAATGCATCTCATTGCTTCCCGGAGTAGAAATGGGCGGCGCATCGTTTGCTCGCGACCGCAAGTCGTTCTTGTATGCAGTAGCTTCCCGGGGCGAAGTCACGATTTACCGTCAGCCTTGGAGGGACGGTAGGACCATCGGGGCTCCCCAGGTCGCGTTGAAGGTCCCCTTTGCTTTTCCCCTGGATTACCACGGTACCGCCTACGATTTTTCCAGGGACCTTTCCACCATCGTCTATGCGCGTCCCGGCGGCCAGGCCGACCTTTATCTGCTGAGCCAGAAATAAACCCTGGTTGCGAAACAGAACCCCGCTGGACTCTTCGCTGTCGGTAAGGTCATGCAGCTAGCCCCCGTTGAGTTTGCCTGATGGCGCAAGCTGAACCTTCCTGGGTTCCGACAAAAGCCTTAGCCAAACAGATAGATGTTGGGAAACCGGTGGTGCGAATTCTTGCTCTCGATCATGCTGCCGGTTGCTTCAGGATTTGCGCCAACGCATGCAACCGTGACGCGTCCGCTGGACTCTTCGCCGTGGCGGCGCTCTTTTCCAGGGACGGCGCCATGCGCTTCAACTTTGTCAGGTTGCTCTGGGTCAGCTTGCCCTGGCTCGTCTGCGAACTCTCTGCGCTTTCGATCGCCTTCTGCAGAGCTGCGATTCGGGTTGCCGGCAAAGCCTGCGAGCGCGCCAACTGATCGACGTATGCTTTCGCTACGACCAACTGCGCGGGCCACTCGATCTTCTGCTGGTTCTGCACATTCAGCTCAGCGACGCGGACCGTCTTGGCCGCGTCGATCTCGTTCTGTGTGAGGAACTTCGTCGGCGTCAGTTCAAAGACGTCCAGGCCGCGCGCAATTTCCGAACCGTAGATGTTGCCGTTGTACCAGTAGGCCGACCAGTAGCCGCCCAGCACCAACATTTTCGGATCAATCGGCCCGCGGTCGAAGTAGGCAATCTCAACGGGGTGCGCCGCGTCGGTGAAGTCCATGACCGAGACACCGCCTTGATACCAGGCCTGCACCTCAATATCGCGTCCGGGAACCGGGATCAGCGAGCCGTTGTGCGCCACACAGTTCTTCGTGTCGCCCTGCGCCGCCGGTAGCTTGTAATAGCTCGCCAGGCTCAGCTTGTCGTCCTTCAGATGGAAGATCGCGTCCGCGCCCCACTTGTTCGGGTCGTTCGCACGGCAGCGCGCCCCGAGCCCGCCGCCCCACTCGTCGGTAAACACGACCTTCGTGCCATCGTTCGAGAACGAAGCCGAGTGCCAGTAGGAGTAGTTCGGATCGTTCACCGCGTCGAGACGCTTCGGATGAACGGGGTCCTTGATGTCCAGCAGAATCCCATTGCCCGAGCATGCGCCGGCCGCCAGCCCAATCGCCGAGTAGACCGTGATGTCGTGGCACTGGTCTGTGTCCGCTGGCTTCTTGTCCTTTTCGGAGCCGTGGCTGCCGCCATTGCTCAGGCCGTTCATCGCGCCAGTCCGCGGATCGATGAACAGACGAGGACTCGACACTATTTTCGCTTCCTGCGGCGCCGCTACTGGAACCTTGATCACGTCGATACGGAACAGCGCCGTATTGGGGTCCTTGTCCGGCGCTTCGCCCGAGCAGCCGGCCAGTTCTTCCGGTTGGCGAACGAACGATGTCCCCGACACGTAGATATAGACATTGTTCTTATCGTTGGGATCGAGCACCAGCGTATGCGTATGCGACCCGCGGCAGGTCTGCACCGCTGCCACTTGCTTCGGGTTCTTGATGTCCGAGATGTCGAAGATCCTCACGCCGCGGAAACGGTCCTTTTGCGCCGGGGGCGGGCGACGTCCTTTTTCCTTCCCTTTCTCCTGACCCGCGACCGGCGGAGGCTCCGGAGGCGCCGGCGGGAACCCCTGCGTGCCGCAATCTAGGCGTCCATTCGGCATTTCGACCGACATGAACAGCAGATTTTCGTACACCGACACGTCACCCTGCCCGCCGGGGCACACCATCGAAGTCAGCAACGTGGCCTGCGCCGGATTGGAGACGTCAAAAATATTCACGCCATAAAAGTTTCCTTGGAACAGGTGGTTGCCCTGGAACGCAAGATCCGAGTTCGAGAACGCGAGTTGCGCGATCACCAGTTGCAAGGGCTTCGGGATCTTCGAAAGGGGAACAGGGATACCGAGCTGGCCAATCGTCTTCCCCACCTTCGGGTCATCAGGGTCAACGGCGCCGAGCTGAAACGCATCAGGCTTCTTGAGCAGCAGGACGTGCTTCAGGCCCATTGACGTTTCACCGGCGTTATACAGCCCCGGCGTCAGATTGGCGCGCGGATCGTTCACATCGGATCCCGTCATCCCCGCCGGTAGCGGCCCAGCCGGCTCCGGAGCAAACGGATTCTGATCGTCCTCCTGTTGTGTCGGCTCCTCCTGCGCCGGCGCGGCCGTTTGGGGCGCGGGCGGCGATGCAGGTGATTTCACCTGCATCCCGCTCACACGGGAACACAAAAGGAGCGCGGCCACGGCCATGCCGGCGAGACGGAAAGCTACACGGTGCACTCGGTTCATCGTTTCTCCTCTGAGGGGTTTTTCTCCAACTCCGACGGTTTCGCATCGAGCTCCGACGGCTTTTTCTCCAACATGGATTGCATAATCCTGATCTCGGCCCGTTGCGAGTTGTCCGCATCCGTCGCGAAGTTGAATAACTCGGCATCTTGCCCCGCTCCCGGCGTATCGAACAAATCCTTCACCATGATCAGCGCACCATTGTGATGCTGAATCATCCCCGTCAAAAACAGGCGGTCGAACTCCGCGCCCTTCGCTTTCCGCAGCGCCTCCATCTGCTCAGGCGTAAGCATGCCGGGCATAAGAGCCACCGGATGCCCCGAATGAGCCGTTTTCTTTTCCATATCCGGCATTTCCGGCATCGCCATGGAAATCGATTCTCCCCGGGTCGCCAGCCACCGCTGCATAAATTTGATCTCGTCCGACTGCGAGCTGCTGATTCGTGCCCCGAGGGATCGCACGTCCTTGTTCTCGGTGTGCGACGGAATCAGCGCCGTCATCTCCACCGCCTGCGAATGGTGCATGATCATGCCCTGCATGAACTCCACATCCGCCTGCGACGGTTGGGGCAGCTTAGCTTTCGTCGACGACGGCAACGCTTTGCTCGGCTGGCCCGGCGCACCCGGCTGCACTACAACAGGCGTCTCCGCGGGATGAGCTTGCTGTGCGCGCGCATGGAGGGAGAACGAGCCCGCGGGAACGCTCGCGGCTATGAGCATGCCGAGTAGGGCCACAGGTTCTTTTGCAGACTTGGGATTACGCTTGCGCCAAAAACGGTAAAACTTCAACTTCGGTGTGTACCCAGGCATTTTTCAGCGTTCTACACTACCACGAAGACGCGACGAAATCGAAGAGATGAGGCAATTCTCCGGAGGTGGGGTAGTCCGCGCGAAAGACCAAATTGTGTAGATCGGGGATCGTCCCTGCGGTGACGGCAAATCGCGCCACCCCGCACGCCCACGGAGCCAAAGCAACGTAACAATTCCTACCTTTGAATGAACTCTGGCGCATTCATCCCGAGTTACGGGCCACTCGGAAAGTATGTTGCCGCTTTTGCAGCGGAGTCTATATGACTTCCGGATGGATTTTTGTGATTTAATTGTCGGCATGGAAAAGGCCGAGATTAGTCCGCGCCCGGTGGTTGGAGCGATCGTCGTGGTAAGCGGCCTCGCTGTGTCATTCCTGCTGTGGCTGCTGTACGTTCATCATGCTTCGGCTGATTTCGCCGGGCGTTGGATGTTTTTGCCGGCCCTCAATGCGCTTTTGAACGGATTGTGCGCGATTGCACTCTGCGTGGGATTGTATTTCATCAAACATGACAACTGGAAAGCGCATCGCACGAGCATGTTAGTAGCCTTCGCGTTCTCGTCCGCCTTTCTCGTCAGCTACATCGTGAACCACGCAGTGCACGGCGACACGATTTTCCCCGGCCACGGCTCGGTGCGCACGTTGTACCTTTCTATTTTAGCCAGCCACGTAATCCTTTCGATGGTCGCGTTGCCGATGGTGCTGACGACGTTCTTTTTCTCGCTGACGGGACGGTTCGCGATGCACCGCCGAATCGCACGCGTGACGTTCCCCATTTGGCTCTACGTTTCGATTACCGGAGTGGTGGTTTTCGTCTTCCTCAAAGAATATGCGTACTGACTCGGTATTCATGCAGTCTGGTTTAAGAGAGTAAGACGCCTCGCGGTTTCAACCCGAGTAACACCCCTAGTTAAGACCACGGCAACATCACGCTGTAGCTCGAACGCCCAGCTCGTCGAGATGCTTCAACAAATCGTATGGATCCTGATAGACACGATAAGCGCCGGCGCGCTCGAGTTCATCTTGTCCGTAGCCGCCCGATAAGACTCCTACCCCCAGAGCCTTGGCTCTTCGTGCTGCAAGTAAGTCCCAAACGCTGTCGCCGACGACGATCGACGCTCCAATGTCGACGCCGAGCTTTTCAGCCGCCGCCACAAACAGATCTGGATCCGGCTTTGCGCGTTCGACTTGATCGCGAGTGATAATAGGCACGCTGGACGGGACACCGAGCGCATCGAGGCTCTGACGAGCGACACCGATTCGTCCACTGGTGGCGATAGCCCACGGAACTTCTACCTTCGTCAAAAAATTCAAGAGGTCTCTGGCGCCAGGAAGAGGCTGGACCTGATGAACCTGCTTTAAATAGGCCTCTGAGTGGAATTTCTGAAACTTGGCGGCTTGTTCTGCGGTGACTGGCCGGCCTGTCTCTCGCAGCAGTGCATTCACAAACAGTCCCCCACTCATCCCGATACGCCGATGAATCCGCCATACCGCAAGCTCAATCCCGCCTCGCTTGAGAGCTTCTCGCCAGGCGAGCACATGTTGATAAACGCTGTCGATCAGAGTCCCGTCCAAATCGAACAGAAAGGCGGGCTGCTTGGAATGTTTCTTCTTCATATGCATACTCCTGTGTTTGAATCAGGGGTTGGACGAGGAACAATGGGAAGCTATCACAGTGGAGGTTTACGTTCCTGACTAACGCTCTAACGGGACAAGGGTTTCTTCTCAAAATGATCTGTTAACTTCAAAGCGCGTCCGCGGCACCTCGTCGATATTCCCTGGGCGCCACGCCCAACACACGTTTGAAAGCCTTGCTAAACGCTGCGTCAGAATCGTAGCCAACTGACTTTGCCACTTCGAACATCTTCTTATCATCTTCCTGCAGCAACCCGGTCGCCTTGTACATCCGCCAGTTCGTCAAATACTCGAGCGGCGTTTCCCCAAGCAGTTCTTTGAACCTCAACGCGAAGGCTGAGCGAGACATGCCTGCTGCCGCAGCCAGTGTCTCCACCGTCCATGGATTCTCGACTCTCTCGTGCATTGCTTTGAGCGCCGCCCCAATTTTTGGATCGAAGATCGCGCGAAGCCAGCCGCTTTTACAGTTTTCGGAACTCGACGCTATGTGCGCACGGACACACTGGATGAACAAAATATCCGCTAGCCGGTTCACCATCACCTCCGAGCCGGGCGCTGGTTCTGCCATTTCCGATGCGAGCAACTGCAAAGTCGAGTGGAGCGCGAGGGTTTGGGCTTGGTCTGCCTTGATCAGTATCAACTCCGGAAGCAAGCGTTTCAGGGGCTTGACGCTCGTCTGGCCAAACCTGAACCATCCCGAGATTATGGTGGTCGGGGCCCCGCCACCTCCGTAATGGATTACGTTGCTGCCGTTCTTGGGTGCGACCTCACAGAAGCTATGTGCGCGAGTGCGCGGGTTGTCGCGTAACGCGTATGCGCTCCCCGGTGCTAGCAGGAAACAATCGCCGCCGGTCAGCGGAAGCGGATCCGGTATTCCTTCTACGCTCAGCCAGCAATTGCCACGCGAAACCATTCCGAAATGCGCAAACTGGGACGGCGAAGTCTCGGAAGCAGCCGAATGAGGTGCTGCCTCTTTCCCGACCTCGGCCTCACGCATAAGACCCCACGGAGCGGTGGCCTCTAGGCGAGCGTGCACTACGCTAGCCACGTGCATCGTCTTGAACACATCAGTGATCGGGTCCACGCTACGCCTCCTCATTGGACGCTTGAACAAGTTATCTGGACGGCAGGGACGGTTCTCGTCCAGCAGTATGGACATCTATTCTAACACGTTGGATGAATCGTGCTACTCAGGAGGTTCACATGAAACTGCTTCAAATTGATTCCAGTGCTCGCGCCGGTTCTGTGACCCGGCGACTAACAGCGAAGTTCGCTGAGGAATGGAGAGCGAACCACCACCCAACCGGTGAAGTGATACAGCGGGACCTTTCCACAACAATGCTCCCGCTCATTACCGATGATTGGAGTGCGACATACGTTGAATCTTCTAAGCTGAGCCCCGCGCACCGGAATTATCTCTCCACGTCGGATGCCTTAATCGAAGAGCTACGAGCCGCGGACACGATCGTTATTGGAGCACCTATGTACAACTTCGCGATCCCGTCCTTGCTCAAGGCGTGGATCGATCAGATTGTGCGAATGGGGAAAACGTTTGCATACGGGGCGCAGGGGCGCCAAGGACTGCTGGGAGATAAGAAGGTCTTTGTCATCACTTCGCGCGGAGGTGCCTATGAGAAAGGCACTCCAGCAGAGAAGGCCGATTTTCAGGAACCGTATTTGCGTCACATTTTCGACTTTATCGGTCTCACTGATGTGACTTTTATTCACGCTGAGAACCAGGCCCGCGAAGAGGCTGGTTCGTCGTTAACCGCAGCGCTCGAACAAATCGGACGCGTTGCGGCCGAACAACAACACCAACTTTCTCACTAAACAAAAGGAAGGATTGGATGAACGTGGCCCTATGGATCGTCCAGGGACTTCTGGCACTCGCATTCATCGGCGCCGGCGCGATGAAGCTGTTTGCCTACGAAAAGTACAAAGCTCAGGCGGAGAAGAAGGGGCAGGCTGTCGTCACGCGAGGGCTCGCGACCTTTATCGGCATCGCTGAAATTGCCGGAGCCCTCGGCATCGTCCTGCCCACGGCGACCAACACTGCTCCGTGGCTCAGCCCGTTGGCCGCAGTCGGACTCGCGACCATCATGCTGCTGGCGATTGTTTTCCACGTACGACGCCACGAGTCGCCGGTCGCGCCAATCATCCTTTTCTTGCTGGCAGCGTTTGCAGTGTTCGGGCGTTTTTCCCACTGGACGTGAACCAGGGGTCAGACGCTGCGTGGCCGGTTGTGCCGGGATTACGGTGTATCCGGACGTTGAGAGCCTAGCCCATTGCCGCTTCTTGTTCAGGGCTTTCCGGTTTGTGGCCGCCTCATTGAGCCGACGCCTGCTTCCGCAGCTTCAGCACCTTGTCGGCCCGCGCTGGCCCAGCCCGCGGGGCAATCTCGCTCGTGGGATGTACGGCCGGCAAACCGACAACGCCTTTCTGTTTCGCATTGTCGCGAACACAGGAATGGGATGTAAGAACGGCACCGCATTTGAAGTTACGAATGAGATTCCGATTAATGGAGCCGCCATGAAAGTACCTTCCACGCCCCCGCCTAAATCGCCGCTACTTCCCTGCTCGCGCTGCCATCGCATTCCTGGCTTTCGCCACTATTTTTGCGCCGACCTTTTCGTCCACCGCCACGGCAGTTCCCCGCTCGACTCTCTTGACCCTCGCCGAAATTCGCGAAGCCTGGGTCCAAGATCTTCGCAGCAAACAACTCGAACCGATTCTGAAATTTTATGCCCCAGGCGCCGTATTTCTCCAACCCACCGGCGAACGCATTACCGGCTCCGTCGGGATCGCTGCCCGGGTAACGAAAGTCTCCGCCAGCAGTTCGTAGGAGCGGCGGCGGTCGCCGTGGTCGTGAATCAGCGAGGTCACCATGATTTCGCTGACGCCGGCCCGATCCGCGAGCGTGGCAAGGCGTTCGCGCACCGTGGTGGGCGAGCCGATGAAGACGCGATCGCGATTGGACGCGATGAGCTGGCGTTCTTCAGCTGTATACCGGTAATCGGTTGCTTCGGCGACGCTCGGCAGTTGGCCCAGTCTTCCCTGCCGGAGCCGCAGCAGGCCCAACTCTACGGGACGTGCGAGTTCCGCGGCGCTCTCGTCTGTCTCCGCGCATACCACCGAAACGCCCACCAGCGCCTTCGGTTCGGCAAAGTATTTCGAGGGGCGGAAATAGTCGCGATACATCCGCAGCGAGGCGATGGCGGGTGACGGCTGAATATGGTGCGCGAAGGCAAAGCCGAGTCCGAGCTTGGCGGCGAGCTGCGCGCTGAAATCGCTCGAACCGAGCAGCCAAATCTCGGGCGTGCCGACGTCGGCCGGCATCGCCTTCACGTCGCGAAACGGATGCTCCTCGACGAAATCGTCGGAGAGAAAGCTGAGCAGCTCGTCGAGCTGCTGCGAAAAATCGTCAGAGAAAACGGCTTGCCGGGAGCGGCGCAGAGCAAGGGCGGTTACGGTATCGGTGTCGGGAGCGCGGCCTAGACCAAGGTCCACGCGTCCTGGATGCAGCGCTTCGAGAACGCGAAACGTTTCCGCTACGTGCAGCGGCGAATGATTCGGCAGCATCACCCCGCCCGAGCCCACGCGGATGCGCTTCGTCGCGTTCGCTACGTGGCCGATCATCAATTCGGGGACGGAGCTGGCGATGAGGCGCGTGTTGTGATGTTCGGCGAGCCAGTAGCGCGTGTAGCCGAGCTCGTCGGCGAGCTGCGCGAGATCGACCGTGTTGCGTAGAGCCTGCGCGCTTGTCGAACCGGTCGAGACCGGCGAAAGGTCTAGCACGGAGAGCTGGTAGTTTAGGTCAGGCGCCATGGATTGTTGGATGAACGCGCTGGGCGAAACGATTCGCGTTCAAACAGGCAGGATTTAGCTGGGAATTGAGGCGAGCAGCGTTGACATCGGCGCATTATCCCCGAATGTTTCGCTGACGTGGGCGAAACGGTCGATATTGCCGGGGCCGAAGATGAAGCTTGCGCCGAGCTGGAAGGGATTTTCGCCGAGTTTGTGCTGGTGATGGCCCGCCGCATTGGCACGCTTGCGCGCGATCGCGTTGTCACGACGCAGCAGGTGGAGCAGGTTCGCTTTTCTCAGGCCCGCCGCGTGGTAAGCTTCCCTGTTTGAATCCACCAGCAGCGGAAAGGCGATGCCCGTTTCCTTGCGGAAAATGTGGGCGTAGTGGAAATCGCCGAGGCCGATCGCCGCGATATTCGCGCCACGCGCTTTGATTTCGGGCTCGTGCTCGCGCAACTGCGCGACGTGCTCACGGCAGAATACTCAGCCGTAGTGGCGCAGAAAAACGATGACGGCCCGTTGCGACTCCCACAGCGAGCCAAGGTGGACGGGACGCTCGTCGGCGTCGGGGAGAGTGATTTCGGATAGCCTTGCACTGAAATTCGCCGTCGTCATCGGAAATCGCGCGCCTTCGCGTAGATCCAGTTTACCGCACGGCGCAAGCGCGATGTGGTCGATTTCAGTAGGACAGACTTCATCTGTCCTACTAAATTCTTATGGCAAGCTTTCACATGACACCCGAGGAGTTCCGGCGGCGAGGCAAGGCGATGGTCGATTGGATCGCCGACTATTACGAGCGCGTCGAATCGTTCCCTGTACTTTCACACGCGAAGCCTGGCGAGCTGCGCGCCGCGCTTCCAGCACACGCGCCCGAGCGTGGCGAATCGTTCGACGCCATGATGGCCGACGTCGAGCGGTTGATTCTTCCCGGCATCACCCACTGGCAATCGCCGAATTTTTTCGCCTACTTCCCTTCCAACAACTCGTTTCCGTCAATTCTGGGCGAAATGCTCTCGGCCGGGCTCGGCGTGCAAGGAATGCTCTGGGCTACGAGCCCCGCGTGCACGGAGCTTGAGACGCACGTGCTCGACTGGCTCGTTGACATGCTCGCGCTGCCGGCGGAGTTCGCGTCGAGCGGCGCGGGGGGCGGCGTGATTCAGGACACAGCATCGAGCTCGGCGCTGTGCGCGCTTCTCGCGGCGCGCGAACGCGCTACGAATTTCGCCACGAACGAGCGAGGCTGCGACGGGCGGCTCGTCGCATACACTTCGACCGAGGCGCATTCATCGCTCGAGAAAGCCGCAAAGATTGCCGGTATCGGCAGCGCGAATTTGCGCGCGATTCCAGTGGACGACCATTTCGCGATGCGTCCCGACGCACTCGCCGCGCAAATCACGCGCGATCGCGCCGCCGGCAAAATTCCCTTTTTCATCTGCGCGACGATCGGTACCACGTCATCGAATGCGATCGACCCGCTGCGTGCCATTGGAGAAATTTGCAAAAAGGAAAATGCGCCCGCTAAGGACGCGCATGGAAATGCCATTTGGCTGCATGTTGATGCTGCGATGTCCGGCACCGCCGCGCTCTGCCCCGAATTTCGCTGGACGCATGATGGCATCGAGCTAGCCGACAGCTACTGCTTCAATCCGCACAAATGGATGTTCACGAATTTCGATTGCGACTGCTTTTACGTGCGTGACCGCGCGGCGCTCATCCGCTCGCTCAGCGTGCTCCCGGAATATCTTCGCAACCGCGCTACGGAATCGGGTGCGGTGATCGATTATCGCGACTGGCAAATCCCGCTCGGGCGGCGCTTTCGCGCGTTGAAGTTGTGGTTCGTGATTCGCAACTACGGCGTCGAGGGCCTGCGGCACCACGTGCGGCGGCACGTGGAGCTCGCGCAAAAGTTTGCGTCGTGGGTGCGCGCCGACGAGCGCTTCGAACTGGCTGCGCCCGCGGCGCTGAATCTGATGTGCTTCCGCCATCGCGCGGGCGATGAGGCGAATCAGCGCATCATGGAGCGGTTGAACGCAAGCGGCGAGCTGTATTTGACGCATACGCGCCTAAACGACCGGCTCACTCTGCGCATGTCGATCGGCCAGTCGCAGACGGAACTGCGCCACATCGAACGTGCCTGGCAGCGGATTCGCGAGGAGGCAACTGCGATTGTTTAGTGCCTATGCTACTCGTTTTGTAACCCCTCGAAACCGTGCATAATAGCGGTGGCCCAAATTGCCCCAGGAGTACAAATGCTGCAACCCTCTCCGTCGAATACAAATCGTAAGGCTCTGCTCGCCGTCATAGGATTGGTGGTGGTGCTGGCCGCTTATACCCTCACGCGAGGCGCCGATTCGAAAACTCCCGCTATCGGATCGACCGCGCCCGAATTCACGCTGACTTCGCAGGACGGAACGCCCATCAGCCTGCACGACTTCAAAGGCAAATGGGTGGTGCTCTACTTCTATCCGAAGGATTTCACCAGCGGCTGCACCACCGAAGCGCACAATTTCCAGCGCGACCTGGCGCAGTATCAGGCGAAGAACGCAGTGATCCTGGGCGTCAGCGTGCAGGACGCCGATTCGCACAAGCAGTTCTGCGCGAAAGAGGGTCTGAATTTCAAGTTGCTCGCCGACACGGATAAGAAAGTGTCCGAAGAGTACGGCTCGGTGATGAATTTCGGCGTTACGAAACTTTCCGCGCGGCACACTTTTCTGATCAATCCCGATGGAGTGATCGTAAAGGAGTACATGGACGTGAACCCTGGCAAGCACAGCGAAGAAGTGCTCGCCGCGCTCACGGAGCTACAAGCCAAGTAATCCCCAGCCGCACAGTGTCCGAGTTGTTGCCACCGGCGCGGTTACTTACGCAAAGCCCGTGTCGCAGCTAAGTGGCCGCAAAGGCCGTGGACGCCGCCGCCAGGCGGCGTTGACGCGGAACACATGTAGAGGCGCGGATCCGTCGTGGCGTAGAGTCGCCATGTGGGCCGCGTGAAAAGCTGACCGAGCGTCACTGCGCCTCCTCCCACATCCCCGCCAATTAAATTCGCGTTATGTCGCTGCAGGTCGCCGGGCAACATCACACTGCGCTGCAAGATGCGCGCGCGAAACCCCGGCGCGAAGCGCTCGATTTGCGCTTCGATCACGCCCGACATGTCCCTGCTCGATCCGTTTGGCACGTGACAGTACGCCCACACGGTGTGCTTTCCAGCGGGCGCGCGCGAGGGATCGAAGAGCGTCGGCTGCGCGAGTAGGACGAAAGGCGTGCTCGATTCGACGCCCCGCCAAGCATCGCGCTCGGACGCGGCAATTTCTTCGAGCGTGCCGCCCACATGCACGGTTCCCGCGCGGGCGCACTCGCGCGCCTTCCACGGAATCGCCGCGTCAAGCGCCCAGTCCACTTTGCAGACGCCCGGTCCGTAGCGGTAGCGCTCGAGCGCAGCACGAAAGCGAGGTGTGAAGCGCGACCCAGCAATGGCGGTGAGCTGGCGTGGCGAGACGTCGCAAAGCACGGCGGCATTCGGCGGTAGCTCGTCGATGCTTGATACGCGCGTGCCGGTGCGAATTTCACCCCCGAGCGAACGCAAGTGCGCTGCGAGCGCGTCGGCAAGCTTTTGCGTGCCGCCCCGGACAATCGGCCAGCCGACCGCGTGCGCCAGAATGCCGAGCACCAGGCCGAACGCGGCGCTAGGCGAATCTTCGAGTGGGAGAATCGAGTGGGCCGCGAGGCCGGCGAAGAGCGCGCGGGCACGCATGTCGCGAAATTTCGATTTCGCGAGTGACGAGGCGGAACGCAGCGCGTTCAAGCCGAATCGTGCGGCGACCAGCGGATGCTCGGGAAGTTTCAGCGCGCCGAGCAGCAGCGGCTCGAGCTTCGTCCAATCGCGCACGAGCGGACCGAACAGCTTCGCATAGCTCGGGCCGTCGCGGCCGAGGCCCGTGGCCGTTTGCTCCACCGAGCGTTCGACGATGACCGCCGTGCCGTCATCGAGCGGGTGCGCGAGGGGCGCATCGGGATGAATGAACGCGAGGCCGTGCTTGCCGAGCGGCAGCGTGCGGAAAAAGGGCGACGCGAGCGCGAGCGGCACTACCGCGGCGCAAACGTCATGGGTAAAGCCGGGCAAGGTGAGTTCAGCCGAACGCATGCCGCCGCCGATCGTGTCTTCGGCTTCGAAGACGACGACCGCACGCCCCGCCTGGGCGAGCGTTATCGCCGCGGCCAGCCCGTTCGGCCCCGCGCCGATGATTACGGCGTCCAATTGTCTTTCGTTAGGTGTCATCGCTCGCTAGGCCGTAGTCTATTACACGCAGGGTCGCGCGAATCGCACGAAACACACTGCTCTTTTGCCACATGCGCTGAAACCTTGCGCGTGTCCCAAATGCTGAGAATAAAGAATCAGTCGGTGGCCAGGGACCTTTTCGGGTAGCCGATCAGGTAGGTGACGCGCAGAGGCAAGCGGACTCTACGCTCTTCGCCGATTTGCCACTCGTAGTCGTGAGTAGGGACTCCGGTGGTCATCGCGCGCAAATCCGCAAGCGAATACGACCGCAAACAGGAGATTAACCCGTCGCTGAACAGTACGAGGGGTACGACCGGTATCGCATAAGTCCACACCAGCCGTGAGCAACGAAACGGCCGGCGGAACGGCGCGAACAGCCAGTCGAGCACTGGCACCATAAAAATCGAGGCCAGTGTGAAGGCACGCCGGGACGCAACTTCGAAGATGCCGATGCCGCGACCACGGCGGGCGCTCTCCTGCAAAAAGTGCAGTGCCTGCGCCGGATTGAGGTGATGAAACGAGGAGAAAATTGTGCGAAAGCCCTGAAAACGTTCCGGGATTTCGGTCGCATCGATGGGATGGGGGATAAAACGCATGCCTTTCGGGGAGCGCGTCCCGCCGTCATTGCCGTTGCAAGCAGCCGGAAACTTATCTGTAAGCAAAACTTCGATCGAAGGTGCACCTTCGCTCTCGTAGAGCCGCATCAGCGAAGGCCACGGCCCGCCCGCGCCCGAAAAAAGATCGAGCACGCTACGTGTTCCAGCGTAATCGAGCGCGTCACGCAGTCGCCCGGCGATTGGCCGATATGTGTCCGTGCGCTCGAAGATCATCTGCAGCGCGTCAAGCACTTCGCGCCGCAAAAAATCCGGAAACCACGGCTGGTCGTGAATCTCGAACAGCTCGAGTCGCATTTGCCGTCGCGCACACCGTTGCCGCAACCTGAAAATTCGCGCAGGGCGAGTCCGCGAAACTTGCGGTCCCGCTACGCCCCGGCGACCATCGCCTGCGTTGCCCCCTGCGGCTTGTCCTCTGGCTTCATGAACGCGTGACTCGCGAGTTCGACCACCTGCTTCAAATGCCACCACTCGCGCGCATTCATCGGCCTGCCTTCATGATTCGAAAAATAGATCGATGCGTAGCTTTCCTCGGAGAGCGGCACGCGTATTACCAGCGTGCTCTTCTGCTCGGAATATTGATTGTCGGCCACGATTGTCCCCCTCGGTTGAACTGCCGCAAGCATTGCGCATGCTTGCCGCGTCATTCTCTCTCGCCGGCCCGTTTCCGGCAAGTATAAGTAAGCGAGGCCGCCGGATCAGCGGCGCGGCTAGAGCCAATTTTACTGACTGATGTGCGAATCTTGCGCGGCTTGGTATGATGCGACGCGGGTGCAGAGCGCGTAAACATTCAGGATATGAGCAAAGGACGGCTCGAAGCTTTCAGCGATGGCGTGATCGCCATCCTCATCACGATCATGGTGCTCGATCTGCGCGTCCCGCACGAAACCTCGCTGGCGGGCCTGCGTCCAGTGATCCCGACTTTTTTCAGCTACGTGCTGAGCTACATTTTCATCGGCATCTACTGGAATAATCACCATCATCTGTTGCACGCCGCGCAAAGAGTGAACGGCGCGATCCTGTGGGCGAACCTGCACCTGCTGTTCTGGCTGTCGCTCGTGCCCTTTGCCACCGCCTGGATGGGCCAGAACCATTTCGCTGCGGTCACGGTGGCGGTCTATGGAGTCGCTCTGCTGATGGCGGCGATTGCCTTTTCAATTCTCGCGAGGGCGTTGATCGCGTGTAACGGCGCCGATTCGCCCATCGCGATTGCAATCGGCAGCGACCGCAAAGGCAAAGCATCGCTAGCGATTTACGCGGTGGCGATCGTATGCACGCGCGTGAACCCCTGGATTTCGGTCTCGCTGTACGTGCTGGTCGCGGTCATCTGGTTCGTTCCCGACCGGCGCATCGAACGGGTGATGGCTCAGTAAGCTCTGACAGCATCTCTGCCATTTAGAAAACCCGCCTGATCCACCGCTTTTTGAGTATGCGTTTTGCGCGCCATCTCCTCGAAGCTTTTGCTAAACTGCCCACGTAACACTTGCCAGGAGCAGTGGATGCGCTTTTTGACGCGCGTTGGCGCGCTTGCATTTTTCACATTCGCAGTAATCGGCGGGCTGCACTCCGCCGCACAACCAGCCGGGCACAACAAGAAACCTAAGCCGTCGTCCGAGGAGATTGCGCAGGCCGACCGCCTCTTCCAATCGGGTAGTTTCGGCGAAGCGCAGAAGGCTTACGCGCAGATCGCGGCGAAAGATCCGAAAGACTTCCACGCTGCATCCCAGCTCGGCTACATTGCGCTGCTTTCGAATAAGCTCGATGACGCCGAACCCTGGCTGCGCAAGGCACTTGACCTGAAGCACGGCGACGCCGACGCGAAAATCATGCTCGCGGAAACGCTGTATCGCAAAAACGACTTCTTTCATGCCGCCCGCGCGCTGCAGGGGCTTGGCCCGGAAGATGCCGCGAAGCTCAAAAATTATTCGACGCTCAACGTCGCCAAGCTCGAAAGCTTTCGCGATGATGACCCGTACAAATTCGAGCGCGACGCCGGCGAAAGCACGCGCCTGCCATTCATCAAATCCGATCCTCTGCCGGTGGTGAATGTGCGCGTGAATGGCAGCCCGGACGCCGCGTTTTTCATCGACACAGGCGGCTCCGAGCTTCTGCTCGATTCTGAGTTTGCTCGCGAGCTGAAGATCAAGCCGATGGGCTCGGTCGAAGGTACGTTCAGCGGCGGACAGCACGCGCAGGTCGAAAACGGACGGGTCGATTCAATCACTCTGGGCTCATGGACGCTGAAGAATATTCCGGTGGGAATGTTGCCGCTACGGTCTATGTCGAGCGCCCTCGGTGCGAAGCAGATTGACGGCTGCATCGGGACGAGTGTTCTCTATCAATTCCTGTCGACCATCAACTACCGCACCGGCGAGCTCATTCTTCGGAAGAAAACTGCGGCGAACCTGAAACGCTTCGACGCGGCCGGTGGACCGCCCAGTCTGCCTGGCGCAAGCCGGCGATCAGGTGGGCACACGAAGAGCCAAGCCGGAAACTCAGGAGGGACGAACAGCGCGAATCGCGCGGGCGTCACCAATGGAATTGTTGTGCCGATGTGGATGGCCGGCGATCATTTCATGGTGGCCTGGGGACGCGTGAACACACAGCCGATCTCACTGTTCTTCGTCGACAGTGGCTTGGCTGGCGCCGGCGTGAAGCTCGCCGAATCGGCAATCCAGCAAGCCGGAATCCTTCTCGATGAATCTAAAGCTACCGAAGGCCAAGGCGGGGGCGGGACGTTCAAGACAATTCCCTACACGCTGGCCGAATTCACGCTAGGCGAAATTACAGAACAAAACGTCACAGGCCTATACGACGGTCCGTTTCCTTGGGAAAGCCAATTTGGTTTTCGCCTTGCCGGCATGTTCGGCAACGATTTTCTGAAACGCTATGCCGTGACATTCGACTTCACCAACATGCGCATCATTTTCAGGTAAGCAGTACAATTTCGAATCTGCGCCTGCGTAAGTTCCGAGATGAGCGGATCCGTCTTGACTGGTGTGATGAAAAAGAACCGGCGAGTCAGTGCACGCGCGCAACACCCCGGCTAGACGCCACCCCCCACTCCTGTACCTTGTTGAACATCGCGAAATCCGAATTTGGTGATACACTCGCCCGCTTTTCTGGGACCTGGCCCAGGAGGTTGCGTTGGACGAGCGTATTAAGGAGTTGCTGTCGTTTATCGAAGAAGATGCCAAGCGGTGGGACGACGCTGCGAATCACTGCGAGATGATTGCTGCAAAGCTCCCGCCGGATCATCGCGCCAGTCTAGAGCTGCAGTGCGCCGTCTATCGCGAACGCGCGAAGATGCATCGCGACATTGTCGCTCAGATGACAGCCAGGTAACACGGGCTATCCCGTCTGCGTGGTAACCTGCGGCACAGGTACGACTGCCTGTGCCACCAAAATCGCGCGAAACGATTCGTCGCCGCACGCATCCAACCCTCTAGTGATCCAACCATGTAAAATGCTTTCCGCAGGGCACGGCGAGCCGTGACCGCCTGCGTGAAATAGTGGAGGAAAATCTGACGTACTCGAAGCGGCCAATCGGCGTTTACTACGAACATCCGCGCTGGTTCGAGCCTGTGTTCGGGGAAATGGACCGCCGCGGCGTTCCGTACGTCCGCCTTGACGCGGCGCGTCACCACTTCGACCTCTCGCCCAACGGCACACAGCAGTTCGGCCTTGTCTTCAATCGGATGAGCCCATCGGCCTGGACTCGTGGCAACGCGCACGCGATTTTTTACACGCTTAGCTACCTCGCGCATCTCGAACGCATCGGCGTGCGCGTCATCAACGGTAGCGAAGGCTTTCGCAACGAGACGTCGAAGGCTCTGCAGCTTTCGCTCCTCGAAATGCTCGGGCTTCCCTACCCGCGCTCGGTCGTGATCAATCATCCGAGCCAGGCGGCCGAAGCGGCGCGGGGCATGCGCTTCCCCGTCGTGATCAAGCCCAATATCGGTGGCAGCGGCGTCGGCATCGTGCGCTTCGATTCGTCTGAGCAAATTGAAGCCGCCGCTCGGGACGATAAGTTGCAGTTCGGTCTCGACGGAACCGGGATCATCCAGGAATTCATTCCCGCGCGCGGCGGGCACATCACGCGTGTCGAGACGCTCGGGTACAAATATCTCTACGGCATCAAGGTGTTCACGGTGGGCGACACGTTTGACCTGTGCCCGATGGACATCTGCAAGACGACCGACGGCGCGAAGATCGAAACGGCGTGCGTGGCGGAAGGGCCGAAGACTGGGCTGCGCGTCGAAGGCTACCGTCCCCCGGACGAGGTGATCGCGGCGGTCGAGCGGATCTTCAGCGCCGCGAAAGTGGAAGTGGGCGGCGTCGAGTACATCATCGACGATCGCGACGGACAGCTCTACTATTACGATATCAACGCGCTCTCGAATTTCGTTTCCGATGGCCCGCGCGTCGTGGGCTTCAATCCGTTCGAGCGCCTCGTCGATTATCTAGTGCAGGAGGCGCGGTGATGCGGTACGGATACTGGATGCCGGTGTTTGGCGGCTGGCTCCGCAACGTCGAAGACGAGCAGATGGCGGCGACGTGGGACTACGTCGCGCGTTTAGCCCGCCGCAGCGAAAAAATCGGCTTCGACCTCTCGCTCATCGCCGAGCTGAATTTGAACGACATCAAAGGAGTCGATGCGCCCTCGCTCGACGCCTGGTCTACGTCCGCGGCCCTCGCGGCCGTCACCGAACGGCTCGAGTTGATGATCGCCGTGCGGCCCACGTTTCACCTGCCCGCGCTGCTAGCCAAGCAAGCCGCGAATATCGATAACATCTCCGGCGGCCGTGTCTCACTGAACGTCGTCTCGTCGTGGTGGGCCGAGGAGGCGAAAAAATACGGCGTGCAGTTCGACCAGCACGACGATCGCTACGCGCGCACGTCAGAATGGCTGGATGTAGTAGACCAGGCCTGGAAGCAGGACCACTTCTCCTACATCGGAAGGTATTATTCGGTGACGGATCTCGTGCTGCAGCCGAAGCCGGTCGCCAAGCCACGTCCAGTGATCTACGCGGGCGGCGAATCGGAAGCCGCGAAGGAATTGATCGCGACGAAATGCGACGCCTACGTGATGCACGGCGATCCGCCCGAGCGCATTGCGCCGAAAATTCGCGACATGGCCGAGCGTCGCGAGCGCAAAGGCTTGCCGCCGATGAAATACGGCGTCGCTGGCTACGCCGTGGTGCGCGAAACAGAAGCCGCGGCGAAAAAAGAAGTGGAACGCATCACCGACGTGAAGCAGAACGCCGCCGGCTACAAGAACTATGAACAGTGGCTCGCGAATACGCAGCTCGAGCAGCGCGTCTCGCTCGAGGATTATTCTGTGTCGAATCGCGGGCTGCGCTCGGGCTTGATCGGGACGCCGCGACAGGTAGCCGACCGCATCGGCGAATTCGCGTGTGCCGGCGTCGATCTGCTGCTCCTGCAATTCAGCCCGCAGCTCGAGGAGATGGAGCGCTTCGCCGATAGCGTAATCAAGCCTAGCAGAATAGCCGTCCGCGCCTGAATTTAATCACCGTGGGACCAGCGAGCGAATTTTCTGAATTACTAGATCGATGCCCACTTCGTTGTACCCGCCTTCCGGAATGATCACGTCAGCATAGCGTTTCGACGGCTCGACAAACTCCATGTGCATCGGGCGAACCGTCGCCATGTATTGATCGACAACCATTTCCATCGTGCGGCCCCGCTCACGAATATCGCGCACGAGGCGGCGGATGAAGCGCAAGTCGGCGTCGGTATCGACGAAGATCTTGATGTCCATCAGATCGCGCAGCACCTTGTTCTCGAATATCAGAATTCCCTCGATGATGATCGCTGGGCGCGGTGAGAGCCGGACGGTAACATCTGCACGGCGAAAATTCGCAAAATCGTAAGTGGGGCGCTCGATCGCCTGGCCTTCGCGAAGCCGGCGGACGTGCTCGGCCAGCAGCGGCGTATCCATCGAATCGGGATGATCGAAGTTCTGCTTCACCCGCTCTTCAAACGGCATGCCTGGATAATCTTTGTAGTAATTGTCCTGCTCGAAAACAATAACGTTCGCTTCGGAGAGTGCTTCGATGGTCCGGGCTGTGATCGTGGTCTTGCCCGAGCCAGTGCCGCCGCAAATGCCAATGATAAGAGGACGGCTGTCAAGTGGGCGGATGGCAGTCTGTCTCCTTAATGTGATCCGTGAGATCTTCTGCGCGCGGACTTCTTCCCACTTTTCTTTTCCTCGATCACCGCCTGTGCAGCGGCAAGGCGCGCAACCGGAACTCGGAACGGCGAAGCGCTCACATAGTCCATGCCCACTCGATGGCAGAATTTCACGCTGGGTCCGTCGCCGCCGTGCTCGCCGCAGATTCCAACCTCTAGATCTGGACGAGTGGCGCGACCGCGCTCGATGCCCCATTCCACGAGCATGCCGACGCCGGGAATGTCGAGCGATTGAAACGGGTCGGCGGGGAATATTCCGGCTTTGCGTTCGTCCACATATTCCGGCAGGAATCGGCCAGCGTCGTCACGCGAGAGCCCCATCACGGTCTGTGTCAGGTCATTGGTGCCGAAGGAGAAGAACTCGGCAACTTCCGCAATCTGATCAGCGAGCAACGCGGCTCGCGGAAGCTCGATCATCGTACCAACGAGATAATGAAGTTTTACTTTAGCTTGTTCAATAATGGGATCGGCGACGCGCCGAGTGGCTTGTTCGAGAATCTGCATCTCTTTTTTGTCAAGGGTCAGCGGATGCATGATCTCAGGTATCACTTTAATGCCGCGTTTTTGGCAATCAATTGCCGCTTCGATGATCGCTCGCACTTGCATTTCGAGAATTTCGGGATACGTGATGCACAGGCGGCAACCGCGATGACCCAGCATGGGGTTCGCTTCGTGCAGTTGCTCCACGCGACGCTGAATTGCCTCGCGCGTCGTCCCCAAATCTTTCGCCAGCTCTTCCTGCTTCTCCGGATCGTGAGGTACGAATTCGTGGAGGGGCGGATCGATCAGACGGATTGTGACCGGAAGCCCGTCCATGGCTTCGAAGAGCCCGATGAAATCGCGCCGCTGGAACGGAAGAAGCTTGTCGAGCGCCTTGCGTCGCGCTTCTTGCGTGTCCGCCAGGATCATTTGCTGAATCGCGCGCTGCCGCTCGATGCTCTTCTCGGGATGCTCGAAATCCTTGAAAAACATGTGCTCGGTGCGCGTGAGTCCGATGCCTTCGGCGCCCATTTCGCGAGCCACGCGCGCGTCCTTCGGGGTATCGGCATTCGCGCGGACCCCGATCTCCCGCACCGAATCGGCCCATTTCATAATGGTTTCGTAGGCCTTTGGCGGCTCGGGGCGAACCAGCGCAATTTCGCCCGTGTAGACAGAGCCGTCGCCGCCGTCAAGCGTGATCCATTCGCCCTCTTTTACGACGCGGCCATTCGAACTCATCCTTTTCCGCTCGGCGTCGATGTCGAGTTTCTCAGCCCCGACGATGCAACACTTGCCCCACCCGCGCGCGACGACCGCCGCGTGGCTCGTCTTGCCACCGGTAGCGGTGAGGATCCCTTGCGCCACGTACATGCCGCCGACGTCCTCAGGGCTTGTTTCCCGACGAACCAAAATTACTCTCTCACCCTTGGCCGCCCACTCTTCTGCTTCCGATGCCGTGAACACGGCTTTGCCGACCGCCGCGCCTGGCACTGCGTTGATGCCCTCCGCAATTTTTCGCGCCTGAAATTCCGTGCGCGGGAGCGCCGGATCAAGAACCGGATAGAAAAGGCGCTCGACATCTTCGTCCTTGATGCGTTCAAGTGCTTCTTCAAGTTTGATCAGGCCTTCATTTTTCATGTCTACTGCCATCCGGAAGGCAGCCGCTGGCGAACGCTTGCCGGCACGCGTCTGCAGCATGTAGAGCGTGCCGTTCTCGACCGTGAATTCCATGTCCTGCATGTCGCGATAGTGCTTTTCAAGTTTCGCGCGAACGCGCTCGAGTTGCTGATAGACCTTCGGCATGCGCGATTTCAATTCACTTAAATGCATCGGCGTGCGAATCCCGGCCACAACGTCTTCGCCTTGCGCGTTCAGCAGAAAATCTCCGAAGAAAACTTTTTCGCCCGTGGAGGGATCGCGCGTGAAGCACACGCCCGTTCCCGAATTCTCGCCTGTATTGCCGAATACCATCTGAACCACATTCACTGCTGTGCCAAGCAAGCCGGTGATCTTCTCGACGCGCCGATAAGTCACAGCTTTGTCGCCCATCCAGGATTCAAAAACAGCGCCAATCGCGCCCCACAGTTGTTCTCCGGGATCTTCCGGGAAAGGCTTGCCAGTCTTGCGCTTGTAGTATTCCTTGTATTCGCCGACAAGTTGCCGCCAGCCCTGGGCTGTCACCTGCGTGTCGTCCGTCACATTGAGGGATTTCTTCATCGCACGCAGGCGAGCTTCGAGGTCCTCCTTCGGCAAGCCGATCACTACGCTTGAATACATCTGCACAAAGCGGCGGTAGGCGTCATAAGCAAATCGCTCATTTTTTGTGGATCTTGCGAGCGCCTCGACGGACTTTTCATTCAGGCCGAGATTCAGGATCGTCTCCATCATGCCGGGCATCGACTTTGCAGAGCCGGAACGAACACTCACCAGCAGCGGATTCTTCGCATCACCCAGTTTTTTCTTTGTGAGCTTCTCGAGGCGCGCCAGATTCTTCGAAACTTCAGCGCGAAACGGGTTCGGATATTTGCGGCCATGCTTGAGGTAATAGTCGCAGGCTTCGGTCGTGATCGTGAAGCCCGCAGGAACCGGCAGACCGATGCGAGTCATCTCGGCCAGGCCAGCGCCCTTGCCTCCCAGCAACTCTTTCATTTCGCCGGTACCGTCTGCTTTTCCTGCGCCGAAAAAATAGACGTATTTCATGTTTCTCCTTAACTCGACCGAGTGACGAAATCCGTCCGGACTGCCTCAAACCACTACGTTATAAGTCGGCCTGTCGACGAAAACCTGAGCGCCAGAATTCAAAGTAAATTTTCAGACGAATAACCTCACGCTCTCGTTTAGTTTCTTGACCCGTCTTTTAACTCTTCGCCGCCCAGTTCTGAAAAATCTGCGATCGTCGAAAACTCCTTCAAGAGGCTCCCCAGCAGAGCGAGGCGATTTCGGCGCACTTCCGCTTCTTCAGCCATTACTAGAACTTTGTCGAAGAAGAAGTCGACCGAAGGACGAAGCTCAGAAATCTTCTCCAGCGCCTCGCGATACTTCTTCACCTTCTTCCTGCGAGTGGCTTCTTCGCCGATCTTGTGCGCAATAAGGTTGAGCTGCTGTTCAGCGGGCTCTCGAAGAAGCTCCGGCTTCACGGCGGCCTGATTCTTGTCGCCCACAGCCGCGGATTTCTCAAGGATATTCCGGATCCGTTTGAACGAGGCTGCGAGGGGCGCAAAATTCTTGGTATTGCGGATCGCTTTCAATGCTTCCACCCGCTCCGCCGCGTCCACAAGATCGTCCGCGCCAGCGGCGAAGGCAGCGTTGATTTCGTCGTACGCGAACCCACGACGCTCGCGCAGGATGAACTTCGCACGCTCGAGGAGAAAATCCAATACTTGTTTCTCGACAGCCTCTGACGCATTTATTTTCGGCGCATGTTCGCGCAGCGCCCGGGCAGCAGCCGAAATAGCCGAAGAGATGGAAATCGAAATTTTCCGCTCGAGAACAATCTTAACGATTCCCAGAGCTGCTCTGCGAAGGGCAAATGGATCGCTGGAACCACTTGGTGCGGCGCCGACCGCAAAGCACGCGACCAGCGAATCGAGCTTGTCGGCAAGCGCGATGGCGCAGCCCGTGAGGTTGCGCGGAATTTGATCATCAAGACTGAGCGGCTTGTAGTGGTCATAAACCGCCCACGCGATTTCTTCCGCTTCGCCCTGCGCCCGCGCATAAAGGCCGCCGACAATTCCCTGCAGTTCTGTGAACTCCTTCACCATCTCGGTGACGAGATCGCATTTCGCGAGCTCGGCGGCGCGATCGGATCCAGCGACGTCGCCGCCGGTGATGCCCGAGCTGAACCATTGCTCAGCGAGCCACCGTGCGATCACGCGCATGCGTTCGACTTTGTCGAAGTAGCTTCCGAGTCGGCGCTCATAGGTCACATGCGCGAGCTTGGGTAAGTAGTCGGCGAGCCGACACTTCTGGTCCGTTTCCCAAAAAAATTGGGCGTCGGCGAAGCGAGCACGCAGCACCCGCTCGTGTCCCGAGCGGACCAGCCCCTTCGAGTCTTTGTTGAGGTTTATCACGGCAAGAAAATTGGGCGCGAGTTCCTTGTTGCGGGCTTCAAGCGCAAAATATTTTTGGTGATCGCGCATCACCGTGATCAAAATCTCTTCCGGTAGCGCGAGGAAGCTCGGTTCGAAATTCCCGACGATCACAGTCGGATATTCGTTGAGGTAAGTTACAAGCTCAAGTAACGCTTCATCTTCATGGGCGCGCAGATTCTTGCGCCCTGCCAATGAGCGCATCTCCGCTTCGATCCTCTCGCGGCGTTCCCGAGGGCGAGAAATCACAAAGTTCTTCTTGAGCTTCGATTCGTAATCACCTGGACCGCTCGCCGGAATATTCCGCTTGCCCAAGAAGCGGTGGCCATCGGTGCGATTACCCGCGTTCACTCCGGCAAAGGAAAACGGCACAACCTTTCCATTCAGAATCGCCACGATCCAGCGAATTGGTCGGATAAATCGAGGGCCGCGCACACCAGTCCAGTACATCGACCGCGGCCAGCTGATCTCCTGAATCGTTTGCGGCAGAATCTCAGCAAGAATCTTCGAGGCCGGGCGGCCTTCAACCACCTGCTTTGCCGAAACGTATTCGCCTTTCGGCGTATTCACAATCGTGAGCTTCGAAACCGGAATTCCCTGCTTCTCCGCGAAGCTCATCGCCGCGCGAGTGGGCTCGCCAAGACTGTCATATGCCACGGACTTCGGTGGTCCCGTCACCTCTCGAACGACATCCTCCTGACGCAAACGGACCCCGTGCGCAATTGCTGCGAGTCTTCGCGGTCCGCCGAATGCTTCGACCTGTCCGCTCGCAGCGAGCAAGCCATTTGTCGAAAAATACTTTTCAAGTATCGCTTTAAGCTCGCTTGACGCCTTCGCGATCATTTCAGCCGGAAGCTCTTCGCATCCAATTTCGAAAAGGAAATCGGCAGTTGCAAGCGCACTGACCGCAGCGTCCTTCTTCAAGTGCGACTTCATGCTCGCACCTCGGCCGCTTGCGCTGGCGCGGTCGCAGATTGCTGATCGAGCCACGCCTTGGCAACCTGCGTGGCCAGCTTCCGCACGCGAGCGATCATCGCCGAGCGCTCGGTCACGGAGATCGCTCCGCGCGCATCGAGCACATTAAAGAGGTGCGAACACTTCAAGCAAAACTCGTAAGCTTGCAGCAGCGGAAAACGCGCCCGGTCCTTTCCTTTCGCGTTGGGATAGGCTGCCAGCAGACGCGCGGCGTCCGCTTCGTAGAGATCGAATTCTTTGCGCGTCGCCGCAGCATCAGCATACTCAAAGTTGTAGGTGGAAAACTGCTGCTCCTCGGCCAAACGCACCGTTGCATAGCTGACGGTATCCGACCAGCGCACGTCGAACACATTGTCGACGCCCTGCAAATAGGCTGCGATGCGGTCGAGCCCGTATGTAAGCTCGACAGAGATCGGGTCGAGGTCGAGACCACCGCATTGCTGGAAGTACGTGAACTGCGTAATCTCGAGTCCATCCAGCATCACCTGCCAGCCCATGCCCCATGCGCTCAATGTGGGCGCTTCCCAGTTGTCCTCTTCGAATTTAATGTCATGTTCCTTCAAGTTGATTCCCACGGCCGCAAGACTTTCCAAATATAGATTCTGCACGTCGGCCGGAGAAGGTTTGAGTATCACTTGAAGCTGCGTGTGCTTGAAAAGCCGGTTCGGATTTTCGCCGTACCGGCCGTCCGCCGGACGACGGCTCGGCTGCGCATACACCACTCGATACGGGTCGGGACCCAGCACTCGCAAGAACGTTTCGGGATGCATCGTGCCGGCGCCCACTTCGACATCGTACGGTTGCTGCAAAACGCAATCGCGGCTCGCCCAGTATTCTTCAAGTGTTAGTAGAAGGTCCTGGAACGTGAGGCCCCTCGATGCGGCATGGTGAGAATGGGATTTGTGCTGGTGATACGCGTTGCGGTCTTTCTTCACGCGGGCTTCTCCAACAATTCCCTCGCCTGCAACTTGCGGTCGATCTGATGTTCGATGACGTCGAGCATAACATCGCTCAGCTCCCGCGCGGCGCGCGGCGGAATCGTCTGCTCGTCCAATCGGTCGAGCCGCTCCACCAACATTCTGCGTGCGGCTGCGAGGGCCGCCACGGAAATCACGCGCAGGCTCGGCACCCGGCACTTCCCGCACATGAGCGCCGACGCACTTCTTGAAAAATATGCCGCTTCAGATGGTTCGAGCGCGCGTCCGCACCGTGCGCAAGCATCAAGCGGCGGCAGCCAGCCGCCCAGTTTTACAGTCCATAACGTGAAATAAGCCATGGCCAGCTCGGGTTTTCCGGTTTTCTTCACCGCCTGGGCAGATAGCAGCAGCAGACGGAAGTTCGCATCCGATGCTTCATGCTCAGGCAAGACCGCTTCGGTCACCTCGCTGAAAATCGCTAGCGCTACGCCCGACGCATAATCGCGGAAAGCATCGAGAAACGACTCAATCAGCTCGCACTGATTAATGCGCACCAGTTCGCGCGAGGGTCGCTCAAAGAACCATATCCTCACATGCGAGAGCCGCTCCAGTGTCGAGCCGAATCGGCTCTTCGTTCGTCGCGCACCCGAAGCAACTCCACGTACGCGGCCCATTGTTCGCGAAAGAAAACTGATCAGCCGGTCGGCTTCACCTAACGGATAGCTCTGTAAAATGATCGCCTCGGATTCGTGGAGTGGCATTAGGTGTCGGCGCGCCGACGCGCGTGTGCGAAACAAAAATTTCTATCATAGGCATCGATGCCGCGCAAATAATAAACGCGCTCGATCGCACTTGAAGTTTTCGTTGAGAACAGGATTCCTCGACACGCTCGAAGATTCTCGCTTTAAGTACTTCTTTAGATGCGTCCCATCCGCTCGCCGCTTTGATTCGTTCACGTGAATTTCCTCGCACTTATTTGCGCACACGAAGATAATCGTTTCGTGTATGACTCGGAGCATTCGCGCGTCGACGTGGTCGGCGTCGGCCTCAACGCGACCGACACCGTTATCCGTTTGCCCCACTTCCCAACCCTTGATTCAAAGCTTGAGATCCTTTCAGCCGAGCGGCGAGCGGGAGGGCAGACCGCCAGCGCGATCGCCGCGTGCCAAAGGTGGGGTCTGCGCACCAGGTACGTCGGCAAGATAGGCGACGACGACGCCGGAAAATTTCAGCGCGACGAAATGGATCGCGAGGGCGTCTACGCTCATTGGATTACGGCACCGGGCTGCATGAGCCAGTCCGCCTTCATTCTGGTGGACGAGAAGTCCGGGGAACGCACGGTGCTCTGGAAGCGGGACCCGCAAATTGCGCTTCAGCCCCAAGATTTGCGGGCCGAGTGGATTGCCGACGCGCGAGTGCTTGTCGTCGACGGACACGATACCGCGGCCTCGACGCAAGCAGCCAAGTGGGCGCGAGAGGCGGGTGCATTGGTCGTTGGTGATTTTGATAACCGCTATCCTGGTGTTGAGAAATTACTTGAATATATCGACTTCGCAATCGGATCACGAGATTTCCCTGCGCGACTGACCGGTGAACGAGACTTGTTGAAGTCACTTCCAAAGATGCATGCGGAGTTCAAGTGTTGCTTGACGGGAGCGACACTGGGACGGCTCGGTGTGCTTGTGTGGAATGGAGTCAAATTCCGTCTCTGTCCAGGCTTTCGCGTGCGCGTGATTGATACCACAGGCGCGGGCGATATTTTCCACGGTGCGTTCGCGTACGGTCTCGTGCGCGGCTGGCCGATTGGCGAGATACTTGAATTCAGCTGTGCGGCTGCAGGCTTGAATTGCGAAGGACACGGCGCGCGCGGCGGAATCGCGACGCTCGTTGAAATTGATAGGTTGCGTCACCGCGGCGAGCGTTCCGAACCCGCTTACTCATCTGATGAGTTGGCCGCAGCAAGCAGCGCCGCAATCGAAGCGACTCTGGGGCTGAATGCATGATCCCGCTCAAAAACATGATGGCACGGCGCTCCGTACCGGTGGTCACGATCCTCTTAATCGCCATTAATGTCCTGGTCTTCTACTACCAAGTCACTCTGTCGAACGCAGCCAACGACGCTCTCATCCGGACCTTCGGCTTGGTTCCGCTAAAAATGAAGCTCGCTCTCGCCGGCAGTCACTACACGCTAGTAGAAGCGTTCCTGCCTCTTGTCACCTGCATGTTTCTTCACGGCGGATTCCTGCACATTCTCGGCAACATGTGGTTTCTTTGGATTTTCGGTGGCGCGGTGGAAGACAGGCTCGGGCCTATTCAGTATTTACTTTTCTATTTCGTCTGCGGAATCGGTTCGGGGATGGCGCAGGCCGTGTTCAGCTGGGGGTCGGATCTGCCGTCGATCGGCGCGAGTGGCGCGATCTCCGGGGTTCTCGGCGCATATGTGGTCTTCTTCCCTTCCTCAAGAATCTTGACCCTCGTTCCGCTCTTCGTGTTTTTCTTCACGGCGCAAATTCCGGCCATCATTTTCATCGGACTCTGGTTCCTCATCCAATTTCTCAGCGGAGTGAGCGCGCTGAATACCCCCGGCGCAGCGAGCCTGGGAGGAGTGGCATGGTGGGCCCATGTCGGCGGCTTTGTGCTGGGACTTGTCTTGGCGAAAGTTTTTGAAGGCAGTCGTCGACGTGCCGACAGCTATACTTACAGTTGAAATATTCCTCGGAAGCGGCAAGAAAAATCTCCAGGAGTTTCAAACTTGATTGCGTCTCGCAGTGCAAGAATCACTTCATATTTCGTGGCAGACGAAACCATCAATGATTTCGGAAATCTCTTCAACTACCGCCTCTGCTTTTCCTGTTGGGCCGTCCGCATTGCTGCACTCAAGTCAAATATGGGATCCCGAAATAGCACGCGTACTCTGGTTCAAGTACAACTTGCACCGCTAGACGTGAGCGATGCCGGTTCTTGCGATCTGATTCGCGATCCAATCACCCACTTCACGCGTACCGAACGAACCGCCGAGTTCCGCCGGGATCTTTTCCTCGCGTAGTGCGGCCCGGACCGCCGCTTCAACCGAGCGCCCTTCATCGGCCCAGCCAAGATAATCGAGCATCATCCCGACCGTGAGAATAGCGCCTATCGGATTGGCAATATTCCTACCTGCGATGTTCGGCGCCGATCCATGCACCGGCTCAAACAGCGACACCTGCCCCGGATGAATATTGCCGGAAGGAGCCAAGCCCAGGCCGCCAGCCAGCTGAGCTCCCAAGTCGCTCGCAATGTCGCCGAACAAATTCGAAGTGACGATCACCTGGAACTGCGATGGATCCCGAACCATTTGCATCAGCAGGTTGTCGATGTACTGATGGCTGGACTCGATTTCCGGATATTTGGCGCGAACCAGTTTGAATACGCGTTGCCACAGGTCGTGTCCGAACGCCAAAGCATTCGATTTGTCGGACATGCACACCCGCTTCAGCCCGCGCTTGCGCGCATATTCAAACGCGTAGCGAATAATCCGCTCAACGCCCTTGCGAGTGTTCAAGTCTTCCTGCGTAGCGATCTCGTCCGCAGTTCCCTTCTTGAAAAATCCGCCCATTCCCACATAAAGCCCTTCGGTGTTTTCGCGGAAGACGACGAAATTCACGTCTTCCTCGGTGCGGTTCTTCAGCGGCGTAAATCGCTTGTCGAATAGTACGCAGGGCCGGGCGTTGACGTACAGATCGAGCTTGAAACGCAGCCCCAGCAGAATATCGGCGGCATGCACGTTCGTGGGAACGCGCGGGTCGCCCATGGCGCCGAGGAGAATCGCGTCGCAGTCGCGGTGAAACATTTCCACGGCGTCAGTAGGCAGGGTAGTTCCGTCTCGAAGGTAGCGGTCGGCACCCCAATCTAATTGCGTAAGTGCCACTTTCTTGCCCGACGCCGCGGCGACGGCTTGCAGAACCTTCAGTGCTTCGGGAATCACTTCCTTGCCGATCCCGTCGCCGGGAATCACAGCGATTCGTTTCGTTGCAGACGTAGCTTGAAGCGTGGTCATCGATTGCCTGTCCTGAACTAGCTAGTATCGCGATTCGGAGCTAACGCTCGCACGAGCCAGTGGAAATTTCAAGAGCGAGCAAAGGCCAGTCAGTCACCCACTCCGAAAGTATTTCTTTGGATCAGAAATCCGGCTTCTGCCCTTGACGTAAGTTCAACTGGAAGTGTCGGCATGTCGACCTGCAGCCAGCTATGCAACTTCATGCATTCGCTTAAATGCTGTGAGGCATAGAAAATTTGTCGCGTTTACCATCTCGAGTTTTAGTTTAAGTCTCGCCCGTTCTCCTAGCCGCGTCTTTAAAGAGTGCGTGATAGATTAGGTGAGTCGACGACATGACCCAGCGATCGAGCTCAGCCTTCGGCATTCGAACCGCCTGAGCCAACATGCTCCAGAACAAACTATCCATCGCACGAGCAAGACCGGGCAAGTCGAGGCCCTTCCGCGCGCCGGGCAACTTGGCGAGCATTTCGAAAACAGCCGTGACGCGAGCCGTCGTCCACGCGTGAATCTGTTTTTGCTTCCTCGCAAGGCCGGCATCCGTGAGCGCCGCCTCCTGCCAGGCACGATACGCCCCCAGATAGCGGAGGTCGTGCGCGAAAGCGCGGGATAACAGTGCGCTGACGACAGACCGCGTATCCGCAGCAGCCCCGGGTTGAAACTCGAGCTGACTCAGCTTCTCGAGCAACTCGTCCATCAACGCAAGCAGAAGCTGGCGCTTCGAGCGGTAATGCTGATAAAAGCTCCCTACGGCGAGATTGGCGCGCTGCGCGATGGCCTCAACGGAAGTGTTTTCATAGCCCTTTTCGCCGAAGAGCGCGAGACCAGCCTCTTTCAGCCGCTCACGCTTTTCAAGTGAGCGCGCCTGACGAGGCTCGGAGGGCAGCTCTTCACCAGCGAGTAGGCTGGGCCTTTTCTTCAACGCCGTTCCGTCGCGATTCGCTCACTCGAACGAAAGCCAACGCCGACCAGGGCCCCCGCGCAGCACCACAGCATCCAGCCGCCAAAAACGCCCGCCACTTGCGGAGCCATGTTCGGAAATACCACCGGAAAAAACGCGCTCGAAAAAGGATCGAGCAAGAGCGTAGGCAGAAGAAGCGAAATCGCCCCGGCGAGCCGTTCTCCTTGCGGCAGTCCAGCCCTGACGCACAATCGCCGTACGAGCCACGCTATCAGCGGAAACGTAATAGCGAAGAGAATTAACGTCCCTTTCCAGTCATCGGGACGCAAGATGCGCTGCCCGCCAAAACGCAACGCGAGTGTAGCGACAAGCCAGATGATGAAGCCGGTGCGAAGGAGCCGCATGTTCATTAACATGAACATGAATTCATATTCATATAGAGCCCGACCAAATGCAACCCTAAAAATTCCTCGCCGCCGGTCGAGCCGGTGCTCTGCCCTACTGGCTTGCCAGCCGGTGCACGGCGTCCGACGTTGAATTGGGCCACCGCAAGCATTAGAATCCGCACCACGGCAGACCGTGTAGGACCGGAGCGTGGTCTTGTCCTCGAACGGTGCGCACTGTGCGTGTATCGATCCATTTCTCGCGCGGCCACTCCAGCCTGAGCGGCCGTTCAACTAATCGTTGAGGTTTCAACCTACGCGGCATGAAATAGCACGCCGCAAAATGAATCTGGGCGGAAGCGCGGAGATCTTGCCGGCACGATTCTAGACAAGCGCGCAAACTTGGGAGGAACGGCATGACACGACTCAAGAAGTATCTATTTGCTTTCCTGATTTCCGCAGGATTGGGGTTGGGGCTCGCGAGTGCCGCGCCTGTGAAGGCGCAGGCCTCCGATTCGAGCGATTCGAGCACCACTCCGGCAAAGAAAACAAGCAAGTCCAAGAAGACACCGACCGACGCGACCTCGATGGATTCAAGTGACGCTTCGTCTTCGGGAAAGTCCTCAACATCGAAATCGAAGAAAGCTAAATCCACCCCCTCCGACAGCGATTCCGCAACTGGATCGACTGCTTCCGCTAGCTCGAAAAAATCCAGGTCAGCCAAGTCGTCCACCGGCGATTCCACGGCGTCAACAGACTCGGCATCGGGGACAAAATCTACAAGCTCCAAGAAATCGAAATCGGCAAAGGCGTCTTCGACGGACGCCAAGGGCGACTCGACGGCCTCGACGGATTCAGCATCTGGTGCGAAGTCGACCAAGGCTGCTGCCGATACAAGCGCGTCCAGCACGGCTTCTCCCGCTGCGACGTCGGATACAGCTTCGGCCAAGTCAACCAGCAAGACCAAATCCACAACTGCTCACCCCACCAGCACATCCGCTGCCGCGTCGTCGCCTTCGAGCGCAAACTCAGGGGCCGCCACAAAACCGGCTAAATCCATTACCACCTCGGCCCCCAAAACCAATGCAAGCCAGCCGGCGCCCCCTGCTGGAAGCGGTATGGTCTGGGTCAATACCGATTCTGGTGTCTACCACAAGGAAGGAACCCGCTATTACGGAAAGACCAAGACTGGCAAATATATGTCCGAAGCCGACGCCCAGAAGGCCGGTTTTCGTGCTGCAAAGAACGAATAGCTTCCTGAAATCTTAAATAGTCAAGAGACGAAAAAAAAGGAGAGACGAAATGACGAAAAGAGTGATGGATTGCGCGGGGCTAAGTGCCAGGGCATTGATGTCCACCAGATCGCCGGACGCCGAGGCTGAGCTGCTTTTGTGTGCGCGGTGACGGTTCCTGACAACCCCGCAATTACAAAGAGCGAACATAGAACAGCGCAGCAAATTGCGGTCAATTCCGCCACGAAGGAACAGCTGGATGCCCTGCCCGGTATCGGCGCGGCCTACTCGCAGAAGATTATTGACGGCCGCCCCTACCATGCGAAGACCGATCTCGTGAAACGGAAAATAATTCCACAAGCAACGTACAACAAAATCGCTAGCAAGATTATTGCCAAGCGACCGGCGAAGTAGCCCAAAGAAGCGTTTTTCATCCACAATTAACGTTGAACCGGCATCTCTAAGGGGTATTGTGTGGAAATCGTCCGCCTTTCCAACCCGCGTGCTACGAACCGGTCTTCGCCGCCTTTTCGCAGAAGGATCGTCCGAAAGTACTATTGCGTTAGCCCGTTCGGGCTATTAGCGTATTTCGGTGTAATCAAAATCTAACCCACACGAATTTGGGGGTAACACTATGGAAGATAAACGGCGTTGCAAGCGGCTCCCATTCTCGATTCCGGTTCACGTGTACGGCCATACCGAGCGAGGCCTGCCGTTTCGCTACGCAACAGTGGCTAAATCCGTGAACATAAATGGCGCGCTGCTGCCCTTGGCGCCCAGAGTAAAGCGCGGCCAGACGATCCGGCTCGTAAATAGCTTTACGCAGGAAGAGCGAGAATGCCGCGTCGTCTACATTGACGCCCAGCACCGTAACAAGAAAAAGAAAGTGGCGGTGGAATTCACCAAGGAACAGGGCGATTTTTGGCACGTTTTTTCACCGGTGCCCAAGCTGGCTCAAGTACCTTCACGGCAAAACGTAGCCTAAGCGAACTGCTTCGCAGGATGAAAACGTATACGTAAGAGTGCTGCCCAGCCCTTTACGTCCCTTTTGTTTTTTGATTCCACCCTTTCATGTCTTCGCTTTGGATTAACGGGTTTTTCGCAATCTGCGGTCGGATTTCCTCAGATTCGCCCTCGCAAGCCTCGTTGAACGAAGCAACCGAGCGGTGTTAGCATCCGTCCAGACAATGTAGGCCCGAGTGACTCGAATTTCTGACTCGCATGTCGCGTGCGCCCGATTTAAGCGCCGGGCGGAGGAACAAATGAAAGCGGTTCGGATGCATTCGCTGGGTGGTCCTCGGCAGTTGGTTTACGAAGACGTCGAGATGCCGCCGCTTGCGCCCGGAGATGCTCTCGTGCGTGTGATCGCGAGTTCCATCACCAAGGATGAGCTTTCCTGGCCTCCCACCTACCAGACCAAAGACGGACAGCCGCGGCTCCCGACGATTCCCGGCCATGAATTTGCCGGCATCGTTGACGCCGTTGCCGCAGATGTAAAGGACGTTAAAGCCGGCGATGAGGTCTATGGACTCGCTTCATTCTGGCGGAACGGCAGCGCCGCTGAATACCTCGCGGTTGCGGCTTCCGATATAGCCCCGAAACCAAAAACCTTGGACTTCGAACAGGCTGCCACCGTGCCGCTCGCCGGATTGACTGCCTGGCAGGCGCTCTTCGATTACGGCAAACTAGCCGCGGATGAGCGAGTGCTGATCCATGGCGCCGCCGGAGGCGTGGGCGCGTTTACCGTGCAGCTCGCGCACTGGAAGGGCGCATACATCATCGCAACCGCTTCAGCGGCTCACACCGAATTTCTGCGCGAACTCGGTGCCAACGAAGTGATTGATTATGAAGAGCAAAAATTCGAGGAAGTCGTAAAGGATGTGGATTTGGTAATCGATACGGTGGGCGGCGACGTCTTCGAACGCTCGCGGCTCGTTCTGAGCCCGACTGGAATGCTCATCACCATTGTGGAGACGATTTCTCCGGAACCATCCGCCGGACGCCCGCACGAGCTGTTCTTCATCGTCGAGCCGAATCGCGCCGAACTCATAGAGCTCGGACGCTTGATCGACGCGGGGAAAATAAAGACGGCCATCGCTGAAGTGTTCCCCCTGGAGCAGGCGCAGAAGGCTTTCGAGAAGGGCCTTGCCGGACACGTCCGCGGGAAAATCGTACTTCGCGTTGCGAGCGATGCCCAATCAAGCGCCCGCGCTTAACCAGGGACGAAACTTATCTCGCTTTCGGCGCGGGCCAAGGCTCCAGCCAGTAGTCGAGCGAAAGCCACAGCGCATACGCCGGTCGGACGAACAAAGCCGCCAACAACAAAGTAAAGCCGATCCACAATCCATACTTCATTGCTTCAGAGAGCCATGCAAGATCGGGTACGAGCGGCATAACCAGGTATGCCGGAATCAGCACCGCGACCGTGAACCCGTACGTCAGAATCATTCCCCCGACGAAATAACCGGACTCCCGAAAGTAACCGAGACCGCATTCGGGGCATTGAATCAATACTTGGTTGAATCTCCCCTTGAAAATCGGACCACGATGGCAATTCGGGCAGCGGTACCGCAGCGCGTAGATGAGCACTTCAAGAAACGAGCGCTTAGGTGCCGTCCGCTGGGGAATTCGCACCATACCGTTGTCCAGAATAATCCATAACGTCACAGTACGGAAATACTGAGCGTAGATGTGACAGAGGAATGCTGTGCGGACGGCAGCTATGCAATCACGACCGCGGGCAGAGGATTTCGTCGATTTTCCTTGTCTTCATAGAGCGCGCGGTCAGCTTCGGCGAGCAATTCCTCCGGCTCAATGCCTCGCCGGTACTCCGCCCATCCAACTGCGAAGTGGACTGGCACCCTTTCGCCGTTCAAGTCCACTGAAATCGGCTCAAGACGCCGCAGCATCGCTGGCACCTGCCCAGCCTTGCATTCCGGCAATATCAGCATGAACTCGTCGCCGCCCAGCCGTGCTGCGGTATCCGCCTCGCGAATCACCGCGGACAAATGCCCGGCGAAGGCCTTTAGCACTAAGTCTCCAGCCGGATGTCCGAGCCGATCGTTGATCGCCTTGAAGTTATTCAAGTCGAACACCACAACCGTCAAGTCGTAATGCTTCCGCAGCGCGCGGCCAACTTCGGCTTTCAACGTGCGTTCCATGAATCGGCGGTTGTAAAGTCCTGTCAGCGGATCCACAAGCGCGAGATTGCGCCACTGCGCCGAATGCAGTTGCCGCTCGGCGATCTCCATACGCAAGCGGTTAATCAGGAATTTTTCATACGTGAGATAACAGCCGAAGATAATAATCATGAAAACCAATCCCGCCACTGCCTGAAACACGCCCGACGCCCATAGCGATTTCCCCTCTTCCATAATTATGGGGAAAGCGAGTGACGCCACTCCCGTCGTCAGCATCAGCATTACGAGCACGGAGAGGCCCCAGGTCCACCATTCACGCCGCTGCAACTCGAGTAAGCGCGCGGAATAACCCTTTTGCTGGGGAACCTTCGACGCCTCGTCGGCGTTGGTATCGGATTGATTCATGAACCGGCTGGCTAAAGAGGGTAAGAAACCACCATGGTAAAACCTTACCTTCATCTGCAGCGGGCGTCAATTTGTGCGCCCGTCCCATGTTCCTATTTGTTACGGCCCGGGTGTGTGCCCTCTGAGCAGTAAGCACTGTTGTCGGCCGCCGAGAATTTGGGCCTTTTTCGCGAATGGCTTACAAGCCTCACAAAACAATACATTTAGATAGTTTCCCGAAGTGGTACGTCCGACCTATTGTCGGGATCGCGCTCCTGCCCGAAACTGTCCCTAGAGCGACACAATGATTGCGCTACTCATTCTCGCGGTATCGGTGACGGCCCTGGTGCAATTCGCGGTTTGCCAGTGGAGGTCGATGTGGATCTCGGTCGCCGCTCAGCCCTTGTCCGATTGTCTGAAGGGCGCCGTCGGACTGGCTCCGAACCAAATTCAATCCAGCCATTTTGAGCTTCTTGCCCGCACGTCCGAGCAGATTTGCCCTGCGACGCAGAAGCAGAACGTCTGGCTCCGCGAGGTGCGTCTCTATTTCCGGATCGTCGGGGCTTTGGACCGCCTCTGCGAAAAGCATCTTCCAGCCCTCTGCGAATGGACTCAAACGGAATTGACCGCCTGCGCCCGCTACGCAGCTGCTGTCCTGGACGAACGCCTCAACGCGAATCTAGCCTTCGCTTCAGAAACTCGCGCCTACTAAAAGCGCCTGCACCGGCTCAGCCCTCCAACGCGCCCACTTTTTCTGCCGATCCCTTGGACCGCTCCGCCAAATAAACCCCGAGCAGAATCAGCGCTCCCCCAAGCAACAAGTGCCGCGTGGGCACCTCTCGAAGAAAAAACGCTGCCACAAGGATCGCCCCAATCGGCTGGAAATAATTCACCGCCGCAACCCGCGACGCCTCCATGTAGCGCAATGCCCAATAGAAAAGCGTGTACGCAGCCACCGAGCTAATCGCCGCCATGTACAAGAGTCCCGTCCAGCCTTGCCACGGAACGCTTCCCCACTCGAAACGCATTGCGCGAACGATCGTAAGGGGCAACAGCACCGCAGCGCTGGCAAAAAAATTCACCGCATTCATCTCGATGCTGTCGTATCTGCGCGCCACCTTCTTGCTGAGAACCACGTAAAACGTAAAGGACATCGTTCCCAGGAGCGTCAACAGATCCCCGGAGAGCGTGGGCGATCGCCGCAAGTCGAAACCATTTTCGGCCGCAAGGATCACCGCTCCCGTAAACGCAAGCGCCATTCCCACAATCTTCGCCGTCGTGAGCGCCTCGATCTTCATCGCCCGCGCAAGCAGCAAAACGAGGATCGGCCCAATTGCCAGAATCATCGAGGAATGACCCGAAGTCGTGTACGCCAAGCCGACCGTAAAGAAGAGCTGATTGAGGCATAGGAGCCACCCTAGATACGATAGCGTCCACACATCGCTACGAGTCAGCACGCTTCGATCCCTGCGAAGGAAATAAATCGGAAGGAAAATCAGAGCGGCAATTTCAATCCGGAACGCGGCAAGCGTCAGCCCGTCGAAGTATCGCAACGCGGTCTTGCCGGCAACGTAATTGAACGACCACATTGCCAGCATCGCCGCCAGCGACATGGCCAAGGTGAAAGAGCTAGGACGGTGCGTCGGGGAGCTCGATGTTTCTGTCGCGCGCGAACTCAAGATCTACTCGCTGCCATCTACTCAATCACCTCGCGGCGGCGCGTCAGCGATTCGATTCGGTCGATTCTCGGCGCATAACCAATCCCCGGCGCCGTCGGCACGCGAATCGTGCCCTGCCGCGTCACTTCCACCTCGGGCTCGATGATGTCTTCCGCCCAGTATCGGCGGCTCGCGGAGACGTCACCCGGCAGCGTGAAATTCGGCAGCGTCGACATCGCGATATTGTGCGCGCGCCCAATTCCCGACTCCAGCATGCCGCCGCACCACACCGGAATCCCCTTCGAATGGCACAAATTGTGGATCCGTCGCGCCGCCGTGTGCCCCCCAACGCGTCCAAGCTTTATGTTGATGATGCGGCATGCGCCAATTTCAATCGCAGCGCGCGCATGTTCGTAGTCATGAATGCATTCATCAAGGCATATCGGCGTATCGAGTTGCCGCTGCAATTCCACGTGCGAATAGATGTCGTCCCACCCAAGCGGCTGCTCGATCATGATCAGGTAGAACGCATCGAGCCGCTTCAGGTGCGCCGCATCCTTCAGCGTGTAGGCAGAATTGGCGTCGACCATGAGCCGGATGCGCGGAAATCGCTCGCGCAGCGCCCGCGTCGGCTCAATATCCTTGCCCGGCTTGATCTTGATTTTGATCCGCTGGTATCCGGCCGCCAATTCCTTTTCGACTTTTGCCAGCAGCGCATCCATCGACGGCTGGATCCCAATCGAGACTCCGCAAATAATCTCATCCAGCGTGCCACCCAGAAGTTTCGCGAGCGGCACGTTTTTCTGCTTCGCTTCCGCATCCCAGATCGCCGCTTCGAGTCCGCCTTTCGCCATGTTGTGACCGCGAACCGGCGCCAGCATGTCCCACACGTCCGCCGTCGATGCGAATTCCTTGCCGCGCAGCAAAGGCCATAAGTAGTCGCGAATGATATGCCACGCAGTTTCGACCGTCTCGTAGGAGTAGTAAGGATCTTCGCCCGCCGTCGATTCGCCCCAGCCGATCACGCCATCCACATCCGTTTCGACCAGCAGAATGCGGCGAAGCTCGCTGACGCCGAAGCTCGTCTCAAACGGCGCGATAAGAGGCAGATGGATTTCGCGAGGCGTAATTTTTCGCAGGCGCATGTCTGATTCGAATGCCTTTCAGTCCGGAGTTAATGCGGGTAGATGGACGCCCGCCACAGAGTCGCGCGGCTCCAGCAGATAGTCCGTAGTATCTCCGCGATTCTCAATCCCGGTCGCTACATACTCTTTGCCGAACAACTCGAGAAAATGGCTACGCGTCAGGGCCTGCACGCGGGCGCCCGACGCTCGATCCCTGCTCTTAAGCTCCGAGATATTGGCGGCAACAGAAATCTTCTGAACTCCCGGATTCGCTGGCGGCAAATTCCCGGCCAGAATTTCCTTCACGCGCACCGAATCGATCCACCATTCCGCCACCAGCCGGTCGGTCGGCAAACCGGCGTGCAACGGACTTTCCGTGACCCCGTAGCAATCAGGAATATAGCGCCGAGCCACCGCGCCCAGCCGCACCAGGTTGAAGTGCGCGTTCTTCAGCTCCAGTGGATCAAACGTCCATTCCACCAGCGGAATCCCGCGCTTGAGCGCGTCCTGACGCTGAAACAGCTTCAGCCGCCGGCCCACACCTCGGTTCTGATACTCGGGAAGCACAGCCGTCATATGCGAATGCAGAAATCGCAACGAGCCTCGAAAGCCGGCAAGCGCCAGGGTGAGGCCAACCATTTTGTTCCCGTCATAAGCTCCAATCACCTGTCCGCCCGTGTGGTTCGCTACGACGAATATCGGCGTCGGCACGGTGATCTCTTCGCCCCAAATGAGCCGTTCAAGACGAGCACCGTCGTCGTACTCGGCAAGCGAGCGGCAATGCCGGATTTCGATTCCATCGTTCACACTAGCCGCCACCTCACTAATGCCTTTCAGGCGTCGGAGCTTTAGTTTGCCATGAGCTTCGAAGGCTCCGACTATAGCCTACTCAGAAAACGACGACGTTGAACGTTGTAAATCCAACCCTGTTCAAACTTACTCGATTGATCATTCGGAGCGGGCGGCAATGCTCTTGCTCATCGGACAAGCGAAGTCTGATTCCTGTCTTCGTGTCAGACACTTCGACGACACGGGCATGGTTTTTCGAAGATGAAACATCAGAGTGGACAGAAGCCCTGCTTACAAGATTGAAGCCGGGTAATAGCACTAATACGTGGTTGAAGTGCGGCGCTCAATAGCCGAGACAACGATACGTTTTCCGTTTGGAACGCGAAAAAAGAAAATGCGCCACGCGCCGACGCGGCGACGAAAAGTCTTCTCTTGTCCCTTGAGGAGCTTTAAGTCTCCCTGAAATGGGTTTGTTGCCAGTCTCTTTAAGGGTGACCTCGATCCGTTCTCGGTCAGGCGAGGGGACGCGCTCAAGAGACTTTCTTGCGGGTCCGGCGAGGACGATTTCCCATGGAGCGGAAGTAGTCATCAAGCGTGATGTAATCGCCCCTTCGATATGCCGCCTCACCACGCCGGATTGCACGCTGCTCAGCTAGAGTGGCGGCTTCAGTAGGAATATTGAAATACAGCCGGAGAGCCTCGATGGCCACATCGGAAGGATTCCGTTTCTCCCGCTTCGCGGCACGATCCACGCGCCGTCCCACTGCGGCCGGTAACTCAATTGTGTACTGCCGTCTGCTCATATCCTCTACAGCCTAACATTCAAAAATGATGTGTCAAGATGAAGCCGACTTGTCGGTCTTAGCTCCCTAATTCTGTCGCTCCATGCCCTGCAAGCCCGCCTTCTTCGATTTCGATTCGTCCCACAATTCTTCCATCCGCGCCCTCGGCAAATCGGCGAGCCGCTTTCCCTCGCGCCGCGCAGCGGCTTCCATCCAGGTGATTCGCTCTTTGAATTTGCGATTGGTTTTCTTCAGCGCAATTTCAGGGTCCACACCCAGAAATCGCGCGACGTTGACCGCAGCGAAAAGTAAATCGCCGGCTTCCTCTTCGATCCTTGCGTGTACGCCACTGTGTGACGCCGAGCGCTGCCCCTTGCCTGCGTCATCGTTCTGCGTGCGGATAGCCGAGAGAATTTCGCGCTTTTCTTCCTCGATCTTGTCGAAGATCCCCTCGATGTCGTCCCAATCAAACCCAATTTTCGCCGCGCGCCGCGTCAGTTGATCGGCTTCCAGCGCAGCCGGAAGCGATCGCGAAACTCCCGCGAGTATCGACTCATCCGCTTCCTTTCCACTCCCCCGCTTTCCCTCCGCAGCCCGCTCCCCCGCCTTGAGCTGCTCCCAATTCTTAAGAACCTCCGCAGAAGTTGTTGCCTTAACGTCGCCAAAAACGTGCGGATGCCGCCGCACCATCTTCGAATGAATCGATTCGATCACGTCGGTTATCGTGAAGCGCTTCGCCTCCTCCGCCAGTACGGAATGAAACACCACTTGCAAAAGTAAGTCCCCGAGTTCCGACGCGAACTCTCGCGCATCCCCCGCCTCCATCGCGTCGAGCACCTCATACGTCTCCTCGACCAGATACTTCCGCAGCGATTCGTGAGTCTGCTCGCGGTCCCATGGACACCCACCGGGCGTGCGCAGCTGTGTTTGCAGCGCAACCAACTTCTCGAACCACTCGCCCGCCGATTCCCTTCCGTGCGCGCCAATTACCTTGCTTCGTTTGCGAACGTCGCTACTCGTGCCCACACGACCGTGTCGTTTCGGCCGGCCTTTTGCCTTCGGCTTGCGTCGAGCTTTCCCGTTTGCAGACACAGCGATGTTTACCGCTCCTGCGCGACCGGACAATTTACAGTCCTCTGCCCAGAGTCACAAGAGCCAATACAACCGTCAATTGGCCTGAAGATTTTTCCTAGACCCACGGCTTCGGCGGTAGCTCAATTGTTTCAGCAGACCGGGGTAGTGGATCATCAATTTCCGGTAAGCGCGTTAATTCAGATACTACACTTGCCAAGTTGAACTTGGCTGGCTTTATGGGAGATGTCCAGATTATTTCTGCCGCTTCGCGCTCTTGGGCATCCTCTTCGCCATGTTTTGGCTTCGGGATTTTGCCGCGGCCGTCGGAAAGGCTTTGCCTCAAAAGCAAGAACCTGGCATGCAGATTATCGGTAGGCCGCGACTTCAAAACGGAGATCCAAGCCTAGTACTTGTTCCAAATTGTACAGACACTGTCCCTGGCATTCTCTAAGATATCGCTACTCCGCGAAGACGTTCCTGCACCTCGTGATTTAGATACGGCAAAAAAGTAAGGAGAAACAAAGATGAGACCCCATAGTTTTCCCTTTGTGGTTCCACTGGTCCTGGCAGTGGGTATGTTCGGCGTCATGCTGGCCCCCCTCGCATACGCCGACACCCTTAAGAGTGCTGACAGTTATGCGGTCCTCGCGGGTTCGACGGTAACGAATGTTGACGCGACTATTATCACCGGAGATCTGGGTGTCTCCCCAGGAACCGCTGTTACTGGCTTTCCCCCTGGGATTGTGAATGGAACGATACATACTGGCACCGATGCGGGCGCGGTGCAGGCTCAAAGCGACCTCACCAATGCCTTCACTAATCAAGCAGCCCTGCCGAGCACTGGCAATATCGTCGGTGGTGTTCTGACAGGCCTGAACCTCGGGCCGGGCGTCTATACTGTTGGCGCGGCGGCTTCTAATTTGGCGGGAACACTCACTCTGCACGACGGGGGCGTCGCCGGTTCGATATTCGTTTTCCAGATGTCGAGCACGCTGATCACATCACCCAACGCGGTAATTGATGTGAGCGGTCTCCTTCCGACTGACAGCCTGTTTTGGGTGGTCGGCAGCACCGCTACTCTCGGTGACAACACTGTGTTCGATGGAAATATTCTCGCGCTCACAAACATCATCTTCGATCCCGGTGCAACGGATCTCTGCGGTAGAGCTCTGGCGCGAAATGGTGAAGTGACGTTTGCCGGACAAGGCCCGACTTCATTGATTGAGAACCAAGTCTCTATCATGGGCTGCTCCGGCCATCTGACTGGCAGCAACGGCTTGGCCGGCGGTACGACTACAACAGGCGGTGGTGGTGGTGGGACCTCCGTTCCGGAACCCGACACATTGCTGCTCTTGGGCTTCGGTTTCGCCGGGCTCGGCATGACGAGGCTGGCAAAGGCGCGGAGGGTATAGACATCCTTACCCAGGCTGTGTAGTCGGATTACGGGACATCTGCCCAGCCGCTGCTGTGGCGCGATTCCACTTCTCCGGTAACCGCGTTAATCGGGACTTGAGCGGTAGACTGCCGAGCAAATCATATGACATCCAATTGGGGCCAATTCCCATAAGTGACCCGAACAGCACAGACAGCCGCGGTGACGTTAACTAGGATGCGACGAAAAATCTTGGATCATTTTTCTTTCACTGGAAATGAAGAGAAATGAGCGCGCTAAGATTCCCGGAATGGCAGGAGCCTTGCGAGGATGCGCTGTTGGAGCCTGACGCGAAGAGATTATGTCAGCAAGTTATTGGCGATTGAATCTCGATGGCCGATCTTTGAGTTTCGATTTGGAAAGCCGATCAATGCCATAGGAAAGTCGGGTAAATGCCAAACCTTGGGTTACACTCGACGACGTTCTGAAGGCACACGATGGAGGGGAAAGCATGTTCCACTTAATCTGGTATATTCTCATTGGGCTAATCTCGGGGGTTATCGCGAAATCGGTGATGCACGTGCACATAACGATGTTCTGGACGATCGTGCTTGGCATCATCGGATCGATCCTCGGCGGCGCTGTTACCCACATGTTTTTGCGGCCGAAAAACGAACGATATCATCCCGCCGGCCTCATTTTTTCCACACTGGGCGCGATCCTGGTTCTCTACATTTGCTATAAGCTGAAGATTCATTTTCCCCAAGTCTAACCTCGTATTCCGATAGGACGGTCACGTCCCGGGCTGCTTGGAATGCTGCCACAATCACTATAGTGGCTGATAAGTCGGATTACCGGAGACTTGAAGTAGCACTTCATTTCTCAGGTACGCGCGTTTATCAGGCACTAGTCGGTTGAACGTATCGCAAAGGGTGATTTGTCCACGCCTCTGATTCCTTACTTCCTTCCGAGTCTGCCGACGACCTCCACAACGCGCACGACAACATCCAGAAGCCTTCCCATGAGGAACAGGTTAAAAAGGGAGCATGTGAAACAGCAAACGAGCAAGAGTGCGACGATTCTCCATCGTCTGAACATTGATTCCTAGCGGCCCATCGGGTAGTTTTCCGACCCATTGCTGGGTGGGCAGGTTCCCATGTTAACGCCCTCAGGCCTCAGGCAGCGACCCACGGCAGTGGACTCTGAGTTGGCGACTGGCCGGGACGAGCACTTGTCCGGTTACCGCGTTTATCGGGAGTTGAGCGGTAGGCTGCCGAATAAATCACACGGATGGCGGTTAGGCCAATTCCCCAAAATGTTCAAAACAGCACAGACAGCCACGACGAGGTTGACTAGGATCGCCGCGAATGACGTTCCGCGATCTTCGGAAACCTGGAGGCGCTCACATGCGCATTGACTTTTACACGAAGACGATCCTCACACTGATCGCTTTGCTTCTTGCGGTGATCGCATTGAAACCAATCTTTCAACCCCAGGCCGCCATGGCGCAAGGAAAGTACGGCAGTGTCCAATTCTCATATAGTGGGAGTAACCACGCGTTCTTCGATACCAGCAGTGGCGACGTTTGGGAATATGGCGACAATGGCCACTTTCGCCAGCACTACAAAGTACATGAGTTTGGTAAGGATCACGATCGCGATCACGGACGTTAAAAGGAATGGGGCCGGGAACCCCAGGTGCCCGGCCCGTAAGAAGATAGCGTCGCCCGGAATCAATGGAATATTTGCCAGTGCCTGCTCGGGCTGGTCCGTGTTGTAAATCGGCGCGCCTCGGTATTTCGCCAGCCTCGCCGCGACGCTCCACTCGTACATCGGCACGCTCAACTCAGTCGCCACTTCCAAAAGCAACTCCTCAAAGCGCTCTTCTTCGGGCCTCTCTACAGTGATGAGCGGGTGCCGCGAGTTTACGAGCAACCGCAGTTCGTCATGCTTGTTATGATCGGAAGTCGCGCCAGCGCCGCCCGCTTTTCCACTAACCGCATTCGGTCCCGCCGGTCGCCCAGACGATGGCGGCGCGAACCCGTTGGACTGACCTTTTGGCTCTTGTGACAAAGCCAGGTGCCTCGTTCGACGTCAGAAGTTCAGGTGACACCTAAGAGAGCATTAGATGGCCCAGGGACAGGCTACCAAAATCTAGAAGAAGAAAGGGTCGGTCTTGAAGCGCGCGGCGCAAGCTCGTCAACCCACAGATGTCAATCACGACTGTTATCCGCCCTGGCAGCACAACTCCTCATAAGTCGGATAATCGGAAGCTCACCCGCTACCGCAGATCGCACCAACTTGTGAGTACCCGGAACGGATGTTAAACTTTTATGATTCTAAGAGGTTGAAAGCTAAAAAGGACATTCTGTGGCTGATCCGAAACAGGAAGAAACATTTAAAGTTATCGACAGGCGCCTATTTAGCGAAGACGGTGCTCTGCGCAAAGACGTTGTAGAAGAGGAGGAACGGCGCGAAGAGGAAGCCGCTGCCAGAGCGGCGAACCGCGCGGCTGCGAATGCGCCGTCGCAAAACGACGCGAACAAGTCTGCGAAGAGTCCAGCTGCCAATCCAAGCGCAGGTCCGCCCGCAAGCTCAGTTTCCGGCGAAAATGAGCAGAAGCTTGACGCCGAGCAGCCGCAAGGGTCGCGCAGCTTTCAGATGCTCGTCGATTTTCTGGTCCGCAACGCCGCTGCCATGCTTGGCGGAATGGCCGATCCGCGCACCGGACAAGCCTATCTCGATCTCGAAGGCGCGCGCGAAGTGATCGACATGCTCGACGCGTTGCGCGACAAGACGCGCGGAAATCTCTCCAAAGCCGACGATGATCTCTTGGTGGAAGTGCTCGGCCAGCTGAAGCTCACGTTTATGGAGATGTCCAAAGTCGCGGCCGACGCGATGGCGAAAAAGGCCGCGCAGAAGAAATAGTTTTTGAGGTGCGGCGCCTCCCGCCGTGATCGCGTGCGGCACCTAGCTCCCTCGCCTACGTTCTCAAATGCAATCTCTTGAGCTTACAGTTCTCGGTTCCGGCACTTCGATGGGCGTCCCGACGCTCGGATGCCATTGTGTCGTTTGCGAATCAAAGGATTCGCATGACAAGCGCTCGCGCCCGTCTGTCCTGCTTTCCTACGGCGGACGAAACGTTGTCATCGACACGACGCCGGATTTTCGCTCTCAGGCGATGGCTGCCCGCGTCGATCGGCTCGACGCAATTCTCTACACTCATTCCCACGCTGACCATATTTTTGGCCTCGACGATATTCGCCCCTACAATTTGAAACAGAAAGCCGCCATTCCTATCTACGCTGCGGAGGCAACCCTGCAGGTGCTGCAGAGGTCATTCGCCTATATCTTCGACGACGCGCCGACCGACAGCTCGCTTCCTGGCGTCGCTCTGCATACGGTGAACGGCCCGTTCAAGCTTTTTGATCTGGAGATCATTCCAATTCCAGCGAGGCACGGGCCCGGGAACGTCCTCGGATTCCGGTTTGGAAGCGCCGCTTACCTGACGGATTTCAGCACGATCCCGGAAAGCTCCAAGGCGCTTCTGCGAGGCCTCGATCACTTCATTCTCGACGCGCTGCGTTATGTGCCTCATCCAATGCACTCGAATGTTGAGCAGTCGCTCGCGCTCGTCGAAGAACTCAAACCCAAGCACGCATGGTTCACGCACATTTGCCACGACCTGGGACACGAAGAAACCAACGCCAAGCTCCCGGAAAATGTGCGGCTCGCCTACGACGGCCTTCGCTTCGAGGTGCAAGTCTGATGCCGCCGACGGGCAATAACCAGGCTGGGCGCCCGTCAACGCCATTCGCGGCATTCTATTCGCCCGATGAATGGATCGCTCGTCTGGGCGATGCGCGCCCGCGGACAACAGTGACGATTGGCAATTTCGATGGCGTGCATCTCGGACACCAGCGAATTATTCGCGGCGTGATCGACCGGGCGCGCGACACCGCCACGCAAAGTATGGTGCTAACTTTTTTCCCGCATCCCGCACGAATTCTGCGGCCCGAGCAGGCACCTCCACTGCTGATGACTCTCGCGCAACGCCTCGATAGCTTCCGTGAATCGGGTCTCGAAGCCGCTCTGGTGCTGCGATTCGATGCGGATCTCGCAAAGGTCACTGCCGAAGACTTCGTGCGGGAGTTCCTGGTCGACACGCTCCGTGCTCGCAGCGTGATGGTCGGGAGCAATTTTCGCTTCGGCCACAAGCAGGCTGGTGACGTGAAGCTGCTCGAAGAACTCAGCCGGCGCTGGGATTTTGAAGTGCAAGTTGTGCCGCCCGTCATTCAGGACGGCATCGTCGTTTCCAGCACAGCTGTGCGCTGCGCGGTGCGCGAAGGACGCATGGAGGATGCGTCGCATCTGCTGGGGCGTCCGTTTGCACTTGCCGGAGAAATCAGAACTGGAACAGGCCAAGGACGCAAACTCGTGGTGCCCACCCTGAACCTTGCGACTGAACAGGAATGCCTGCCGAAAAATGGAGTGTACGCGACGGAAACCGTGGTCGGCGGCAAGACGTATCGATCCGCGACGAACATCGGAGTGCGGCCGACGTTCGACGGCCAGCGCCTCGCGATCGAATCCCATCTGTTCGATTTTTCAGAGAATTTAACGAGTGGCGCGATCGAAGTGCGTTTCTGGAAGCGGTTGCGGGATGAAAGGAAATTCTCAGGGCCGGAAGCGCTGCGCGATCAGGTGTTGCGAGACATCATTGAAGCGCAAACCTACTTTGCTTCGCTGGCGCAGCCGACATAACCGGCTTACGCTCGCGTAATCCGCGATTCAATCGACCGGGGAAATCGGAATCGATGGGTAATTATTCGTCTTGCTGTTCGACGTAAACTTAATTTCCTGCAGGTGGACCGCTCGCAGCGAAATCTTGCGAATCGCTTTTTTCTTCTTTGGCATCCTGCGATCTTTCATCAATCACCTCGGTCGCGCACTCCCGAATCGAATCGCGAAAAGTTATAACGGTCTCTTCGAGCTGTCAATCGTATTCGCGACGAAACTCAGGAATCCGCGGAGCTCGCGAGCGATCAAGAACTGACGCGCTGCTTCTGCTGTCGCTGGCATTCCGTGCAAATGCCGCCGATTTCTGTGCGGCTCACGGTGATATCGATGCTGCAGTCGCGCGCGATCTGCTGTTTCAGCTCTTCGTACAACTCGCTTTCCACTTCGCGCACTTTTCCGCAGCGCAGACAGGCAACGTGAATGTGGTCGCGCGGGCCGTGGCTTTCGTAGAAGTGCCGGTCGCCGCGAAGATGAAGCAGGTCGAGCTCGTCGATCAGGCCGTGGCGCTTCAGCAAATCGATGGTGCGATAGACCGTAACGCGCGTGATGTTGGAATCGATTTTCTGCGCGCGCTCGAGAATTTCGCCGGCGTCGAGATGGCGTCGCGCTGTCTCCATCACCTGCAAGAGCACGCGGCGCTGGCGCGTGAGCCGGATTCCACGGGAGCCGAGCTCGCGTTGCAGGCGCCCGGGCGCTTCGTGGACGTTGATTCGCTCTCCGGTTGAGACGCGATGTGCGGGTGTCGCAGCCATGTTCGCCAAACCTCAATTATACTCAAATGCCGATTCGGAGCTGGGCAAAACGATTCGAGCCGCGCTGGTTCGCGTCGCAGCGATTTGATGCGGGCCGAATCATAGTGTCACTCATCGTTTCACTCACCGATCATTCCCTTCATTCACCTGGAGGCGCAACGGGCGGCTTTTCGTCGAGCGCGCCTTTGCCCGTCATCGCGGCGATGATTTGCCGGCCATGGAAGCGGCCATTCTCGATGAAAATTTCGCTGGTTTGCATTCCGCCGACCACGACACCGGCGACATAGATTCCGGGCACATTGCTTTCGAGACTTTCCGGATTCGTCTGCGGCTTCCTGGTTACCGGATCGAGGCGAATTCCCTGCCGCTCGAGAAATTCGAAGTCAGGATGATAGCCGGTCATCGCGAAAACTTGGACAGCGGGCAAGGCCTGCTCGTGCGAGTTGGTCCGCACCCACACCTTGTCCGGCTCGATGCGCGAAACTTTCGCGTTGAACATCGCTGCTATCTCGCCGGCACGGATACGGTTCTCGATGTCGGGCTTCACCCAGTATTTCAAACTCTTGCCCAATGCCGGATCGCGATGCACGAGCGTGACGTGCGCGCCGCCGCGAAATAGATCGAGCGCCGCTTCGGCCGCGGAATTTTTTCCGCCGATCACGACGACATTCTGCTTCCAGAAGGGATGCGCGTCCGTGAAATAGTGCGACACGTGCGGCAGATTTTCTCCGGGAACATCGAGCGGATTGGGCCGGTCATAATAACCGGTAGCGATGATGATTTTCTTGCCGCGGAATTCATGCTTCGCGCCAGATTCGTCGTGCGCGTGGACGACAAAAGCGCCGTCGCGGCCGCTGATTCTATCGACGGTTTCGTAGAGCCGCGTTTCGATTCCGTAGTGTTCGACGGCGCGGCGGTAATAGTGGAGCGCCTCGGCGCGGGTGGGCTTCCCTGCCGCAATCGTCATCGGCAGGTCGCCGATTTCCATGCGCTCGGGCGTGGTGAAGAAGGTCATGTTGACGGGATAGTGGTAGAGCGAGTTGCAGAGGCAGCCTTTGTCGATGACCAGCGGGCGCATGCCGGCGCGCCTAGCTTCGATGGCGCAGGCGAGGCCGGTCGGACCGGCGCCGATGCAGATGACGTCGTAGGCGTCAGACATGGGATGAACCTGTGACGCGAGTGGCGTCGCGGAGAAGACAAAATGCCGAAAGGGCGTCCCGCGAAATCTCTCGGGATACGAAAAACGCATTCTTGTTGCTATTAGAAATTTGTTTAGACGTTTGTTTTCTGCAAGTTGACTCAATTTCTGAAATGTCGAATGTTGCTATTAGAAATTGAGGCGATCGGGTGCTCTTCGTCCAGGAGTTCGCCTGTGGGAGGCGGCGAAACTCCGAAGCTGCCCAATATTCGGAATGAAAAATCGTCATATATTTGCGATTAGAAAATTTTAGTTTGCTGATTCTTTTAGGACTTAGATCGAATTCTAATTCCAGATTTGCGATTAGAAATTGGAGAGCATCGCTGAGGCAGCCATGCTCGGTAGGTGCCGCCAGCCAGCCTGAGAGCTGACCGCTGTGGTTCCACTGACACGCCCCTTTCTTTCCTACTTGGGAGCCGCTATTAAGTTTGTCGTCTTTGTCGGGCGCCCCCATGTTATTGGATGACGGTAGCACGCGGAAAAGTTGGTTTGCAACAGGTCGTTCGCCTAAGGATTTTGAGGCTTCGCCGATGAATGCTCTCCGACCTTCACTCACGGTGCTTGCCAAATCTTGCTACCTTTCTTATCGAAGATTGCGATTTCTGGCGCTGCGGTCGCTTGAGGACTCTTAATTCCCGCGCCTCCCAGCTCCAGCACCGTGTACCCCCGAGCATCCGTGAAGTAAAGCCCGTTGTCACCGTAATGCGCTAGCGGAAGCTTGTCTGATAGTCCGTGGTCAGACACAGACAATCCAGCGGGGCTGACCTCAACTTCCTTCTGCCCATTGGGACTCTGTAAAGTCAGGAGAGGATAATCGCCAGAAATCGTCGTTAGTTCTGCCCGCCTCACCTCTTTCGCTTCTGAGTACAAATCTCTGCGCCTCCACAGTGCTTCCAACCTTGGCCCCGCCCATCGTCAGCATGCAAGCGAAAATGAGAAGACTCGAAAGGCAGCTCAGTTTGAGCCATCGATTCTGCTTTTCCAATCTCTTCACTCTCGCATCCAACTGTTCCCACTTGGTTGGCCTCATCTTTCCCTCCGTGCGACGCAGATGCTACCGGCTAACGAACAAGAATCCAAACACTATCAGCTTCTAGAATCAAAACCTTTGGCAGGGGTCGGTGCTTCAGGGCCTCCGGAAGGCGGCTGATGAAAAATGACGCCGTGCTGCAAATCGCTACATGCGCTGCATGGTGGCACAGCGTGTTACTCAGGCACAGGCAAGATTGCCTGTGCTACTGAAACCGCTGCCAGGGCGACGAAAGGGCTTGACGGGCGTCGTAATGTGCAGTATATTCTGTATAGACTGAAATGACAGATAAGCATACACACCTTTCGCCCGTGGCCCAGAAATTCATCCTGCACTGGGGTGAAATGGGGACACGGTGGGGCATCAACCGCACGGTGGCTCAGATTCATGCACTGCTGTTCCTTTCTCCGCGTCCGCTTACCGCCGAGGAGATCGCTGAGACGCTTTCGGTGGCGCGGTCGAATGTGAGCACCAGCCTGCGGGAACTTCAGGGCTGGCGGATCGTGCGCGGCGTATCGGTGTTTGGCGACCGGAGGCAGCACTTCGAATCGATGAAGGACTTGTGGGAGATGTTCCGAGTGATTTCGGAGGAGCGGAAGCGGCGTGAATTTGACCCCACGGTGGAAGTGGTGCGCGAATGCGTGACGGAAGCGAAGAAAACGGGCTCGGTCGGTGCCTATGCGCACGAGCGGATGGAAGAGCTACTCGAGTTCATCGTGACGATGAGCGGCCTGTTCGACGAACTGCGAACCCTTTCGCCGGCCACAATCAAAGGAATGGCCAAGCTACGGGGCGGGATTCGCAAGCTTTTACACGATTAGGTCTTGGAGGAAAAGGCGGGCAACCGCCTTTTTTGATGCGCCATGATTTCTCTAAGTTCAGAAATGACTGACACGAAGGGCAGTCGGGCTGCAAATGGCTGGGTTTTCTTCGACCGCGAATGCGGGATTTGCACGCGGCTGGCCCAGCGGTTTCGCGGTGTGCTTGCGAAGCGCGGGTTTGGACTGGCGGCATTGCAAGACCCGCGAGCGGCTTCCCTGCTGGCGATTCGGCCTGAAGAGATGCTGCGGGAGATGCGCGTGGTGACGACGGAGGGCGTGCTGTACGGCGGCGCAAACGCCATTGTGTTTCTCGCCGGACGGATCTGGTGGGCGTGGCCGCTTTACTTTGCAGGGCGCTTGCCCGTGTGCGGGCGGTTGCTGGATGCGGGTTATCGATGGTTTGCGGCGCATCGACGCTGCTCGAGCCAGGGGTGCAAGTCAGCGGCGGAGAATCGTCAGCAGGATTTCACGGCAGAAATGAGAGGAGATACGAAATGACCACGGCAACCACCTTTCTCCTGGGTTTGGCGATATCGATGGGAATTGTACTCGCCGTAATTTGGTATTTGCGAAAGCCGCTGGGGGTCATTCTCACTGAGCTCTGCGGGAAAACCGAGCGCGCGCGGTTTTGGTCGGCATTTTCACACGTGACGCTATTTCTGATTCCATTCATCGCCGTGCTGAATCGAGGCCCTGAACAACCCTTCAGGCAGTCCGGCGTATTCGCGATCTGCGAACAGATTAAAGCGGGAATCACGGGATTGGTAGGTTCGGTCCTGGCTCTTGGCATCGTACTGAGCATGTACATCGCGCGGTATATCGTTTCGCCCGCAGCCGATTCTCAGGTGGAGACTGCGCGGCGCGGCTGATACGTGATTGGATGATGAGGAAAAGGAGGAAGCGATGCGAACGTTCGTCTGGTACCTGTGGTTGGCCGGTGCGGTGCAGCTCCTGATTCTTCTCGCGAATATTCCCCTTCCGAAAATTCTGGGGTGCCGCGAAAATCTCGCGCGCGTCTCGCCAATGATTCGTGCAGTTTTCATCGTGCACTGGGCTTATATCGCGCTCGTGCTGGGAATCTTTATCGCGTTGTGCTTTGGCTTCGCCCCGGATTTGGCAGGCGGGAGCCGGCTGGGACGTTTTCTCTCGGCTTGCATGGCGATTTTCTGGCTCGTGCGCGTGCCCGTGCAACTATTCTTTTACGATTCTGAAACACGCAAACGAAATCGGCTGGCTGACGCTGGTTTTCTTGCGTGCTTTTCATACCTGGGCTTGGTGTTCGCGGCGGCCGCGTTGGGAGCATTCCGGTGAAGCGGAGCGCGCTTCTGGGAGGAATGGTTTGGGCCGGACTTGTGGTTCGGTCGGCCCTGGGTCCGGACTTGCATTGGGGAGCGCAACAGTTCGGCACGATTGAACTGTTGTTCTTGCTGGGGCCGCTTGTGGTGGTGCCGTTGGGGCTGGAGCTCTTCGTGCGCCTCGACGATCACGCCGACGCGAGCGGGCTAGTTCGAGCTGCGCACTGGATGCAATTCTCTGCTGCGCTCTTAGTGGCCGCTTCGTTCTTCTTCGAGCGCGGCTTTACGGCAGCGGCGCTGGTGCTGCCCTGGTTCTTCGTTGGGGGCTTGCTCGCTTGTCATGGGCTGAAAATTCTCTTTTCGCCTGCCCCGAAAAGCTTGAGGGCAGCGTGCGTGATCGCGAGCTTCCTCTATTTGCCGATTGGCTGCGCCTGGTTAATCGCTTCGCGCTTCGGGCTCAACCCGATGAGCTTTCAGGAACCGATTGTTTTATTGACGGCGGTGCATTTCCATTTCGCTGGTTTCGCCGCACCGCTCATGACGCGCGCTGCGGCCGGCGCGCTCGAGGGCAGTTCGTCGGTCGTGCGCAGAATGTTTAATGTGGTGGCGACGGGAGTGCTGATTGGTCCCGGCATGCTTGCGGCAGGATTCGTTGTGGGACCGCGCTTAAAGCTCGCGGCGGCGTTGCTGCTCGTGCTGAGTGAAGCAGGGCTCGCCGTTTTGTTCTTGGTCGCGTGTCGACGTTTGCAGCCGCGTTGGGCGCGCGCGCTGGTCGGGATTTCGGCTGCTTCTGTGCTTGGAGCGATGGGACTAGCCGGAATCTGGGCCATCGGCGAATTCCCGCTGCAACCGTTCGTACATCTTGCGGAGATGGCGAAGTTTCATGGCACGGCGAACGCGTTGGGCTTCACGATCTGTGGGCTCTTGGGATGGACTTTCTCTCTATCCGAAGCGATGCGGCGAAATGATCACATCTGACGACGGTTGATACGTGATATCGGATGGGATTCGGAAGATATCCGCGGCAGAGAATCCTGCAGGTTGCGTCATTGCACTTCAAGCGGGTCGCCTGTTTTGTGTTCTCGGATTTGGTATCGAAGGTATTCGTGAATGGCTTTCAGTGCTTTTGGATCTTCTGTGGCGATTAGCACCTTTCCTCCGTTTGCGACTGATTCGAAGCGGAAGCTGATTTTGTCCTTGCGGTCCTTCATCACGGGAACGCCTGGCGGAGTTTCGGCGTGCACTTCGTGTGGGTCTGTAAAATCGCCTCCTGCGAATGCTTTGGAGATGTGTTGTAAGTGCATTCGGATATGGTCGCGACTGGCCGTATCGGATGAATCATTCGCTTGAACCTGGATGACTCCTCCGGTCTTTGTCAGCGCGAAGTGATGGGTGGTTTTATCCTGGTCGAAACCCATCACGTGGTTGCCGCGGGTGTTCATTGTCGTGTTGTCGTGCTGCTGTGCAGCTACTGCTGCGCACGGCAACAGAAACAGACAGGTGGTTACGATTCCTATTTCACGCGCCATGCGGTTCATGTGATGGCTCTGATAGCTTCAGACGAATAGGATTGCTGAGGGTGAGCCTGCCACACCAAAGCTGAAATTCAAAAGAGCCGGCAGGATGCCGGCGCTACGAGGGAACGCGGCCATCGTCTTCTTGATTTCGCGACGCATTGCACGTAGCAACTTGAGGTGCGGGCGCCATTTGTCATGAGCCGCCTTCCGGCGGACCTGTGCTACTGAAAGGCTGCCGCCCTGAAGGGCGGCGCTACGAGAACAAAGCTCACTCTTGTTCGCTGAAGACTTTGGCGTAGGTTTTGCCGTAGGGGTAGAAGCGGTCTTTTTCGCCTCGGGCCCAGGCGGCTTTTGGGTCGGGGGTGGTGATGTCCCAGTCGGGGCGGCACTTTTTCAGGACGGCGCGCATGTCCTGGCGCAGCTCTTCGTTGGTGGGACGGCCGAAGAACCAGTAGCCATAATAGATCTTGTAGATGACGAGGCCGGGTTCGAGGACGACGACATGCGGGATCATCGGATTGTGCTGGGGATCGGTGTACTCGGCGATGTCGAGGTCTTTTTGCACGACGCGGCCCGCGTCGGAGAGGAACGGCCAGTGCGCGTCGATGCCGGTGCGATACTCGTTGGTTTCGAGGAGGTTGTCCGTGCTGATGGTGACGAGGCGGCAGTAGCCGACTTCCATCTCGCGATGGAGTTGGACCAGATTTTCGGCCTGGCGGCGGTCCTTCGGACAAAAGCCTCCGCGGCTGAGGACCAGAATCATCGGGTCGGGGCCCTGTAGCTCTGAGAGCTTGCGATGTTTGCCGGTGTGATCGGCTAGCTCGTAATCGGGAAAGATGGCGCCGGGGATGATGTCGGATCGCATGGGTCGGATTCTCCTTGAGAGGCGCCCGCGAATTAGCGGGCGCCCGGTTCAGTTATACAAGGGAATGCAGCCATCGTCTTCTCGATTTCGCGACGCATCGCACGTAGCGATTTGCGGCGCAGTCGCCATTTTTCATGAGCCGCCTTCCGGCGGACGACCTGTGCTACTGAAAGGCTGCCACCCTGAAGGGCGGCGCTACAAAGCAACCGCAAAGACTTTCAGGCAATGGGGAGTATAGCTTCTGCGAGATCGGCGGCGAAGGAGGCTAGTTCGGCTTGGCGGGCGGCGGTGGCTTCGAGCTTTTGTTTTTTCCAGATGTAGTAGTCGTGGCCGTCGAGCGTGATTCTGGCGCTGAGGTTTCCATCGACGAGGTATGCGGGCTCGGCGAAGACTCGAAACGTGTCCGGGGCGACCGGAGAAAGTAACGCGGCACAGTTCCCTCTTCGAATACCGATGTGATTTGGGTAGACGGGAAAAGATGCGAATTCGAAGCCGAGAGACAGGATGCGCTGAAGGAGCGCGGCTTGCTTGGGGGTGAGGTCCATTGCGCCGCTACCCGAGGAGAGAATCGAGAGATTCGTTTGGAGCGCAATCAATTGGCGCTGTGTTGGCCTGGAAGAGCATTGCGCCGGTGGCGCCGCGTAGCGTGATGGAGCTATTCGCGACTTCAAGCCAGGCGCCCTCGCGAAGGCCGAGAACGGGCGTCGCATTTTCGTCGTGAAATTCGCGGATGCGCTCCTCACGGGTTTCGTGCACCAATGGCGAGCCGGGCTCAGCGTCGATGAAGTGCGGATTGATTTGAAATGGAACGAGGCCGAGCGCGTCGAGGCTCGGCGGAAAAACGATCGGCATGTCGTTCGTTGTTTTAATGGTGGGGCATGCCAGATTTGTTCCGGCGCTCACGCCGAGATACGGCGCGCCAGCGCGGACGCGATTGCGGAGAGCGTGAAGGACGCCGAGATTGTAGAGCGCGTCGAGAAGGCGGAACGTGTTGCCGCCCCCGACGAAGAATGCCTCCGCGTTTTCAATTGCGGCGCGCTGGTCTGGCGCCGTGTGAAGCGATTCGACGAGGAGCCCCGAGCCATCGAAGTGACCGGCGATTTTCTCAGCGTAGGCGTCGCGATCCTTCAGCGCGTAGGGGATGAAGAGGATGCGGGTGATGGTGCGATAGAAACTCAGGACGTCGGCGGCGCAGTAGTCGAGGTAGTTGGCCCCGCCCGGGACGAATGAGCTGCTGATCAGGAGGAGTTGAGTTACGGATTTCATGCGCGCGTGTTGGACGTTCAGTATAGGAGACGTCGGCTACGAAACCAACGATTTGAGACGGAGAACGCGGAGGCCGAGCGAGGGACACCAATATCGGAGCAAAGACTTAACACAGAGCACGGGGGCCGAGTGGGAAACACCAACAGAACGGCAAAAAATTAACACAGAGGGCAGGACACGGAGTTCGCAGAGGAAATGGCGTGGAGCCCATTTCGCCCGCCTTAAGGCGGCCGCTACAACGTCTCCGCTGTGTGTGCGGCTAAGCCACCGCCTTTGGTTACGCTACTGCGGTGGAAGAGCGCGTTGAGCCGGATTCGAGGCGGCGGAGAACGGCGCGAACTGCGGCGGCGAGCTCGTCATGGCTTACGTGGCTCTTGCGAAATTGCAGGCGCATGGTGAACGAGCCATCCTCGGCTTCGTAGTTGTAGATGAAAGGTTGCGGACGCGGAGCAGCGCCGGTTTCGTCCTTGCGGGATTTGCGGGCTTCGTCACGGGTGAGGCCACCCTGCGAGATGCGATGAACCATTTCGGTCATCTTTTTCTCATTGGGCTGGCGCGAGACCTGGAGAAGGAGCGATTTCGAAACGATGCCATTCTCGACGCACTCGCGGCGAACGGATTCGGGAATCACGCGCAACGACATGGTTTCGGTGACGGACGAGCGAGCGCGGCCGATTTTCTTGGCGATGTCGTCGTGAGTGTAATCGAATTGATCGGCAAGGCGCTGCAGGCCGTCGGCTTCTTCGAAGGGCGTCAGGTCTTTGCGCTGGAGATTCTCGATTAGCGCGAGCTCAAGCGTTTCGGCATCATCGGCGATTTTTTCGATGCACGGAAGCTCGTGGAGACCCGCGGCTTTCGAGGCATGATAGCGGCGCTCGCCGGAAATAATGTAGTAAGTATCTTCGCGCGGGACGTAGCGGACAAGCAGCGGCTCAAGCACACCCTTTTGGCGGATCGAATCAGAAAGTTCGCGAATATCGCCGATGAATTTCCTAGGCTGATCGGGATTCGGACGAATCTTATCGATCGGGATCATGCGGCCGATGGACGCGCCGCTGAAACTCGTCAGAGTTTCAACATAGTGGGCGTCATGCCGCATCTTGAGAGTGACGGGTAACCCGATCCTCTTGGACACGTTGTAATACCTCCTGGGCCAGTTTCTTGTATTCATCGGCGCCGGAAGATTTCGGCGCGTATGTGAAAACAGTTTCTTTGTAGGCTGGGCTTTCTTCCAGGCGCACGTTCTTGCTGATGCGCGTTTTGAAAAGCGCATTACCGAACGTGGCGCGAATCTGCTCGTGAGTGTCGCGCGAAATATTGGTGCGCTTGTCGAAGAGCGTGATGACCACGCCAAGAACCTTCAAATCTGGATTGGGGCGGGCGCGGATGCGGGCATAGGTCTCGAGCAAGTCGTCAGTGCCTTCGATCGCGAAGTAAGCGGCTTGAATCGGCACGAGGAGATGGGTGGACGCGACGAGCGCATTGACCGTGAGAATGCCGAGCGCGGGCGGCGTATCCATCACGATGAATTCGAAGTCTTTCAGAATGGACGCGAGGGCGTCTTTCAGCTTGAACGGCGCGTCGAATGCGCCGGCGAGCTGCTGTTCGAGGCGGGCGAGGGCGAGGCGCGCGGGAGCGACGAATAGGAATGGGTCTTTCGTGGGGCGAATGATTTTCGACATCTCCGCGGAATGCTCGGCGAAAATGTCGTACATCGTAGTCTGAATGTCAGCCGGGTCGAAAAATGCGATAGTGGCGTTGGATTGCGGATCGAGATCGACAAGAAGGGTCTTTTTCTTTTTCAGAGCGATAGCGGCAGCTAGATTGATGGAGGTTGTTGTCTTACCGACGCCGCCTTTTTGGTTTGCGACTGAAAGGACGCAGGTCAAGCCGTGCCCCTCGCTCCACTTGTAGCAACCCGGGGGCCATATATGGCACGTCACCCTGGCTACACCACAAGTTGGCTAACTCTACCGATTCTAGCGGGCTCACTGCAAGCGAAAAATGCGAATTCGGCTGACTATCATCGCACATGTCCGGAGAAAACGGAGGGTCGGCGGCATTGCGGAGGTACTGGTAAAATCCCGGTGACAACCATAGCGCACAAACCGCGCCCGGCCTGACGTCCACGAAATCCGGTTACATCTTGTAGCGGCCGAGGTCCTCGTCGTTCAGGTTTTCAAGCCACTTGCGGAGCTCTTCGTTGGAGCTTTTTTCCGAGATGGCGCTGGCGGTGCGGGAATTTTTCAGGACTTCATCCTCGACGAAAATCGGGCAATCGAGGCGCAGCGCAAGAGCGAGGGCATCGCTCGGGCGCGAGTCCATCGACATGAGTTGCCCATCGCGTTCCATCCAGATGAGCGCGTAGAAGGTGTCGTCCTTCAGATCGGAGACCACGACTTTCTGCACGTGGACGTTGAGGCCCGTCAGAACGTTCTTGAGGAGGTCGTGCGTCATCGGGCGGGGCGTTTGCACTTTCTCGATTTCAAGCGCGATGGCGTTTGCCTCGTAGACGCCCACCCAGATCGGAAGCACGCCGCTGCCGGCGGTTTCTTTCAAGACGACCACAGGCATGTTTGTCACAGGGTCCATCATCAAGCCGCGGATTTTGCATTCGAGTTCCATGCCTGGCCTCCCGGTACCGGGTTTCTATCTCAGTGCACTTCCTCGCCGACTAAACTATTCGGTCCACCGCGCGTGATGCGAACCTGAACGTATTGTCCCAGAAGATTCTCGCGCGATGTAGAAAAATTTACGATGCGGTTGCTGGTGGTTCGACCGGCCCATTGGCCGCGGGCGCTGTGATGGGTGTCCACGAGGACCTCGAACTCGGCGGCGACGAGTTTTTCGTTGCGCGCGATTTGAATCTGGCGCTGGCGTTCCTGCAGGATGGCGAGGCGCCGGCTCTTTTCTTCCTCGGGAATCGCATCGGGCATTGCAAGCGAAGGCGTGTTGGGGCGCGGCGAATACTTGAACGCGAAGACTCCGTCGCATTGTATAGCGCCAAGCAGGCTGAGTGTCTCTTCGAAGTCTTCGTCCGTCTCGCCCGGGAACCCGACGATTACGTCGGTGGTCAGGCTGAATGGGCGGCGAGCTCCGTGTATCCACTCGATTTTTTCGAGGTACTGTTCGCGCGTGTAGGTTCGTCGCATTTCGCGCAAAATACGCGTCGAGCCGGACTGCACGGGCAGGTGGATGTGATCGCAGAGCACAGGCGTTGCGTCGATTGCTTCGACGATTTCGCGCGTGAAATCGTTGGGGTGCGAGGTGGTGAAGCGCACGCGGCGGATTCCGTCGATGGCGGCCACGGCTCGTAGCAGATCGACGAAATTCAATTTGCGCGGCGAAGGATCGCGGTAGGAATTCACCGTTTGGCCCAGAAGCTGGATTTCCGTGTAGCCCGCGTCGGTAAGACGCCGAACTTCCGCGAGGATCGAATCGCTTGCTCGGCTACGCTCTGGGCCGCGCGTGTGCGGCACGACGCAATAGGCACAGGAATAGTCGCAGCCTTCGATGATGGTGAGATAGGCGCGGAAGGGATTATCGCGCCGCGTGATTTCGGTTTCGAATGTTTCGTCCGTGTCGAGGTCTAGACCCGTGACGCGGCGGCCACCCGATTCTACTTGCTCGATGAGGCTGGGCAGATTGCGATAGCTCGCTGAGCCACAGACGAGGCTGACCCAGGGTGCGCGCTCGAAAATCTCCTCGCCTTCCTGCTGTGCGACGCATCCGAGAACACCGATGACTTTCTGGTTCGCTTTTGCCGCGAATTTGAAATCATTGAGGCGCTGAAAAACTTTCTGCGCGGCTTTTTCGCGAATGCTACATGTGTTGTACAGCAAAAAATCGGCATCCGAGGCAGTCTCAACCGGACGGTAGCCCCGCTCAAGGAGGACGCCGGCCACTTTTTCGGAGTCGTGGACATTCATCTGGCAGCCGAATGTCTCGATGAAAAACGATTTGGCGTAGGGATCAACCCTGGCGGGCACTTGAGGCGAACATACAGGAGCGACCGGCACTCCGTTCACTTCGGTCAACGAATTTATTCCGATATCAAACGGCTTCGACATGGCCGAACTTGGATTTTAGCATAGCTCGCTTCTGCGCCTGAGAAATGCGGCCAACTTCGGATCGGCGCGGGTCGGAGAAGAGTACAGTACCGGAACCCGCTTGTGTCGTGACAGGCAGTACATAAACTCCTTGCATGTGGCTGATTTGTTTGACCCTCCTGGATGCGTGTGCTACGGTTGTTTGGTAGTTGGAGGAAATACTTTTTCTGGGGGAATACGATTTCCTGCCTGGCGTCGCTCCTTTTTGCCAGCCGCCTCGATACGCTGATTGAGCAGACGGGATGGGTGGCTCGCATCGTTCTCGGTATCCTGCTGATACTTTCCGTCTACTCCTGGGCAATTATTTTCAAAAAATCCGGTCAATTTTCGCGGATCGATTCCCAGACTTCACGCTTTCTGCAGATATTTCGCGCCGGAGGCGGCCTCCCCTCGCCTGGTACGCTTCGGGCCAGCGCCGGCGGAACTCCTTTGGCGAGCGTTTATCAGGCTGGCTATCGCGAGCTGGAAGCGCAAATGAATAGCGGCAATCCTCGTCCCGGGGCAAATCCCGGCGGTAATCCCGGCAAACTGAAGAATGCAAGCGCCGTCGGTGTGGAGATGCACATCGCGGCGGCGGAGGAAGTGCGGCGGCTGGAAAGAGGAATGTCGTGGCTGGCGACGACGGGTTCCGTATCGCCGTTCATCGGATTATTCGGTACGGTGTGGGGCGTGATGGACGCATTTGCAGGGCTCGGCGATGCAGGAACCGCGAGCCTGCGCGCGGTGGCGCCCGGAATTGCCGAAGCGCTCATTACAACCGCAGCGGGCCTGTTTGCCGCAATTCCTGCCGTGATCGCCTACAACCACTATCTTTCCAGCATTCGCGGTGTAGCCACGCGGATGGATAATTTTGCGTCGGAGTTTGTCAGCAAGATTGAGACGATTTACAGTCCGAATTAGATTGACGAATTAGATCGAAAGACCTCGAGACAGGCCATGCCACAAGTACAACGCGGAACGGACACCACACTTGCTGACATCAACATGGTGCCGTTCATTGACGTCGTCCTGGTGCTGCTGATTATTTTCATGATCACGGCGCCGATCCTGCAGTCTGGGATCGAAGTGGACGTGCCGAAAACCAAAACCGTAAAAGAGCTTACCGAAGTGCGCCAGGTGGTGACGATCGATCGAGCGCAACGCGTCTATCTGAACGACAAACCTGTAAACATCCACGACCTTGGCCAGCAGGTGCTGGCGCAATCGCGAACGAAGGATCCCGCGCATCAGACGGTATACGTCCGATGCGACGAAACGGTGCCGTTTGGCAGCTGGGCCACTGTGGTGGACGCGCTGCGGCAGGCCGGGATCCAAAACGTCAGCGTGGTGACGCAACCGCTGAACCAAACACATTGAAATGTCAGCTTTCGCCGCAGACGTCGCGATCGATAGCTCAGCCGATAATCTGAAAGTACCGCTGTCGCTTTCGGTGTTGATGCATGTGACGCTTGCGGGCCTTCTGATCTACTCCGGAATGCATTCCCATAGCGGCGACCTATGGGGCGGGGCGGGCGGAGCGATTACCGTTGGGCTAGTCGGCAACGTGCCGGGAATCCCGATGCCGCGACCTGAGATGGAAACCCCCAACCGGGTGGTGGACGAATCGAAGGGACTTTATAAGGCCGAGCCGCCGCCGGAAATTAAGGAGCCGCCGCCGCCGGATACGATTACGCTGCCAAAATTTAAACTTGAAAAGCCGCAGCCGAAATACAATTCGCGCAAGTCAAAGGTGCTCGAAAATCCGACGCCGCCTCCCGAGAATGCAGTTCCCTACGGAGGTGGCGGCACACCGACGGTTCCCTACACGTCGTTCGCCATGGGAGCGGGGACGTCCACGCAGGGCGGCATGGCGGTGGGCGACGCCGGTGGCGGAAATTTCGGGAGTCGATTCTCGTGGTATGTGGAAGCGGTGCAGCGGCGCGTGAGTGGGAATTGGTTGCAGTCAACGATCGATCCGAGAATATCGTCGGCGCCCCGGGTGATCGCCACGTTCGACATTTTGCGCGATGGGACAATCACGAATATTCAGATCACGCACTCAAGCGGGAATCAATCGGTTGATATGTCGGAAGTACGCGCGATACGGGATTCGAGCCCGCTCGACCGATTGCCGCCGGGGTATAACGGATCGAAAGTTAGCGTCGAGTTCTGGTTCGATTTTCACCGGTAGTGGCGAGCTAGCAGCAGTCCCAATTTTCCAGGTAGCAGTGCGAGGAAAGCAAAATTAAGATGAAGGCCCACATGAACAGCAGAGAGATGATACAAAGATTTGGAATCGTAACGGCGCTTGCTGCGATCCTCATTCTGTTCGGCGCGAAACCGGCAGCAGCGCAAGACTGGTTCAAAACCGGCACGGGCTTGGGAGTTTCGAAAGTTCGTGTTGCCGCTCCCGATCTTGCCGTCCGCGGGACGACTCCCCCAGCGCTCGAGAAAACTTTTCATGACGTGCTCTGGAACGACTTGGAATATTCGGGCGTTCTCGAGCTGGTGAGTCCGAGCTTTTATCCGGCGAAAATTCCGAGCCAGCCGAGCGACCTGAACGCCACCGACTGGGCCAATGCTCCGGCGAACGCAAATATGCTCGCGTACGGAAATCTTTCGATCGAGGGCTCGAATCTCGCGGCGGCCGGATTCCTGTCCGACGTCCATAACCCGACCGCACCGATTGCGCTGCAGAAAATCTATCGCGGCGCGGCCACCGATGCCGATGCGCGGCGGCTCGCGCACCAATTCGCCGACGATATCATCGGGCGGCTGAGCGGCGGTCTCCCAGGAGTGTCGCAAACACAAATTGCCTACATAAGTTCGAAAGGCGGCAACAAGGAAGTTTGGGCGATGGATTACGACGGCGCAAATCAGCACCAGTTGACGCATCTGAAATCTACCGCGCTGACGCCCCGGTGGTCGCCGGATGCGACCCGCATTGCGTTCACCTGCTTCGTTCCCTACCGCGGCATCACGTCGCCACAGATTTGCATTTTTTCCACCTCGTCGGACCGAATGATTTCGTTTCCGCGGTTTCGCGGAACGAATAGCTCGCCGGCGTGGTCGCCCGACGGCGCACAGCTCGCGTTCATGTCCAGCCAGAACGGCGATCCGGAACTCTACGTCTCCGATGTGGACGGCGCCCATCTGCAGCGGCTGACGTTTGCGGCGGGCGTGAGCACGTCGCCGGTTTGGAATCCGAAAACAGGCAAACAGATCGTGTTCGTCAGCGACCGCGCCGGCGATCCGGTTCTCTACCTTGCCAACTCCGACGGCACGAATGTGCAGCGCCTTGACATGCCGGACATGGGATATGTCGTCGATCCTTCCTGGTCACCAAATGGACAATTGCTCGCATTTAGTTGGCGACGACCGAGTGGCAATTTCGATATCTATGTCATGGACATTGTGAGCCGCCAGCTCGTGGAACTCACGCGCGATGAAGGGCGCAACGAGCGACCCAGCTGGGCGCCCGATGGGCGGCATCTCGTGTTCGAATCGACGCGCACGGGTACGCGACAAATTTGGTCGATGCTGGCGGACGGCAGCCGGCCAAGACAGTTAACGTATGAAGGAAAAAGTGAATCGCCGAGCTGGTCGCCTCGTTGACCGATCGCAACGAATTTTTGAAGCCGGCTCTCATGCTGAAATTGACATAGGCCCATGGACGATCTCTTAAGGAGGCTTTGCTATGCAGAGCGGTAATTTTCGGAAAGCTGCGGCGCTTTTGTCGTTGTCTTTGGTTGGAATTGTCGTGGTCGTTGGCGGCTGCAAGAAGAGGGTCGCTTCGACGGCGCCCACCCAAACGATCCCGGCGCCAACCGCGCAACCGACGGTGACGTTGAGCGCATCGCCCACAACGGTGAATCCGGGAGCGAGCGTAACGCTGACGTGGTCGTCCACAAACGCGACGGACTTGAGCATCGACCCGGGCGTCGGCAAAGTGGCGGTGGAAGGCTCGACCCCTGTCACGCCTACGGAATCGACGACGTACGCGATCACAGCGAACGGCCCGGGCGGCACGGCGACAGCAACGGCACGTGTGACTGTGACCGGTGGTGCTGTTGCAGCCCCGACCGGACAACCGGCGGGAATCAGCGAACTCTTCGAGCAGAATGTGCGCGATGCCTTTTTCGATTTCAACAAAGCTGATATTCGGCCGGACGCGCGCGGTGCACTCACCAAGGACGCGGAATTTCTGCGGTCCTACCCGACGGTACACGTGACGATCGAGGGTCACTGCGACGAGCGTGGCTCCACGGAATATAATCTAGGTCTCGGCCAGCGCCGCGCTCAGGCTTCGAAGAACTATCTTGTCTCGCTTGGCATTTCTGCTGACCGGATCGACACAGTAAGCTGGGGCAAAGAACGGCCTTTCTGCACGGAAAGTACAGAGGATTGCTGGCAGCAGAATCGCCGCGGGCACTTCGTCATGGCGAAGTAGCGATGTCACAGTAACGATATCGAATAAGCGATATCAAACGTCAACGCTGTTGTGCGGGATGCGGAGATGGAAGGGCAGCCGCTTCCCGCGATCCTCGAAGGAGAATCCTTATGCGCACACGATGGATTGTGCTTGGGTTTGGCGTGCTGTTTGTAGGGGCGTTATGCGGGTCGGCGCTGGCGCCCTCCCCCGCCGGGGCGGTGTCGAGGGAGATAATTCAGCTGCAACAGTCGGTGGACCAGCTGACGCAGGCGCAGCAAAGCTTGCGCAGCGCCGTGGATGCCAACAACGCCACGCTGCGGACGCTCGTCCAGCAGTCGATCGATGCCGTGAGCCAGCTGCATGGGCAGATGTCTCTCGTCGAAAAGACGGTGCAGGAAGTTCAGGCCAATACCGGCTCGCGGATCGATACGATGACGACGCAAACGCAGGGGCTTTCCGACAATGTGCAGGACATTCAGGCGCGCGTCGGAAAACTGTCGCAGCAGATGAACGACATTCAGGGCCTGCTGCAAAGCATCGACGGTAAGATTTCAGGTGGTGTGGCTCCTTCTTCTGCAGGGGCAGGGGCAGCGCCTGGAGCGGATGGCGTGATTGCCGACAATGGTGCAGGTGCAGGCAATTCCGGCGCCCCACCCCCGATTTCAGCTGACACACTCTACCAGAATGCACTTCGCGATTTCACCGGCGGAAAATACGATCTTGCGCGCCAGGAATTTTCGGACTACCTGACGAACTTCCCGACGAACGATCTCGCGTCGAACGCGCAGTTCTATCTGGGTGAAATCGATTATGCGCAGGGGAATTACAAAGTGGCGATTGGCGAGTACACAAAAGTAATAAGCCAGTATCCCCGCAGTTTCAAGGTAGCCGCTTCCCAGCTGAAGAAGGCGCAGGCAGAAGTGAAACTGGGAAACAAGCAGGCTGGCATTCGCGACCTGCACGAAGTGGTACGAAAGTATCCCGGCACAGACGAAGCGCGCCAGGCACAATCGCGGCTGCGTGAGCTGGGCGTCACGACAACTGCGAGGTAAACGAGTGAGACTTTCAGGCACGCGAACGCTGCGCGCCGGAAGCTCTGCATTAGCGCTCGCCGCGTTCGCAATCTTATCTGTAGACCCCAACTACTCCGCGCGTTCCAGTTCGCTTCCCGGTTTCAGTTCGCTTCCCGAAAATACCGGCACTCCTGCGGCTTTCAGTCATGACGCCAAGGGGCTGGAACTTCAGTATCAACCATTCATCGAAGCGTTTGCTGGCGGAGAATTGGCGCAGGCCCATCAGGCGTTTGCAATCTTCTCATTGCCCAATCCCCCCGATTGGTTTGCGAAATATTTCGCGAAGGCTCAGGTGGAACAGCTCGGCCGGGACAATGAATCGGAGCTGAGCACATATGAACGCGTATTACTGAGATGGATGGGAGCTGTTCCAGCGGGAACGAGATTTCGCGTTCGCTGCAAGCCGCCGCACGCCGATCCCACGACCCGAATGCCGCCTCGACCAGATGCAATTCTGCCGAGCGTCCCGATTCCACTCGAGCAATTCGTCACCGAGTTCGACCCGATTCCCAAGTTGAGCCACGGCCGGTTTTCGATGCTCGTTAACTACGTCTATGTGGACGGGGCCTTCCGCTATGTGGGGAAGGGCGCATATCCGTTCTGGTCGATGCCAGACGCATCAGATAAAAATTGAGTTGCTCAGTTGTGATCGCCTCGAACTAGTCGGCTTGTGCGTAGCGCCGGAAGAAGCTGTCGGATTTCCATTGTGGGCGTTCAGGCCGATTGGCGATCGCGATCGTCACTCCGCGCACAATTTCCTCAAATGCAGCGGCGGACTGCAAGTCGACCGGTTGGTTCGTGTCGTCAGACGGCGCGTGATAGCGCTGCGTGAGCCAGTCTTTATAGAGCTTTGCATCGGGCGAACCCGCTTCGTAACCCACCTTCATCGCGAGCGCCGGGATCCCGTGGCGGATGAAGCTGTACTGATCGCTGCGGATGAAGGCGTTGCGCAGAGGCTCGGGATCGCCCTGGACTTTCACTCCCTGCGCCTGCGCAACTTCGCGGACGACATCGCCGAGATCAGACTCCTGCAGTCCGTACACCGTGAGCAGTTTCAGCGGAATAAGCGGAAGAAACATGTCCGTATTGATATCGGCGACGATCGATTTCGCGGGAACCGTCGAATGCGCCGCGAAATATTTTGAACCCAGCAGGCCTTTTTCTTCGCCGCATACAAAGATGAACAGAATCGAGCGCTTGTGCGCCACGGGATCCTGCTTCAACGAACGCGCCACATCGAGCAGCAGCGCGGAACCGGAACCATTGTCCATCGCGCCGTTGTAGATGCGGTCGCCGTTGATCGGTTCGCCGATGCCGAGGTGATCGATGTGCGCGGAAAGGACTACGTACTCATTCTTCAGCGCTGGATCGCTCCCGGGCAATTTGCCGATTACGTTGGCGGACTCGACCGCGCTTTTCTCGACTTTCGCAACGGCTTTGATCGAAACCGCTAGCGGAAACCGTGGCAAGGGCTTGCGGTCCTTTCCGAGCGCGGCGATCTCTGCAAACGTGTGTCCGGAGCCCGCGAACAATTTCTCAGCGCTCGCCGGATTCACGGTAATCGAGAGCCTTTCACCCTCGGTTTCGATCAGAGTGGCGTCAGCCAGTTCCATGCTGGGATGCGCGCGATTGAGCGACATGCGCGACCACGGAATATCCATCGAAGCAGGGTTCGGCAGTCCGACCATGCCCACCACGCCTGCTTTTCTTAGCGCTTTCCAGCGCTCGCCGGCGGATTGATAGTGGGACGCGAGCGCCGCAGGCATATCGGCAGGCGAGCCACTGAACGTCACCGCGACCTTGCCTTTCAAATCTAGGCCAGCCAGATCGTCGTAGTTCTTTTCAGGAATCGTGAGGCCATAACCAACAAATACCAGCGGCGCTTCGATTTCGGGCGCGAGATCGACGCGCGTGTTGAAGAACGCATCGTCGCCCAGCGCAAGAGGCTCGCTTTTTCCGTCGCGAATGAGGGCGATACTCGAATCCCTCTCGACAATTTGCCGGACCTCAAATTTCACGGGCTGGTAAAAGCCGTCGGAGCCAGCCGGTTCGACGTCTTCCCCTTTGAGCTGCTCCACGACGTATACTTCGGCGCGCTTCAATCCGGCGCTGCCGGTTTCGCGGCCTTCCATATTGTCGTCGGCGAGAACCTTCACATAATTCCACCACGTCTTGCCGTCGAAATGATTCTGCGCGGCCCGTTGAGCGAAAGCGGCCAGAGTGACGCAGAATCCGAAGACAAGCAGCACAAGCGATTTCTTCATGACGAAATCATTCCTCCCATCCGCACTCGAACGCCCTGGCAGAAGATATCACGAAGGCCGGTGCAATCAGGAACGCGACCGAGCAGAGCCGCGGCGGCTTTGCCTGGTCGCCCGACGGCAAGACGCTCGGCATCCTCCGAGGCCACCTCGATTCGGACATCGTCGTCCTCCGCGATAGCGGGTCCGCCCGATAGTGCGAAGGCGCTGCGAAATCTCATTTTCAGCCTCCATAAGATCAAAAGCCTCAGGTCTTCCCGATCCAGAGTCGATCGGGAGGGACCTGAGCTACTCTTGCTCACGTCAAAACCTCCAAAAGCCTCACCTCTGAAGAGGTGAGCTACATTAAATCGGGCCTAAATTCGCGATTCAAAATCGCCTTTTATTTGCGATTAGAATTGGCTCCGAGTGTTTGTTTTCAGCAGGTTGCGGCGAATTCTAATTCCAGATTTGCGATTAGAAATTCGGCGGCTTGCGGCGGCTGTTTTGCGGTCGGTCTGGTAGATGATTCTCTTCGGAAGCTCGACCCAGGTGCCGTCGTCCTTCAGGCAGGAGTAGGCGCGCATGGCGCGAAGGATGGTGTTTCCGGTGACACGCACGGTTTCGGCCTGCTCGACGAGGATGTCGAGGACGGTGCGGATGTTCTCGTTGCGGCAGGCCCTGAGCCCGAGGGCGTTCGCGTGGCGGTAGATGACCGAATAGTGAGGCAGCTTGTAGTCGCTAACGATTTCGTTCGGGCCGTGCCAATTCAGGAAATCGTCCTCGATTTCGGCGCGTTGCGGGTGATGGCAGATATGGCACTTTCGGGCGTGGCGCTGGAGGCTGGCTCTTGGTGGGCGCAGCTTGCGGCGACCGGTGATTCTGTCGATCTTCATGTGCGTTCCTTCTTTCTCTGTCGGCTTCCTTGGGGGCTCATCACGTATGCCCCGACTCATGCTAATACACCTTGCGTAACGGTGTCAATTGCGGAAACTACGCCGACAGAGATTGGCGGGTGATGGTAACGTGAGTCAGAAGTCTCATGAGTCGGTACCAACAAGGCCTTCAGCAGGCTTCGGCCTCATTGCGCGCGACGGAGTGGGCTTTACCTGACGAGCATACGCGATTATTTGATTGCAAAGTCCATCTAGGACGGCGCTAGGCTTACCGTCCTGTTTTGCCTCGGCTAGAATCGCGCCTATAAAAAGCATGTTCTTATCAAGTCTAGGCACGCCAACAACGCCGCGTTTTAGACGGGCGTTTTTTTCGTATTGATCCCAGTTCTCTTGCCCGAAATCCCCTTGAATTGCCGAGCGGAAATCGGTCGGCCAAGCCAAGAGATTTTGAGTTTGAAATACAGTCGGGGGAAAAGGATTAGGGTTGGCTACTGAACAAAGGCGTAGCAGTGCGAGGTTGTCGCGTTCATGTTGCTCCTTCTGGCCCGGCTTACTGATGTCGTAATTGCCGTCGGAATCGAATACTACGAAGGTGGGGATGTCTAGCAGTTTTGCGATAGCTAGCGGCTGAATCATGCTCGACTTGCCAGAAGTCGAAACTATGTGACACCCCAAACGACGGAACTCGTCCATCCGATTCGTTAAAGTCATGTACGCAGAAATGTAACCGACATCCTCGAGACCTTCGACCAAGATCAGAACGGAACAGAAGAACATTTCGTTCAGGGCCGCCTGTAAGCCTTGTTCGACCATAAGCTCAATTCCCGTCGGTTGCGTAGGAGCTTTCCCAAGGGCTTCGGCGAGCTTGGCCGAGAGATCGGCAAATGTGGTAGCCCGGATCGTCGGTTCGTCTTCGCCAAGTTCGTGACGAAAGAGTCGAACATCTTCGAATCCGCGACCGGAAATGAAATACGGACTATGGGTTGAGATCATAACTTGGGTATTGGTGACGCTCAGCTTTTGCAATACCCCTGCCAGGTGTCGAGCCTGTGGCGGGTGTTGGTATAGCTCTGGTTCCTCGCAAGCGAGTAGCAGTTTGGGGATTCCCGTATCCCGGCAGCCAGAAAGTTCTTGGAGTAGCGCGAGCAGGAACGACCGTTGCAATCCGTGTCCCGAGCGCGCAAGAGTTCCTCGGAAACGGGTGTCTCCAGCGAGAACTTCGGCCATGGGCTCATCGATTGAAATGTAAGTGCTTGGATCGTCGCGCCACGACAAAGCCAGTCTCGCGTTGGGATCGGCCCAGTCCTGCAATCGTGCGGTCAGCGTCTCAGAAAGTTCACCAAGAGCAGCCTGGTTAGCTGCTAGGAGCGCTGAGTACTTCCGTTCAATCTCGCTGCGAAGTTCTGCCAATGGCTGAGAAAAGGACATCTTGGACCTCACCGTTCTTTCCAGTAAAAGTCCGAGGGCGGTTTTTTTCCCCTCAAATTGCTCTGTAGACGCATCCTTCACCGCGGGCACGAGCACCCATTCAATATACGCACGAAGTCGGTTTGCGCCCTTGGTGAAGCCATAGAACTCATCTTCGCTGGGGCGCAACTCGCATTGTTCCGGATGGTTGGATTCGTATTCGGTTAAAGCTTCCTTCATTGCGGCCTTGGTTCCTGGCGCAGCAAGGTCGCTAAAGGAGCGGCGGATTGTCGCGTAGATTTCCTTGAGCGCAGTCACGGACGAACCCTTCGAATCGGCTTCAAAGAAGGGTGCGAAGGCTGGTATCACCATCCGCTGGCCATACTGCTTCACTTCGGCATGTTTGGCGTCTTGATCCCAGCGCGCGACGGCGGAGACAACTAGTTGTTCCTGCCGATAGTAGTGCTTAAAGTCACCCTGCGCTTCCGGCTCCAAATCGGTAAAGGTTGCCGTGATAGAAATGTCCACCGATGTGTCTCTCTTGTGGAAATCCTCTTGCTGGAGATAAATAAGGTCAGTCGGTGAACTGCTGGAATCTCGGAAGAGAATGCGAAGAGCGGTCAGTACCGTTGACTTTCCGGCACCGCCAGGGCCCACAAGACACGTGTAGTCATTGAAACTGATTTCGCGATCTTTGTAGCAACGGAAATTCTGAATCCGTAATCTACTCAGTCTCATAGCCGGTAGCGCCATGCTACCAATCGCTTGGGATATTGTAAAGTTGAGTAGCATAGTGATAATTATTCGATTCCCGAGTCTACGAAGATGGACGCATGCACTTTGGTGGGCGACCTTCATAACTTGGCTTTCGCCCGCGATACGCAGTTTTTCTGACCGGGGCATTCGAGTTCAGCTATACTCGCCGTTACTCATTTCTGAAGACAGGTGGCACACGCATGTCAGTCAACAAGGCAATTCTCGTGGGACGCCTCGGACGCGATCCGGAGACGCGATTCACATCCGGCGGGCAGGCTGTAGCGAATTTCACGCTGGCGACCGATGAGACGTTTAAAGACCGCTCCGGAGAGCGCCAGAAGCGCACGGAGTGGCACCGCATCGTGCTGTGGGGGAAGCTCGCGGAAATCACGCAACAGTATTTGAAAAAGGGGATGCTGGTCTACATCGAGGGACGCATCCAGACGCGCCAGTGGGAGGACAAGCGTGACGGGCAGAAGCGCACAACCACCGAAATCGTCGCCAATGTGATGCGCATGCTAACGAGCCGAGCCGAGGGCGCTGCGGCGGGTGCTAGCGCCGCGTCATCTACCGGGTCGGGTGCTCCCGGTGGACGCGCATTCGATCCCGACGCCGAGGGCGGCGCGCTGCCAGATGAGGTTGCCGGCCCCGGCCCCGAAATTTCCGACGAAGATATTCCGTTTTAGAGCTGGGTCGTTCTAGAGCTGGCCCTTCTGTAGCTTGATTGGAGACGATTCACCGCAGCGCGGCAGGTGAAAAGGTCCACGACGAGGTAGGGCGTCGTGGTGGCTACCACTCATGTCTCTTGCAGGTGCGGATGTTGGCGCAGACTTTTCTCGATTCGATTCGCTGAAGAATACCTCAGGGGTTAAAACCCCTGAAGCCGCTCGCTTTCGGCACGGCTAAAGCCGTGCCCTGACGTAAAGGCGTCCTCAAGCTTTCGGCACGGCTAAAGCCGTGCCCTGACGTAAAGGCGTCCTCAAGCTTTCGGCACCTCTAAAACCGTGCCCTGACGTAGCCGTCCTCAAGTTTGTTATGCGCCTCGGGAACTTCCGGGGCTAAAGCCCCTGCCTTTTTGGGCTTGTTTATGTCGCCCCTGAAGGGGCGACCCACAAGGCGTTTTGATCCAGAAGGACTTTATCGCGGTTGAAGCGGCCGGTTAGATCCGAATCAGAAACTGCCATCACGAGTTGAATAGAGAAAAAGGCCTACGACGAGAGAGGCGTCGTCGTGGCTACCCAAACTGAAGCAAGACCGGAGGGTGGACGGCGACGGGTAACGGTTAGCGCGCCGCGTCATCTTTTTTACGCTGCTCGTCGAGCTCGCGGAAGAAGTTCTCGAGTTTTACTTTTTGTTCCGGAGTCATAAGCGCGCGAAGCTTTTCCCGGCTCTGCTGCCGAATCTGCTCCCTCTGTGCGTCAACGGGAGCGTAAAGCGCTTTCCACTGGGCGCGCGTGTCGTCTACGATCACGGTCACTTGTTTCTGCTGTTCCGGTGTAAGGCCCACTTCATGCGTCAGCCGGGCGATAATTGCCTCGCGAGTTTTTGGCGCCGTCTGATGGCCCCAGACCCGTTCGCCCCATAGATGCGTTCCCAGTCCGCCGAGCAAGACGCCGAGCGCGAACACGATAATTACCAGGAAGGCCGCCTCGCGGCGCGTTTTAATGTTTTCCATGCTCATTTTCCGCCACCATCATTAGAACTTCGTCGCGACTACTCGGAACACGAGCTGGATCGGGAGAAAATATATCCGGGATACGAGCTGCTTCGAGCGTGGCTGTCTCCTGAGCTGGCTCCTGAACGTGAGAGGTCGTGTCATACGCAACCAGGAGAGCCAGCGCGACTGTCGCCGTCGCCGCGAAGCGCCATCCCATGGAAACCAGTGGCTGCCAGAACCCCCTCTCGACGCGCACGTCTTTATCGGTGCGGATTCGAGCCATTACGTCGCGCGCGAATCCGGGGCCGGGATCAGCGGACGCTTCCGCCAGACGCAGCAGGCGCGAACTCGGGGCAACGTGTTCGCGAGCCTCGCGGCAGCCTGAGCATGATTTCAAATGCTCGGATAGCCGGACTGCGTCGGAGCCGCCAATTTCACCCGAGACCGAATCCTCGAGCAGCGCTTCGTATTCCTTACAGGCCGGGCTTTCATACTTGCGATCCATAGTCTTATCTCTTCCTTTCAGCACTTGCTGAGTGGGCTCCTGGTTTCGTACCAGGACTCGTCCGACGGCGATAAACGTCCATTAAGCGGGAGCGCGCACGGAACAGCCGGACTTTCACCGTATTCACGTTGAGGTCGAGGACTTCCGCCAGCTCTTGCACCGAAAAGCCTTCCATCTCTTTGAGTATCAACAATTGCTGGTCCTGCTCCGGCAATTTCGCAAGCATCCAATCGAGTGTTTCCTTCACCTCGGCCTGCTCGCTCGCACCCCTTACAGGCCGGTCCGCCGAGACGATTCCGTCGAGACGCGACACCTGCTCTTCCGAAAGATCCGCCTCGTAAACGAGAGGCCGCACCTTCTTCTTGCGCAGGTAGTCCCAACACTCGTTTACCGTGATCTTGTATAGCCAAGTCGAGAAGGCCGACCGCAGGTCGAAGCGCTTGATCGAGATGAAGACCTTGAGGAAAACCTGCTGAGCGACATCCTCAACATCCTCCCGCCGCCGCAAAATCGAGCCCACCAGAGCAAAAACGCGCTGTTGATGGCGTCGAATCAACTCCTCAAACGCTGCCTCTGTTCCATTTTGGGCCAGTCGTACGAGTACTCTCTCCTCTTCGCCCTTACTTCGGCGACTCAGAGGAATCGCGACGGTGGAGGCGCTGGCTGCCACATTCTTTGGGACGTCAGGCATCGGGTTCAGGTTACATCGAAAAAATTTCGCTGACTACTGGTGGAAATAGGCCGGAAAACCAACTTTCGGCTTGCAACAATAAAATACTTCATGTAACAATACCCGGCATGATAATTGGTGATCGCATCCGCCTGCTACGCGAAACAAAAGAACTTTCCCAGGGTGACATCGAGAAGCGCACCGGACTTCTTCGTTGTTACATTTCGCGCGTCGAAAACGGCCACACGGTACCGGCCATCGAGACGCTCGAAAAACTGGCTCGAGCGATGGAAGTTCCGCTCTACCAGTTGTTCTACGACGGAGAAGAACCGCCCGAGCTCCCCAATCTTCCGAAGCGTAAATCCGCTGACGAGATTGCATGGGGCAGCAAGGGTAAAGATGCGCGCTTGCTGGGCCGCTTGCGCCAGTTGATGGGTCGTTGCGACGAAGGCGACCGTCGGCTGCTCGTGTACATGGCTCAGAAGATGGCGAACCGCTAAGTCTTCCGGGGATTGCTGCATAAGAGTGGGCTCCGGGGTTACTCCCACTCGATGGTGCTCGGTGGTTTCGAGCTGATATCGTAAACGACGCGGTTCACGCCCGCCACTTCGTTCACGATTCGCGCCGAAATTCGCTCCAGCACTTCGCGCGGTAGGCGCGCCCAGTCGGCAGTCATAGCGTCCTGCGATTCCACAACGCGCACGGCGATGGTGCCTCCGTACGTTCGCCCGTCCCCCATTACGCCTACGCTTTGAACTGGCAGAAGTACTGCAAACGCCTGCCACACTTTTTCGTAAAGTCCCGCCCGCCGAATTTCTTCCACCACGATTGCATCTGCGGGACGAAGCGTTTCGAGCTTCTCGCGCGTCACTTCGCCCAGTACTCTCACTGCCAATCCCGGGCCCGGGAACGGATGCTTCACCAGGATCTCTTCGGGTAGGCCCAATTCTCTGCCGATCTGGCGGACTTCATCCTTAAACAGATCCCGCAACGGCTCGATCAGGGCGAACGGCATATCGGCCGGCAGACCGCCGACATTGTGATGCGTCTTGATCGTCTGCGAAGGGCCTTTCACAGAAACAGATTCGATGACGTCGGGATAAAGAGTGCCTTGGACGAGAAATTTCACGGGCAGGTCGTTCGACGTTGTGGCCAGCTTGCGCGCCTCATCGGCAAAAATTGCGATAAACTCGGCGCCGATTCGTTTACGTTTTTGTTCCGGATCGGCGACGCCGTTTAACTGCGCCAAAAATCGCTCGCTCGCATCCACGCCGACCACATTCAGGCCGAGCCGATTGCGTAGCAGGTCAAGAGTTTCCGCGTATTCGTTTTGGCGAAGCACGCCGTTATTGACGAAAACATTGGTGAGCCGGTCGCCGATCGCGCGATGCACGAGAGCAGCCGCCACCGCTGAATCCACTCCGCCGCTCAGCGCGCAGATAGCGCGCGCGCCTTCCGTCTGTTTGCGAATTGCTTCGATGGTAGCGGCGATAAACCCGGCGCGGTTCCAGTTCTTTTTCGCGCCGCAAATCTGAAACACGAAATTGTGCAGAATGTCGCGCCCGCGATCGGTATGATTCACCTCCGGATGAAATTCAACGCCGTAGTAGCGCCGCGCCGAATCTTCGATGGCCGCCACGGCATTGTCCGTGCGGCCGGTTACATGAAATCCTGCCGGCAGCCCGACCACGTGGTCGCCATGGCTGTTCCAGATTTTCAAGCTGGCGGGTAATCCGGTGAAGAGCGTCGAATCGCGCTTTTCGATATCAAGTTGCGCCGGACCATATTCGCGCGCGTCCGCGCGAACCACTTTTCCGCCAAGAGTGTGCGCCAGCCACTGCATCCCATAACAGATTCCGAGAACGGGCACTCCGAGTTGCAAAACTTTCGCGTTGCAAACGGGCGCATCTGCGTCATACACGGAGCTTGGTCCGCCCGAAAGCACGATCCCTACGGGTTCAAGCGCGCGAATTTCTTCCAGCGCAGCTGTGCATGGCAATATTGCGGAGAACACTTGCTGCTCGCGGATGCGTCGCGCAATCAGCTGCGTATACTGCCCGCCAAAATCGAGCACGACAATTCCATGCCGGGTGCTTAACGTCCCGCGAGCATCTTCAAGATCCTGCACCCCACTTGTCGTTTTCAGTGCTGCACCCGCGTCTGGAGTCACCTGGTTCACCTCAGCATAGCTCCCATACAGACTGGCCCTGCGGTACCGCCGCTCCCAGGGATCATCGCAAGACGATATTTACGAGCTTCTTCGGCACGACGATGACTTTCACGATTTGCTTGCCCGCGATCAACGGCGCAATCCGAGCATCGGCCAGTGCTCGCTCGCGAGTTTCATCCTCCCTTAAATTCTCTTCAATAATCATCTTTCCGCGCAGCCGTCCATTAACCTGGATGATGATTTCGATCTGCTCTTCGCGCGTCAAGTCTTCGCGATAGTGAGGCCATTTCGCCTTCGATATTCCGTCCGTGTTGCCGAGCATTTCCCACAGCTCTTCGGCAATATGGGGCGTCATCGGCGCAAGCATCAGCGCCATTACGTCGAGAATCCGCTTCAAAATCACCGGATTCAGATCCACATCCAGAGGCTCGTGCGCGTGCAATTCGTTCACAAGCTCCATCAGCAGCGCAACCGACTTGTTGAAGTGCCAGCGATGCTCGAAATCGTTGGTCACGCTCTTGAGCGTTTGATGCGTCTTGCGAACCAGCGTCTTCTCTTTCGCCGTCGCGTTCGTCAGATCGGTCTTAGAAACGAGCTCAACCTCCACCGCCCGCAGCCTCGGCGCATGATGTTCCACTAGCCGGTAAAGCTTTTTCAGGAATCGCGCCGCCCCTTCAATTCCCTGCTCATCCCACTCGAGATCTTTCTCCGGAGGCGCGGCAAAAAGCGTGTACATCCGGCCCGTATCGCAGCCGTACTTGTCGGCCATCTCGATCGCGCCTACGACGTTGCCACGCGACTTCGACATCGCCACGCCGCCTTTCTGCACCATGCCCTGCGTAAACAGGCGCGCAATCGGCTCGTTGTGATTTACAAGTCCGAGGTCGCGCATCACCTTGCAGAAAAATCGCGAGTAGAGGAGGTGCAGAATCGCATGCGTGATACCGCCCACATACTGGTCGATCTGAAACCAATAGCGCACCTTCTCTTTATCAAATGGCGCCTTATCATTGTGCGGATCGGTATAGCGGTAGAAATACCACGATGAATCCATAAACGTATCCATCGTGTCCGTCTCACGCCGCGCTGGACCGCCGCACTTCGGGCACGTCGTATTCACAAATTCGGGCGACAGCGCCAAAGGTGACTGCCCCTCGCCTGTAAGCTTGATATCGAGTGGCAGCTTCACGGGCAGCTGATCGTCCGGCACCGGCACGATTCCATCCTTCTCGCAATACACGACCGGAATCGGTGTGCCCCAATACCGCTGCCGCGAAATCCCCCAATCTTTCAATCGATACGTCGTCTGCGCCTCGCCGAAGCCTTCGGCTTTCGCATCCGACGCCATTTTGTCGAGCGCCCGCTCAGTCGTAAGGTCCGTATAGGGTCCGGAATCCACGAGCCGCCCGTATTCCGTGAAAGCTTCATTCATGCGATCAACCCGCAACGGCGGCCCATTCTGTGGCTGTACTACAATTTTCACCGGCAGATTGTATTTCTCCGCGAACTCATAATCCCTCTCGTCGTGCGCCGGAACGCACATCAGCGCGCCGCTGCCATACTCTGCGAGAACGAAGTTCGCAATCCAAATCGGCACGCTCTCGCCCGAAAACGGATTTACCGCGAATCTTCCCGTGAAGAATCCTTCCTTCTCGGCGGTCGCAACATCCACGGCGCGGGTGCTCTTTTGCCGCATCGCTGCGATCTGCGCTTCCATCCCGCTTTGACCAGGAACGCCGTCTACGAGCCGTAGCGCATCCGGGTGTCCCGGCGACAGCACGAGCGCCGTCGCGCCATAGATTGTATCGATGCGAGTAGTAAACACTTCGATGGAAAGGCCATCCATCTGTGCCACGTTAAACCGAACTCGCGCGCCGCGCGATTTCCCGATCCAGTTGCGCTGCATCGTCAGGACGCGCTCTGGCCAACCGCCTTCGAGTTCTTTCATGTCGTCGAGCAGCTCATCGGAGTATTGCGTAATGCGGAGGAACCATTGCTCCAGCTCACGGATCTCCACCAGCGTCGTCTCGTGCCGCCAGCAATAGCCGTCAATCACCTGCTCGTTCGCCAGCACGGTAGCGCAGTCCGGACACCAGTTCACCTTGCTCTTCTTGCGAAACGCGATTCCCTTCTCCAGCATTCGCAGAAAGAACCATTGGTTCCAGCGGTAGTATTCCGGCTCGCAGGTGGAAATTTCGCGCCGCCAGTCATAGCTAAAACCAAAACGGCGTAGCACTCGCCGGAATTCCGCAATATTTGCGTTCGTCCATTCGCGCGGATGGATGCCGTGGCTGATCGCCGCATTTTCAGCAGGCAGACCGAACGCATCCCAGCCCATGGGGTGCAGCACGTTGTACCCGCACAGCCGCTTGTAGCGCGCCACCGCATCGCCAATCGTATAATTCCGCATGTGGCCCATGTGCAATGTGCCGGAGGGATATGGGAGCATTTCGAGCGTGTAATATTTCTTGCGCGTCGTGTCTCCATCCAGCGCGTCAAACACACCCTGCTCCTGCCAGATTTTCTGCCACTTCGATTCGATCTGCTGGGGATCGTATTCTGCCAAGTTCGCTTTCCTCGCGTTTTCGCCTTCAATTACGAGCCTACTTTCTTCTTGCACTTCGACGCCTCCGCTCCGCGACCTTCCCTTTACTTCCTGTACCGCCTTTACTTCCCCTCCGCCCGGCCTGAGTTCCTCTCTTTTTCCTAGGCTTCATCCCATTCCCTGTGGTCTTCACCATGCGCCCAACCAGCTTCCACAGCGTCGCGACATTTCGCCGGTCGTCGCCTGGCTTATCAATCGGCGTCTCCAAAATAAACGCGCGCCCTGCCAGCAGCGAATGACTCAAAATTCTGCCAAACGCTTCCATTCCGATTTTGCCTTTGCCGATGTGTTCGTGCCGGTCCACGCGCGAGCCGAGCACCGTCTTCGAATCGTTTACGTGCAACACAAACACGCGATCGAGTCCTACTGTAGTGTCAATTAGCCGCAGCACCGCTTCGAGCCCTTCCGCGCTGCGAATGTCGTGCCCAGCCGCAAACACATGCGCGGTGTCCACACAAACGCCCAGTTCCAAATCACGGCACCCCTCGAGGATTGCTTTCATCTCTTCAAACTGCCAGCAGAGCGAAGTCCCTTGTCCGGCTGTATTTTCGAGCAAAATTTTCAAATCGCCCAGCTTCAATCCGCGAAGCGCCTGTCTCAAGCTCTGCACAATCGCTGCAACCGCTGCGTTCCGGTCCCCATCGCGCCCGCTGCCCGGATGGATCACAAGATAATCAGCCCCCAGCGCCAACGCTCGCACCACTTCCTGGTGAAAGGCCTGCACCGATCGTGTTCGCAACACCGGATTAGGTGATGCCAAATTGATCAGATAGTTTGCGTGGATGACGAGCGGTCCAAGCGACAATTCCTTGCGCCGATCGCGAAAGCGCGCCGCATCTGCATCCGCGATTCGCGAGGCGCCCTTCCCCCACATGCGCGGACTTCCCGAAAAAATCTGCAGGGCGTTCGCGCCCAAGGCGTGAGCAATTTCGAGCGAGCCGGAAATATCTCCTGCGATGGAGGTGTGAATGCCGATGCGAATGCTGCCGTCTTTCCAGGCAGGAATTTCAGGTGCGGGAGGAGGTTCCGGGCGGTATTCGTCGGCAGCGTCGAAGGCTAGTGCAATTCGGTCCTGTTCTTCCGCCATTCCCTCAGATTCCGGGCTGCTCCAACTGCTTTAGCAGCAATGGTTTACAGCCTATCTCGCAATGACTGGCCCCTCTTCAGAGCAGGGCGCAACTCTAATAGGCGTTTTCAGAGCGCCTCAGCCGCCATTTTTGCGATTGCTTAATCGAGCATTTTAACCGATTCGCGCCACTCGCGCAAACGGTCAGAAACAAACCTTAAACCGCGCCCGCAAAGATTAGATGGGACTTTTCATGCCGAAGATGCGTTATCTCGGCTGCTTATTTAGGGTAGCAATTCCGGGCGGAACTGGATTCTCCGGCCGTTCTCCCTTCCACATCACAAACAGAATCCAACCAGCGCTTACCGTCGAAATACAGCTGAAAGATACTCAAGCCCTTGGTCACTACTTTGGTTTGGGCACATGCATCATCACGTTCACGACAATTCCGTTTGGATCGCGTACGAAAAACCGTCGAACGCCCCACGGCTCATCCGTCAGCGGATAGACGATTTCCAGGCCCTGTTCCCTGGCGCGCGCATACATTTCGTCCACATCGGTAACCTCAATCGACAGCGCTACGCCATTCGCCAGCGTTGCTACCTCACCCTGGCTCACGATACTCACCTGGGCGGTCTCGTTGCTCGTCGAGACGAAAGTAATGATGAATCCCAAATCCATGGCCTTTCGCATGCCAAGAAAATCCGCATAGAACGCACGGCTCTCGTCAAATTTTGTCGACACGATGTCCGGCACAACTCGTCTAATGCTCTTCGGTTCAGGTCCCTCTGCGAAACTATACTGTGCACAGCCGATTCGTCAATCGGCCCCCACTCGAACGCCGCACTTCGCACTCGTTTGTTGCTGATTTCCGGTCCTCGCTTCCTGTTTCCTTGTCTCCATTCCGCCTCCTGCGTCGAGTCCTAATCTGCGCTATGCTTTCTTTGCCATGAAACGCAGCGAAATCATTCCCACGCGCACTCTGCCCGATCTTCCAGAGAGGGCCGAACCACTTAGCGCCCTCTCGATCGATTCGCTTCTTGGCGGCTCGGTTCTCGAAGATTCGCGCGCCGAAGCAATCGACCTTTCCGGTCGTAAGCTGCAGGAACTCAAACTGCGAAGTTCCGTACTTGAGCACATCTCGTTCGCACAAGGCGAAATCCGGTCGTTACAGCTTCGCGATGTCCGTCTGGTCAAATGCGACCTCTCGAATACGGTACTGCTAGGTTTCGAAGCACGCCGTGTCGAATTCCTCGAATGCCGTCTAACCGGAATGAAGACCTTCGAATGCAAATGGCAAGACGTGCTGATGGAGCAATGCGATGCCCGCTACGCCCAGTTCAATTCCGGAGTTCTCCGCGCTTGCGAGTTCCAAGCGACGCAACTGCAAGACGCCGATTTCCGTGCCGCCGACCTGAAAGGCGCGATCTTTACGCGGGCAATGCTGAATCGCGCGGACTTCACCGGAGCTAAGCTCCGCAAGACCGATTTTCGCGGCGCCGATATTGATGGCATTGTCGTTCGCGCTGAGGACGTTGCTGGCGCAATTGTCTCCCCGGCGCAAGCGATCGAGCTCTCGCGCCTCCTCGGCCTCGTCATCAAGTGAAACCCGCCCTCTCGCGTTTGCGTTCCAAGCTGATAAGATCGCGCCAAGGTATTCGCGAATGGCGAATCGTCGAACCATCTTTTGGGTTGGCTTGGCGGGATATGCCACCAGCTTCTTCCTCGCGGCCGCCGTAGGCTCGCCGCCCGTCGGCAGCTTCCGTGGATACGACTGCGCCTATATTGCGCTGCTCAATCCGTGGACCGAAGCAAAGACGCTGCGCGATCTCACCGCATCGAATCTTGCGGCCTATTTCGCAATCGCTTTCAGTGGCTTGATCAACCCGCTGTTCCTGGTCTCGATTTTCAAACCCTCGAAGCTGTTGAGAGCTGCACTACTCTCAATGATGCCGTTCTGCTGGGCAGTCTTTTACCTTGAGTCCCTGTACCCGCGTGAAGGCTACTTCCTTTGGACGCTCAGCATGCTCCTCGTTTTATTCTCCAGGCGCCCGACCGGCGAGCCCGTCGCGGTGACAAGCTGAACGCGAGATTCAGGTCAAATGATCATCGCCGGGAAATTTCAGAGCGTTTCCGGGCGCCGACTCATCCCTGCGTTGCGGCGTCGCCGCCCGATGCAGTAGACTCATCGGCTCACCTGTAGCCGCTCGACCAGCTGTTGTAGCGGCCGCCGTTAGGCGGGCGAATTTCGGGAGATTTTGAATGCTCGTCGTGATGCAATCCCATGCCACCGAAGCGCAGATCCGCGCCGTTTGCGATCGGATCGAATCACTGGGATTCAAGGCTCATCCGATTCCTGGCGCGGTGCGCACTGCGATTGGAATCACTGGGAACACGGGCGCCGTGGACATCGGCTCGCTCGAGTCGATGCCAGGCGTCGGTGAATGCATTCCGGTCAGCAAACCCTACAAGCTCGTCAGCCGCGACATCAAGGAAGAAAATACGGTCGTCCGGATTCCCACGCCGTTGGGCGAGGTCACTTTCGGCGGTCCGGCAGTCGCAATGGTCGCAGGCCCGTGTGCAATCGAATCGCGTGAGCAAGCCTTCATCGTAGCCGAACGAGTGAAAGCGGCGGGAGCGCGGTTGTTCCGTGGCGGCGCATACAAGCCGCGTACTTCTCCGTATAGTTTTCAGGGACTGGGCGAGCCGGGTCTGAAAATTCTCGCCGAAGTACGCGACAAATTCGGCCTCGGCATCGTCACCGAAGCGATCGACAACGAATCGCTAGAGCTCGTCGAGAAATATGCGGACGTGATCCAAATCGGCGCCCGCAACATGCAGAATTTCTCGCTTCTTAAGGTTGCAGGCCGCTCGCGCAAGCCCGTGCTCCTCAAGCGCGGCATGTCCGCGACCCTCGACGAATTTCTCATGGCCGCCGAATACATCATGTCCGAAGGCAATTACAACGTGATTCTCTGCGAGCGCGGCGTTCGCACGTTCTCTGACCACACGCGGAATACGCTTGATTTGAGCGTGATTCCAGCCGTACAGCGCCGCAGCCATTTGCCGATTGTCGTGGACCCGAGCCATGGCACAGGACGCCGCAATAAAGTTCTTCCACTCTCGCGCGCTGCTGTTGCTGTCGGCGCCGATGGCCTTCTCGTCGAAGTTCATCACGATCCCGACCGCGCCCTTTCCGACGGCATGCAATCCATTCTGCCCGGCGAATTCGTTGCGCTCACCGAAGAGTGCCGGCAAATAGCTGCCGTGCTACACCGCACGTTGAACTAACAGAATTGCGCGATGAAGATCCGCCTCAACTGGCGCCTCGTTTTTCTCCTCGTGATTCTCGCCGGATTCGCCACTCGCGAAGTGGCGCTCGAGCTTCGCCCCTCATTTCTTCGGCCTGACTTGCATCTTTTCGCCTACGTCGGCAACACCGCCGACGGCACGCTCACGATCATCGATCTCGTCAAGCTCGCGCCATTCGTCACGATCCCCGTTGGGCCGGGGCCTAGCGGCGTCCGCGAACATCCAACGCGCAAGGAAATTTGGGGGCTCAGCTCGACGGACGGCTACGCGTGGGTTCTCGACGTCAAATCCAATCAAATCGTCGCGCGCATCCCGGTCGGCGCTGAGCCGTACGCGCTGGATTTTTCGCCAGACGGCAAGCGCGCCTTTGTCGCGGCGTCCGGCGCGAACATGGTAGTCGCAATCGATTGTGCTTCACGCGCCATCGTAGCTCGTGGGCGCGCTGGTCGGCGCCCTTGGATTGCGCGCGTAACGCCAGACGGCAAGGTCCTCGTCGAGTCAAATCGCGACGATTCCACAATTTCACTCCTCGACGCCAATTCGCTCGCCTCGCTCGGCGTCATTTCCGTCGCCAGTCAGCCCGAGCAGATCGCAATCTTGCCGGACAATTCGAAAGCTTTCGTCACTTCTGGCACTTCGAATGACATCTCCGTCGTCGACCTGCGCCAAAAGGTGCTCGTCGCCAACGTCGCCATCGGCGGCACTCCCAGCGATTTGATCCTTAAGCCGGACGGCGGCGAACTTTACATCACGGCCAGCGACACCAATGGTCTGCTTGTCCTCAACACGCAGACGAATGAAATCGGGGATTTTTTGATGTTGGGATCGTCCCCATCATCAGGGACGCTGAAGGCTGACACCGAAACTCTCTACGTTTCCGATTCCGCGGCGGGCCACGTGGTTCCTGTGGCCATGGCAACGCGCCAGGTGTTGCGCCCTATCACGGTGGGCTCGGGGCCGCACACCAGCCGGCTTACGCCCGGCGGGGACATTCTGCTGGTCGTTGACGCGGCTTCGAATGACCTCGCCGTAATCCGCCCGCAAACCGCCAATCTAATCACGTTGATCCCGGTCGGACCAAAACCGCGTGATCTGGCCATCAAAGTGTTTTGATTTTGGCGATTGCTTCTTGGTCGATCGCCGATATTACTTCTTCGGCTTCGCTGCCGGCGCACCCGGCGTGTTTAATGTCGCGGGCTTCTTCGCTTCTTGCGGCCCCAGCTCATACTGAATGTACTGCTCGAGCGTCGTCTCATCCCCGCTCATCACAGGCCTGCCATTCACAAAAACCGTCGGCGTGCTGCTAATCTGCACGGCCTTCCCTTCATCCACGTCGGCCTGGATGGCAGCTTTTGCCTCCGGTAACGCCAGGCATACCTTGAAGGCATCTTTGTCGAGCCCCGCGCGCACCGCGAAATCGATCACTTTCTGATACACGTTCTCGCTCGAAATCACATCCTGATTCTCGAAGATCAAATCGTGAACGGTCCAGAATCCCTCGGGACTTTGCGCGAGCGCGCATCGCCCGCCGATCGCCGCCGTCATCGCCCACGGATGAATCCCGGCCAGCGGAAAATCCTTGTACACGATGCGCACTTGCGGGTATTTCTGCTCCACCGCTTGCATAATGGTGTACAGCTGCCGGCAGTGCGGGCATTGGTAATCACTGAATTCCACAATGATCACGCGCGCATCGCTAGGCCCCTTCGACGGGTCACTCTCCAGCCTTAGCTTCGCTCGCGTCGCGGCAAATGGATCCGCCGCCATGTCGAACATCTCGCCACGAAATAGCGTTTTGCCGTCTTTGCTGACAAATACTTCGCCCGCTTCCGTTTGCCCCTTGTACGTCACCTGGAGCGGCACCCGGTAGAAATCGGGCGTCGCGGACTGCGACAGCGGTCCGAGCTTCACCTGAAAATCCGAGCCCCATGCGAAAAGTGTGCGAACGAACGCTTCGGATGATTTCAGTATAGCCGCTTCATTGGCCACGCCACCTGAAGCAGGCGCCGCGGTACTGGCTGCAGTGCCGCCGTTCGGCGATTCGCCAGCGCCAGTATGCGAAGACGCCTGCGCAAAACACGGCAAACTCGCCGTGATGCTCAGCGCCACACACGCCAACCATCGAAGATAAGGCGCGGTCGTTATGAAAGCTCGCATGAATTCTCCATTGATTCAAAACGCAGATCGACGCTCATAAATGTGCAAGATTGCAAATTCACTCCGGAAGCCCCAAAAGAACATTTCACAGTCAGCCATTCAGTCCACAAATTTCTGCGCCAGCGGAAATCGCCTTCCCACGCTGAACGCCTTCGATGTGACCTTCAATCCCGGCGGAGCCTGCTTGCGCTTGTATTCATTCTGGTCCACACGCCGCGCCACTGAACGCACCAGCTCGAGCGCAAATCCATAACGATCCGCAATTTCTTCCGGGCTGCGCAGATCCTCCACATACGCCTTCAAAATCCTGTCGAGCACATCATACGGCGGCAGCGTGTCCTGGTCAGTCTGATTCGGCCGCAATTCCGCCGACGGTGCCTTCGTGATGGTCGCGGGCGGGATGCGTTCCTCTTGACGATTCACGAATTTCGCCAATTCCCAGACCATCGACTTCGGCACGTCCGAAATCACCGCCAGTCCCCCGGCCATGTCGCCATACAACGTGCAATATCCCACCGCCATTTCCGACTTATTCCCTGTACTCAGCACCATCGATCCGGATTTATTCGACAGCGCCATCAGCAAATTCCCGCGAATCCGCGCCTGAATATTTTCCTCCGTCGAGTCCACCGGCAAACCCACGAATGCCGGCGCCAGCGCCTTCAGGTAACTCTCGAAGATGTTGTTGATCGGAATCGACCGATAATGGATTTGAAGATTCTTCGCTAGTTGCTCCGCGTCGCGAATGCTTCCGTCCGACGAGTACGGGCTCCGCATACTGACACCGAGCACGTTGTCCGGCCCCAGCGCATCCGTCGCGATGGTCGCAACCAGCGCAGAGTCCACGCCCCCGCTTAACCCCACCACCACCTTACTGAATCCGCATTTGCGCACGTAATCGCGCGTCCCGAGCACCAGCGCGTGATATGCCGCTGCTAATTCATCGAGCGGCTGAGGACGAATCTCACCCGCGCCCGTCTCCGTGTCGAATAAAATAAGATCTTCTTCGAACGATTTTGCCAGCGCCGCCACACGTCCATCCGGCATGAACGCCATACTGGAACCATCGAATATCAGGCTGTCGTTGCCGCCCACTTGATTCACGTGCACCACCGGCACACGCCGTTCGATCGCGATCGCGCGCAGCATGTCGTGCCGCAGCGACCGCTTGTCAATCGTGTACGGCGAAGCAGAAATATTCAGGATCAAGTTGCTTCCCTGCGCCACCAACTCGGCCACAGGATCGCGCTCGTAGAGCCGCTGCGCCCAGAAATTCTTGTCGTTCCAGCAATCTTCACAAATGGTAATGCCAAGCTTCTCGGCGCGAAGCGAAAACACATGCTGCGAATGCGCGGGCTGAAAATAGCGCGACTCGTCGAACACGTCGTACGTCGGCAACAGCATCTTGCGCTGCTCGAAAAGAATTTTCCCGTCAGCGATCAGCGCGGCGCAATTCGCCACGGGTTTTCCGGTATCGTCCTGCGCGCGGCCCACGTATCCGACCACCGACGGCATTGGAATCGCCTTCGCCAGCCGCGCCAGCTCAGTCGCGTTGCGCTCGGCGAATACCGGACGCTCAACCAAGTCCTGCGGTGGGTAGCCGCACAGGCACAACTCGGAAAACACGGCCAGGTCCGCCCCGCGTTTCTTCGCGTCGCAAGCCAACTCAATGATACGGGCGGAATTGCCTTCGAAATCCCCAACGGTAGGATTGAACTGGGCTAGCGCTATCTTCACAGCACCCTAGCATACGTTCGCCGCCCGTGATTTTCAACGAACCGGCCTGCCAATATGCCTCCCAAATGCCCTATACAGCAGCTAACGCTCCCTTACTGCCTCAAAAACGGATTCTGCTCGCGCTCCGCGCCAATCGTCGTCGTATCCCCGTGCCCAGGAAACACGATCGTCTCCTCCGGGAGCACGAACAGCTTTTCGCGAATCGATTTCAATATCAGTGGCATCGACCCACCCCACAAATCGGTCCGCCCAATACTCCGCTGAAACAAAGTGTCGCCCGCAAGCAAAAGTCCCGGCTCTGCGACGACGTGGCGCGCGTCGGATGCACGTCCCTGCGGCCGATCGTTGCCTTGAGCGCCCTCTGTCAAAGCAGTGCCCGCCGCTCCCGGCTCAATTATTAGACTAATGCTCCCAGGCGTGTGCCCCGGCGTATGCAGCACCCGCGCCGCAAACCCACCCCAGCGCACCGCATCACCTTCCTTCACAAAATCCTCGATGCGCGTCATCGCCGGCGTCGGCACGCCAAGCCACTTCGCCTGTATATCCAGATGTTTGTACAGCTCCATGTCCGCTTCATGAATCATCACCGGCGCGCCCGTCGCGCGATGCAACTCAGCAAGCCCGCCCACGTGGTCAATATGCGTATGCGTGCTCACAATCGCCCGCAGCTTTAACTGGTGCTTCCGCAAAATCTCGAGAATGCGCCCAACATCGTCGCCCGGATCCACAACAATCGCTTCCCGCGTCACCGGATCGCCCAGAATCGAGCAATTGCACTGCAGCATCCCCACAGGAATCACTTCATGAATCAATTTTTCGGCCATAAGTCACCAGTATAACAGCCCAGTTATCTACCTAAGTCTCTGCGAGTAGCGTCGCTTTTAGTGGCACAGGCACTGTTGCCTGTGCTCTGACGATCTCGCAAACCATGCGAGTCAATCTCTTCTTCGCCTGAACCTCGTCTTTAGGCTAGCCTAGCGCTTCCCTCCGTGCCTCCGAGCCTCTGTGGCCGCCATGTCTCTCCTTTTTCTTTCTGTTACTATGAAATTGAGATGGAAACGCCGCTCGCAAAACTCGAACTCGCCGAAGGCGCCAAGCTCGCTGACTTCACCGGCCGCGCCCTCCCGGAGGTCTTCTCCGACTTCCACGCCGAATATCGCACCGCCCGTGAATCCGTCGCCCTCTTCGACACCAACTGGCACGCTGCCATCACTCTCTCCGGCCCTGATCGCGTCCGCTACCTCAACGCCATCGTAACGAATGACGTTAAAGTCTTAAGCGAAGGCTCCGGCGCGCTCGCCCTGCTCCTCAACCCGCAAGGCCACATCCTCGCCGAACTCGAAGTGTACGCGCTGAAAGAAAAACTGCTCGTCCTCACCCACGCCTCCGTCCGCGACCGCACCGTTCAAACCCTGGACAAATTCATCATCATGGACGACGTTACGCTCGAAGACGTAACCGACAATCTCGGCTCGCTCGCCATCGAAGGCCCCAAGGCCGGCGCGATCTTCTCGCAAGCCACCGGCCTCGCCATCGAGGGCTTTTCCGAAATGACGTTCGCCGACGTCGCAGTCGACGCAGTTCCCTGTCATCTCATCCGCCACTCTCATTTCGGCCTGCCAGGCGCGGAGATCATCGCGCCCCGCGAAAAGCTCGATATCCTCTGGCAGAATCTCCACACCGCCGTTCACGCACAACACGGCGCGCCAATCGGAATGCAAGCTCTGAATGCCCTGCGCCTCGAAGCCGGCATCCCGTGGTTTCCCGTCGATTTCAACGACTCGGTAATCCCGCACGAAGCCGCCCTCGAATCCACTCATATCAGCTTTTCGAAGGGCTGTTATACCGGCCAGGAAATCGTCGAACGCGTCCGCTCCCGCGGCCATGTCAATCGCCGGCGCACTCAACTAAAATTTTCAACGCACGAGGCGCCGGCCGGAGGAACAAAACTGCGCGCCAACGGCACAGAGGTAGGCTATGTGACGAGCGCCGCGTTTTCGCCCTCCGCCGGCACTGCCATCGGCATGGGCTACGTACGCCGCGAGCACAACTCCCCCGGCAGCGTCATCGAGTTCGACGGAGGCACCGCCACCCTGATTACCCGCTAGAATCGGAGTTGCTTATCCATGCGGCGGTTTTTTTTTGCACGCCTACTACTTGATCGCCGATTGGTGACTCGCCACGCATTGCCACTTCCCGTTCGCCATCTTCGTCCAGGTGTCGGTGAAGCGCTCTTTGGCGTCCAAAGGCTTGCCGGATGAATCGGTGCCCGTAGCCTTAAACGTCCCTGTCGCGATCCCGGTGCTGCCGAAGATCTTCACCTTCAGGTCACCGTAATCGACGCTCGTATACTTAGTGGCTTTTGCCTGCGCGATCATTTCTGCACGGTCCTCAAACTTGCCCCCAGAGTCCGTGTTCACAAAACCGTCGGCGAGCAGTGGCTCAATCAGCGCCACATTGTTGGTCTGCTGCCCTTTTAGCCATTGTTTCTCGAGATCGGTGACCGCTTTTTCCCCCGCCCCTGTCTGCGCCAGTGACCACGTTGCCGTCGCCAACAACAACAAAACGCACCACGAAGTGATTCGTTTCATGCAATCTCCTCTTTTAGTTGTTCTCGTGTAAGACAAGGCCTGAATGCGGCGCCATTTGATACCGAACCCTCGCCGCTGTCAAGCACAGGGCCTGGTCGGCAGTTACGGCGGGACGAACTATCGAACGGGTCGGGACCCGCTGATCAAGATATCAACCAGTCTCTTCGCGCTCTGCTGCCAGTCAGGCGTGGCCGACATGAACGCGACGCCCACCAGAGCCTTCAGCAGATCAACCGCGTCGATATCCCTGCGCATCTCGCCGCTCTCGATGGCGCGCTTCACCAGAGCGCGAATCGCAGCCTGAGTCTGCGCGTAAGAAGCCTCAATCACCTTCGAGTGCCCCCCTACCATCGCATTCAACGCCGGGGCGATGATCTTCTTCGTCGCGATGTAATCAACGAACAGCATCATCCAGGCCCGGAGCGCCTCAATCGGCGGCATGGACTCAGCGAACTTCTTCTCCGCCGCCGCCAGCTTCTCCACCTCGGTCCGATATACCGCCTCGAGCAATGCATCGCGCGTCGGGAAATGCCGGTACAAAGTACCGGCTCCAACGCCGGACTGCCTCGCAATGTCGTCCAAGCTGGCATTCGCGCCCGACCGCGTGAACGCCTCCTTCGCCACTTCCAAAATCCGCTCGCGGTTGCGCTGCGCATCCGCGCGTGGCTTCCGCCCCACCTGTTTTGAACGTCTCTTAGCCATCGCCAAACTTGGCCGCTTTCTAGCCATCGAAAAATACTTGCAACTGGAGACAGTCTCCGGTAATTTCATTATTCGGAGACGTTCTCCACTTTATTGAAGTGCTGGCAGCTAGTCAATACCGGCTGCCGCAAGTGCGGAACTCGAATGACCAGTGCAAGGAGGAATAAAACATGCGTGTTTTCGTCACAGGTGCTACAGGCTTCATCGGTTCGGCCATCGTCCCGGAACTAATCAATGCAGGTCACAAGGTGCTCGGCCTCGCTCGCTCGGATGCGGGAGCGAAGTCACTTGCTGCGGCGGGTGCGGAGGTACACCGCGGTTCGCTCGAAGATCTCGACAGCTTGCGCAGCGGAGCGGCCGCTGCGGACGGCGTTATCCACACCGCCTTTATCCACGATTTCTCCAACTACGCGCCTGCCGCCGAGAAAGATCAGCGCGCCATCGAGACCCTCGGCACCGCTCTCGCGGGCTCTCGCCGCCCGTTCGTCGTCACTTCGGGAACGCTGCTCGTTCAACGCCAGGGCGAACTCGCAACGGAAGAGGATGGGCCGGTTTCGAATTTTCCACGCAAGTCGGAAGACGCAGCCGAGTCACTTGCAGCGCGCGGCGTCAACGTCTTGGCGATGCGCCTCCCGCCATCCGTCCACGGCGACGGCGACCACGGGTTCGTTCCGCGCCTCATCAGCATCGCTCGCGAAAAGGGCGTTTCGGCTTACGTGGGTGACGGAACGAATCGCTGGCCTGCGGTCCACCGTCTCGATGCTGCCCCTCTTTACCGGCTCGTGCTTGAGAAAGGCTCTGCCGGCGCCAAGTATCATGCTGTCGGCGACGAAGGCGTTCCCTTCCGCGACATCGCCGCCGCAATCGGCCGCCAACTCAATGTGCCGGTCGTGAGCAAGTCGCCCGACGAAGCCGCCGCGCATTTCAGCTGGCTCTCGCACTTCGTTGCCATCGACTGCCCCGCTTCCAGCGCGCTCACTCAGCAACGGCTCGGATGGCATCCGGTTCACACTGCGCTGATTCCCGATCTAGATCGTGGCCGCTATTTCGAAACTGAGGAGAGGACGCACGCAGCGCCTTCGCATCGCTAGCCTACATGCCTGATTAAATTCTGAATGGACTGCGCGAGCGGCACGCCTCCCACAATCCCAGAGTCGATTCGCCTCGAACGCTGAGAATTTGTCGCGGCCGCCTTCAGGGGGCAGCTTGCTCTTCCGGACCTGCTCAGAGCGCCAGAGTGTCTTCGAGCCGCGAATGTCACCCCCACTCGACTCTGCGGGAAATTCGACTACCGAGCCGGTAGTACTTGCGTGGATGCCAGCTGCTTCTCTCTATTTTAAAGACCCCGACGGAAATTTGCTCGAATTGCTCTCAATGCTACCGGACTCCGCAGAACCTAAACTGGGAGTCGTTGGTTGGAGTCAATGGACGAACCGTCACGACCGCACTTAGCCTTGCCTCAATGTTTCCCGGACACGGTCGGCTGCCGCGGCATATTCATCGGCGAAATAAGTATAATGGCGACCGTTTTACAAGGAGCCCCACGATGCCACGACGATTCAGCGCTCCCATCTGTTTCCTCAGTTTGCTTCTTTCTGCTGCGGTGCCGGCTCTGGCCAAACAGTCCAAAGCCGATTCCGACGCCGCCATCTCGCAAACTTTGCAGGCCATCGAACACGCCTGGCTCAATGCTGAAAAAAATCACGATGCGGCGGCATTCGAAAAATTAGTGGCCGATGACTGGATCGCCGTCACTCCTGACGGCAAGAGCCAGACCAAGGCCGAAAGAGCCGCTGAGATCAAGAGCTCCGATTTAGACTCCGTGACGATGGGCGATATGAAAGTCCGCGTCTTCGGCGACACTGCCGTGGTCACCGGCTCCGACGATGAAATCACCATGAAGGACGGTAAGAAATCCACCGACCATTACGTGTGGACCGATGTTTTTGTGAAGCGCAATGGCTGGCTGTAGCGTCGCAGACCGCCCAAATCAAGTAGGAATGAAGTGAGGATTACAGCATTAGCGACGCGTTTTGGGCTACGCCGTCCGTGGACCGCGAAGCACCCGCGCCGGCAGGAAAATAATCGCACGCAACAATTCAAAAACGCCGCCAACCGCGATTCCCACGATCCGAAACGGCAGCAAAATCAGCCACACAATCGGATAAAGAATCAGCGCCAAAAGCGCCAGCGGCCAGCAGACCACAAACAGCAGGCACCAAAGCAAGAACGTCAGCATCACAGCCCTCCCTCAGCGCACACTAGCATATACGCAAAAGGATCGGCCTTTGTTTCCCTACGTCGCCGAAGCTGGCACGTGCTGCCGATTTCGCGCGCCTTCGACCTCGCGCCAACGCCGTGCCTGCGCGATCGCAATGATATGCAGAATCGCAAAGAGCGGCACCAGGAACGTGGGCACAATGCTCAGCGGCAACACGGTCATCGCGTCAGCGGCAAGTCCGTGAGGATGCATTAGCCTGGACGTCGTTCCCGTTGTCACCGCTACAATCAGGTCCAGAATGCCGAGCGCGTTCCAAACAATGAATCCTTTTCGATGGCCGGGCTCAGCCAGCTTCATCGCCACCCAGGGCGCGGTAAGCCCAATCGCAATGTCGCCCCATCCGGCAGGGTTCGCGAAAATCCCGGGCAGAATCCCGTACACGTACAGAACCACAAACGCGAACCCGGCAATTCGCCACGACTGCACAATGGTCAGCACGCGCGGGTCAAGCGAGAGCGCAAATTCGCGAAATCCTGCCGAGGCTTTAAACCAGATCCAGAACACAACGATGGGTATCAGCACTGCTAGCCCCAGCGCGATCGGCGGCGCGGCTGCGTTCTGGTTGAAGATGTGCGCGGCCGACGCAGAAAGTGCAAAAACGAACCAGGCGGCGATGATTCCAATTGCTAGCTTCCCGTAGTCCTTGCTCATAACGACCCTCCTTTTGCCGCAGCGGTCATTTCGCGGTTTTGTTGAAACAGCTCTCCCCAGCGCTCATCCCCGAATTGCGACTGCAGACGGTCCTGCACGCCTTGCCAAGAGGGCGATGCGCGATCGAGCTGCGCTCGGCCCGCCTCCGACAACGACAGCAGGCGCTCGCGCCCGTCGCTTCCACGGCGCGTCTCGATCCATTTTCGGCGTCTCATGATCGCCAGCGTGCGCGTCAGCGTCGTCGAGTCCAATGCCAGAATTTCGCCCAGTTGGCCCTGCGAAACCTCGCCGGCCAGCGACAAAGCCTGCAGAATCGTGAATTGGGTGGTGCGCAGTCCAAGCGACCGAAGCGCCTCGTCATATACCTGCGTCAGCGCTCGAGCGGTCCGGCGGAAGCTCGCGCACATACAAGGCAGTTCGGGGACTTGGTTCTTCGCGTTGGTCATACCTAGATAGATGCATATACATGCATTCTGGATTCGACGTTCCCCGCAGGGCTAGCAGTTATACCCGTTGCCGATTTTGGCGTCTTGCGCTAACATGGGGCGTTTTTGATGGTCCTGGCGCGCGGCTCTGTGAGCCGTGACTTAGAAAGGAGTCGTGGCCGTGGCCGGGCGTGAGGCGGCGACGCGGCACCGTTTCTAATCTACGGTTCCGCGATTAGAAATCGCCGTAAGTGATTGAAAACATGGGAAGGAGGCCAATTCTAATCGGCAGTAAAGCGAGGGGGTCGGCAAATCAGCGATGAGCGAGCAAGAGACGAGAAATCGCGGCTAGAGTTGGCGAGGACTGGGTTTTCGGGGAGACTCAGCTCTTGGCGAAGTTAAACGAGCTCGAAAAGCTGCCGCGCGTGGAATCGATCTTCTTCTGCAGCTGAAAGATCGCATACAGCAGCGCTTCTGGCCGCGGAGGACAGCCCGGAACATACACGTCGATGGGAATCACCTGATTCACGCCTTGCACCACCGCGTAGTTATTGAAGACGCCTCCCGATGTGGCGCACGCGCCCATCGAAATCGCCCACTTCGGTTCGGGCATCTGCATGTAAAGCTGCTTAATTACGGGCGCCATCTTCTGCGAGACGCGCCCGGCGATGATCATCAAGTCGGATTGCCTCGGCGAACCGCGGAAGACCTCAGCGCCGAATCGCGCGATATCGTAGCGGGATGCGGCCATCGACATCATCTCGATCGCGCAACACGCCAGCCCGAACGACATCGGCCAGATCGAGCTGCGCCGCGCCCAGTTCACCACCTTATCGAGGGACGCAAACAGGATGCCTTCGTCCTTGAGAAAGTTCTCGTTCTCGCCCGGCAGTTCGAGCGTGACGCCCTTTGCAAGTTCGACGGCCATATCAACCATTTTGCCCCTTCGCGCGCCCCATTGCAAACAGCGATGGTCAATGCGTTTCGCTTCTGTTTCTCCATTCAACCTCCTATACAAACGAGATATCGCCGTGCGATACTCTCGCCGCTGGGGGAACGGAGGTAGTCATGCGCATTCAAATGCGTCCAATTTTCCTGGCGTCTCTAGTCTTCACTGCGATCCTTTCCCTCGGAATTTCTAGCCCTTCATTTGCATCTGGCGACGATAAGCCTTCAGCGCCCGCCGCCACGAGCACAACCAATCCCACGCCGAGACCCGACCGCGAAAAGAAGGTTTACACAAACGACGATATCGATCGGATGTGGCCGAAAGACACCTTCGCGGTAATCTCGCCGGCGCAATCGCAAGTCGAACGGGACGGCAGCGCTGCTGATGAAACCACGTTCGAGCCGGTGAGCCTCGAAAAAGATCCACTCTGGTACGCGAAACAGGTAGTAATTCTCGAAGCGGAACTCGACCGAATCGCGAACAAGGAAGAGCGTTCCCTCGAATTTCGCACCAGCGGATCGACCAGCATGTTACCCGGGGTGCATATCGGACTGCGGTTGAATGCGCCCTGTGAAGGAATCACCACTGACAACGAAATTGCGCAACTCGATCTCCGCCGCCAGGAAATCGAACAGCAGCTCGCCGGGCTCGAAGACACCGCGCACCAAAATGATCTGCCTCCGGGAATTATCCGCGACGCACCCGTCATTCTTGAAGCCGCGCAAACGCCTTTGACCCCAGACGAAGAACGAAGGGCGCTCGCCGAGCGGCAGGCCCTGCTCATAGATCAACTCAATGCCACCCAAGATGAGCTCTCGTATATGTCCGATCAGGCCGCGGCCATCGGAGCGAATCTTCAGCCGCCGACGCCCGGCTTTGGCGGAAATATGACCACGGATTTGATTGAACGTCTCGACAATCGCGCGAATCAAATCGAGAGCGCACTCGGGCAAACCGACGACAACGCGCGTCGGATAGGTGCCGTTCAGCCGTAGCCGTAGCGTTTTCTCGCAGGCCAAATTTGCGCTTTTTAACTGGTCACGAAGCTTCCGTTGCCATCGCGATGGCCGCCGCTCCATGTAGAATAGGAGCGATGCCGATCCGGATGATCGCGATGGATATTGACGGGACGCTGCTCGACAGTAGCGGCCGCGTATCCGAAGAGAATGCAGGCACGATTGCCGAAGCTCAAAGGCGCGGGATCGAGATTGTGCTCGTCACGGGGCGGCGCTTCGACTTCGCGCGGCCTATTGCCGATTTCCTTCCGTGCGACCTGCACTTCATCGTGAACAATGGAGCCGTCATTAAATCCAAAGACGGCATTACGGACCAGCGCCACCTTCTCCCCGCGGATACGGCGCGAAAAGTGCTCGAGGCAACAGAAGAATTTCGTTCGGGCGCGGCGGTGATTTTCGACCGGCCACGCGAAATGCAGGTGATGGTGGAACGGGTAGACTGGGACCATCCCGCGCGGGGCCGTTATCTGCGCCGCAATCGCGAATACATCGGAGTGATATCTCCGCTCACGGCTTGCTTGAACGGCACGGACCCGATTCAGGTGGGATACGCGGATAGCTGCAAAAATCTCCGAACCGCTATGAAGCTTCTCGAGGATTTGCCGATAGCAAATGATTACACGCTCGCGCTCACAGAGTACGAGAGCCGCGATCTTTCGATTCTCGACGTTCTGAAACGCGGCGTCTCGAAAGGCGCGGCGCTCGCGGAATGGACCAAGCGCCGAGGAATCGCTCGCGACGAGCTGATGGCAATCGGGGACAATTGGAACGATCGCGAAATGCTCGAATTCGCCGGGTTACCGATCGTGATGGGCAATTCGGTGCCGGAGTTGAAAACGCGCGGCTGGGCAGTTACATTAACAAACGACGAAAACGGCGTAGCGGAAGCGATTCGAACGTATGCTCTCAACGCGGACTCTCAGGCCTAAGACCACAATGAAGCGCGGAATGATTATGCTCGCGCTATTCGTTAGCGCAGCCTCTGCGGTGAAGGCGGACTACGCAGTGCTGCGCTCAGGCGTGCGCCTGCACATCGCCGGCTACGAAGCTGTGGGAGACCGGGTCCGGCTCACCGTGGAAGGCGGATCGGTCGAAGTGCCTGCCAGCGAGATCGTATCCATCGAACCCGAAGACGTGTTTCCTTCGCGCCCAACAGTTGCGCCGCTTCCGGATGGGCCCTACGCGAAGCTGATCCGCGCTGCCGCCGAGAAACACGGCGTGGACGAAAATCTGATTCACCGGATGATTCTGGTCGAATCGAATTTCAATCCGAAGGCTGTCTCGCGTAAGAGCGCGCTGGGGCTGATGCAATTGCTGCCTGAAACGGCCGCGCAATATTCGGTGAGAAACGTGTTCGACCCTGCGCAGAATATTGACGGCGGAACGCACTACATGAAAGACCTTCTCGAGCGTTACCACGGGGATCTTTCGCTTGCGCTTGCCGCGTACAATGCCGGGCCGCAGATGGTGCAGCGATATGGCGGAATCCCGCCGTTCCCCGAAACGCAAAAGTACGTTCGAAGAGTTGCGAAGCCGGTCAAATGTCAGCAGACCTCAGACAGTAAGTGCGCGTCGAATTGAATACGCCAAGCACGCGCATCTGAGATTCTTCGTCCCGCTACAGCATTCTGGACGCACAAAACGCGCTGCGCTCAGCATGACAACCCTTTGGTTTGGAGCAGTGGAATTAGCTTACTGCTTTGCGTGCTCCGAACCGGACGGCGCCGATCATGGCGAAGCTTCGCGAGCAGCAAGCGCGTGATCCGTCGCTACTGCTGTGGCTGCGGTTGCTGTTGCGGTTGGGGCTGAGGCTGAGGCATGCCCGATGGCGAGCCGAATGGGTTACTGCCGGGCGAGCCAAACGGGTTACTGCCGGGCGCACCAAGTCCGCTGGAACCGAGTGTTCCCTGTCCGATCGGTTGGCCGATGCCCGGCTGTTGCCCCTGAGGATTCAGAGCCTGTTGCGCATTCGCTGCCGCTTCCTCGAGCGGATTCCAGACGAACTCCCACTGAATATACTTCTTGCCGTGGTGGTAGACCTTCTGCGAAGGCGCATCCATTTTGCAGGCAACGCCGGTCAAGAACGCGCCGAGAACCGGTCCGTCCACCGGCCCTGTGGGCTTCTGCAGGTCCGCAGGGTTTCCCGGCTGACCGTTCAGCGAACCGAACAGACTCTGTGTCCCGGTTCCGGGTCCGATCGTACCGGGTTGTCCCAAAGCACCCGGTTGTCCCGGAGCACCAGGCTGCGCAGGAGCACCCGGTTGCCCGGGAGTTTGACCGGGAACTTGCCCGCCAGGCGGATTCTGTCCCGATTGATCGGGGGTTTGATTGAGTGATTGCGGCGGAGCGTTCGGATCGGTTGGCGCGAGGGTTGTAGTTTGGGCGGAGTTCGAAGAAGAAGAAATCGACGACGCGCTCCCCGTTACATCTCCAAAGCCGCTTGAATTCGTGAGACTCGAAACAGGGGTCCCGACCAAGCCCGGAATCTGCCCCGGCAGGCCGTTCTGCAGAGCGCCGCTATCGTAGAGCGCCATCTGCTGCAGCGACGTATATTTCGTGCTGCCGATGATTTGTCCCGCGGCATTCACATAAATGAACCGCCAAGAGCCGTCCGCTTTGTTGAGCGGATCCTTGTAGGCTTGTCGAAGGAAGTGAAGCTGCGGAAGCCCTTTTTGGAGATCTTCGAGAGTTTGAGGATAGTGTCCCGTCTTGTGGAAGTAGAGGCGAATCGCCCTGGCGTACTGGTTGCCGCGCCAGATCGCTTCATCTTCGCGCTGGCGCTTTCCTTCGATCCGAAGATTGGCAATCATCGCCGTGGAAGCAATAAGAACCATCATCGTGAGAGAAAGGGCCATCAGCATGGCGTAGCCGCGTTCGCCGGAACGTCGACGATTTTCACGGTAACGCCGAGCGGCATTCATCATGGCGTTGCCTGCTCGGGTGGGCCGGCACCCGCCGGAGGTTGAACCATCGCGACACGCGCATGACGGCCGCTCGAGATTTCTTCTACGTCGGCGGAATCGTTCCCGATATGAATCAAGCGATAGTTACTGAAGAAGGAGTCGCCTTCAGCTACGACAAGAACGTCATCGCCGTTCTTGAAGAAGGCGAATCGCTTACCCGAAGGCGCCGGGCGAACTGCATATCCAAAAAACTCACCCGGCACTTGAACCGGCGGAGGCACAGGCGGTAACGGCACGGTGGGATAACGACGCTCCGCCTCCTTCTTTTGTTCCGGCGTTAGCTCCTTCGGAGGCGGAGTTGCATTGAAGATATTGCGATGCGCTTTGAGGCTTTCTTCTTTCTGCAGCTTTGCGAGGAGATCGAGGCGCAGCTGCGGTTCCTGAACGCTTAAGGGAACGAATTTCGCGTCGGCCGACACTTGCGGCACTCCTCCGCCAATCTGGCTTCGGTTGAAGAAATATACCAGGGCGCCGACGACAACCAGTCCGACCAGCGCCGAGACTTCGATCCTCTGTTTCGTCACATCAAGTCCTGAAAAATGTTCGCAAGTCGAGATTTAGTTTGATGCCGGGAGTCGAGCCTCCCGAAGCTAGCGTCAAGTTATCGAGTAAATAGAAGTTTTTCGAGCGTTCGAGCGCGTGAATAAATTCGATCAAGGCGGGGTAGTCACCTTCGACCGTGGTTTTCATCGCGATTTCAGTGACGCCGTGGCCCTTCAATTCCTTCTGCTGGAAGGAAACGCCACTGGTTTTCAGCCCCGCTTTGTGAGTGATTTCCGTCAGCTCTGCGAGGATGGCGGAGTAACCAGCGGAAGCCGGAAGAAAATCCGCCTTATAGAAGCCATCACAATCCTTTCCGACCTGAGGGAGAGAAGCTTTGATTTTCTCGCCGCGCTCTACGTCCGCCTTGAGGAGCTTCGCCTGCAATCCAAGGCGGTCACGCTGGCGCCGCTTCGTCTCAGGGCCTTCGCGACCTCCCTGCCAGACAAAGAAAGCGAGCGCAAAATCGGCCATAAAAAGCAGGCTCAGAACGGCGGCGACGTATTTTTTCCACGGACTCGAGCTTTGATTGGGCGTCATATCGTCACATACCACGCAGTAAGATCGACGAGGATTTCAGGCGACTCGTGTTCCCGATGTTCGCCCTGAACCTGGATGTCTGCGAAGTCCTTCGATCGTTCAAGCGTTTGCAGAAACTTTACTTTGGAATCGTCCGTCATGGCGCTAACCGTGAGCTTTACAAGAGCGCGGCCATGATCGAGGCGCGGTGAGATGCTGACCACCCGCACACCGGCCGGAAGCGTTTCCCCCAGATCGGCGAAAACCTTGGTCCAAGGAAAGCTTCTTTCGTCGATGAGCGAATTCAGGAAGCCGGCGCGGTCGAGAACCTGCTGCGCTTGCGGCGTTCTGAAATACGCTTCCAGAGCGCTCTGCTTCTGTTCGCTGGCCTGGATCTGCCGTTCGAGCTCCGCTATGTTCCGGCGAATGTCGCGATTCGCGCGCCACGATTCATGAGCCTGATGTGAAAGGATCACAAGAAGGATCAAAGCGATCATACCTAGCAGGCTCGCGCCGGCAAGAAACGGCCTTTTATTTTCGCGTGGAGAGGTCGAAAGATTGAGTCGCAGTTGCATACGAAATCCATGGCGCTTTAAAGCGCTCAGGAACCTCCGTTCATCATCCAGCCGACTACTGAATCGAGATCCTCGCTCATCAGGTCCCTCGCCGTCGAAGGAAGCCATAGAGCCTGGTCGGACGCGGCGAGCGGTCCTACCGATACTTTCAATTCATCCGCGAGACTCTGTCGAAAGATTTCTTCGCGCGAACCAAACCCGGAGAGCCTGACGCGGTCTACCATCGCTTCCCACGTGTCCTGGTAATACGCAATCGCGGGAAATATTTCATCGAGAATCAACTGCGGCTCCAGCGCGCTCACGTTGGCCGGCATCTCACCGGAGCGATATACGGCGAGATTTCCGCCCTGGACGATGACCGTGGTGAGGGTGCGCCCGCTCATGCGGACCAGCAGCGTGGCGCCGCGCTCCTCCAGAAGCGGCAGGGTGGCTAGCGTAGACCCCAAAACAACGACCGCCTGGGCGTTCAGCGAAGAAATGAGCTGTTCATATTCCTGGACGATACTTTGCCGCGCGACAGCAGCCACGATTTCGAGATTCCCATCGCGTCCATCCTGGCGCATCCAGGAAACGACCGTTTCCTCGACATCGAACGGAACGCTTTTCTTGAGGCGCCAGCGGAGAAGCGGCAGAGCTTCATCGGCGCGGCGTGGAAACGTCTCGAACGGAAGAATGAAGACGCGGGCCACCGGATCGGGAATCAGAAGCGCGAGATCGGAACCATGCCCGGGAACGCGGCTGAACGCCCGGCGCAGCGCGCTACGCACTGCATCCGGCTGTGCAACATTCACTTCGACCGGAGATGGAACGATCGCGCCAAATGGCACCTCTTCTACAGCGTAAGATTCGAGCGTGCCGCGCGTCTTTCCCCAGCAAGCGACAGCAACGCGGTTGGGCGAAACCTCGACAGCCAGCGACGGGTGGGGCATGGCGTTGAGCCAGCGGTCCAAACGCCGCATGGGACCGAGCTTGTAGAGCTTCGCCTCGAGGCTTGGCGCGGTGCTAGTCAAGGAAAGTCACCTTGTTGATTTCGCGGAGAGTCGTGACGCCCTTCCGAATTTTCTCAAGTCCGGCATCCCGCAAAAACGTCATGCCTTCGGCTTTTGCCGCGCGCTTGATCTCTGAGGTTGGACGCCGGTTGATAATCATCTCGCGAATATTATCAGAAAGATCGAGCAACTCGGTGATCGCGCTCCGTCCACGGTAACCGCTGCCGGAACATTCAAGGCATCCAGTCCCCTCGTAGAAGGGCACGCTGCTCCAGTCCGCGGGATCCAGGCCTGATTCCTTCAAGACTTCCGGGGCATACTGCACGCGCTTCTTGCAGTGGTCGCAAATCACGCGAACGAGGCGCTGGGCCATGATGCAGTTGAGCGCGGAAACGAAATTGTAGGGCTCGACGCCCATGTTGATGAAGCGGCCGATGACGTCGGTGACGTTGTTGGCGTGAACGGTGGTGAAGACGAGATGGCCGGTGAGGGCGGAGTTGATGGCGATCTGGGCCGTTTCCTGGTCGCGAATTTCGCCGACCATGATTTTGTCCGGGTCATGGCGCAGGATCGAACGCAATCCGCGCGCGAAGGTAAGTCCCTTTTTTTCGTTTACGGGAATCTGCGTGATGCCGCGAACCTGATATTCGACGGGATCTTCAATCGTGATGATCTTATCTTCGTCGTTTTTGATTTCGTTGATGGCGGCGTAGAGCGTGGTGGTCTTGCCGGAACCCGTAGGGCCAGTGACGAGGACCATGCCGTACGGTTCATGGATGTAACGGCGGAAGCGCGTGATGTCCTGCGGATCGAATCCGACTACGTCGAGCGTGAGATTCCGAAATTTTTCGCTGAGCGTTTCTTTGTCGAGCACGCGAAGCACGGCGTCCTCGCCGTGTACCGACGGCATGATCGAGACGCGAAAGTCAACGAAACGGCCTTTGTAGCGAACGCGGAAGCGGCCATCTTGAGGAACGCGGCGCTCGGCGATATCGAGTTCGCTCATCACTTTGATACGCGAGAGGATGGTGGCGTGCCATTCTTTGGCCAGCGCCTGCATGGCGTACTGCAGAACGCCATCAATTCGGTATTTGACGACAACCTCGGTGTTGCGCGTTTCGATGTGAATATCACTCGCGCGGCGTTCGAGTGCGGTGAAAATCACCGTATCGACGAGGCGAACGACGGGGCTGACGCCGGTATCGCGCGTCAGCTTGTCCATCGTGATGTTTTCGTCGCTATCGTCTTCTTCGCCGACCACCTGAAGCGTGAATCCTTCAGTGGCCTGGTCGAGGACGCGCTGCGATTGTTCGGTGCGCTTCAGGAGGTCGTCGATTTGAGAAGTTGTGGCAACCTTTATCTGCAGACGCTTGTTCAGGAGAAGCGCGAGTTCGTCGGTCTGCTGCAGCTGGCTAGGGTCGGCCACCGCCACCACGAGAGTGCCGTTGTGGCTCTCGAGCGGAACAAACTTGTACCGAAACATCATCTCCGCTGGGATGCTGCGAAAAAGTTCGGGGTCGATGCGCTGTTCGCGAAGATCAACGAATGGGCAACGATAACGTTCCGCCAGACGGCGAGCCTGTTCCCGCTCGGCGGCGTCATCCGGAATACCGGTAGGAACAGGGTTCAACGTGGTCATTAGCCTGTGGCTCCTATCTGGAGGGAAAACATCGGCAAATACAGAGCGATCAACAAGGAGCCTATCACAACGGCCATGACGACCAAAATGACAGGAGAGACCCAGATGAGCGTACGCTGCAATCTCGTATTCACCTCTTCTTCGTAGAAATCGGCGACGCTTGTAAGCATCGCGGGCAGCGCTCCGGAAGCCTCACCCACTTCGATCATTTCTATCGCGAGTTCAGGAACGAGATTTGTCTGCGCGAGACTCGCGTGAAGCGTTTCGCCTTCACGGACGCGCTCGGCTGCTTTCTCGACAGATGTGGCGATCAGGCGGCTATCGATTGCGTGCGACGCCGTGGCGAGAGCAGAGACCAGAGGAGTCCCGCCCGCGAGAAGGGTCGAGAGCGTTCGGACAAACTGCGCGATTTGCGCTTTCAGCCAGATGTCGCCGAAGAACCAGATCCGGGGCTTGAGACTGTCGATTGCAAGCGCGCCGCGCGCCGTGCGCGTCCAGAGCTGAATCATTACGAAAGCGACCGCGGCGATCACCCCGAACACCAGAAAATAATCCCGCAAAGGCGCCGCCAAGCCGAGCACGATTTCGGTGATACGCGGCAGCGGAACATTGAGATCCTTGTAGAGTCCCGCGAACTTTGGCATAGCGTACGTCACCATGTAAGACATCACCAGCACAACTGCGGCGACAAGGATCGACGGGTATATAAGAGCAGTGACGAGCTGCCGCTTGAAGCCGGTGCTAACGCGAAGATAGGAGACGTATTGGTCGAGGACTCCGCTCAAATTCCCGCTGCGCTCACCCGCCGAGATGGCAGTGACGTAAACCGGCGGGAAGGATCCTTGTGCAGCGAGTGCATCGGAGAGCAAAGCTCCATTCCGGACGCGCTGGCGCACATCGCTAATGACAGGCCGAAGTCGTTGCGCGGCGGCCCGTTCGCCCAGCAAATCAAGACACTTCAAGATAGGAATACCCGCCTTAAGTAACGTGTTGAATTGCTGGTTGAAGATCAAGAAGTCCTGCGTGCGGATCGTGCGATCTGTTCTTGAGCTTGTGAGTTGGGAAATAATGTCGAGATGATTACGGATGCTATAGACATAAAAGCCCCTGTCGGCGAGTTTTTGTCTCGCTTCGGCCTCCGACTGGGCGGTTTCGATTTGATCGAAAATCCGGCCGGAGATATCCCCGACTTTGCAGACGAATTCAGCCAATTTATTTCGGTAAACACCCGTATCGAGGGGTGTTTCGACTACAGTTTAGCATACCGCCTTTGGGCCTTCGGTGAAGGCATGAAAACAGGCCGTTAACACCATATGACAATGGCCTAAAAGCAGCCTCGGCTGAGGGGCCGAGATGTGGGATTCGGGAACCATCGGGAGGGTTGGCCCATTGCCAGGCTAATGAATTGCGCCGGCGAGAGTGGCTTCGTCAACTATGGTGACGCCGGGCGGGGGCTGAAAATGAAATTGCGCCTCCGGAATCGGAATGTTCTCTTCCCAATTGCCAAAGCGAAATTCGGTTTCGATATTTCCGGCTTCGCGAAGAATGACGCGCACGAGACGGGCCTGCGGGTCGGTTTCCAGAAGTACTTCACGCAACGAATCGTTTGTGTCGGTAGATTCGCCAGCGCCGTTTCGTGGAGTGCAGCGCAAGACGGTGTCGCCGTCCTGCAAAGGGCGATCTTCCGGCTGACCGACGGCGGTCGAAGCGGGATCAATGACTTCAATCTTGCGGCACAATCGCGATAGGTCGGCCTTCCCTACCAACAGCGCAATTGGCGTGCGCCAATCGGAGCTTTCTTTCATCTTCGCGCGGCTCGCGGTGCGATCTGCGGGGACGTAGAACCAAACATTAGTGCCGTCAACAAGGAAGAGCTTTTGTTCCGGCGATTCGTAGTCCCAGCGCATTCGGCCGGGGCGGGAGAAGTAGACGGTGCCCGATTCGGATTGCGCTGCGCCTTTGCCGTCAGAGTAGCGTTCGAGGAACACTGCTTTGAGGGTGCGAGCGTGGCTGTAGTGGGATTCTAGCGCACGCACTGCTGCTTTCACGTCCGCGGCGGACCCGGGCGGGACAGGCATCGCGGCAACTGCAAGAACAAAAGACAACATAAGAATGAGGTTAGCAAGAAAGAGCGAAGAGTGGAGCGAAAGTTTGCTATGCGGGGTATTGCAGGTTACTGAAGCGGAGGAAGCGCCTGACATGCCGCTACACTGGCCGGCTTAATCCCCGAAGTATCGAAGCGTATTACCCCCGGCTCGTCGCTGCAATAGCTGTCTTGCCCGGTTGCCCCGACGACGACTGGAACAGCCGTGGTGAGGTACTCGTCGAACCCCGGCGCGCCGCACGCTGGTGGCGGGTTCGCAATTGGAGGGCCTTCCGGCTGGTAGTCATATGCGTAACCACTCTTATGATACGGCGGGGTGGTCAGCGTTTCGTCGAGCAAGATAGCGCCGTTGCAATTAGCGACTCCGACCCCGCCAAGAGTCGTAAGGCTTGGCGGCAGACCGTTATTGTACGTAGAAGAATAAACGATGGCAGCGCTGGTGATGGTCCTAATATTCGAGACACCGGTAGCCTGATTCGCGGCCATTCTGGCACGGAGCAGGTTGGGGATGGCGATCGCGGCTATAATCAGGATAATGGCGACTACGATCAGGAGTTCGATCAAGGAAAACCCGTGCCGCCCGTCTCTCGCGGTAGCCGTGTTGTGTTTTTCGGCGGCCATTGCTCTTTACCGTTCGCGTGCTCTTAAAAAAAAAGGGAGGAAGTTCATCACTTCCTCCCCTAGTGTGAATTGGAACCCTACTGCAACGGAGGAAAACCCGAAGTCGCGCACGGGGCTGCTGGACCTGCACCGCCGCCAGCTGCTGCCGCGTTAACGCGAATCACGCCCGTCTCATCAATGCAGTACGCTGCTGTTCCAGTCGACAACGTGAGTGGTCCGGCGCTAACCGAGAAACCTGTGTCACCGGAAACGCCGCAGGCTACTGGAACACCTGCGGTCAGTTGTACCGTGCCGTTGGGTGTGTAGGTATACTGGTAACCGCCTTTTTGGAACGGGGCGGTCGACAGCACTTCGTCAATCAGTTCCGCATTGGCGCAAGTAGCCGCTGCGCCAGCCGCGCCGCCCAACTGGGTGAGTGTCAGCGTGAAGCCGTCGTTGTACGTGGACGAGAAGGTTTCCTCGGCCGAATTGATCGTACGGAGGGTGCCAACGGCTGCAGACTGGTTCGCAGCAATTTTCGCGCGGAGCAGGTTCGGGATCGCAATGGCCGCGATAATCAAAATAATGGCCACGACGATCAGCAACTCAATTAACGAAAAACCCTTCTGTTTCTTATTCATTGTCTCTCCTTGAATCGAATATCGTATGTTCTCTCGTACTCCCTGGCGAGGTACGCGCCGATATAGTGCACGGGGCGTGCCAAGCGGGAGCAGCGGGTTACCGTTATGGCACAAGGCATGATATCCGCTAGATTCATAGAGATACAGACGCTGATCCGAGGAAACGGGTTGCTGTGCGAGACACAAATCGGCGCAGGTCCTGATAGTGACGGATTTTGGCACTCTTATTCGACTGAAACAGTCATTGCAGGCGGGACTCCGAGAGATCGTGACATTCGCGAGGGCTGGCTGCCTAGGAAAGCGAAATCGAAAAGAACGCGCGGCGTACCGTGTACCGGAAACCTGGCTACTGGGCATTGGAAGCGCGATGCAAGCGGACGGAGTGGGTGCGCTTTCGCTCAGAGAAAAGCCCCACCCTTCCGTGTCTCACTGCATCCTGGTGTGGCTTTTTTCAAACATTTTAGTTAGATGCCAGAGACCCTTAAAAAAGGAAGGGAGGAAGCCGATGACTTCCTCCCTCCCTAGTGCGGCTCAAGACATTACTGTAACGGAGGAAAACCCGAAGTCGCGCACGGGGCTGCTGGACCTGCACCGCCGCCAGCTGCTGCCGCGTTAACGCGAATCACGCCCGTCTCATCAATGCAGTACGCTGCTGTTCCAGTCGACAACGTGAGTGGTCCGGCGCTAACCGAGAAACCTGTGTCACCGGAAACGCCGCAGGCTACTGGAACACCTGCGGTCAGTTGTACCGTGCCGTTGGGTGTGTAGGTATACTGGTAACCGCCTTTTTGGAACGGGGCGGTCGACAGCACTTCGTCAATCAGTTCCGCATTGGCGCAAGTAGCCGCTGCGCCAGCCGCGCCGCCCAACTGGGTGAGTGTCAGCGTGAAGCCGTCGTTGTACGTGGACGAGAAGGTTTCCTCGGCCGAATTGATCGTACGGAGGGTGCCAACGGCTGCAGACTGGTTCGCAGCAATTTTCGCGCGGAGCAGGTTCGGGATCGCAATGGCCGCGATAATCAAAATAATGGCCACGACGATCAGCAACTCAATTAACGAAAAACCCTTCTGTTTCTTATTCATTGTTTCTCCTTGAATCGAATATCGTATGTGCACGTACTCGCGGCGGGGTACGCGCCGATATAGTGCACGGGGTGTGCCAAGCGGGAGCAGCGGGTTACCGTTATGGCACACGGCATTATACCTTCGCGTTTCATAGAGATACACACGCCGTTTTGGTGGCTGATGTTGGTTCTGGCGAACGCCAGATGCCGGGGAGCTGAAAACTGACGGTTTTTGGCGGTTTTATTCGACTGAAACGGTCAGGTCCTAGGGGGCACGAACCGGACCTCCAAGACACGTTTATTGTACAAAGCCGGATGTGCCGAAGAAGACCGGGAATCTCGGTTACTGAAGGGTAGGAATAGCGATGCAAGCCGCTGGAGTAGGCGCTTTTGCTCCACTGACATCGTAGTGAATGACACCAGGCTCGTCGCTGCAATAGCTCGTTTGCCCCGTTTGACCGACTACGACGGGCACAGCCGTAGCGAGGTATTCGCTGAACCCTGGCGCGCCGCAGGACGGTGGCGGGTTCGTAATGGGAGCGCCTTGCGGCTGGTAGTCGAGCGCATAGCCACTCTTATGATAAGGCGGAGTGGTCAGAGTTTCATCCAGCAGGATAGCGCCATTGCAACTGGCTACTCCGACCCCACCCATTGCCGCAAGACTCGGGGGCAAGCCGTTGCTGTACGTCGAAGAATAAACGATGGCGGCGCTGGTGATGGTCCTGATATTCGAGACGCCGGCCGCCTGATTCGCGGCCATTCTGGCGCGGAGCAGGTTGGGGATGGCGATCGCGGCGATTATCAGGATGATGGCTACTACGATCAGAAGCTCAATCAAGGAAAACCTGCGCCTTCGCTCTCTCACTCGATCCGTATTGTGGCTTTTTTTGAACATTTTTCTTAGGCACCGGAAGCCCCTAAAAAAAGAAGGGAGGAAGCCGATGACTTCCTCCCTCCCTATTGCCGCTGAAAACATTACTGCAAAGGAGGATAACCCGAACCCGAGCACGGGGCGGCTATCACGCCCAGCGCCGCTGCTGACGCGTTAACACGAATGACGCCCGACTCATCAATGCAGTACGCTGCGGTTCCGCTCGACAACGAGGTCGGCGCCGCGCTAATCGAAAACCCAGTGTCACCGGTAGCGCAGCCTGCCGGAATACCTGCGGTCAGGGCTACCACGGCATTGGGTGTGTAGTTGTACTGGTAACCACCCTTTGTCGCCGGATCGAGCGACAGCACTTCGTCGATCAGCATCCCGTGGGTGCAGCTTGCAGCCGTGCCAGCCGGGCCACCCAACTGCACAAGCGTCAGAGTGAAGCCGAGGCTGTACGTGGACGAGAAGGTTTCCTCGGCCGAAGACATCGTCCGGAGCGTACCGACTGCGGCAGACTGGTTCGCCGCAATCTTCGCGCGAAGCAGGTTGGGGATCGCGATGGCCGCAATAATTAGAATGATGGCCACGACGATCAGCAATTCGATTAAAGAAAAACCCTTCTGTTTCTTGTTCATTGTTTCTCCTTGAAACAACTCTCGGTGTTATAGAGTTGGTGCTGGTGAGGCACATACGTGAGAGAGCAATGGATAAGCCAATTGAGCGGAACAAGACGAAAGGGAGATCCGGCTGCTTAATCGTTAAGTTTCAGGAAGTTGCGGCTCGAACAGGATGGTTCAGAAGGGGAAATTCACTGTTCCTTTTCGGTATACTAAATAGTTAACAATTATTGCCGCTGAACGGGCCAATGCGCGCCCGCACCAAAACGGTACAGACTATACGCCGTGTTTTTTGGCGTAGTGGCGGAACGAACGGTAAGTCATCTTCAGTAACTCGGCGGCCCGAACGCGAACACCGCCCGCGCGTTCGAGCGCAGCAAGCAAGTAAGCTCTTTCTGTCGCGCTAATATGATTTTCAAGATCCACGCCGCCCTCTGGAATCAGAGACGCTTTTGGTTCCGATTGTCCGTTGGAGCGGAATTCCTGATAAAAGTTAGTAATTCGCTCTGGGATGCTTTCGAGTGAGATTTGCTTTTTCGTTTCGAGGGCGACGGCGCGTTCCAAGGTATTCTCGAGTTCGCGCACATTGCCCGGCCAGTCGTACACTTCCAGCCTGCGAACCGCCTCGGAATCAATGCCCTCGATCGGCTTATTCATCGACTTCGAGTAGCGGTCGAGAAATGTGCGTGCGAGCAGCGGTATATCCTCACGGCGCTCACGTAGCGGCGGAAGATGGATGGGAATGACGCTCAGGCGATAGAAGAGGTCTTCGCGGAAGCGGCCCTCGGCGATCTCCGTTTCGAGGATTTTGTTGGTCGCGGTGATCACGCGCACGTCCACATCCGATTCTTCCGTGCTTCCGAGAGGCCGGACTTTTCCTTCTTGCAGGACGCGATAGAGCTTCACTTGCATCGTGAGGCTCATGTTACCGATTTCGTCCATAAAGAGCGTGCCGCCGTCGGCCGCCTGGAATAGTCCACGCCGATTTTCATTCGCTCCCGTAAAGGCGCCGCGCATGTACCCGAAGAGCTCCGATTCGAGCAGCGTTTCGGGAAATGCTCCGCAATTGATGGTGATGAATGGCGCTTTCGCGCGCGCGCTGTTTTCGTGAATGGCCCGGGCGACGAGTTCCTTACCCGTGCCGCTTTCGCCGGTGATGAGGACGCGACTGGATTGCGGTGCGATCGTTTCGATCAGGTCGAAAAGTTCGCGCATCTTCGGGCTGGTACCGATGATGTGGTCGAATCCGGTGAGCTTGCGGAGCCTACGGCGGAGATCGCCGGCCTCTTTTTTCAGTGCCTGCGTTTCCGCGTACTCTTTGACTGCAGGACGGAGCTCATCGAGCAGCCGGTCGCCCTTAATGACATAGCGATCGGCGCCGAAGTTTACCGCGTCGATAGCGGTGTTGATGGTTGGCACTCCGGTAATCAAGATGAATGCCGCCGACGGGGAGACCTCCTTGCAGTAGCGCAGGAGTTCTAATCCATCCATGTCCGGCATGCAGATGTCTGAAACCACGATGTCGAACACACGGGCGGCGAGGCGCCGCTTGGCGTCCTCCCCGTTAGACGCCACTTCGACTTTGTGCCCGTCTTTGCGGAAGCTGATCTCGAGCAATTCGCAAATCGAGCGTTCGTCGTCGACAATGAGTAGGTGGGCCAAGGCGGCTTATCCCTTCCCTGCCGGGGACATCAATTCCGCACGCGGTTGCAAGCGCTCACTGCGGGACGTGCGGGAACGGACCGCGCGCGGCAATTCCACGATAAAATTGGCGCCGCTTCCCTTTTCGGCTTCCACACGAATCCGACCCTGATGCCCTTGCAAAATTTGATAAACGATTGCTAGTCCCAATCCTGTGCCGCCTGTAAAGCCCGACTGGAAAGGCTCAAAAAAGGTTGTCGCTTGACTGCTATCGAATCCAATTCCCGTGTCACGGATGGAAATGCGTGTCCAGACCGTATCAGCGTCAAGCGAGACGGTGAGAACTCCTCCATCAGGCATGGCACGCAACGCGTTGTTGCAGAGATTCCAGAAGACTTGTTTCAGGGCGTCCCGGTCTGCGCGCGCACGAATGTTGCGAGCGGCAAATTGGCGTTCAATGCGGAATTTTCCACGAGCGCCCGCATCTCTCTCGATTAAAGTCAGAGTCTCTTCGATCACCGCAGCGACATCGACTTCTGTGAAGGAATAGGTCTTTTCCCTGGAGTAGTTCAAAAAATCCGTGATGATCTGGTTGAGGCGCTGAGATTCGCGGCTGACGATATGGACGAGCTTTTTATCATCGTCTTCGAGCGGCGCCAGGCGGGCCAATTCCTTAAGAGCGCCGGTCATCGCAGTTAAGGGCTGGCGAATCTCGTGCGCGATGGCAGCCGAGAGACGCCCGAGCGCAGCCATGCGTTCTTTCGTAACAACTTCGCGCTCCAAACGCTTCAGCTCCGTGAGATCCTGAAAGTTGAAGACGTAGCCGCTCGTCTGGTTTTGGGTCAACCGCAGCGGAGAAACGGAAAGCCCCACGTAACGAGTGGCGCCCTGAGGGGTACGGAATTCGATCTCTTTTCGCAAGGCAAGCGGACTTCCCTGCTCGTCGAGCTCAACCGGCCAGAAGCCCGGCAGCACGTTTTGAACCTGCTCGCCTCGGAGCAATCCGAATCCCAATCCGGCGATTTCCGCGCCCGCCCTGTTCATCAGCAATATCTTGCCCTCCAGATCGGTGGTAAGCAGTCCGCCGCGCATCGATTCGATAATGTCTTGATTGAAGGCTTGTAGGTCCTTGAGTTCTTCGCTTTTTTCGGCGAGCTCAACTCCCTTCGTCCGAAGCGTTTGCGATAGAAGACTTCCTAAATAGGCGACAGCGAAGAATGCAAATAGGTTGCTGACTAACCAGAACTCCAGGGAGCGAGCGGCTGGCGCTGAGTTCGAGGTCCGAGCGATTATGCCGTAGTACATTAATTCGATGACACAACCGAGAAGAACAAAACTCATTCCGGCGACGAGGAACGCGCCGCGCCGCGAGAAGAGTACGCTGCTCATCAAAATAACGAGCAGATAGAGAGACAGGAAATAGCTGTCCTGACCGCCGGTCGCGTACACGACGCCCGTAACGATTATGAGGTCACAAACGAACTGCAAAGGAGCGTGCCAGCGCGCCTGCGGTATCCAGCGGCGCAAAATCACGTAGACGACGGCAAGGGTGTACCAGAAAACGATTAGTGAGACGAACGCCCGGACAGGAATGACTATCGGCGTGAGTTGATGGACGGCGACGACAACTCCAACAAGAAACGTAATGACGAGGAAGCGTACGCGCCCGAGCCACGGCAACCATTCACTGACACTAGGCTTAAACTCCATTTGGGATCCGTCGCCGCCCCCTACTCGCTACGTCTACACCGGTGTCGCAAGGAAAATCCTGACCATTTTCCCAGCAGCCAGCGAGCGCCTGTTGGATAGCTCCAGACGCTCGCGCTCAGGCCGCAGGTAGCCGGTCTACTTGCCTGCCAATTTGCCGATCAGTGAGAATAGCGGCAGGTACATCGATACGACGATGCCGCCAACCACGATGCCTAAGAACAAGATCATCATGGGTTCGAGAGCGGTAAGCAGGTCCTTAACGGCCGCGTCTACTTCATCCTCGTAAAAGTCAGCAATTTTTTGAAGCATAGCGTCCATAGCGCCCGTCTGTTCGCCGACGCCAATCATCTGAGTGACCATACCTGGAAACACGTCGGTTTCCTTCAGCGGGTCGACAAGGGAACGGCCGGCTTCGACGGCCTTACGCGTCTGCGTGATCGCCCTTTCAATCACCGCATTTCCGGAAGTGCGCGCGGTGATGTCGAGGCCTTCGAGAATCGGCACGCCGCTAGAGATCAGAGTGCCGAGTGTGCGGGTGAAACGCGCGACCGCAATCTTGCGAAGCAGAATGCCCACCATCGGCAACCGCAACAGCACGTGATCCAGTGCGTATCGGCCTTGCGGAGTTCCATACCAGAGCTTCAGAGCAACGGCAACGCCGACAACGAACACGAGAATGAAGAAACCGTAGATGCTGCCGACGAACTTGCTCATCCCGATTACGATGCGGGTGGGAAGCGGCAGATCGACGCCGAGACCGTTGAACAAGGTGGTGAAGATCGGGACGACCTTCCAGAGCAGGAGCGTGATGACCATCACGGCGATGCCGATGACGGCGGTCGGGTAAATCATCGCCGACTTCACGGCGCGCTTCAGTTTGACGTTCTTTTCAATATAGCTCGATAGGCGCTGTAGAATCGTGTCGAGGATACCGCCGGTCTCGCCCGCCTCCACCATGTTGTAGTAGAGAGCGTCGAAAACCTTCTCATACTGCTTCATCGAAGCGGAAAGCGTGGCGCCGCCTTCGATCGAAGCCCGCACCCCGTTCAAGATCTTTTGGAAGATTTTGTTCTCCTGCTGTCCCGCAAGAATCTCGAGACATTGCACGAGCGGCAACCCGGCGTCGATCATGACGGAGAACTGGCGCGTGAAGATCGCCAGTTCCTTGGAGTCCACGCCCGTTCCAAAGGTGGGAATATTGAATTCCTTCCCTTTCTCGGACAGCTTGCTCACATTGATTTGCTCGCGCTTGAGCATCGTCGCGGCTTCGGTCTTGTTGGTGGCCGAACGCTCGCCCACGACCGTCGCACCCGCCCGGTTAACACCGCGATAGGTATAAACAGGCATCTCTGTTACCTCCTCTTCTGGTTATCGCCGGACGGGGACCTTCCCGCCAGCAGGCGGAGAGGTCACCCCTCGGTTAATTAAATCGTGTAATTCGTCTGGATTCGAGGAACGCGCGATTGCCGTTTCCAAAGTGATTAACTTCTGGAAATATGCGTTCGAGAGACTCTGATTGAAAGTCTGCATACCGGACAGGCCTGTGCCGGTCTGCATGGCCGAATAGATCTGGTGAATTTTGTCTTCGCGAATCAGGTTGCGAATCGCCGGAGTTGGAATCAGAATCTCCATCACCATTGCCCGGCCTCGCCCATCGATTTTCTGCAGCAACGCCTGGCACAGAATGCCTTCGAGCACCATCGAGAGCTGTGCGCGAACCTGAGGCTGCTGGTGGGCCGGAAAGACGTCGATGATGCGGTTAATCGTCGAAACCGCCGAATTTGTATGCAGGGTCGCAAACGTCAAGTGGCCCGTTTCGGCAATTCGCAGTGCGGATTCGATTGTCTCGAGGTCGCGCATTTCGCCAATCAGCACGACGTCGGGATCTTCGCGAAGCGCAGCCCGCAGCGAGTTGGCGAAAGAGTGTGTATCGGAGTGAACTTCGCGCTGGTTGACGAGACATTTCTTATGGTTATGAAGGAACTCGATCGGATCTTCGATCGTAATCATGTGCTCGTCGCGCTCGTTGTTGATTTTGTCGAGCATTGCCGCGAGCGTAGTGGACTTGCCTGAGCCGGTCGGACCGGTGACGAGCACCAGGCCTCGCGGCTTGTCGCAAAGCGTTCGAACAATCGCAGGAAGACCGAGGGCGTCGAAGGATTTGATTTCCCACGGAATCGTCCTAAACACGGCCGCGACGGCACCGCGCTGGTGGAAGATGTTGCCGCGGAACCGCGCCAGACTCTTCAAGCCGAACGAGAAATCGAGCTCGAGATTTTCCTCCAGCCTGTGCTTTTGCACGTCAGTGAGGACGCTGTAAGCGAGCGCCTTTGTATCTGCCGCTGTCAGAGGAGGCATGTCGAGCGGACGCAGCTTGCCGTGCACGCGAATTCGCGGCGGACTGTTCGTCGAGAGGTGCAGATCGCTGCCGCCCATCTCAATCATCTTCTTCAACAATTCGCTCAGGGTAATTCCAGCCATAATCTCCTCCGCCTAGAGAACGGTTTCCCGCAGGACTTCTTCCATCGTCGTAAGCCCCAGCGCGGCTTTAATTAAACCGCTTCGCCGAAGCGTAATCATTCCGGTTTCGAGAGCCTTGCGTTTCAGCTCAACCGCTGAGGCTCCAACCAGGATCAGCTCTCGCAAATCGTCATTGATCTCCATAACTTCATAAAGACCCACGCGGCCCTTGTAACCCGTGTTGTTGCAGGTGGCGCAGCCCCGTCCGTGCTGCACTTCCGTTTTGGAGGCTTCGTCGGGCGAATAACCTGCGTCAATCAGAGCCTGGGGCTGAATTTGTAGCGGTTCCTTGCACTGCACGCAAATACGGCGCACGAGCCGCTGGGCGCAAATCAAGTTCACCGACGTTGCCACCAGGAACGGTTCAATACCCATATTCATCAATCGGCTGATTGTGGATGGCGCATCATTCGTGTGCAGCGTAGAAAGCACTAAGTGGCCGGTAAGCGCGGCCTTCACCGCGATTTCGGCAGTCTCGAAGTCTCGAATTTCGCCGACGAGGATGATGTTGGGGTCCTGCCGCAGGAAGGCACGCAGGGCGGAGGCGAAGTTCAGTCCGATCTGTTCCTTCATTTGAACCTGATTGATACCTGGGAGCTGGAACTCAACCGGGTCCTCAGCGGTCATAATGTTCGTTTCGGCCGTATTTAGCCTCGCGACGGAAGAATAGAGCGTGTTGGTCTTGCCGGATCCGGTCGGACCGGTCACCAGCACCATTCCGTACGGCTTCAAAATTTGCCGCTCGAATTTCGCAAGCGATTCCGCTTCAAAGCCGAGCTTGGTCATATCCAAGCGCAGATTTTCTTTGTCGAGCAACCGGAGAACGATTTTTTCGCCAAACAGAGTCGGGACGGTCGAGACGCGGAAGTCGAGTTCTTTTTTCTTTCCGTCCTTGAGGTACTTGATCATGATGCGGCCGTCTTGCGGTAGCCGCTTTTCGCTGATGTCCAGTTTCGACATGATCTTGATGCGGCTGGTAATGGCATCCTTCAATTTCATCGGCGGGGCCATCACGTTCTGTAAAATGCCGTCTATTCGGAAGCGCACGCGATATTCTTTTTCGTACGGCTCCACGTGGATGTCGCTCGCGCCTCGTTTCACGGCGTCGGTAAGAATCAAATTGACGAGCTTGATGATGGGCGCTTCCTCTGCGGCCTTCTCCAAGGTCGCGAGGTCTATCTCTTGCTCGTCCGATGCCAGCTCGAGCGCGGCATCGTCGCCGGCAAGGTCCTTCATTACCTTATCGAGTTCTTCGACACTTTCCACGGCGCCGTAAAATTTGTGAATTGCCTCGCTGATAGCCGTTTCGGATGCCACCACCGGCTCCACGTTGAAGCCCGTCATGAACTTGATGTCGTCCATCGCGAAGACGTTCGTCGGATCGGTCATCGCGATCGTGAGTGTGGAACCGACGCGCGAAAGCGGCACGATCTGATAACGGATCGCGGTTTCCTGCGGCACGAGTTTGATGACGGACGGGTCGACTTCGTAGAATTTCAGATTGATGGACGGAACGCCGTACTGCCGTGAAAGAACCGCGGTAATGTCTTCATCGCTTACGATTCCCATTTTCACAAGGCATGTGCCAAGCCGGCCGCCGTTTTTCTTCTGGTAATCGAGCGCCTGCTTGAGCTGATCTGCGGAGATCAGACTGTCTTTGACCAGAATTTCACCGAGTCGTGAAGACATAGGTATGCATCCGCGGTACTAGAACCCGCTGGAAATGGCAGCGTAACACGCGGACGCGACGGAACAGGGTGCCGGCTGGTGTCATCGTGGTGAATCAGCTAACATCCGATACGCCGCTCGAAAACCTGTACTCGCGAACAGGTAAATTGTTGCTCCTGTACGAAGGTACAGGTGACCCACTGCACGCAGCACTGGCCGAGCTTTACACTCGATGGGTTAATTGGAATTTCTGGCGGCCGACTTCATTGATCACTCATTAGAGACGCGCATTTCCGACGGCTTGGCCCAAAAATCATGAGAAGATAATCGCCGGCGAGAATGAGGGAAGCGCTAGCCTCTCGAGCTCAGCTTCTGTTAGGATGGATTCGGTCGAGGGCGGTTAGCTCAGCGGTTAGAGCGTCCCGCTTACACCGGGAAGGTCCGCGGTTCAAATCCGTGACCGCCCACCATCCGGCTATCCGATTTGTAACGCGGGGGACGTAGTTCAGTTGGTTAGAACGCTGCCCTGTCACGGCAGAGGTCGCGGGTTCGAGTCCCGTCGTCCCCGCCATTGTTTTCAGTTAGTTACAATTATCTACAAGCTTTCTTTCTCTAACCGCAACCAGAGATTAGACCCGAGTTCGTCGCCCGGTTGAGGTTTTGGTGCGCTCTGCTCGGATTCTGATCGCTCCAAGTACAATCCTTAAACGTCAAGCTGTTTGCTGTTCACGTGATGAGTGTAGCGGTTCCCAAAGCCTGCCGGAGTCAGAGCTCAACCTGCGGTCAGTGGAGAGACAATCGGCCCGTGCCTGTGCGATTCGACGCGACCTTTGCCGGTCAACCTTTCAATAGTGTCTGAAGTTGAGGTACCGGCAAGATTACGCAACCGCAAGAAAACGGAGTCCCTCCACATTCCAACGGGAGAGTGTCTAGGACACGACGAGGATCGGGCTTATTGATTGGGGTCCTTGAAATCAATTTCAACGACTTCGTCAGTCTCTTTTGGGCCGACTTCGTACCTCCACATTCTTATCGCATCCAGCGCAGCATCCGCCAATAACGGATTGCCCCCGATTATGCGGGTACCCTTGACGCGACCGTCTGGAGAAACGATCACTTCCACTTTCACCTTCCCGCTCAATTTGAGCTGGCGCGCCAGTGCGGGGTACTTCGGCGGAACCTTCGCTGCAACTTTCCGCTTGGTTGCTCCTTGATTGGTTTCTCGCGAGAACGCGGACGGCTGTACGGACACTAAGCCCAACAGGGCAAACCCTAGAATAAAAGCGACAAGGCGCTTTCTCATGGCTGCTGCTTCGCTCCAGTCCTGGCGGAGTGCTATTGAACATCAGAACATTTTCCGGACGGGATAAGCGCCTCTTGAGGAGGACGAGCGGAGAAGCAGTTAACTGTACCTCGGTGCAGGGGGGCAGCCGACCGGCAGTGGAGTGCGTGGACGGCAAGAGACTGACTCTTTATCGCGCGGCACAGAATTGTGAACTACCCGGCAAGCGATCCGAGCCCAAGGAGGTAACCTGCGGGGATTCCGGGAGAGCCGAATAGCCCGCCCACGCCTGCGCATCCAGTTCGCGTCGGCGCTCAAGCCGCCGGTCGGGAATGTCGTTAACCAAAGTTGCGAACCAACACCGAATCTCCCGCGCGTCAGTGTGCCGCATGATGCGGAAAATTGGCGCTAGCCCAAGACGAGGGATCGCTGAGGTCTCGCAGACCGCTGATTCTGCGAAATTGGAAACCGCCGGTGCTTCAGACAGGCTGTCTTAGTGTGGAAGCGGTTTCTTGCTACCGCTCGATGTCAAAATAGATACGGGTTGTCACACGGTAGTCGGTGATTTTTTTCCCATCAAGTAGCATTTCGAAATCTGCCACACGCGCCCACCTCATACCCCGAACAGTCTTGGCTGCTTCGGCCACGGCATTCTCGGCTGCTTTGGCAAAGCTTTCCTTGGAAGCCCCAACAATGTCGATCACTTTCTGTGCCATGTTCGCCTCCCTGAGCAGCAATTATATCGGAATACGAAACACAAATTCGTTCGCTGAAAAAATTACCAGACGTCGTCACGTCCGATTCAGGCGCGGACAGACATGTCCTCGGACTGCGAACGTAACAGTTTATCTTTGGACAATCACAGAATTGCCCAGCGCGGGAATCTACAGTAATCTTACGAACCTAGAGGCTCGGTTCGCGGCCGGGCCGACTGCAGCGCCACACCGAAGGAAATCTATTCAAGGAGTGTGCGCGATGCAAGTTGAAACGACAGTCTCTCTCCGTTTTGAAGCGTTCCGAGATAAGGTTCATCCTGGCGAGTGGCGCGTAGAGGCCATCAATTCCTGGACAGGAGATGTTTTTGTGGCGGTCTTCTGCGGCCCTCTCGCTCAAGCACGGGCGGCCGAATACGCCAATTCCATGAACAACCCTCAGAGCTAGGCATCCTTCGAGCTTCTATACTGTCCCCACGGCCTCTGTGGTGTTGTGTGGCGGGCGTCCATGTGCTTATTGTCTTCGCGCTATGCAGATTCCTCTAGTTGCTCAATGAACTTATGCTCCGACAAATCCCAAATGAAATAGTCGCCCCGCTTACTCGACGCTAGGGTGATTAAACGTTTTTTCGCTTCCTGAAGATCTTCTGCTGATTCTATCCAAGTAAGTGGGGTCTCGGAGGTTTTCATGTATATGTCATATTTCGAACTCACGGAACGTCTTCGATCAAGGGGTTCGGCGAGTCGTTCACGATACGCCGTGGTCAGTCAGTGACGGGAACCGTTGCCCCCTCGAAATCAGTTCCTCTAGACATATCCTGCCAAGACCAATCATCAGCTCAATACCGTGCATCGTGTATATCCGGTGCAAGAAAAGCGATATTTGTTTGCGCTAAGGGCGCAGCACTTTGAAGCGATGTTTCTTTGAGCTTCCTCGTTCTGGTACGACAGGTGGCAATAGCACTGAAAGAAATTACCCAACATTTTTATGCGCTGGAATATCCGACCAGCTGACCGGAAGTTTCAACTGATTGATTCCATTTAGCAGGGCCTCTAGCAACGCCATGGAACCAAAAATGCATGTAAAAATAACGCCGGCAAGTTATCGCAACGCTCCGAAAAGAAGTCAGAAGCCGGGAGAGATTGACGGTATGACTCAGATTTGCACGATGAAGTGCCCACACTGCGGAAGCACAGCAACCAAGGCGAAACCCGACGAACGATTCAAGTGCGAAGGGTGCGGCTGGCAGTTGTGACTCACGTCGAAGAACTTTGATGTTTTCAGTCGTCAGACCGTCCAACTCGCAACTGGCGAATAAAATTGAAGGCCGACAGCAAACGCCGGTTCTCCCTTAACAGGACTACAGTAAGCGATTCGCGCTCGGTTAGACAGACCCTTCTGGACCAACTTAACGGTCACGTCGTCGTCTGGCCGCCACTGCGTCTTAGTAACCACGCGGGCACCATATCGGCTGACATTCTGGGTCAAGGTAATTTCGTTGACGACGGGTGCTTTCGTGCTAAGAAGCTCCACTTCAACTGGGGCCAGAGTGCGACTCTCCTTTCGTTTTTGTTCAGGTGTTTTCAGCGCTTCTCGAATCTGGTCTCGTTGAGAGAAAAGAAAGAGTGCGAGAACCCCGGCAACCAGGGTTCCTAGAAACGCTGCAACAGTTATGATCCACACCACGATTTTGGCCTTCACCGATGCAGCAGGTTGGTGGGCGTGGGCAGTGCCCAGACAGTATGTTTACGCCGCTCCGCAGCACGCCCACAACCTACTAACTCGCGAGCCGCCCTCGAATAATGTGGGACGAGTGAGTTGTTTGCGAGCGCTTCGGCGATTCTGGGTGAACAATCAGTTCCACCATGCCGCTTTCAGTTGAATATAGAAAGCAATCTCCAGAAGCTTTGCACGCCAGCTGCTTCAAACGCTTCCTCGCGGGTCCCAGATTTTCCACGGTTTCCACGTACCGTGCATGACCGCCCGCAGTGATGAAAATGTCAAAAGTGGGGCGCATTTTTGCCTCCGCACATCTCTCACGGGTACCGTCACTCCATCCGTTGGATTAACACCGAGTCATAGTGCGTTTCTGTTTTCCCTCCATAGCCAACGTTCACGGTCATCAGGACACATCGGTCACTGGTCCGGTGGGAGCCTGAAACTATCCTTGCCAATAGATATATCCTCGGGTTTCCCCGTTTGGTCAAGTTAATTGTCGCGGGAGATAACCAGTACACGGTGACTAAAGAAACTTCGAAAAGCCGGGCAATGCCTTAGACAAGAGCTCAGCCACAACATTGCCAAATCCGCGTAGGGGAATGGCAGGTACGATGGTTTGCTCAGTGCGCCATCTTTACACCAGACTCCTGCGGCTTGTCTTTCGAAGCGTAATCGACGAAAACACGATGATGACCGCTGACGATTCCGTCGAACGCCATGATGCGGTCGCCGTTCTTGAGTGACCAATTCGCTTCCTCGCAATGCCACGTCGCGCCGATTCCAGTCTGAAATTTGACTGCGTCCGTTTTCGTCGGCTCGCCATACTTCTGCGTTAGCGTGGATCGTTGAACCTCGAAGGATGTCTCGTCTAGCTTCCAGACGATGCTCACCTCGTAAATCTTGCTCGCGTGAAACTTCACCGTGACAGCCTCCATTCCCGGTTTCAGTTTCTCTTTCGGAAGCTTGAATTCTCCGTCCTTACCCGCGCGAAAGTCGGCGAAGGCATTGCAGATGGCTAACGTCGCGCGCAACTCGTCGCCAACGGAATACTTCTGGTCTCTTAGAAGCCACTTCGGAATGCTGGCAGCGTACTGCTGTTCGGCTTGAGGGCAAATCGTGTCCATCTTTTTCTGCGCGTCGGGCGAGACCATTTCGTTATACGTCTCACCGAGTTCATATTCGTCGACTCTCGTGCGCTCGGTCTGCTGTGCGTTCTGAGCTAATACGCCACATGAGAGGAACACAAAGGCGAGTAGTCCGAGCAGTCCAGTCAGTCCCCGTCTCATCCCCGTTCTCCGTCTGTTGAGTATCCGGGAGGCGGGGAAGCAGAGGATACCTGTACGAACGGGCAGGTATCACCGAAGAGTCACCTACAGCGGAAGACGTTCTCTTAGCAATTGACCGAAGAAGTACGTCGGAGCTGCTTCAGTTCTAGCCGTACAGGTACACGAGGCTGACCACGCTTCATCAACCCACTGGACATTTCAAGGCTTCAGCTTGACTTACTTCCCGTTCCCAGCTACTAATGATGGCTCACTCAGACGAGAATCCGCGGAAAATCCGGGAGTCATGTCGCCTATCGAGCTGAGTGTTATCGGGAGGAAACCATTGTGCGTCTGCCCAGCCGCATTTTTTTCGTGTTTGTTTGCCTGCTAGTTTCAGCGCCAGTTTGGGCGCAGGCAGGTCCGCTCGCCTATGTATCCACCGGCGCATCGTCGCCGAGCCAAATCTACAGTCTCAACACCGGTCCGGGAGGAGCAACGACTCTTCTGGTCTCCACAAACGGTGCAGACTACGAGGGTCTCGTCGTCGGCCCTGACAACAATTCAGCCGACAACGCTCTTGTTGTTCCGATCCGCAATGTGGTTTACGCCTGCAGCACAAACAACAGCACGATCGTCCGTTTCGACGCCGCGGCTGTCTCTCTGGTGGCGAATCCTGAAATCATTTACCAAGGGGGCGCCGCATTGAAGCATCCGCAGTGTGGACGGATCACTGCTTCCGGCGACCTGATTGTCACAAGCAAGGATTCAGGTCCCGATGGGGGGTGGTGGATCTTTCCTGGCATTGCCGGCAAGGCACTCGGCGGAGCAGGCATACAAAGTCCCACTCAGCTCACGTCCACGCCGGGCTCCGTTGACCAGGGAATTGCACTGAAAAACATCGGCGATTTGTTGATCGTGGACAACGCTAACAACCGGGTCTTTCGCTCTCCCGGTCCGCTCTACAGCGCTGAATCGTTATCGGTTTTCATTTCTTCGGGGCTCTCCAGTCCATTTGGGATCGCGCGCAGGAGCGACGGCCAGATTTACGTTTCCAACCAAGTAAAAGGGCCTTTCATCGAGCACTTCGACGCGACTGGCAAGGTGGTGACCGCGTGTTCAAGCCTGGGGTTCAGCAACAAAACGACGCTGAACATGATGCAGATGAGCCCGGGCGACACCCTTTTCGTTGCCGGCGCCACGGGGAATGCCCCTAGCAGCGGCGCATTGTTTCAGGTGGATGCGAGCCCTGGCACCGGCTGCTTGAGCCTCACACAAACCTTTTCACCGGGTCTCCCGCCGCTTGTCGGCGTTGCCCTTGCGCTTCCGAATTTCTCCGCTTCCCGGGCGTTGTCCATTCCCGCCGCTGGCGGAAACGCGACAGCCAACTTCGGATACGCTGCATTCGAGGTTGTCGAGGCTTCGGGGTCCTGCTCGTTGAACGTTACCGCAACACCGACTCCCCCCGCGCTTCTCTCTTCCATTGGTTCGGTCCCAACAACGGCCGCGCCCGCAGCCGATGAAGGGTGGGATGGCTTTGAAACGGTGCTGGACACAACGGTTCTTGAATCGCCGCCGGGGTGCCTAGCGGTTTCCGATGGTCAGTTCCACTACGTTTTCGCAACGTTCGTGCCTTTGAGTGTTACAAACCCGGAGACCATTTCTTGCAGCACGCAGGACAACACTACCACCTGCATTGTTGCCGCATTGGAGGCTGCATATCCTCTCGGGGGGATTCTCCCTGCGGACCTTGGAACGAGGAGCGGAAAGGGGACATCAGCGTGCAAGATTTTCGTGGCGAATTCCACCGCGGCAGCAAAGAACAACGAAGCGGGAACATTCTGCGGCTATGAGTCCCCAGTGAATAACACGTTTCTTGGCCAACCGGCTTCCACTCTTCCGGTCGGCAATCAACTCAATGTGAAGTTTAAGCTTGCCTTCGCCCCACCGAATGGAAACTGTCAAAACGGGCCGTATATCACGGATGCGACGGCACTACTGTCGGTGGCACAGATCGCGGACGCAAAGGGAAACCCTATATTCGTCCCGATGACGATCGTCCTCGGCGGCGTCGTGTCACCATTCTATAGTCCAGATAAAACCAGCCAACAGTACGCGGCCAAGTGGGATACGAGCCAGTGCATCTTGCCGTCGGGTGTGACGGAGGATTGCCCGCTAGGCACGTATAGCTTGACGACGGTGTTCACGAGCAACAATACATCGTTTCCGCCGGATAGTATCTATACGACGCAGACGACACTGCTCACAATCGGCAAACACTAATTGCCGCAAAAGACCCTGGGGGTACCGGTAATCAGAGGGGCCAAGGCCATGTGGCTCGGCCCCTTTTCCCGCCTACAGATTACGGAGTTTTCCGAGCGGCTTCTTCGCTGATCAATCGCAGGTCTTCTCGCTTCAGCAGCGCGTCGCTCCGCGATTCTTTGTGCATCTCTTCCAGCAGTTGCGCCGCCTGCTGAAAATGGCTGGCGGCCTCCGTGTTGTTTCCACTGCCCTTGAACGCAACCGCGAGCCAATAGTGAGCCTGTGGAAGCAGGGACTTCATCCCCTGATCTTGGGCCTTCCGTAACACTGCCTCAATTTCCTGGCGTCCTTGCGAATAATTCTTGGACTCCACCAAGGCCACTCCAACATAGAGGGAACATTCCGTCGAAAGATATTTCTGGCCCATCGAGTCGGCGTCTTTCACCAGCGCCTTCAACGCGCTTGCAGCCGCAGCCGCATGTCCTTCCAGAATCGAGAGTCGCGCCAAATTAAATTTGGCGCTCAACGTCGTCTCCCGATCCTTGGCTCGTGATGCGATCTGCAACGCCTGCTCGAAAAAAGGCCGGGCGGATTTCAGATCGCCGCTGTAGAAAGCTCGCTCTCCCTGGAAAATGAAGATTTGAGCGATCTGTGGATCGGCCTTCAGGGAGCGGGCCAGTTTCAGTGCATCCTCAAGACTTTTTTGCGCATCATCGAAACGGCCAATTAACGTAAGAGCATTTCCGTAATCCGCCCGGATCAAGGCTGTGTAAACGTCTTGCTGCTGCAGCTCCTGAAAATTCTTGAGGGCGTCCTGCTGGGCGTTTAGGGCCGCACCGTAACGCCCTTGAGCTTCAAAAAGGGATGCCATGCTGTCGGAAGTTGCGCCGACATGGAACTTGTCTCCGGCGTTGCGCGAGAGGTCTAATGCATGCAGGTAGCTGTCGAGCGCCTTATCGTACTGCCCCAGAGCGCGGTAAGCCTCGCCGATGTTGTTCATCGTTTCCGCGATATCACCCGCGACTTTCAATTTCTGCCGAAGATCGAGGGATCGCTGAAAATAAGTGAGCGCGTCATCGTAGTGCCCCTGGTTCAGGTAGAGGTTCCCAATGTTGTTCAAACAAATCGCCTGGCCGCTTTCTTGGCCGAGCTGTATTTCGACTTGGAGGGCCTGCTTGGTTAGGTCAATCGCTTGGTCATACTTACCTTCTCCGGCGAGAGTATTGCCGAGATTCAGCAGCGTTTGCCCTGTGCCAGCCTGATCCCCGATCTCCTTTTGAATTTTGAGGACGTCCGCGTATTCCTTCTCCGCCTGTTGCGACTTGCCCTGTCGATTGTGAATGTTCGCCATCAGAGATACGCTCATAGCGATCACTCTTTTATCGTTTAGCTGTTTCGCTATCTCCAACGACTGTTGCAGGCTCTGGAGCGCGTCTTCGGGCTTGTTCAGGAGGTCGTAGGCGGTTCCCATCATCTGGAGAATGCTCGCCTTTCCTTGCTGCTGGCCGAGCTGCACGGTGAGGCTCAGCGCCTGATTCAGATGTTCCAGCGCCGCCTGCGCGTTTCCTTGCTCGACCTCCACCCGGCCCACGGCTAGTAGGGCGTCCACGTATTTCGGATCGCTCCGCAGCGCCTGGAGAAAGTGTTCATGAGCCTGGTCGAATGTACCGTGGCTTTCATATAGCAGGCCAATTTCGAATTGCACCTGGGGATCGTTGGGCATCAGTTTGAGTAGGTCGTTGTAGGCCTGGACCGCTTTGTCGTAGTTGTTTCCAATCTTTGCGTTGAAGGCCTGTATCATGTACTTCTCAGCCGGTGGAAGGTCGTTGCTAAGATCGACCGCCTTGCTCGACCATTGTTCCGCTTGCTTGTCATAGCCGAGGCTCGCATAAGCCTGTCCAAGCCTCGTGAAGGCCAGGGCAAAGTTTGGGTCAGCCGAGGTGGCGGCTTCAAATTTCTTCACGGCTTCCAAGTTGTTGCCCTGGCGCGACAATTCCAGTCCTTCGCTGTAAGCGCGCAATGCATCCACTGACTTCGAAGAAGGAGAGAAGGCTGACGCCTCCATTTCCTTGACAGCGTCGGGCGCCAGCGTGAGGTTCTGTTGAATGGACTTCGCGAGCTGATCTACGGAGCCCGAGAGTTGCTTTTCGTCCGGCGCTTCTGCCTTCAAGGAAATGGTGCGCTGCTGCTTCAGGTCTTGGAGGGTTCCGTCAATCCGAATCTGATCGCCAAGCTTGACGTATTGTCCTGACACAACTCTGTCGGCATTGGTGAACTCAACAATGCGACGGAGCGTGCTGACATCGAGTTCGGAATCCGGAGAGACTCTCAGATCGCTGAGGATCTGGTGAATCCGATCGGGCGAAACCGTGTGAAAGTTCGAAGCCTGCCCGACGTCGGACCGCAGCATTTCCGCGAGACTCCCGCCCAACCAGTCGAGCGTGTGGTCCCCCGACGCATTCCGGAACGGCAGAATTGCAAGCGTTACTTGCTGTCCGGGAGCACTTCGCTTGGCCGAAGAGCCGAAAGGGAGCTTTCCCCTCAAAACGAGCACGGCCGAAACAAGCAGCAGCACAGCAGCAACGCTCCCCACGACCCAAGCCCAGTGCAGGCGGGCAAATTCGGGAATCTGGATTTGAACTGAGCGAGCGCCGCTGGCCGATGTTTTCGACCCCTGCAAATCTGCCAATATTTCGTAAGCGGTCTGGTATCGGGCCTCAGGATCCCGTTCGAGGCAGCGCATGATAATCCGCACGAGCCAGCTCGGAAGCGACGGGTTGAGCAGCTTGGGGTTTTTAGGCTTTTCCTGGATTCGCTGGTACATGACCTTCAAGGTGGATTCGCCGGTGAACGGGACGTCGCCAACCACCATTTCGTAAAGCATCAAGCCATAGGAGTAGAGATCACTGCGCTGATCCGCTGGCTTCCCCTCCACCTGCTCAGGTGACATGTAGCGCGGCGTGCCGAGAAAGGCGCCCGTTTTCGTCATGCCCTGCGCGCCTTCTTCGAACGATTTTGCAAGGCCGAAGTCGGAAACGAAAATTTGGTCGTCCTTATTCACCAGAATATTCTGTGGTTTAAGATCCCGGTGGATAACTCCCTCGGCATGAGCGGCCGCCAGCGCCTCGGCGAGAGCCCTGGCAAATTTCAACACACGATCAAGTGGCAGTTTCGGATTTTCTTTAAGGATTCCGTAGAGGTCCTGGCCTTCCACATAGGCCATCGTGATGAATTTTGTGCCGGCCACCTCACCCATGTCGTGGATTCGAAGGATGTTCTTGTGGGAGATTTTGCTGGCGAGAACGAGTTCTTGTTTGAATCGCTTTAGGGCATCTGTCTCACCCATCACGCCGTGGCGAACTACTTTGAGTGCCACTACACGATCCAGGTCCTTGTCATAAGCTTTGTAAACGCGGCCCATGCCGCCCTGCCCTAGCAGCGCCTCGATCCGGTAGCGCGCACCAAAATCACTTCCGGGAGTGAGAGCAGTGGCGTCCACCATGACCATGGTTTCGGAATCTCCGATGGGCATAGGGGTACCGCAGCGGGAACACGATTCGGCGAACTCGGGATTGACCGTGCTGCAGTGAGGGCAATTCATCGCGGGAGCCGCCAGGATGGCTCAATCCTGCTTGTCACGATGCACAGATTATCCGCAATCCTAGGGAACGCCGCAACCTCAATTAAAACAAGGCAGAAGAGCTCCCTCGTCGGCGACAACCGTATGACCGCGCCTGGACAAACTTCCGTTACACTGTCCCGACATGCTCGGTGCTCCAATTCACGTCTGGGTTGTCTTCGCAGTGGTGATCACTGCGGCGCTGGTTCTCGATCTCGGGGTATTCCATCGCAAATCGCAAAAGGTCACGCTCCGCGGTGCGCTCATTGAGAGTGCCGCCTGGATCGTCCTCTCATTGTTGTTCGCCGTCTATGTTCACTTCTCCCGCGGAACGCAGGCGGGAGTGGCTTTCCTCACGGGATATTTGGTTGAGAAATCGCTCAGCGTCGACAATATCTTCGTCTTCGTCCTCATCTTTCGCGCGTTCCAGGTGCCGGAGCGATCGCAGCACAAAGTCTTGTTTTACGGTGTCGCCGGAGCACTCGGGATGCGAGCGCTGTTTGTTCTCATAGGCGTCGAGCTGCTCCAAGATTTCCACTTCATCCTTTTTATTTTCGGCGCGATTTTGGTGGTTACCGCAATTCAGATGTTGCGGCCTAGCCAACGCGCGATCGAGCCGGAGCGCAACTGGCTCGTGAGGATCACGCGGCGATTTGCGCCCGTCTTAACCGGCTACGCGGGCGAAGCTTTTTGGGTAAAACGCGAACGGAAGTGGCACGCTACTCCGCTATTCATGGCGCTAGTGGCAGTCGAAGCGATGGATATTGTTTTCGCGATTGATTCGGTTCCCGCAGTTCTCGCAATTACGCGCGATACTTTTATCGTGTATTCCTCGAACGCCTTCGCTATTCTGGGACTAAGAGCGCTGTATTTTGCGCTCGCAGACATTCTTCCGCGATTTCGATTCCTGCATCAGGGGATCGCAGCAATACTTTTCTTTGTCGGCTTGAAAATGATCGCGAGCGATTGGATCGCCCTCCCCGATTTCGCATCGCTGGGAGCTATCGCGGGCATTCTGACGATCACGATTGTCGCGTCGCTGGCAATTCCACTTAAAGTTGAAGAAAATTCGCAGGGATAGACGAGCGCAGCGACGATACGCAGCCGCACCGTTATTGCAGGTTCAGAACGAGCAGCCGGGGCTCGGTCATTTCCTCAATCGCGTAGCGAAGTCCTTCGCGACCCAAGCCCGAATCTTTCACGCCGCCGTACGGCATATGATCGATTCGGAATGACGAAGTATCGCCGGCGATCACGCCTCCCACTTCGAGCTCTTCGAATGCCGAGAAAAGCAGCTTCACGTCGCGCGTGAAAACTCCCGCTTGCAGCCCGTTCGGCGAGTCGTTCACCTGGCGAATCGCGTCCGCAAAATCGTCGTACGGTTCAACTAGCACCACGGGCGCAAATACCTCCTCGCAGCTGACCTTCATCTGCCGTCGCGTGTGCGTCAGGACCGTCGGCTCCACGATCGAGCCTTCGCGCTTCCCGCCGGTTTCCACTTTCGCGCCGCCCGCAACTGCTTCCCTGATCCATTCCTCAGTACGCCGGGCCGCTCCTTCATTAATCAGCGGACCGACATCGGTCGAATCGTCAGCCGGATTCCCCATTCGCAATTTTTTTACGCCTGCTAGAAGCGTCGAGAGAAAGTTTTCGTAAGCGACCTGCTGAACGTAGATGCGTTGTACCGAGATGCACGTCTGGCCCGAATAGCCGAATCCGCCCGCGACACAGCGCTCGGCCGCGTAAGTCACGTCGGCGTCGGAATGGACGATTACTCCTGCATTCCCGCCGAGCTCCAGCGTCACCTTCTTTTTGCCCGCCTTCTGCTTCAGCGCCCAGCCCACCTTTGCGCTGCCGGTAAAGGTCAACATCTTGAGCCGGTCGTCAGAGACCAACTTTTCGGCGACGTCGTTCGCCAACGGCAATACGTTGAAGGCTCCAGCCGTCAAACCTGCACTCGCCGCGACCTCAGCGAGCAGCAACGAGCAGAGCGGAGTTTGTGGCGCCGGTTTCAAGACAATCGTGCAGGCCGCAGCAATCGCGGGCGCGACCTTGTGCGCCACCAGATTCAGCGGAAAGTTAAATGGGGTGATCGCAAGAATCGGCCCCAGCGGAAATCGCCGTACTATGCCCGTTCGGCCCGCCGTCGAACTCTGCCAATCCAGCGGCAGCCATTCACCGCCGATGCGCGTCGCTTCCTCAGCCGCGACCGCAAACGTGAACACTGCGCGGTCCACTTCGGCGCGCGCCGTCTTGATTGGCTTACCGGCTTCGAGACACATCAACTGCGAAAACTCTTCGTGTCGCGCTCGAATTCCTTCGGAAATGGCGTTCAGTATCCGTTTGCGTTCGTAACTGGGCGACTTCTTCGTCGTCTCAAAGGCGCGCTGCGCGGCCCGAACGGCTGCTTCGGCGTGCGCAGCAGTCCCCTGATGCACTTCGCCCACTACTGAATGATCGTACGGAGAATGAATCTCGACTGGCTCGCCTTCGTTCAGCCATTTGCCATCGGTAAAAAGTCCCCAGCTCTTCGCAGCCACTTTCGTTTGAGTCGCCATATCTCAGCCCCAAATTCTTGCACACTCAGCGCAGCTATGCGCGTTGAGGCGTCGCTTCCATCCGCGATTCAGCGACGCTTGCGAGCGCGCCTTCCAATACATTCAACCCTTCCTCGAACTGCTCATCCGTCACCACCAGCGGAACGAGCAGCCTTACTACATTACCGTAAGTCCCCGCCGATATCAGAATCAAGCCGTGCTCGTAGCAACGCCGCAGCACCTGTTCCGTTTCTTCTTTCGCCGGCTCGCGCGTTTCCGGACTTCGCACCAGCTCCATCGCGCGCATGGCACCGAGCCCACGCACATCGCCTATCAGAGGCCAGCGCTTTGTCCACGCGCGCGCCCGTGAATCAAACAGCTCACCAAGCTTCTCGGCCCTGGCAGAAAGATTCTCGCGTTCCATAATTTCGATGACTGCGAGAGCGGCGGCGCACGAGATGGGGTTGCCACCGAACGTTCCGCCAAGTCCGCCGACACCCGGCGTGTCCATAATCTCGGCGCGCCCGGTGACTGCCGCAAGCGGCATTCCTCCGGCAATCGATTTTGCCGACACCAGCAGATCGGGCACGACGCCATATCGCTTGCACGCGAACATCGCGCCCGTTCGACAGAAACCCGTCTGTACTTCGTCGGCAATAAGCAGAATTTTGTGCCGCCTGCAAATATCCTCAATAATCGAAAAGAATTCCGGCGGCGGAGCGACGAACCCGCCTTCGCCCAGCACCGGTTCCACAACCACCGCCGCAACCGCCTCAGAGGCTACGACGCGTTTAAAAGTATCCTCCAGATGCTTCGCGCAAAACACTCCGCAGCTGGGATATTGCAATGAGTACGAGCAGCGATAACAGTAGGCGTAGGGGATGCGATAGATGTCGGTGGCGAAAGGCTCAAAGCCCGCCTTGTACGGATGCGTTTTGCTGGTGAGTGACATTGTCAGCATCGTGCGCCCGTGGAAGGCATCCTCAAAACATATGATGGCCGGACGATGCGTATAGCTGCGTGCGATTTTCACCGAATTTTCAATCGCTTCCGCGCCGCTATTCACCAGAATCGTCTTTTTCGGAAACTTTCCCGGCGTAAGTAAATTCAACTTTTCGGCAAGCTCAATATATTTCTCGTACGGCGCCACACTGAAGCAGGTGTGCATGAATGCGTCCAATTGCCTACGAACGGCAGCCAACACCCCAAGGGCGCGATGTCCTACATTCAAGCAACCGATTCCCCCGGCAAAATCGATGTAGCGATTTCCGTCCACATCTTCCAGCATCGCGCCTTCCGCTCGCGCTGCGAAGATTGGAGTTGCATGCGCCACGCCGCGCGCCACAGCCGCGTTGCGGCGGCGCATCAGCTCTTGCGATTTGGGTCCGGGGATTGGCGTGCGCAATTGAATCGTGGGCATGTCAGTACCATCCGATCGGCTGCTCGTTCAAATTGATGTGGACCTGTTTCGTCTCAAGATATTCCTCAATGCCCCAGGGCCCAAGCTCGCGGCCGAAACCGGACTGCTTGTAGCCACCCCACGGCGCCTCGACATATGTGGGCTGCATGTGATTCACCCACACAATCCCGGCGCGCAACGATTTGACCACGCGAAAGACCTTGAAAACGTCGCGCGACCAAACCGCTGCAGCCAGGCCGTACGGAGTATCGTTCGCAATGCGAATCGCATCCGCTTCATTACCAAACGGAATCACTGCGGCCACGGGGCCAAAAATCTCCTCTTGCGCGATGCGGGAGGAATTGTCCACATCATAGAAGATCGTCGGCTCGACGTAATAGCCACGCGCAATCACCGAAGAACGGCCCCCACCTGAAGCAATTTTTGCTTCCTTTTTGCCAAGCTCCTGATAAGAGCGAACGCGATCGAACTGCTCCTTGCTGACCAGCGGCCCCATCTTCGTTTCGCGTTCAAGCGGCGGCCCCAGGCGAATCGTCTTTGCTTTCGCCGACATGGCATCAACAAATTTCGGATAGATGGATTTTTCAACGAGTATCCGGCTGCCCGCCGAACAAACCTCGCCTTGATTGATGAATACGCCGAACAGCGCGCCATCAATGGCCGATTCGAAATCCGCATCAGCAAAAAATATGTTCGGAGATTTTCCGCCCAGTTCTAGCGTCACCCGCTTAAGCGTGTCGGCCGCCATCTTGACAATTGCTTTTCCCACCGCTGCGCTTCCCGTGAACGCGACTTTGTTCACATCCGGATGCTTCACCAGCGGCGCGCCTGCCGTCTCCCCAAACCCAGTGATTATATTCACCACACCGGCTGGCAATCCGGCGTCGGCGAGATATCCAGCGAATTCAAGCGCCGTAAGCGGTGTCTGCTCGGCCGGTTTCAAAATGCACGTGCATCCAGCTGCGATCGCCGGCGCTAGTTTCCATGCCGCCATCAGGAGCGGATAATTCCAAGGAATGATCTGGGCCGCGACGCCGATTGGCTCGCGCATCGTGAAATTCAGCGCATTGTCCGGCACCGGATTTACGCTGCCGAGAACTTTCGTCGCGAGACCGCCGTAATATTCGAAGCAGGTCGCAACATCGTTGATGTCGTATTCAGCTTCGACGATTGGTTTCCCCGAATTCCGCGCCTCTAGCTCCGCTAGCGCCGGCGCTTCTTTCCGCACTCGCTCAGCCAGCCGGAAAAGAATTCGTCCGCGTTCCTGCGCTGTTGTCTGCGGCCATGCGCCGGAATCGAATGCAGCTTTGGCGGCAGCCACAGCACAGCTCACGTCTTTCTCATCGGCATCTGGAACTTCGGCGAGAACGTCCTCCGTCGAAGGATCAATTGTCGGGAAATATTTCCCGCTCTGACTCTCGACAAATTCCCCATTGATGTACATCCGATATCTGCGAACAGTAGCCTTGGCCTCGCTGGCCATTTAAATCCTCCTACGAACCAACTCACTCAGATACGACTGGCTGCCGCCTGTGGCGTCTTCCGCCGTCCGTAAACAAAATAGAAAAACGCTGCCAATCCGATAAAGAACGCAGTTCCGCCCAGCATCCATGCTTCGTAGGACGCTATCGAAGTGATCTGCTGCGCGGGTAAAAACGCGAAAACGGTTCCAAGAATCGTCATCAGCAAACCGCTCGTGCCCGCAAAAATAAGCACGCCCTTGCTGTAGTGGCCATTCCCAGCCGTCGCAGGATCGAAAGCCAGCTTCAACAGGGCGCCAAACATATAAAGGAACGGCACCAGCTGCAGCACCACTGCGAGCGACAGCAAACGCTGAAATGTTTCCTGCACCCCCGAGCCAAACAGGCTTATCAGTACTAGAATCGCGGACACAACCGCATGAACGATTAGAGCTGCATACGGCGTTCCATACTGCGGGTGCACTCGACCAAGCCAATTCGGAAGATAAGAATCCAATCCCGCCACAAATGGAATTCGCGCAGAGCCGGCAAGCCACGCGGATCCAATCCCGGCGATCGAGATGCTCAACATGAGCGCGAACGGTGCAACGATCCAAGCAACGCCCACTCGCGATGCCATGTGACTCACCGCCTGCACGATTCCTTGCAGGACGTTGATGTCGTTCTTGCTCATCGCGATCAGCAGCGTCAGCGTGGCCGCGATGTATAACGCACCCGAAATCACTCCGCCCCAAGCGACCGCGCCAGGAAGGGTCTTTTGCGGGTCGCGGATCTCGTCACCCATCACCGATGCGAGCTCAAGTCCCACAAGCCCAAAGCAAATCACACCAAACGAATTCAACAGAAACCGAGGATCAGCGGGAATGCGAAAATCCGCAGCTGTAACGGTTGTTCCAAATCGAAGGCACACGACCATACCCAGTACAATCAGCAGCCCGCCCGCCACGACGGTTCCGATGCTCCCCACGTTGTTAATCCACTTCCCCACGCCCAGCCCAACAATATTAAGGAGCACAAGTAGCGCCAGGAGCGAAAGCGATGCAGTCACGGTAAATGCCTTGTTATCGGCCAGCGCGGCGTGGCTCGGCCCAAGCGCAAAAACTGCGACGCCGACGAAATACAGCATCACGGTGGGCACGTACATCATGTTATTGGTCCAGTAGCACCAACCCGACAAAAATCCGTGAAAATCTCCGAACACTTCTTTGGCCCAAAGATAGACGCCACCTTCGCCCGGGTATCGATGAGCCAGCTCAATTACCGCAATACCCTGCGGCCAGAAAAAAAGGGCAAGGCAGAGAATCCAAAGCCAGACTGTTACACCGCCATTCGCCGCAATGCTCGGTACGACATTCAGGTTGAATACCGCCACGACGAACAGCGCGACCAGGTCCCAGCGCCCGAGCGCCCGCTTCAGGTGCGCGGTCTCGTTCTTGGCGCTACTCTCGTCTGGCAGAAACGACTCCCTTAGTGCGCGGCCGTAACCACGTGCGGCTCTTTCTGTGCGGCCGCAAGCGCCGGCGCGATTTCCGCGAACGCTTCCAGGTGACGATCGATATCCGCGTCCGTATGCGCCACGGACACAGTCCACTGCTCATCCCACCAGTAAGGCTGCGCCATCACTCCCCGGTTTACCATCGCGAACCAGTAGTGGCGCCAGATTTCGCTGTCGATCTTGAGCCAGTCGCGATAATTCCGGATCGGCTTCGGGAAAAACATTAGCGCGCCATTCGAGCCTGCGCTCGCCAGATAGGCGTCAAGACCAGATTTCTTCACTTCCTTCTCGTAACCATCCACGAGCTTCTTGTTGAGCCGATTTACGTGTTCGTAGGCAGCCGGCGTCAACACCTCGCGAAAAGTCGCAAGGCCGGCCGCCATCGCGACGGGATTCGTATTGTAAGTGCCGCCGTGAAACACACGATGATCCGAGATCAAGCCCATCACGCGCCGGGTCGATGCGAAGGCCGCGAGCGAAAATCCGCCGCCTATCGATTTCGCGAGGCACACAATGTCGGGATTCACCTTGAAATATTCGCAAGCTCCGCCGCGCGCCAGCTTCGCCCCGGTTTTCACTTCATCGAAAATCAACAGCGCTCCATTTTTCTTGGTGATCTCGCGCAAGGCTTGGTGGTAGCCGGGATCAGGCATCAGGATGCCCACATTCATCATGATCGGCTCGACGATGACGGCCGCGATTTCGTTGGGATATTTCTTAAAAAGCTGCTCCACTGACGCGGGATCGTTGAATTGTGCGACGAGCGTATTTTGCAGCGTCGCCTTCGTGATCCCCTCGCCGCCCGGAACAGAATTCGGCGCATTCGGATCGCCCACTTCGCTTTCCTTCGGTTTCACAGAGACGAGCGCTGAGTCGTGGAGTCCGTGGTACCCGCCCTCCATCTTGATGATGCGATCTCGCCCCGTCGCTGCTCGCGCCAACCGCACAGCGTGCATCGTGGATTCGGTTCCGCTGTTGCCGAACCGCACCATCTCCACCGGAAACCGTTTGCAGATCTCTTCCGCCAACTCCCACTCCATGTCGTGCGGCATGCCAAACATCGTGCCGGTGCTCAGTTTCTTCTGCACTGCGCTCACCACAGCCGGATGGCAGTGCCCTGCCATGAGTGCTCCGAAGCACAGATTGAAGTCGACGTACTCGTTACCGTCGATATCGTGAATGTGGCCGCCCTTGCCCTCCCGCACAAATATCGGATATGGATCGTAAGCTCGGTAGTTGCTGGCTACTCCCAGCGGCAAACGCTCAACCGCCTTCTTGTGCGCTTCGCGTGAGCGTGGCGTGCGCTTTTCGTATGTCTCGATTTCCTTTCGAAGAGCCTCGTGCATGAGTTCCTCCATCTATTGCGTGTAGTGGCCGGCGCACGGCCCTGAGATTTGCTTCTGCGGTCTTACGAACTTTCGGTTCGTTACGACTTGACGTCCCATTTTCGAAAACGGAAGCCGCGCTTTTTGAGTTCAGCGAAAAATGGCTGCGGCGGCACCACATTTTCGGGCGCCTGCACTCCCGTGCCGCGAATCTCTCCTCGCCCAAGCATCACTGCCGCAATCGCGGCCGGAAAACCGGTGTCTCGCGCGACGGCGGAAAGCTGCGGTCGCGTCGAATGCCCAGCCCACATTTCCATCGCAGACGCGAACCGCTTTTTCCCGCGCCGCCCCGACACCACCACGCGCAGTGCCTCGACGTCGCGGGGGGTCTTCGTCGTGGCGCGTCTCCGCAGCAACTCGAGCAACACGGACCGAGGCGCCACGCGCGTTCCGTTCACCGCAATCGGCTCCCGGCTCGTAAATCCCGTATGCACAAGATTTTGGACCAAGTTCACGAGCTGCGGTTCGTAGTTGATTTTGAAGAATACTTCGCGGACACCTTTCTTCCGAAAGCTCTCCGCCAGGGTGCCAAGCTCGGAATGGATGGAGTGCCGCAACACGATATTGCCAATCGGCCGGGGAAATTTTCCCGGCTCAGGATCGGAGAGCATCGCCTTCTCAACGTATCTCCCATTTTCGAACGCAATCGGCGGCGTCGTCAACTCGTCGAGAATCGTCGCAATCGAAAACGTGTACGCGATTGGACTATCGTATTTCTGCTCATCCGCGCCGGCGTTGTACACGCGAATCGCTTCGACGCGGTCCAGCGGATCCGCCAGAGCACGAGCCATCACGTTCGTAATCCCCGGCGCCCCGCCCATTCCCGCAATCGCCAACCGGCCAATCCGTCGAAAATCGCGGTCGAGCGCGAATTGCTTCTTGGTCATGTGATACAAACCGCCGAGGTCCATGTAATTTACTCGAGCAGCAAGCGCGGCACGCATCACATCCAAGTTCCAATTATACTGCGTGCAGTTCACTACGACATCCGAGCCCCGCAAAAGCTTCGCTAGCTCTGTCGTGGCCCGCACGTCCGCAAAAACAGCCCGCGCACGCCCGCACCCAAATTTCTTAGCCACCTCCGCAGCACGCCCTCGGTCGAAATCTCCGACGACAATCTTCCGTACTTCGCGGACCCCTGCGAGGTCGTGCACCACCGCTCGTCCCATCATCCCCGCGCCTAACACGAAAACCTTCATGCCGCTCCTGCCGCCATCAAATTACCTGCAGACGCCGAAACGAGGGCGCACCGATTCCCCACGCCCTCGCTCCCTAATTCTCGATTCGTTTTCGTCAGAACAAGACTTTCAAACCAAACTGCATTACGCGAGGGCCTTCTCTGGTCTTTAAGATTTGGGCAAAAGTAGAATCAGTGAAATTGCCGTCTGGATTTGCAAACTGCGTGTGGTTCCAGGCGTTATAAAACTCAGCGCGGAATTCCGTGTTCCATCGCTCAGTAATCGGCGTCTTTTTCGAAATCACTAGATCCGTGTTGCTGATCGCCGGCCCGCAACAGAGCGCGTGCGGAGTGTTCCCGAAGCCTCCGAGTGGCGTCGGGCAAGCGGCTGATGTGGTTTGATCACAGAAATTTGTTGGATCAAACAAGAAATTTCCAGTCGCCTTCGGATTTAGGCGCTTGAGTGGTGCCGTCATCGTCGGCGTGTTTGCATCTTCAAAGAAGAAGCTGGTTTGGAGTTCCGAGTCATTCGCGTCTTGCACTCGAATTGGGAAGCCGCTCTGATACGTGATGATGGCCGAGACTCCCCACCCGTTTAAAGCTTTCCCTTTGAACCCGTCGTACTTCGGCACAGGCAGCTCCCACACCGGGCTGAAGACGAACCTATGTTTGGCATCTAGCAGGGATAGCCCTCGCGTCGCATTGAAGTTAAGAGGATTGAGTTCATTCTCAAACGATGCTCCCTGGTCGATCGCTTTGCTAAACGTATACGACGCCTGGAAAAGCAGTCCGTGCGAATAGCTTCTATCGACAGAAATCTGAAGACCGTTGTAGTTCGAATTTGCATTGGTATCTTCGGCGAAAATGTTGCTGAAGACTGGCACACCGTCGCTCGGGCATCCGACTCCGCTCAACGGGTTGCAATTCGGGGACGAAAAAGGACGAGTGCCCACAAGCGTTAGCCCGTTTGCCCCGACCGGTCCGCTGAAGCACGTAGGATTGCCACCGGGCGCTCCGCTGTATGGCAGGACGAGACCAGCGCAATTGAGACTTGACACCTTAAAAGGCTGCGCTGGCATAGCGGACAAAGCCGGATCCGCGGGTATTACAGTCCCCGGCGGAATGAAGTACTCGGATTCCGAGCCAGAAGTTCCACACGACGTCGGAGTTCCACCGCTTGCCGGTGGTGCCGAAAGCACGTTGTTCGCATTTAGATTCGCCAGGTTGATCAGGCCGATGCAAGTTTGAATGTTTCCGGGGTTCTGATCGTGCGACGCAAGCAGGCGATGAGCTTGAGTCCCTACATAGGCCACGCGCAGCAACATCGACCTGGAGAGCTGCCGCTCAATGGTCAAATTGTACTGTTCAGAATACTGTGACTTGAGATGCGGCTGAAATTCGCCGAAATAAATTGCGTCTCGAAAATTCGACCAATCGACACATCCATTCGGACCTCCGGGCGTATCCACGGCGCACGGCGTCTGTGGGGTTTGTTGAATTACGCCGCCGAACGGATTAGGGGTCTGAACGCCATTCTGACCGAGATACGGGAGATTGAAGAGCGGGTTGGTGACGAACGAACTGCCGCCAAATGGCGGCTCGGCGCTGAACTGCTCGAGAACGAGCTGTTCGATCGGATTGTAGAAGATGCCGTAACCCATGCGTATGCTCGAATTGCCCGGCCCTCCCGTCAATTTAGCGAGCCATCCCTCAGTCCACCCCGGGCTCCAAGCTATACCGATTCGCGGAGCAAACGATTTGTAATAGGTTGAGGTCAGTCCTCGCGGTATACCTTTGTCCCCGGGGAAGACAAGGCCGAGTGGAAACACAGCATTGTTGGCCCCACTGGCCTGCCCGCAGTCTCCTGGGGTCAGCCCCAGCGCTGTTGCGTTCTCCATGGATAGCCAGCAGGGATATTGTGTGGTGGCTTGCCCCGGTCGAAAGGTCTGCAGCCGGTTCCCTGTATCGTAATACGGCGTGTTGAGTTCCCACCGTAAACCGTAGTTCAGCGTAAGGTTGGGTTTTATCTTGAAACTATCCTGCGCAAATAGATAAAGAGAAGTGTTCCGCAGATCCTCTCGCTGTGCCGCACCCTGCGTATACGAATTGGGGGCGCCAAGAAAATAGTTCGGATAGGAAGCGAAGGCTGGATCTGACTGGATCTGATCTTGGACTGCTTGACTCGTAATGATGTACTCGCCGATTATATCGAAGTACAGGAACTGGTCGAAGCGCTGCCGTCTCACGTCCCCACCGAACTTGACGGTGTGTTTCGAAAACGTCCTTGTGTAATTGTCTGTCCACTGAAAAGTATTCCCCGTTTGCGGCAATTCCCCTTCGAAATTGTTCCCAATCGCAAACCCGCCCGAGACACTTATGTAGGGCAGTCCGACCCGGCCCGGAAGGTCGGTCGTGATACCGACGCTCGCCGGGAAACCGGGATCCTGAAAACAATTCGCCGCAGCAATTGTCCCGCAGGAATCGTGCACGCTTGCAAGCGTGTTCACCGGGTGGTTGTTGATTTGCTCCCCTTCGCGAAAATAGTTGAAGCGAAATTCGTTTACCGCGTTCGACCCGAGCGTCCAGGTGTGACTCAAATTCCATTGCTGAACCCGCGTGCCAAACAGCGCACCGAACCCCGGCACGTTTCCGCCCGCACCTTGGAAAAAAGAGATGGGATCGGTCCGGCTGTCGTCTTCAAAGTAGTAGTAGGCGCTGAACTTTTGCGACGGCGTGATGTTGTGATCGAAGTGGACCGTAAACTGATCGTTACGCAAGACTTTGGGAGGCGTAGCTTGAAAAGTTCCCGTTCCGAGCGGGGCGACATACTTGTTGTAAATTGCTAGCGCGACCGGATCGAAACACTGTGTGGGAATTTTGTTGCCGGGGAAGAGATCGGAGTATGCCGCTCCAACTGCTATGGGCACTCCAGCCGCCGCCGCACAGCCGGGACGCGCATTCAGCGTATCGGCGAACGTCTGGTCATTGATCTGCCCGCCGAACGTCGCTGCAGCGTTGTTTTCGGAAAAATTCCCTGCAGCCTCGTCCGCCGTCGGCAAGAATACCCGGCCCGTCGAAATGCCCTGATGAAGCCGTAGCCCCTCGTAGGAGCCAAATATGAAAGTCCGGTCTTTCCTGATCGGCCCTCCAATGGTAGCTCCGAATTGATTCTGCTTGTATGGCGCCACCGAATTATCGAAGAAGCCCTTCGTGTTCAGCGCGTCGTTCCGCAGGAATTCGTAGAAATCGCCGTGCACTGCATTCGTGCCGGACTTCGTGACTACGTTTACGACCGACCCGGAGTTGCGCCCGTACTCCGCGTCAAACGTGTTCGTCAACACTCGAAACTCTTCGATCGCGTCCGGCGATGGCTGAATAGCGGGCGAGTTCACGAATATGTCGTTCCCGTCGCCGCCGTTCACCATGTAATTGTTCGACCTGCCACGGCCTCCATTGACAGATACCACGCCGGGATTGTCGCTACCGGCGAAAAGGTCGGCGCCCAACTGAGACTGCACGCCAGGTTGCAACTGGAGCAGCGCGTACGCGTTGCGCGTATTTAGGGGAAGCTCGCGAATCGACGTATCCGTCATCACCCCACCAAGTTGCGTGCTGGTCGTCTCTACTTGAGCAACGTTTGCTTCTACGGTGACGGTGTCGCTCGAGCCGCCGACTTGCAGGATCGCATTTACGACCGCCACGTGCCCAATCGTAACGACGACGGCCGTCGCAATGTATTTTTTGAAGCCCTTGGCTTCGACTGTGACCGAGTATGTGGCAACCGGAAGTTCGGGAATATCGAAAGCCCCGTCGCTGCCCGCTGTGACCGTGCGGTTCGTATCGGTGCCCACTTGCGTCGCGGTCACGCTCGCCCCGGGAACCACGGCACCCGAAGGATCCGTCACGCTGCCTCGAATCTCGCCGTTGGTTTGCCCCATGGCCGCAACGCAGAATGCCAGGCTCACGCACGCGAGAAGGCACACCCGTACCCACGCGATCGCTTTCATTGGCGCTCCTTTTGAAAATCCCGCGTCCACCCCAGACGCCCCCCGGATTTTTCGATTGCAGGTCCCCGAAAAACCTTACTATAATTCGCGAACGTTAGAGGATGACCTGAGGCTTGTCAAGAGGAAACTGGTTTGGCTCACGCTCTTAAGCTGTCCCGCGAAATCCAGCGCGCTTCGGGCTATCTGCGCATCAGCGATGTGGCGCGCCTCGTTGGAGTATCGCCTTCGATACTTCGTTCTTGGGAGACTCTCGGCCTCATTTCTCCCGCTCGCACGCGCAGCCAATACCGTCTTTACACGCAAACGGACGTGCGCCTGCTCAAGCGCGCCCAATTCCTCCGCCGCGCTCGCGGAATGAATGCACCGGCCATCGTTCACATGCTCAAAACGCAGGGACTGCTCTCGAAGTCCGGTGCCGCCCAGCCAAAAGCGAGTCCTGTTGGGCCTCGATTGCGGCGCTTGCGATTGCAACGTGGCTACCCGCTCGCAAAGGTGGCTCAAGCCGTCGGCGTGTCCGTAGGATTTTTGTCCGCGCTGGAACGTGCGCAGATGAGCGCGTCGATTGCGACTCTCCGCCGCTTGGCTCGTTTCTACCACCTCAGCATTCTTTCGCTTTTCGATCCTTCCGAGTCGAATCCCGGCCGCGTCCGTCCCAATGAACGAAAAGTACTCGAGGCGGGTAATGGCGTCCGTATGGAACTTCTCTCCTGGGGCAACACGGTAATGGAGCCGCACATTTTCCGCATTGCCCCCTCGGCAGGAAGTGGCGAGTCCTACACGCATGAAGGCGAGGAGTTCCTGTACATCCTGAAAGGTTGCATCGAGATTTCGCTCGATGGCGGCGAACCGAATCGCCTCGAACAAGGCGACAGCTTCTATTTCGAAAGCAGCACGCCACATCGTTGGGTGAATCCCGGCAAGAAAGAATCGTGGGTGCTGTGGGTGAACACGCCGCCGACCTTCTAGCGGTGCCGTCGACGGACAGCACGGGCAATCGGCTCGGGTCTTGGGGGAACACTTGATAAGTTCCGATGGTTTCGGCCGGCTCGTCGTTGCATTAGTAACCGTCTGTGGGGCCGTCGCCTCGGGAAATTTTCGTGCAACGAGCCCCACGCCCGCCGATTTCGTCGTTCTTCACGGCCGGATCTACACCGTGAATCTGCAACAACGCTGGGCCGAGGCACTCGCGATCTCGGGTGACAAAATTGTCGCGGTCGGCAGTGAAAAAGAAATTGCAGAATACCGAGGACCCCGAACGCAAACCATCGATGCGGCGGGCCAAGTCGTGCTTCCCGGGTTCACGGATAGCCACAACCACTTCCTCGAAGGCTCCCTTTCGCTCGACGAGCCGGATCTTAACGATGCTCGGTCCCCATCCGACGTGCGCCAAATTTTGAAAAACTATGAATCCTCACATCCGGGTTCAGGCTGGGTATTCGGTCAGGGTTGGTCTTACAACACCTTTGGCACTAGTGGGCTCCCGGACAAACGAATGCTCGATGAAATTTTTCCCAGTAGGCCCGTTTACCTCGAATCGTTTGACGGTCACACGGGATGGGTGAACAACAAGGCCTTGGCACTGGCGCACATCACCCGCGATACACCCGATCCTCCCACCGGGAAGATAGTTCGCGACGCCTCAACTAAGGACGCCACCGGCGTCCTCAAAGAGGACGCACGGCATCTCGTGAAAAGTCTGATTCCCTTGCCATCGCGCGAAGACAAGCTGGCATCCCTTCGCAAGGGGCTCGCGCTGGCAAATCAATATGGCTTAGTTCGCGTGCATGCCGCCGGAGAACCTCCTGACACATTTGGCGATTTCTTCGACCTGGATTTATTCGAGCAACTGCGGCGCGAAGGTCATCTGACGGTTCGTTTTTATGTGTCTAGGGTGATCGATCCGCCAGAGCTAGCATCGGAAGAACTCGCGTCTCTCGAAAACGCCCGAAATCGTTATCACGACGAGTGGATATCCGTCGGCGCCGCAAAATTCTTCCTGGACGGAGTGATTGAGGCGCACACAGCGGCGATGCTCTCGCCGTACTCTGATGACCCACGCATCTCCGGCTCCACTCTCTGGGCAGCAGACAAATTCAATCTGGCAGTAGCGGAACTGGACAGGCGTGGATTCCAAATCTTCACTCACGCAATTGGTGACCGGGCGGTTCGCCTGGCACTTGATGCCTACCAGCGTGCCGAGCTGGCAAACGGCCGTCGCGACGCGCGTCATCGCATCGAACATATTGAAATTGTGTCTTCAGAGGACATCCCGCGATTCGCCTCCCTCAATGTGATCGCCAGCATGCAGCCGCTGCACGCCTATCCTGACGCGGGCGTGTGGAGCCTGCATGTTGGTACTGAGCGTGAAAAGCTTGGCTTTGCGTGGAACAGCCTGCAGAAGGCCGGTGCGCGTCTGGCCTTCGGAAGCGATTGGGAGGTAGTAACAATGAATCCGTGGCCGGGCATCCAGTGTGCCGTAACTCGCCAAACGGATGAGGGCCAACCGAAAGGCGGCTGGATACCCGAACAGCGGATTTCTGTCGCGCAGGCAATCGCGGGCTACACAATTGGCGCTGCATACGCCGGTCACCGGGAAACAATGGAAGGTTCGCTCGAACCCGGGAAGTTGGCCGACCTTGTTATCGTCTCGCAGAATCCGTTCGAAATTGATCCGCTCAGGATAGGAAAGACGGAGGTAATCCTCACAATGGTCGGCGGACGCGTCGTCTATCGATCTACAGACGAGCGGTCGCCGAGCCGATCCACAGCGAGAAATATTCCGGGAGCCCCCTCCAATCCATGAAAAAGAATATCGTGGTCTTTGCGCTTGCGGCCATACTGGTATTCATTGCCGGCGGATGCAAGAAACAGCCCCCCACCCTGAGCTTGCTTGTCTGGGAAGGCTATGCCGACCCTTCATTTGTCCGAGCCTTCGAGCAGTCCCACAAATGCAAGATCAGCGCCTCATATATGGGTTCGAGCGATGAATTGGTCGCCAAACTTCGTGGCGGCAGCGCGAGCAACTATGATGTCATCTCCCCCTCGAGTGACGTTGCCACAATGATCGCCTCGGCAGGCCTGGCTTCGCCTCTCGATCTTTCGAAGTTTCCCGCCTATTTACAGCTTTCCGAACGCCTCCGCGAAATGCCGCTCGTGCGCGTGAATGGAAATGTATACGGCGTGCCGTTTACGTGGGGTCCAAATCCGCTTTTGTACGACACAAAAGTTTTTCCGCAACCACCTGATAGCTGGACGATTCTTTGGGGCCGGGACCTCAAGAATAAAATCTCCGTGTGGGACGAACTCTCCACGATCTATATGGCCGCGCAAATCCTCGGCTACGACAAGCCCGATCCCGGTCATCTCTATAACTTGACAGACGAAGAGCTCAATAATGTGAAAAAGAAGCTCATCGAATTAAAACCCAACATCCGCAAGATGTGGAGCACTGGCGGCGAGCTCACCAACCTTTTTGAAAATCAAGAAGTGGTGGCGGCGATGGGCTGGCCACTCATGACGAATCAGCTCCGCAAAGCAAACTACCCGATCGGCGAGACAATTCCGAAAGAAAACACCACCGGATGGATCGATCATCTGATGATCACGTCCGCGAGCGAACATAAGGACCTCGCCGCCGAATTTCTCGAATACATGATCGAGGCGAAAACGCAGAAGGCCGTAGCGGACGTCACTGGCTACGATCCCGCCAATCCGCAAGCGGCGCAATTTATGACCGAAGATCAGAGGAAATCGCTGCACCTCGACAACGTGGATCTCTACATGACGCGCATCTATTTTTGGCAGCAAGTGCCTCGCCGCGATAAATACAACGAGATCTGGAATGAAGTGAAGGCTGCGCAGTGATGTCGTTCGTTCGCGCCACTCGCGGAACCCGCGGGGGAATCCACCAATGACCGCTCCTATGGCGCAAAGTGTCCTGCCGCCCGTACGAACCGATTCGCTCTTGTCGATCCGCGAAGTGGTGAAGCGCTTCGGCACGCGTCCCGTTCTCCGCAACATTTCGCTCGAAGTTGCTTCAGGCGAGTTCCTGACCATCCTTGGTGAAAGCGGCTCGGGCAAGACCACTCTTTTGCGTCTCATCGCAGGATTTGAGCAATTGGATGGAGGCGAAATCTGGGTAAGCGGCGAGAGGCTCGATCGAATTCCTCCGCATCGTCGTCCGGTTAACACGGTATTTCAAAGTTACGCGCTTTTTCCTCATCTCAGCGTATTCGACAACGTCGCCTACGGTCTGCGCGCAAAAAATGTGGCTAAAAGTGAAGTTCCGAATCGTGTCAGCCAAGCTCTTGCGATGGTGAAAATGAGCGAATTCGTGAAGTCGGCTCCCACTCGTCTCAGCGGCGGTCAGCAGCAGCGCGTCGCGTTAGCGCGCGCCCTCGTGAATCGTCCGCGCGTTCTCTTGCTCGATGAGCCGCTTTCCGCTCTTGACGCGAATCTGCGCCGCCAGATGCAAATCGAATTGAAGGCGCTCCAGCGCGAAGTGGGAATTACATTTATCTTCGTCACCCACGATCAGGAAGAAGCCCTCGCTCTCTCCGATCGCATCGCGCTCCTCCGCTCAGGGTTTCTCGAACAGATCGCTGAGCCGCGCGAGATTTACGGTCAGCCTGCATCCGCGTACGTCGCTCAATTCATCGGCCAGACAAATTTGCTTCGAGCTGACGTGCAAGATGGCCTGGCGCGAGCCGGCCCGCTCAGGTGGCGAACCTTGGAGACGTCAAAGGGCGTCGTCGTCTTTGCCCTGCGCCCTGAATGCATTCGTCTTGTTACACCGGCGGCACCGCTCCAGCCGGCCGATGATTCGATCGCGCGCTTTCGCGCTCGCATCCTAAATCAAACCTTTGGTGGTGCGATGGACACACTTGAACTCGATTGTCGCAGCTCGCAAACTCTTCGCGCTCGCATCGCGAGCCCTGGCACTCTTAGCGGCGAGCACGAATTCGAATTTCGCGCGAGTGATGCGATTGCCGTGCACGACGAAGAATTCAACTAGCCATGTATTCGCGCGCCTACAAGTCGGCCGTCACAATCCCGCCGTTGCTCTGGGTCACCGCGTTCCTCTTGGTTCCTTACGCGCTTCTCTTCTGCTACAGCTTCTGGTCCGTCTCACCCCAGCAGACAATCATTCATAACTGGAACCTCCAAAATTACCTCCAGCTAATCCGCAATCCGATCTATCTCTCGGTTCTTTTTCGTTCGATGCGCATCGCCGGCGCCGTCACGCTGTTCGCGCTACTCCTCGGATATCCGCTCGCGTACTTTCTTTCCTTCCATGCAGCGAAACGAAAAGATCTGCTGTACCAGCTTGTGATAATCCCGCTGTGGGCCAGCTATCTCGTGCGCGGGTACGCCTGGAAAACAATCCTCGGCAGCGATGGCGTTCTTAACGGCTTGCTGCAATATCTCCACATCACGCGCCATCCGGTCGAATTCTTCCTCTATAGCCCATTTGCGGTAGTCCTCACTCTCACTCACATCTACACGCCGTTCACGTTTCTCCCGATTTACGCCTCGCTCGAACACGTTCCGCGAAATCTTGTCGAAGCCTCGCACGACCTTGGCGCTTCTCCCTGGTCCACGTTTCGCCGCGTGATTCTTCCTCTATCGTTGCCAGGCGTCCTCGCCGGCGCCACGTTTGCATTCGTGCTCACTCTCGGCGATTTCCTCGCTCCTCTTCTTGTCGGCGGCGCCAGCGGCATCATGATCTCCAATATTGTCGTCAGTCTTTTCGGTGCCGCATACAACTGGCCCCTCGGCGCAGCAATATCGCTCTGCATGCTTCTACTCGTGCTCAGCCTTCTTTTCGCCACCGAGCGCCTCGAAAGGAAACTCACCCCTTCATGAACGTCGCAGTCAATTCCGGTCGCGCGCCCCTTCTCACGGCTTACGCTACGCTCGTGTATGCATTCCTCTATTTCCCGATCGTCGTGCTCGTCGTCTACTCCTTCAACGGCTCCGGCGTCGGCGGCTTCCCTCCCTCCGGCTGGACCTTCGACTGGTACCTTCAACTTTTTCAGGACGGCCCTCTATGGGATGCCGTCCTTAACAGCATCATCGTCGCCGCAATCGCAGTCGGAATCTCTCTCGCACTCGGCCTTCCAGCAGCGCTCGCCCTCGACCGTGCGCAATTTCCCGGAAAAGCTCTTTTTCGCCGCATCGTTCTTCTGCCGTTAATTCTTCCCGGGATCATCACCGGCTTATCTTTGCTCATGCTCTTCGTTGCAATTGGAATGAAACTCAGCCTCGTAACGATCACGCTCGGTCATGGCACCGCGCTGATATCCGTCGCCACCACTGAAATCTTCGCTGGTTTGCAGAAGCTCGACCGCGCTCAGGAAGAGGCTTCGCTCGATTTAGGCGCGAATCACTGGAAAACCTTCTGGCGAATCACGCTTCCGAATCTGCGCGTTTCACTGATCGCAGCCGCACTTCTGATATTCACGCTCTCGCTCGATGAAATCGCCGTCAGCTTTTTCCTCATCGGCCGCGAGAATACCCTGCCCCTCGAAATCTGGGCCCGCCTGCGCCGCGGAATCACACCGGAAATCAACGCCATCTCCACTTTGATTCTCGCCTTCTCCATCGCCACAATTCTCATCTGGTATCGCCTTCGAACGCGCACCGCGCGCGCCGAAGAAGCAAGCGCACAACTTTTGGCTTCCACTGTGGAAGGAGAGTATTCATGAGCGGCACTCGGCGGGACTTCCTGAAATTCGTTGTGGCGGGCTCGGTCGCTGCCGGTTGCCCAATTGATTTCTCTTTGCTCGCAGCTCCTGACGATTCCAAAACTCAGGTCGAAGGCGACATCTTCGAAATCTGCCACCAGGTTCGCGACGGCCACCCCTTCACGCGCCCGCCCATCTCGAAGCGCTACGACGTCGTGATCGTCGGCGGCGGTGCAAGCGGCCTGAGCGCAGCTTACTTCCTTCGCCAGCGCGATTTCCTCCTTCTCGAAAAAGAGCCGCACTTCGGCGGCAACGCATACCTCGAGGAATATCAAGGACAAGCCTTCGCCACCGGCTCCGCCTACGATGAGAAAGGTACGTCAAGCGAACAACTCGCCCGCGAAATCGGCCTGACGATGCTTCCAATCAATTCGTTCGACCCGACGATCCTCAACGGCAAATGGATCAAAGACACGTGGCACTCCGGTCTCGATGAGCTTCCCTACCCTACGTCCGTGCGCGAAAGCTTCAAAAAATTCCGCGCCGACATGCTCGCAATCGACATCACGAAAAACACCGACCAGCTCGACAACACCCCGCTCGCGAAATATCTGAGCTCCTACGCTCCCGAGGTCAAATCGTGGTGGGACGCGTACGGACCATCGAACTGGGGCGCGAAATCCGCAGATACATCCACCTACGTCGCTCTCATCGATTTTCAGGAAGTCATCGCCGTAGAGAAAGACGTTAAAGTCACCCTGCCGGGCGGGAACGGTGCGCTTACCCGCAAACTCGTCGAAACACTCCAGCCGAAGTCTGCCGACCGATTAGTCGGTGACGCAACAATCGTCGCCGTCGAACCCCAAAAGAACGAAGTTCGCGTCACCTACGTTCAGGGAGGCTCGCTACATTCAGTGGGAGCAAAGTTCGTCATCATGGCGACTCCGAAGTTCATCACCTCCCGAATCGTCTCCGGCCTCTCGGAGGCGCAGCAAGATGCGATGTCGTCCTACCGTTATTGCCCCTACCCGGTGATCAATATGATTTTCGATCAGCCTATCTACAACCGCGGTTACGACACCTGGTGTCCGGGAAACTCGTTCACCGATTTCATCGTGGCCGACTGGGTCGTGCAGAACCAGACAGGATACAAACAGAAGAACAACATTCTCTCGTTCTATACGCCGCTCGCCGAGGTCGAACGCAAAAAACTTCTGAAGATCGACGACTGCCGTCAAATCGCAGCAAACGTCCTGCGCGATTTTCAGAAACTCTTACCCGATTTCGCCGCCGTTAATCCCGTAGAAATTCATTTCTACCGCCGGGGCCATCCGATGTTCCTAGCCACACCCGGTCTGTTTACGAAAGTTATCCCCGCTGCTAACCAACCGCTCGATCGAGTTTTCTTTGCCAACACCGATTCGATTGGTCCTGAGTCGGAGATTTCCGGAGCCGTAACTTCGGCGCGGAAGGCTGCGGAGTGGACTGAGAAGCGTCTCGCTGGCGCCTCCGCGCTTGCGGCGCAAACCGTCCTCGGCCTGGGCGCCTGATCAGCCCGCGCACAAAAAAACACCCGGTAATCCAACCCGGGTGTTTGGACTCTCTCAATTCCTGCCAGGGAGTGAGAAAGAAACTTGGTGCGCTTCGATCTGCGCTCTGTGATTGGGAGCCCGCTCTAGTGACGACCCCCGACGTCCAGATTGTGTACGCCGGAAATCAGAAAGCCGGCCGTGCTCGCCGATTGCGGAACAAACCACATCCTCCGCACCATCCCGTACTCGCTGTGTTGCATGCGTCGCGCCACGTGGTCGAGAACCAGCGGTCCCACCTGAATCGCAGCATACATGGCGCCCGAATGTGCGAATGGTCTCATCAGCGGATCGTCTTCCACGGCGCCGCGCCCAATCGCCACTCGCGTTGAGTATGCATCAAACGTGGCCGCGCCATGCTGCATGATCACCAGCGCGAGCCAACTGCGGCTCATGCGCGGTCTCTCCGCAGAATAAACCTTGATCGGCCTCACGGGCGCTGGCTCAGGAATGCGCACCGGCGCAAGCGGCTGCGAGCTATCATGATCCGTCAGCGAGACAGCCGTCATGCCCGGCGCCGGCTTTTCTCCTGAGTCTCCGTTCAAACGTACCGCGTCCAGGTCGATATATCCCTTGCCGGAGGTCGCCTCAATGGTGTCGGTCGTGCTGCTGAGCGTCGTTGCAGACGCAGGTTTTGGCCTTGTGCCATCTGCAGTCGTAGCCGTGGTGGTCAAATTCGCCGTGAAAAGCGGGCCAACGACCTTGGGAGTCGGGGTAAATTGAAGCAATAGCGTGGCAACCGCGAAAACCATGGAAGGGGGGCCTCCTAACACCGACGCGAGGAGAAAAGCACGGCTAGCACCGTTCGGACGTGAAGCGCCTATCATGAATAGATATAGCAACTTAGTCTACGACAGCTACGCCCAATCAGGCTTTGACTCCCTATTCACAAGCTCTTTAAGGAAAACGATTTCCCCGTCAGCAGAGAAACAATTTCCCGCGTTTTACTCAAAATTTGCAACTTATTCCCAAGACGAGGGCCGATCCTCTGCAGGTCCGTGTTAACCGGAGGCACGCCAGACGGAGTTGCAATATCAATAGCAAGGAAAAGGCAGAATGACGCGACTTCTGCGTCACTCGAAGTCATTCAACCCGCAGGACAATTTTCCCAAACTGCTCCCGCTTCTCCAGCCGTTCGTGAGCTTCCCGAGCCTTCGTAAGCGGCATCACCGTATCAATCACCGGCTTTACGAGTCCGCGCTTTACAAGATCAAGCACTGGGTAAAGCTCCGCTTTGCTACCCATATACGAGCCGAGAATTGAAATGTGTCGGGTGAAGAGATATCGCAAGTCAATTTTTCCGCCGTACCCAGTCGTCGCCCCGCAGGTAACTAGTCGTCCGCCCGGCGCCAGGCTCGCCAGGCTTTCCTGCCATGTCGCTTCGCCCACATGCTCGAACACCAGGTCAACTCCGCGCCGATCCGTCAGCCGCTTCACTTCCCGCGACCAATGCTCGATCGAGTGCAGAAATGTCTCGTCGGCGCCCAGTTCCCTTGCCTTCTGCAGTTTTAGCTCCGAGCCCGCCGTCGCGATCACGCGCGCCCCTGCCGTCTTCGCAATCTGAATCGCTGCACTGCCCACTCCGCTTCCTGCGCCGAGCACGAGGACCGTCTCATCCGGCTTGAGCTGAGCCCGCGTAATCAGCATGTGCCACCCCGTCAGAAAAACCAGCGGAACCGCCGCCGCTTCCTCAAAACCAAGATTCGGCGGCATCGGAATCACGTTCACCGCTGGTGACGCCACGTATTCCGAATATCCTCCATTTACGCGGTATCCGAACAGTGTGTACTGTCGGCAGAGATTGTCGTCCCCTCGCAAACAGTAAACGCAATGCCCGCACGAAATTCCGGGCGACAGCAGCACCCGCTCGCCTGGCTGCACACAGGAGACTTTCTCTCCTACGCGCGCGACCTCGCCCGCGATGTCCGAGCCCGGAATATGCGGCATCGGAATCGTGATACCGGGCATCCCGCGCCGCACCCACAAATCAAGATGGTTCAGCGCACACGCCCGGACGCGAACCAGCACTTCGTTCGCGCCAATCTCCGGCTCGCGCACTTCTGAGTAGCGCAGCACTTCAGGCCCGCCGTGCTCAGAAAAGATAATCGCCTTCATTTCTCTCTCGGCCTAGAAATCCGCAAGCAAAGCGTGGAATCTAACACAGTGCCAACGTCGCACAACGGAGAATTGACTTCATCACGCTCCGGTCGTAACCTCGATTCGAAGGCTCACCGATGGACCTGTTCGAAGAAATCGTGCGTATGCGACGCGCTGGCCGACGCGGCGCCCTCGCCACAATCGTCCATACCAATGGCTCGATCCCGAGCTACGAAAGTTCACGCATGCTCGTCCGTGACGACGGCACGATTGCCGGTACGGTTGGCGGAGGCTGTGTCGAAGCCGAAGTCTGGGCCGCTGCGAAGGACGTCATCCAGAGTGAGCAGCCCCGCAAAATGACGTTCAACCTGAATCATGAAGCGGCTTACGATGCCGGTCTCATTTGCGGCGGCACTCTGGAAATTTTCGTCGAGCCGATCCTTCCGCAGCCGATGCTGTACCTTTTTGGCGGCGGCCACGTTTCCACTGCCGTCGCCCGAGTGGCTCATCAAGCTGGCTTCGCCATCGGAATCATCGATGACCGCGAAGCGTTTGCTAATGCCGAGCGCTTTCCGATGGCCTCCGAAATCTATTCCACATACGAAGAAGCCTTCGCGAAAATTCGCCCGAATGCTTCAAGCTACCTCTTGATCGTCACCCGCGGACACAAGGACGATATGCGCGTGCTCGCTTGGGCCATCGATACCGGCGCGCGCTACATCGGCATGATCGGCAGCAAGCGCAAAGTAATTTCCGTTTACAAAGCGCTCGAGAAAGAAGGACACGATCTCGAGAAGTTCGAACGCGTCCACGCCCCGGTCGGGCTCGATATCGGCGCCCTCGCGCCCGAAGAGATCGCTGTCAGCATCGCCGCTGAATTGATTGCCGTCCGACGCAATGCACCGAATCTACCTCACAAGGCCGTAAGACTCTCCGACGTCGCCTCGCTGCAGCGCGATTAAATCGACATGCTCGCGGCCGCTATTCTCGCTGCCGGCGAATCCCGACGCATGGGCGAGCCCAAAGCCCTCGTTTCCGTTCAAGGGCTCACTTTCGTCGAGCATCTTTTCGCCGCCACGCGCCTCCCGCGCGTCGGCATTACGCGGATCATACTCGGGGCGCATGCTGCAGAAATCAGCGCGAAACTAAAGTTTGATCCGGCCATGATCGTCGTTAATCCCGATTGGCCCAAGGGTCAGCTTTCCTCCATCCACGCGGCAATCCGCAGCCTTCCAGCTCATACGACGGACGGAATTATTCTCTGCCCCGTTGATCATCCGCTCGTTTCCCAGCACCTGATTTCTGAACTCATCGCGCAATTCGATTCCAGCCGCAAAGCGATCGCGCTTCCCACTTACCGCGGCAAACGCGGACATCCGGTTATTTTTCGCGCGACGCTCTACGATGAACTGCTTGCAGCATCTCCAGAGGTTGGCGCAAGGCAGGTCGTATGGGCTCACTCCCAGGAGATTCAGGAAGTGCCGACCGAGGAAGAGGGAGTCGTTCTGAACCTCAACGATCCCGAATCCTTGAAAAAAGTCGCAACTCCAGACGCTTCGGGCTAACCCTGGGGGCCCTTCGCAGTGCTGGGTTCAACTTCCGCAAACTTATTCAGCACGGCAACTAAAGCATCCATCGCCAGCTCGGCGGCGTGCATCGTTCCAGGCGGTAATCCGCCCAGTTCTTCCGAAATCCTTCGCGCGGTGATTTTGCGCACGTCTCGCAGACTCTGATCGGCCAGCAGGTCCGTGAGAACAGATCCCGCGGCAATAGATGCCACGCACCCCTGCGTCTTGAAACGCGCTTCCGCCACCCGGCCGTCCTGCACACGCACCGACAGCCGCATCGTGTCGCCGCAAACAGGATTCGTGACCTCCGCCACAGCAGTCGCGCTGGCGAGATTCCCGGCGTTATGCGGATTTCGAAAATGGTCGAGGATTTTATCGTTCAGCATAGGCCCGAGTACGTACAGGACTACGGGTGAATTATAAGCCCGCCGCTCCCAAAACCTGCGTCGCGTGATTTCATAAAATTTTGCCGCGTACCGATTTTTTGAGCCTCAGCACCCAGTGGACTGCTCGGGGAACCATACAAAAATTGCTTGCCGTTGCTTTCGCTTTTTGTTTCAATCCCATTGACACAGAGAGGTTTACGATATAGTTTAAAGTAGTCCTAGCCTTCACTTTTCCGATTGGGCGCGGAAGGGTGACCAAACAACTCGCCTACTCGATCATTCAGGAGAAAAGCTGATGCGACGATTCGGATGCCTGTTCACCCTCGTTGCGGCTGTCGCGCTCTGTGCCGGCGCCAGCTTCGCGCAAGACGGGAAGCTGAAGATTAAGGTCACGCCGAAGCAGGCGTATATTTTTGTCGACGGCAAAGCGATTCACGAGGGAGGAAGCCGCACTTTCCCGCTCTCCGCCGGGAAGCACACCGTGGCCGTCGTGAATTATGGCTATAAGATCTCCACGCAAGATGTTGATATTACGGCGGGCAAGACGACCGACTTGAATGTCGTACTCCAGGCTTATGGCGGCAACGTGAACGGGCCCTGGGGCCGCGTTTACCTCGGCGGAGGATGGCCTCACGCCGCGGTTCTCTCCAATGGGACAAAGCCCGAGTATCTCGTCGGCCACGTCGACGAAATGAACAATGATTTCTGGATTTGGAAGCAGGAATTGATTCTTCCCGTCGGTAAGCACCATCTGACCGTCACCAAAGAAGGCAAGACAGTTTGGGAAGGCGACGTCGACGTCCAGGCGAACAAGAAGACCTCCGTCGATATGTCGAAGAACGCACAAAAGACGACTGAGTGGCCGCGCGGCACGAAGTTGAAGGATCTGCCTCGGTTCAAGGCCGGTATGGCGAGCGCGACAATAGCGGTTGCCCCTGTCACCGGCAATTTCTCAGCCTCCACAGGGCAGATTAATTGCGGTGAGACCTCCAACCTTACGTGGCAGACCACTGAAACCGTTGATACGAACATCAGCAACGTCGGTCCGGTGCAGCCGAGCGGCTCGCAAGGCGTTTCGCCGAAAGCGACGACCACCTACGATTTCCGGTCCACGGGTCCTGGTGGCGTCGTCACAGGCTCCTCAACGGTCAACGTCAACACCAAGGTTGACGCCAGCATCAGCGCCAATCCTTCCGAAGCTCACTATCGCAAGATTGGTGAGAAGGTCATCACCCAGGATAATTCCACGGTGACCTGGAAGACCTCCAACGCTCAGGACGCAACCCTTAACGGCAATAAGGTTGACGTCAACGGCAGCCAGCAAGTGCAAGCTGAACCAGCCGATACTTCGCAGGTGCCCGAAGGCCAGCCGGCTCGCACAGTAGACGAGTCTAAGACCTACACCCTCAACGCCACGAATACCTGCGGCGGCAGCGCGACCGAAACGGCGAACCTTCATGTCGTCGGCTCCGTTGAACCGATTCCAGCCGTCGTTCTCCAGAGCATCTTCTATCCCACGGATTATCCAGATCACAAGCATCCGCAAGTCGGTCTGGTCAAGAGCCAACAGTTGGAACTGGCGACTCTCGCAGGCGGCTTCAAGAAGTACCTGGAATACGATCCGGACGCAAAGCTTTCGGTTGAAGCGTTCGCGGATATTCGCGGCTCGAAAAATCACAACCAGGACCTCAGCGAACGCCGCGTCGAGCGCATCAAGCAATACCTCGTCGACCAGGGCATCTCGGCCGACAAGGTTCAGACCGCTGCTTACGGAAAAGAGCGCCCCCTGCCGAAGCCTGATGTGAAAAACCTCGAAGCAACAAACCCGAACCAACCGCCCAAGGCCCGCTTGAGAAACTTCACGGGCGATTGGTATGCCTATAACCGCAGAGCGGACGTCGTGCTTCTGCCTTCCGGCAAAAAGTCGTCACAGTTCTATCCGCATAACGCGGACGACTCCGGAATCATGTGGCAGATCCCGAAGCCTGCGCTGAAGAAGGTCGAAGCGGCTGAGTAACCACTGAAAAAAAACGGGAAACGCGCCGGAGATTTTCCTCTCCGGCGCGTTTTTGTTTCCGCACGCCTTTCAGTGGCGCAGGCACTCTTGCCTGCGCGTTTTTCTTTCCGCCCGAGGATAACGACTTTCCCTCGTAGAGCCGCTGCCCACCGCGCTCGTTTTGGCCGAGCCCTCGTAGCGGTCGCCTTCAGGCGGACGTCTTTGCGGTTGCCTCTGCTGTCGTCATTGATTCTGCCGTTGCCTTCATTTCAAATCCGAAACGAAATTTGAATTGGGCGAGAGAATTGAAGTGTGCGGATTCCATTTCATCACCCTGAAAGCAAATGGTCTGAGTACATGTTCCCTGTACTAGGTGAAGTGATTGCGGAACACGGGATCGGATTCCGGAGCTTGGAAAAAGGGTCTAAGAATCAAGAAGGCAAAAAAGACGAATGGAGGGCCAAGGTAAATCTCAACTTATGGGATCGTCGCCGGAATAAGCTGTCGGACGGCTTTGGCTTTACTGGAAACGGGAGAAGTGAATAGGGGGCCGAGTCTTACCAGGCTTCCGGTTACCAGCAAATGCGGCAATCACCGGAACGAACGTCGCACCTTGCTGGCGTTTTCCAACAAGATAAGCGCGCGGTCGCTTTTCGCGCGGGTGCTCACGACCCCCTGCACCAAATCGTTCGCCGATTAGGCGAAAGTTAAGAATATCACTAGGGCAGCAGGTGGTTCAACGGTGGGTCCAAGGGGTTAGAAGCCCTCCAAGGGAATTATGATATAATTCGAGTTGGCCTCATACGGCCGCTTGGTGTAATGGCAGCACGGTGGGGCTTGCACCCCGCAGATGCGGGTTCGATTCCCGCAGCGCAATCATAAGAATGGGCCGGAGAAATCCGGCCCTATTTTTTTTTGCGGACTCAAGCAGGGCATTTAGGGGGTGAGACATACCGTACGAATTCCATCCTGACTTGAGAACGCCGCCCGATAGTACTGCTCTGTGGCGTTACATGGACTTTGCACGGTTCATGCAGATGATTGAGAGCCGGAGTCTATGGTTTTCACGACTCGACAAATTAGAAGATCCGCTCGAGGGAGCGCACACGGACGCCGAGTTGATGGGGATTCGCGAGCATGTGGAGAGAAGACTAGCGAAGCAGCTGATAGGTCTTTTTCGGGCGTCGCGAAAAGATGTCTATGTGAGTTGCTGGCGCGAGGGCCCTGGTGAATCTCTAGCCATGTGGGATCTTCACGGGAAAGGTGGCGGAATAGTTGCTGTGAAATCCAGGGTGGGACTATTGAAGGTAGCAGTTGCGAATTATGACCAGCAGGTTTTCATTTCTAGAGTGCGCTACTTTGATTGGAGTCAGGCACCCGGACTGGACAATGTGCTAGTAGCTTGTAGTCGGAAAGACTTGAGTTATCAACATGAAGGAGAAGTTCGAGCAATATTAAGTGATTATTCGCCGCGACAGAAAGCGGGAGTAGCGGTTCCGGTCGACATAAACAACTTAATCACGGAAATTGTTGTGGGGCCGAGGGAGAAAGAGTGGGTGGTGCGGGTCGTAGAGCAAATTCAGAAGCGTTACAAGTTGCCGCAGCCGATAGTCGCGTCCGATCGTCTAAAACGGCGTCGCTAACTAACAAGCTTCCACGTGCCGCGCCACGTACACACTCATGAGGCGGGTGGCGCACCTATTCGACGCGAGCCGCACTAGATTTTATGGGTGCTCCGCCGTTCGCGCAGTTGGCGAAGGGTGGGTGCGTTGGGGTTCTTCGTACTGCTATCCTTTGCGCCTTTTGCAAAGAGTGGGCTCTGCGCGTTTATGCCTCCATTTTTGCCTTGAAAAATAGTTACCACTATGCTAACATCAGTCGTGCGAATTAACTACAACTCGACCCGGCGCCCACCGTCACCTGCCATTCCCATTTCGGCACTCCGCATCTCCCAGCCGAACTCCGGTTTTCAGCGCCCGGCCTCAAGCCTCCAATTTCTAATCGCAAATCTGGAATTAAAATTCCGTGTAAGCCCCATAAGAATCAACGAACTGAAATTTTCTAATCGCAAATTTTTCGCGATATTGCGGGGCGTATTTCGAATTTCGTCGAGTCTCGAGCTTCAAGTTTCCAGCCTCCAGAATCTAATCGTTACTCCGAAATTCAAATTTTCCGCAACTCGCACAAAACAAACGTCATCGTCAATTTCTAATCGTTACAAACCACGCTTTTTGTGTCCCGGACGAATTTGCGGGACGCGCTTTTCGCATCATGATGAGAAAAGGCGCTCGTCGTGGCGACCCGCGGGAGACGCTATTAGAATCGAGGACCAATGACGCGCGGAAAATCTGCGCCTAAGATGCGAATCGTTTCGCTTGCACCGAACGTGACATCGATCTTGCTGGCCCTTGGCGCCGGCCGTCAACTTGTCGCCGTGAGCAAATGGTGCAAGCACGTTGCGCGAGTCGGCCGCCGCCCCCAGGTCGGTGACTGCTGGAAAATGGACATCCGCGAAGTGATGCGACTCAAGCCGACGCTCCTGATCGGCTCGGTGCCGTTCGCGCCGGAAACAGTGGCGAGCATCTTGAAGGAGCCGGTCTCATTCCTCGCAATCAATCCGCGCTCGCTGGCTGATATAGAGATGGACATTCGCACGCTCGCGCGTCTGGTGAATCGCGCCGTCGCAGGAGAAAAGCTGGTTCGCCAAATGCAGTTCAATTTCAAATCCATCGCGCGGCAAGCCAAACAATTCCGCGCCCGCCCTCGCCCGCGCGTCTACTGCGAGGCCTGGCCGCATCCGCGGATCAGTTCCCCACCGTGGGTCGCGGAATTGGTCGCAATTGCGGGCGGAAAGGCCGTCATCCCGGCCGGTATGCGCGTTACGGACGAAGACGTCGCGCGGGCTCGTCCGGATGTAATTGTTCTGGCGTGGACGGCGACTGGCGCTCGCTCGAAGCCGTCGAGCGTACTTAACAATGTTGCGTGGCAAGACATTCCCGCTGTAAGGGCGCGTCGCGTCGTCGTGATTCGCGACGAACTTCTCAATACGCCCGGGCCTCCGCTTGTCGAGGGTGCCCGTCAGCTTTTTCACGCAATACATCCCGAAGCCGGTGTCCGGGCCGTCACCGCTGGTGTACGAGGGCACCGCCGATGATTACAGTGGTAGCGGCGCTCATCTATTCCGACGGCAAGCTTCTGGTTTGCCAGCGCAGGCGCGGCACTTCCTTCGCGATGATGTGGGAATTCCCGGGAGGAAAAGTAAAATCCGGCGAGACTCTCGAGCGGGGCCTGGCGCGAGAGCTTGAGGAAGAACTTGGCACAAGCGCTGCGATCGGTCCTGAGGTGTACCGCACGCAACACCGCTATGCTGAATTGAGCGACCCGATCGAGCTGATCTTCTTTCGCGCGCACATCGATCCAAGGAGCGTGCGCAATTTAGTCTTCGAAAAAATCGATTGGCGCACTCCGTCGTCTCTTCCAGAGTTGAACTTCCTTCCTGCCGACACGGAGTTGATCGAAAAGCTGGCGAGCGGCGCGCTGTCGATCGTCTAATTTTGTCGTGTCTGCTGATTTGCGCTTCGAAATTCCATGTCAACTCCTGCAGAACCGAAGCCAACGTCAAAGGCGCCGGCGAGACGCCGGCGGTACTAAAGGAACGCGATCACGGCCGAGACAAGAAATCGCGAGTTATGCTGCGTTCATATGGCGGAACAGGCTGAAGCCTGTGCTCTGAGCGGCGTTTCGGGGCATGAAACGTGGATGACTTCTTCCAATGTGGCTCGGAACGTTGGGTCCTGCGTGCTCCCTCGCGCGAATTTCGTGCTATAGTTTTTGTGAAAAGCTAAAGAGCACCAGCTCATAGGAGTCCGCATGGCGTCGAAAACCAATCGGGCGGTGATGGAGCCCGAGGTTGAGAAAAATGGCAGTCCGTCGAATGACCTTCACTTAAACCTTTACCGCATGCTCGTAAAGTGCCGGATGTGCGACGAAAAAGCGCGCATCCTCTTCCGACAGGGCAAATACAAAGGAAACTTCTATTCCGGGGTCGGCCAGGAGGCCACCAGCGTCGGAACGGCATTCAGCCTGAAAAAAGACGACTGGATCGCTCCCTCGCACCGCGACTGGACCTCGAACATCATCAAAGGCGCGCCCCTCAAGTTTTGCTTCGCGCAACTCTTCGCGAAAACCACGAGCCCCGATCGCGGCCGGTCTTCACCGGCGCACATGGGTTACCCCGAGCTTCATGTGATCACGCCGGCCAGCAGCATTGCCGGCCAGCTCAACGTCGGCACAGGCGTGGCGCTGGGAATCAAGAAACTTCGACGCAACGACGTGGTCGTTTCCTACTTCGGCGACGGGGCCACGAGCTTCGGCGGCTTTCACGAGGCGCTGAATTTTGCTGGAGTTCACAAACTCCCGATCATTTACGTGTGCCAGAACAATCTCTGGGCCGAATCGGTGCCGCTGCGCTTGCAAACCGCGCTTACGAATCTTTCCGACCGCGCGAAGGCTTATGGTTTTCCCGGCGTCTCGCTCGACGGCAACAATGTTCTGGAAGTTTACGATGCCGCACAAAAAGCTATCGGGCGCGCTCGCGGCGGACAGGGTCCCACGATGCTCGAGTGCAAAACCTATCGGTGGTACGGGCACTCGGAAATCGATCCGGCGAAGTACCGAGTGAAAGAAGAAGTGGAAGCGTGGAAGAAGAAGGATCCGGTAGCGATGTTTGAGAAGCAGCTTCTCGAAAAGAAGGTTCTGACCGACGCGAAGAAAACGCAGATCGCCGCCGAAATCACGCAGGAAATTAACGAAGCGGTGGACTTCGCCGAGCAAAGCCCCTATCCCGATGCGTCCGAGCTTGCGGACCACATCTGGGCGTAATTAACAAAGGACTCGAATCCAAAATGGCCCGCACGATCAACATGCTGGAAGCAATCAATGAAGCTCTCTCGCAGGAGATGGAGCGCGACGAGCGCGTCTTCATCCTTGGCGAGGATATCGGATTATCCGGCGGCGTTTTCAAAGTGACCGACGGCCTGCTCGACAAATTTGGCGAAGAGCGCGTTCTCGATACGCCGCTCGCCGAAGGCATCATCATCGGCGCGGCAATTGGCTCGTCGATGATGGGCCTGCGCCCGGTGCCGGAAATTCAGTTTGCTGATTTCATCACGCCGGCCGTAGAGCAGATCATTCAACAGGCCTCGAAACTACGTTACCGCAGCGCGGGCGGTTATTCGTGCCCGGTGACGATTCGCGTTTGCTGCGGCGCCGGCGGAGGCAGCGGCCTTTATCACTCGCAGGAAAACGCCACATGGTTCGTGCACGAGCCTGGGCTGAAAGTCGTGATGCCTTCCACGGCTTACGACGCGAAAGGCATGCTCCTCGCGGCCATCCGCGATCCAGACCCGGTGATTTTCTTCGAGCACAAGTCTTTGTACAGGCAAGCAAAGGGCGAAGTCCCTGAAGGCGATTACACTGTGCCGATCGGGCCGGCCGCCGTCCGCCGCGAAGGACGCGATATGACCATCCTGACTTACGGATTCATGACCCAGAAATCGCTCGATGCCGCCGAGCAGATGTCACAAAAGGGCGTCGAAGCAGAAGTGGTTGAAATTCGCACGCTCGCGCCCATCGACAAGAGCACGATTCTCGATTCGGTACGCAAGACCAACAAGGCGCTCATCGTTCACGAAGACAAAAAAACGATGGGCTACGGCGCGGAACTCGCCGCAATTCTGAGCGAAGAAGCCTTCGATGACCTCGACGGTCCCATCATGCGCGTGACGGGCCCTGATGTGCCAGCAATTCCCTTCAGCCCCAATCTCGACAAAGCGTGGCAGGTGAGCACGGAAAAAATCGTAGCCGGCATCGAAAAGCTCGCGGCGTACTAGCCGCAAGCTGCGGTCGAACGCCAAAAGCACAAACCGCGTCGCCAATCCGCCAACCATGAGGGGTGTGGGTCGTGTCCTAGTTTGGGGGCATTCGTTTCCGACGATGCCGGCCCGCCTTGTGTTCACGCGCAGGAGTTATTGGGAATGCAGTCTTCTAGCCCACGGGGGGTGGTATGACCATGGTATAATGACCATAGTTGTACTGGAGATCGGTATGAAGAAGATGGCAGCAGGTTCCTTCAAGACAAAGTGTCTCGCGATCATGGACGAGGTTCAGGCCAAGCACGAGACGGTCGTAATCACCAAGCACGGCAAGCCGGTGGCAAAGCTCGTCCCCGTGAAGACCGAGGCGGACGAGATCTACAATTTCCTCGCGGGCAAGGGCGCCGTCACAGGAGACGTCGTTTCACCCGCGCTCTCCCGGAAAGAGTGGGGGAAACTCAGGTGATTCTCGTCGATACGCATGTCGTGGTCTGGCTCGCCTTTGACCAGAATCGCATCTCCCGCAAGGCCAGGACCGCGATAGACGACGCGCGCAAGAATGCGGACGGCTTGGCAATCTCCGATATCACGTTGCTGGAATTGGCCACACTTGCACGTAAGGGCCGGATCCACCTCGAGATCAGTCTCGAATCCTTCCTCCAGGAGGTTGAGTCTCGTTTCGTTGTTCTGCCGATGACTGGCCGAGCCTGCGCCCGCGCCGTGGCACTTCCAGCGGCTTATCCCCAAGATCCAGCAGATCGCATTATCGCGGCTACTGCGCTGGTCGAGGGGCTATCCTTGCTTACCGCCGACCGTGAGATTCGTCGGTCGAGAACAGTTCAGACGATTTGGTGAGAACAATGAAACCGGCTTAATCGACAGAACTTCTACAGTCTTAGAAAAACACAATCCCATTAGGTTCTGCCAGACCAACGACCGCCGGCCATCCACCACCAGCCCCTGGCCGGTCACAAAATCTACTGTCGCCAGATACGCCACCGCGTCCGCAATGAAGGATCCTTTCGATCGCATGTTCATCGCACAGTCCCAAGCAGAGAATCTGCCCATTATTAGCAAAAAAGTGGCGTTCGACAGCTATGGCGTAAGACGCCTCTGGTGACAATCCCGTCGAGCTTGCCGAAGAGTTAAGCGCAGAACTGCTAGCGCGAGAGCCAGACGCGAAAATCCGCACGGCATCCGCGATTGACCCACAGGTTGCGATTATCAAATCCCCAGGTCGAGTCCTGGATGCAGGGCGATCCGCTGAACTGTTGCTCGACTGTGGCACTTTTGATGAATCCGTCCACCGGGCAAGTTTTCCGGGTCCCGTTTTGTGATGAGCAACGCACCACCATCGATCTGCCGCTTGGGCGGCCGCCGGTCCATACACGGAACTCGCCTTGGCAGCCACGATCGACCCAGACTCCATTGTCGTCGTAGCCCCATGTTTTTCCCTGCGCGCAGGCCGGACCGCCCGACTGCTGCGTAAGCTGGGCACCCCTTACCCACCCGTTGACCGGGCAATGCCGGAACTGGCCATTTGTCGACCTGCACCGTACCGTGGTCGAGTTTCCGGTGTACTGCTGCGCTCGTGCTTTCGCTGGCGCGAGCAGAAAGATTGCAGCTCCGACGGGTGCTATCGTCCAACGCATTCGACTCATCTTTTTTTCTCCAGATGGGCAGCTTGGCCGCACACCATAGCGCCGAGCGATTCGCATCGTGCATCGTGCAGACGGATTGACGCATCCTGCCGAAGCCGTGGCACGGCGTCAACCCGATTTTTTGGCGCCGCACTATTTACCGGCCGTCAAACCAGCGTGCGACCGCCGTCGACTGCGGTCACCTGGCCGGTTACGAAATCCGCCGTCGCAAAGTACATCACCGCATCCGCGATATCCTCGCCCGTTCCTGTGCGATGCAACGGAACGCGCTTGATGTAATCCTGATCGGGCGGCTCGCCTGGAAATTGAATCGTTCCCGGCGCTACGCTGTTAACCAGGATTTCTGGTGCCAACGCGCGCGCGAGGCATTTCGTCAGCATGATTACGCCGGCCTTCGAGACGCAATAATGCGTGTAGGCAGGCCACGGCAGAATCCCTCCGAGCGATGACAGATTGATAATCCTGCCGCACCCCTGCCGCTTCATCACCGGCGCTGCTGCTTGCGCGCACAAAAATTGCGACTTCAGGTTCGCATTCATGATTCGGTCCCACTGCTCGTCGGTGAGTTCCTCGAATTTCGCTTCAAAGAACATTCCCGCATTGTTTATGAGGATATCGAGGCGCCCGAATTCTTTGTCTACCGCCGCGAACATTCGGTGCACGTCAGAGCGCCGCGAGACGTCTGCCTGCAGCGCGATTGCGCGCCGCCCTAGCGACTGAATTTCGCTCGTTAGCTCCTCGGCCTCGACTTTCGACGTCGCATAGTTCACCACCACATCCGCGCCTTCTTTCGCCAGCCGCAGAGCAATGCTGCGCCCAATCCGTTTCGCCGCTCCGGTGACCAAGGCCACTTGCCTTGCGAGCGCTTTTTCCGCCGTCATTCGATCCTCCGCGAATTCTGGCCCAGCGCACAACCACTGGTCCCAACTTTCATCATTCGCGCGGCCAACTCCAAAATCCGCTCTGCGGCGTCCTCCGCTCCGACGCCGCGCGCGTGAATATTCGAGATTAGATTTCGTCTCGCGTCGGTGTGGACTTTCGTCGGATGAAACGCCATGTACGCCGATAGGCTGGTTGCAGTGGCGAGACCCGGCCGCTCTCCGATCAACAGCACCGCTACTTGCGGCCGCAGCAGTTCACCAATTTCATTCACAATTCCCACGCGGCAATGGCGAATCACGAATGCGCGTCCTGCAATCCATCCGCGCGCTTTCGCACCGTCAAAAAGCAACGGCAACAACTCCGGAACCTGTTCGGCGACGGCGGCAACGGACAAGCCGTCTCCGATTGCGATCTGGATATCGCAATCGAGCGAACAGCTCGCGAGCAGCCGCTCTCGCGATTCATCATCGAACTGCCGCCCGAGATCGGGCCGCAGCAGGTACTCGTCCTTATTGCGCGCCCGCGTACGGAATTCGCACAGTTCCCAGCGCTTGACGAACTCGATTCCAAACGCGGCATTCAAATCCAGCTCGTCGCGTACCGCGTCTCGCGCCGCCGCGTGCGCCTCACGTAAATCCAACTGCGTCCCAGTCCGGTAAGCCGCTCCAGCGCGCCCTACCAGAACACGCGCCGGCGTGCGCGCGCGAATCTTCTGGATGAGGTCGGGCCATTCTCCGCCCACCAACGATTCGTCGCGCCGCTTCAGCACATCAGCCACTTAAGTAATTCCTTCAAGGGACGTCTCAAATCCCCGCATCAATTGCCGACGCGCCGGCGCATCGAGCAAGGCTGGCTCGCCATCGCGGTAAATGCCTGCCCCTTCGAGCCAAGCTAGAAATTCGGGCGCGGGCCGCAGTTTGAATAACCTTCTCACCGCCAGGGCATCGTGATAGCTCGTCGACTGATAATTCAGCATCACGTCGTCCGAGCACGGCACGCCCATAAAATAGTTGCAGCCCGCCGCAGCCAGCAGCACGAGTAGATTGTCCGCCGAATTCTGGTCCGCCTCGGCATGATTCGTGTAACACACATCGCAACCCATCGGCAGTCCCAGCAGCTTCCCCATGAAGTGGTCTTCGAGCCCAGCGCGAATGATCTGACGCTCGTCGTACAAATATTCCGGCCCGATAAATCCCACGACGCTATTCACCAGAAACGGATCGAACACGCGCGCCACTCCGTATGCCCGCGCTTCCAAAGTCAATTGGTCGACCCCGTGGTGCGCCTCGGCCGAAAGCGCGCTTCCCTGCCCCGTCTCGAAATACATCACATTCTCGCCCTTCCACTCCACATCCCGGTGTCGATGATGTTCCAGCACGCGTTCGCGGCCCTCGCGCAGCATCGCCAGCGTGATTCCGAAACTTCGATTCGTCGCCTCCGTGCCGCCGATCGACTGAAACAGCAAATCCACCGTCGCTCCGCGCTCCATCGCCGCCAGTTGTGTGGTGACGTGCGCCAGGCAGCACGTCTGCGTCGGCACCTTGTACGCGCTGACGATTCGCGCCAAGCCATTAAGAATCGCGATGACGGTCTCGGCGGAATCCGACGCAGGATTCACGCCGATCACCGCGTCGCCGCACCCGTAGAGCAGCCCCTCAAACGCCGAGAGCAAGATTCCGCCCAGATCATCCGCGGGATGGTTCGGCTGCGCTCGAATGCCCAACACGCCGCGCTCACCCATCGTGTTTCTGCAGCGCGTCACATTTCGAATTTTGGCCGCGACCAGGATCAGGTCCTTATTGCTCATGATTTTTGCCGCTGCTGCAGCGATCTCCGGAATAATCGCGCGGCCCGCTCGCTTCAGCTCCGCCTCGCCCGTTGCATCGTCGAGCAGCAACTCGCGAAATTCGCCCACTGTAAGGCTGGCTAGTTCGTGAAACGCATCACGATCGTACGTTTCGATGATTAGCCGACTCACGTCGTCTTCGTCAGGATCGATGAGCGGCCGCGCGACGATTTCTGCGAGCGGCAGGTCCGCAAGTTCGCGCTTCGCCGCCACACGCTCCCGTTCCGATCGCGCCGCGATTCCCGCGAGATGATCCCCGGATTTCTCTTCGTTCGCCTTGGAAAAAAGCTCACGAAGATCCGAAAACACGAATCGCTCAGTCATAACCCGCCGTAACGCGCCAATGCCGCTACCGCCGCAAAGTATCACCAATTGCAAACGCGCGAAAGTAACGCAATCCCCTGCTAGAATCCTTTGCGCTGGCAGCCGCTTTCATCCGGAGGCATCATGCCACTCGATTTGCTCGCGATCGCCGCGCATCCCGACGACGTGGAACTCACCTGCGGCGGCACCGTTCTCAAAATGTCCCAGGCCGGCTATCGCACCGGCATCCTAGATCTCACGCGGGGTGAAACTGGAACGCGCGGCACTCCGGAGCTGCGCCTTCGGGAAGCCGCCCACGCCGCAAAAATTCTCGGAGTGAAAGTGCGTCGCAATGTTGGTCTCCCCGATGCGCGCCTCGCGCTCACCGACGAATTCAAGGTCGCCGTCGCGGAAGTGATCCGCGAACTCCAGCCGCACACTATCATCCTGCCCTATTGGGAAGGCCGCCACCCTGACCACTACCACGCGTCGAATCTCGGTTTTGAAGCAGCTTTCATCGCTGGCCTAAAGGCGTATGCAATGAAGGGGGAGCCGTTTCGCCCGTTCAAAATTCTGTACGCCACGTCGGACGCCACCGCGAGACCCACTTTCGCCGTGGACATCACGAAGCAGTACGAAAGCCGCCGTCGCGCCATTCTTGCTTATAAATCCCAATTCACACCGCTGCAAAAATCGCGCAAATCGAGAGTGTATCTTCCGCTCGACGAACTCGAAGGCCGCATGAGCGATCAGGCGCGTCACTACGGCCGCATGATCGGCGTAAAATATGCGGAAGGTTTCGTCATGAAGGAAGTGATGCGCATCGATGATGTGGTAAAAATTCCGGTTCGGTCGATCTAGGGCTCGAGCGCATGCAATTGAGAGAAATGCCGAAGGGTCACGACGCATTGCACGGCGTGCCATTCCCGCTCCTCTGTGTGAGTTTTTGAGGTAGCGCGAACGTACGGCACCGTGTCCGATCCGTGATACATTCCCTCCATAGCTCCGGTATTTCTGTCCGTGCCGCGGGTGTCGAGGAAGCCAAATTGAAACGACGAGCGCTTCTAATCCTCGCGGTCATTACTGGCATCGCACTCACCGGTTCCAACTCCACGAAATTGATATTCACGTGGCTCAACCCAAAGTATTTCGGCACGCACTTCAAGAACATCATGGTTCTCGGAATCAATGGCCGCGCTTCCGTTCGAGCCCAGTTCGAAGATCAACTCTGCGCCGGCATCGCGAGACCCGGAATCCAGTGTTCACCGAGCTACTCGCTGATTCCACGGCCAACCGGCACGCCGCTCGATGTGAATGATTTGAGAGATGTTGTTCGCGGCCAAAATATTGACGCGATCGTCGCCTCGCGGCTCGTGAAGGTCGATAAGACCGTTACCTACATCCCCGGCCACGCCTATCCCTTGTATCCCGTTTACGGCACGTTTTACGGCTACTACGGCGCGATTTATCCAGTGGTCTACTCGACCGATTATCTTCGCGTCGACAAAACGGCTCAGGTGGAGACGAATTTCTATTCAACGGCGGCACCTGACGGAGAGCTGGTCTGGACCGGTACCAGCGATACGGTAAATCCGCAATCGCCGAACAAGGCGATCGACGCGCTCTCGAAGCTGATCGTGCAGGAATTGCAGAAACAAAATATTATTTAAGTGGAGATCCGAACCGGAAACGCGCGGCTTTGCGAGCGGACGCCAGATCAGAAATCGTCGGATTCGAGCGCGTAGCTATAACCGGGAAGAGTTTGAATGGGGCCGCGGTTGTCGACTTTCACTTTCACGGGCCGCTCCGATTCGGCGCCCGTTTTTCGAAGCACCACGTAGGTGGTCAGCGCTTCGTTGTAAACCTTCGTAATCAAATACGATTCGGCCGTATCGTCTTTCTTCCAAACTTGGCCGACTTGAATTTTCCGGGCGGGCACACAACGAATGTAAAGCCATTCGCGAAAGCCGTCAACACAGCAACGCGCATCCGATTCCCGAGCTGAACTTCACGATTCTGGCGATGCGCACGCCGCCTTGAAATCGCCTAGCTCTCGCCACGAGCCTATGGCAATCTACTCGGTATGGGAAACAAGGACGCTCACCGCCGCGAAAAGAAAAAACCGAAAAAGAAAGCTCCTCCCACGACTGCGGTAGATCCACCTGCTTCGCGATGGGTTCCACCGCCTCCCCCGCCCCCGCCGCCAAAGAGCTAATCTCGTCTCGCATTATTTCGGCCAGGCCCGCATAGCCGTCTTCACTACTTGCAGCAACTCCCGCTGGCTCGCTCCACCGGCCGCCTCTACCGACATTCCGTGCGCCACCGTCACCACATAACGCGCCAGTTCTGCGGGATCTGCACTGCGCGGTAAATCCCCTTCCGCTTTCGCGCGCCGCAACCGCTTCCGCAGCTCCGCTTCGCCATCCGCACGCCGCGAATTCAACTCGCGCCGCACCGACTCGGCTGCATCGCCGCACGACAGCGCACCCTGGACCAACAAGCACCCGCGCGGCCCTTCTCCATTCGTCGGTACGTCCGCCGCTGCAAGGAGCACTCGTTCCACGGCCTGGCGCGCGGTCGAAGCCTTGAGCGCCTCGCGCACATACGACGCCGGTCCTTCGACATAACGATCCAACACTTTGCGGAAGAGCTCTTCCTTATTACCGAACGCCGCATAGATGCTGGGACGGTTGATCCGCATCGCTTTCGTCAAATCCGACATCGCCGTCCCCTCGTACCCCTTGCGCCAGAAGACCTCGAGCGCCCGGTCCAGCACTTTGTCAGCATCGAACGCGCGGGGCCTGCCGAGCGCTCGCTTCTGTCTCTTGCGTTTCATACCACACCATCATAACTCCTTTCATACCTATCGGTAAAGAATCCTGCGACCTTCTGCTCGCTCCCCACATCTATACTGACCAGTACAGAAGGTCTGTTACACGAATTCTCAACAGGAGCTACACCATGTCGAAGAAACTCGCAGACCAGGTAGCCATCGTCACCGGCGCGTCCAAAGGTATCGGCGCCGCCATCGCAAAGCATCTCGCATCCGAAGGCGCCACTGTGGTCGTCAACTATGCGTCTAGCAAGGAAGGCGCCGACCGTGTGGTCACCGAAATCAAGAACAAGGGCGGCAAAGCCATCGCCGTTCAGGCTGACCTGGCGAAGAAGCCCGACATCGACCGTCTCTTCGCCGAAACTAAGAAGGCCTTCGGCCGGCTCGATATCCTCGTCAATAATGCCGCTGTCTATGAGGCTACTCCTATCGAAAGCGTCACCGCGGAGATCTTTCACAGGGAGTATGACGTCAACGTCCTCGGCCTGCTTCTCACTTCGCAGCAAGCGGCTAAACTTTTCGGCCCGGAGGGCGGCAGCATCATCAATATCAGTTCTCTCGCCAGCACCTTCGCGCCGCCCAACTTCTCCGTCTATAGCGGCACGAAAGGAGCCGTGGACACCATCACCAAGTCTCTGGCCAAGGAGCTTGGCCCCCGAAAAATCCGCGTCAACGCCGTCAACCCGGGCATGGTGGAAACGGAAGGAGTTCACTCTGCGGGCCTGATAGGTAGCGAATTTCAAAAGCAGGTTGAAGCGTTAACCCCACTCGGTCGAATCGGGCAGCCGCAAGACATCGCTCCAGCCGTGACCTTCTTGGCCTCCCCAGATGCCTCGTGGATCAGTGGCGAAACCTTGACCATCGCCGGCGGCTTCCATTGATCCGCCAGTCACTCCTATTTCATCTACTGAACCAAGGCGCGGCCACAGTCACGGCCGCGCGCAGTTTCTCCGGCTGGGGCACGATCGCTCCCGACTTCCTTTTGCTTTTCATGAAAAACCATTGTAAGTTCTTCCATACTGGTCGGTAAGGAATTCCGCGACCTTCTGCTCGATCCACACATCTATGCTGGCTGGTAAAAAGTCATTCACACGAATTCTCAACAGGAGCGACACCATGTCGAAGAAACTGGCAGATCAGGTGGCCGTAGTGACCGGCGCGTCCAAAGGCATTGGCGCCGCCATCGCAAAGCATCTCGCATCCGAAGGAGCGTCTGTGGTCGTCAACTATTCTTCTAGCAAGGAGGGCGCCGACCGCGTCGTCAACGAAATCAAAAGCAAAGGCGGCAAAGCCGTCGCCGTTCAAGCTGACATCGCAAGGAAATCCGACATCGAACGCCTCTTCGCCGAAACCAAGAAAGCCTTCGGCCGGCTCGACATTCTCGTCAACAACGCGGGAATCTACGAATTTGCGCCGCTCGAGAACATCACAGCCGATGACTTTCACAAGCACTTCGATCTCAACGTCCTCGGCCTCCTTTTTGCTTCGCAGGAAGCGGCCAAGTATTTCGGCCCCGCCGGCGGAAGCATCGTCAACATCAGCTCAATCGCCAGCACTTTGGCGCCGCCGAATTCTGCCCTGTACAGCGGCACGAAAGCCGCAGTCGATAATGCTACGAAAGTCCTGGCTAAAGAGCTCGGGCCGCGGAAAATTCGCGTCAACGCGGTGAACCCAGGCATGGTCGAGACGGAAGGATATCGCGCTGCTGGAATTGGCGAAAGCGAATGGCGCAAGCTGGTCGAAGCGCAGACTCCGCTCGGGCGCATCGGCCAGCCGGAAGACATTGCCCCGGCCGTCACGTTCTTCGCCTCACCCGACTCGTCGTGGATCACCGGCGAAACGCTCACGATCGCCGGCGGCTTCCGCTGATTCGTTGGTCACTCAATCCATCCACTGAACGGGGAGGCGCGGACGCCCATCACGGCCGCGCGCAGTTTCTCCAGTCAGGGCACGGCATCGAAGATCCGGACGAGTTTTCGGGACGGTGTCCTATCGCGCGGTCGGATCGATCGCCGTTTGCGGGATTTGGGTCAGTTTCCGATTGCGGCGTTTATCAGATGGGATGAGAAGGCCGGTCTCCAGCGGGATGCGATACGCTCCCAATGATCGACGCGCTCGAGGCGCAAGATAAAGGAGACCGGCTATGAGAAAGATTAGCACTATGGCGCTAGACCGAATCGAGATTTTCAAAGATCAAAAGCTCACGATCGGATTG